>Ga0208360_1000019_pt1 | contig 82999 bp, 83 predicted proteins | sample LakMenE27Jul10ns_FD_150739 | JGI IMG/M metagenome (GOLD analysis project Ga0208360, IMG submission 150739) | Freshwater microbial communities from Lake Mendota, WI - 27JUL2010 deep hole epilimnion ns (SPAdes) | ecosystem: Environmental > Aquatic > Freshwater > Lake > Epilimnion/Euphotic zone ...
GATGTCTGGGATGACAGAGCGGATCGCCAATGCGGTCTGCTGCTGCATGCCGCTCACAGAACGTGATCTCAGGGTCGCGGAGGCTTATGGGTAATCAAGTGTTTTTTTACAGGGCTGCATGGTAACCGCTGGCATTCAACCGTCCGCGACCTCAAGCCGTTGCCTACCCCTTTATGGGGGCTTCTTGCTCCCGATGTAGCCATTGCTACAGATGCGCCTGCCTCTGGCCACATCATCACAGCCGGATTATGCAGGATCTGCATAATGATTTGGCTGCCTCTTGCAGGGGAGGCTCTCTCAGCCCAGAGCTGGTTTCTGGCCCACGGCCATAGCGGCAGCATGCCCAGTGCCGAGCACGGAGACAGCGCCCCTCAGCGTGCGCCCTTGGCTCAGAAGGCCTGGATGCGTGGCCTCGCCCAGCTCTCCGTAAGGGGATTTCCCATTACAGTGGGCTCAGATCCATTGGCCTCCCATGGCAGCCGCATCGCTGACGGTGACAAGCAAGGGCCAGCTCACCCTGCGCAAGGAGCTGCTCCAGCACCTTGGCATCCAGCCCGGTCAACGGGTGGATGTGGAGGTGCTGCCCGGCGGACGCCTGGAGCTCCACGCCGAACGGGCCACCGCTGAGATCAGCGGCTTCATCGGTCTGCTGGCAGGCCGCACCAGCAAGACAGCCAGCCTGGTGGAGCTGACGGAAGCCGCAGCCGCTGGCTGGGCCGCCCAGTGAAGATCACGGCAGACACCAACGTCCTGGTACGGGCCCTGGTGCAGGACGACCCGGAGCAGGCAAGGGCAGCGGCGGAGGTGCTGGAGCAGGCCGAGCTGGTGGCTGTCCCTTTGCCGGTGTTATGTGAGCTGGTCTGGGTGCTGCGGCGGGTTTATCAATTCAGCAGCGCCGAGTGCGGCGATGCGATCAGGGCGCTGATCAGCTCACGCTCGGTGGTGGTGGATCGCCCCGCCGTCGAACTCGGCCTGAGTCTGCTGGATGCGGGCGGGGACTTTGCCGATGGCGTGATCGCCATGGCTGGATCCGCCTTGGGGGGTGAGCGGCTGGTGACCTTTGATCGCCAAGCTGCTGCCCTGCTGGAGCGATGTGGCCAGAAGGTCGCGATTCTTTGATCGTGGGGTCCGGCAAGGGCAGCGCTGCTGGGAGTGCTGGGCCTCGGCCTCGACGGATAGCCTGGCTGGAGGCGTTGCAACAGCGGTCTCAGAGTGTTTACTCAGTCCAGCGCTGGTTCCATCCCCAGGGCAGCCGCAGCCTGCAGCATCCGCCCATCGAAGCTGGCCAGCCGGTTGCAGCGGCTGTGCAGCGCCACCGCCAGATGCAGCGCATCACCGGCACGGAGGCCGAGGGCTGGATCCTGAAGCAGATCGGCCGCCTGACGAAATCGACCTCGATCGAGCGAGCGCAGTTCCACTCCGCCCTGCAGCAGGCGCTCGAACTGCTCCCCCGCGGCCTGGCGAGCGTGGGGGCTGATGCCGTGATGGCGCTGCTTGATGCCCAGGGCGCTGTGAGTCTCGGTGATCAGCCAGTCGCTGCTGATTAGGGGGCCGCGGCACAGCGCAAACCAGTCGAGAGCCTGCGGGCTGCGATCTTCTGGCGTCAGCAGCGCCACGACCACGCTGGTGTCGAGATAGATCATCGATGGGCCGGCCTCACCAGCGCTCACCGGATCGGCATTCCTCAATCACCGAGGGGGTGAGGGGCATCGTGGCCTGCAATCGGCGTAGATCAGCGGCGAGAGCAGAGCGATCCAATTGGTGCAGGGGCTCGAGGCTCAACCGGCCATCTTCACCGACGACGATCTCGACATGATCGCCTTCCCGCAGGCCGGCCTGACGCAGGCAATCAGCGGGGAGCCGCACGGCCAGGCTGTTGCCCCAGCGGCGGATCGCCTGCTGGAAGTGCCTGCCTGCATCCGCGGATATGCCCTGAGGCCTGGAAGGAGTCACGGAGCCAAAAGCGGTATACACACGACTCTACGACTGGTGGGCTGCTCCCTGCTGTGCCTGGAGAGCGATGGCCCACCCCCAAAACCTTCTCACAGACCTTCTCACATCCAAGCCTGAGGGCTTATGAGACTCACTGCAGTGCAAGCAGTTCGGCTGAACAATCGAGAAGCTTCCCAAACTGAACGTCGCCGGTTCGAATCCGGTCACCCGCTTTTCATTCAGACGTGGGAAGTTCTACAAGCAATCAGACGATTCCGCCATCCCCGAAGGCCGGGGGAACAGGCTTTGCGTCCACCTGAAGGGGCAAAACGCCATCCAACTGCCTCACACCCGTTTCGATGAATTCGATCCAGAAGAATGGGACTAGCGACCATCGCGGCCGGCCGCCGTCTAGGTACCAATCCTCAAACCTCCGGGCCGGTCGGGATCGCTACCACAGGTGGAGCCGGGTCAGGTCAATGCTGGCTTCATAGGTCTTTCCACGGCCCCAGCCCTTTCCAGACCATGGTCAGCGCCCTCCCCTTCAACCCTGCCACTTCCACCGGCGCCTCCCCGACTGGGGCAGCCCAACCCGCCAGCAACCTGAGCATGGATTCCGCCACCGCCTTTGCCGCCATTGCCCTGGCGGCCGTGTCCTGGGATGGGGTGCTCACCATGGCCGGCTCCCGGGCCCTGCGCCACTCCCTCGATTACCGCAAGCCTTACCAGCACTACGGCCAGAAGGCCATGGTGTCCCTGATGGATTCCCTGCTGGCCGAACTACGCCAGGTCGGTCCCCAGCATCTGATGGTGGAGGCCGCCGAGCAACTCAACCCCCGCCAACGGGCCACGGCCTACGCGGTGGCTGCCGAGATCATGCGCTCCGATGGGCCCCTCCAGGACGACGAGCGCAACATCCTCACTAACCTGGCCACCACCCTGGAGCTCCACGAGGCCGACACCGCCCCCGTGCTCGCCGCCATGGATCTCCTTCACGCCGATGTGCTCGACGGCTGATCCCAGCCCAGCGGCCCGGCCTGCCAGAGGCGCCGCCGCGTGATCCGGCACGGCGCTCACAAGATTTCGCGCAAAAGCAGATCCTCCACCGCTTCGGTGATGCCGCAGTCGTTGTACAGCGAAGCCGGTGGGAAGCGGAGTTCCCGCAACCACTCCACCAGCAGACGCCGATCCTGGATCGCGGTGGAGAGTGCCGACAGATCCAGGCCGATCTTGCCTTCAATTTTTATCTCATGCTCGAGATTCTCCAACTCCATGCAGATCACGCGATAGAGGCAGAAATCCCTCGTGCTGAGATCACGAAGGGTGTAGCGGCGAGCGCCTGGCATGGTGCCCCGCGGCGCAGGGTGATGAACTAATTGTATGGAGGCTGCCGGCGGGCAGGCCCATCAGCAGCGGGAGTGCCGCAGGCCCGGAAAGCTTCGCGGCGGTTCGTGCCTCGCTCCAGGCGCTATGGCGCGCGACGGTCCCCACAGCGGTGGCAGGCAGCCCGCAAGACCCTGGCAGGCGCTGCCGCGAATCGGCGGTAGCACCTGCCAGGAGAGCTCCTTGCCTCCATAATCGAGCAAGGGTTCCGTGATGATGCTTCGGTCGTTGCTTTCACTCACGCTGGGCCTTGAGGCGATTCTCTTGGCACGGACCTTGGTGCTCATCGCCCTGATCCCTCCCCTGGTGAGGATGCTGCCCGGGGCCATGTCTTTCACCAGACCAGCGCCGACGCAACGGACCCAGAGGCCCAGCGGCCACGACATCGCCCTCACGCTCGGATCGAGCTGGATCTTTGCCCTCGCCGGTGCCGTGGTGATCCAGGCTGATGGGCTGGGACTCACCCGGCTGATCCATGAACCTGGCTCCCCCTGGTGGCTGGCACCGCTGGAGTTCGTGGCGGTGTTGCTGCTGCAGGACACCCTCTTCTACGGCCTGCATCGCCTGATGCACCATCGCCTTTGTTATCGCTGGCTGCACCAGGGCCATCACCACAGCCGCCACCCCACCGGCTGGACCGCCTTCGCCTTCGATGCAGGCGAAGGCCTACTGCAGGCTGGCTTCCTGGTGGGCGTGGTGTTCCTGATCCCCCTGCAGAGCGCCACGTTGTTGGCCCTACTGCTCACGATGAGCGCCTGGGCGGTTGTGAACCATCTCGATCCGGTCCAGCAGAGCGGGACGTCCCGAAGCGAGTGGCTGGGTCGGTGGCTGATTGGCCCGACCCACCATGGCCTGCATCACCTGCGACCGGGCCGCAACTACGGGCTCTATTTCACCTTCTGGGACCGGATCTGCGGCACAGTGGAGCCCTCGGCCTGAACCAGCAGCAGGGCCCGGGCCGAGGCCGCTTCCCGCGCCACCGACCGAATCTCAGCCACCACCGGCAGCAGCCTTCCTTGGGCGCTGCGCAGCTCCAGGGAGCGCACAATGCCTCCCGCCGCGCCGAGCACCAGCACCTCCCGCAGGGCAGCGCAGAGACCGTCGGAGCCATCCGCTTCCAACTCGGTGCAGGCCAGCCCCACGATCCCGCCCGGATCCCGCTCCACCAGGTCGCAGAAGCGCCGATTGGCCAGCTCCAGGCGGCCTTGATCGTCAAACAGGGCCACGCCCCAGCGGCCGGTGTTGAACACTGCTTCGAACACGGCCTCCAGATCACGGCTCCGCTCCTCCATGTCCCGCTGGGAGGTGAGATCGGTGAGGGTGCCCACCACGAAGCTCTCATCACCCTCCTCCAGCAGCCGGGCCGACTCGCGCAACCAGCGGTATGCCCCATCCCGGCAGGCGAGGCGATACTCCACGCTCCAGGAACCACGGTTCAGGTCGCGTTTGGAGGCCAGGCGGCTGCGGTCGTCCGGATGCACCAGGGCATCGAGATGGTGGGGTTGCTGGGTGAGCTCCTCCGGGCTCCAGCCGATGAGGGTCTGAACCCGCTGACTCACATAGAGCAGCCGCTCCATGGCCCGATCCCGCTTCCACACCACCTCCTCGAGGGCATCGGCGAGGCTGGCGAACTCGGCCAGAGAGGCCTCCGCCACCCGCCGCAGGGACACCAGTTCGGACACCTCCGTGAGCGTCACGATCACCCCGCAGCGGCGACCATCCGGCTCCTGGAAGGGCAGGACCTGCACCAGATAGGCCAGCTCACCGCTGGCAGCCTCGAAAGCGCGACGGGACTTTTCCCCGGCCAGCACGGCCCGCAGGGCCCCGGACAGATCCGGTAGAGGAAGGGTGGTCGGCACCCCCAGCAGGGGCTGGCCGATGTCGGCCTCCACCAGCCCGAACACCCGCACGGCCAGGGGTGAGAAGCGACGGATCAGGAGCTGCCCGTCCAGGATCACCATGCCCTGGCTGAGGGAGGTCTGGATGTTCTCCAGCTCGATGTTGAGCCGTTCGAGCTGCTCGCCGCGGCTGCGCAGCTGCTGGTTGAGGCTGGCCAGTTCATCGTTGGTGGACTGAAGCTCCTCGTTCGAGGCCTCGAGCTCCTCGTTGGAGGATTGCAGTTCCTCTGAGGAAGCCTGCAGCTCCTCGGAGGAGGCCTCCAATTCCTCATTGGCCTGCTCCAGTTCAACCAGGGAGCGGCGCAGATGGTCCTGACTGGTGAGTAATTCGCGCTCCAGGCGCTCGATCGTGGCATCGAAGGCCCCATCCCTCTCCCCCAGCTCCCGGGGAATCGCACCGCCCGCCCCATCGGGCTCGGACACTTCGGCATCCTGGGGCACAAAGGAGAGCAGCAGCAGGGAGCGATCCCCGAGCACCAGCGGCCGGGCCTCCAGGTGCAGCCGCCCCCCGTCATCCGCCAGGGTGAGGGAGCGACTGATCACCGGCCGCCCATCCGCACGCACCATCAGGAACAGAGCCCGGGCCTCACCCTGCAATTCGGGCCGCAGGAGAGCCGTGGCGGCCGCCGTGATCCGTCCTTCCGGAATGCGGCAGTAGGGGCTGACCTCCCCGATCACCTGGAGCAGCTCGTGATGCTCATCGAGAACCAGGGAAGGCCGCGCCAGGGTTCGCACGAGGGCCTCCAGCAGGGCCAGATGCTGCTCCGGCACCGCCTCCGGCAGCAGGGAGGAGCGCGCCAGCTGACGCCCAGGGGGCGAAAACCGGAGGACCCCAGGGCCGGAAGCCGGCGAGCGGGCCGGCCGCACCCCCTCCGGGATGCGCCCATAGAGATGCTGGGCCGCATCCACCGGCGCGAAGCCAGGGGTGTTCGAGCTGATTGTCTCGGAACTTCCCAGCAGCAATAGGCCACCGGGTTTGAGGGCGAAGCGGAACAGATCGAGCGCCCGGTCGTGCAGGGCCGGCTTGAAGTAGATGAGGGTGTTGCGGCAGGAAATCAGATCCAGGTTGGGGAAGGGGGGGTCTTCGCCCACGTTGTGCCGGGCGAACACCACGCAGCTGCGCAGTCCCTTGGACACCGTGATCCCATCGGGCCCCACGGTCACGAAACGGTCGCGCAGCTCCGGCGGAATCGCCGTGACGGCGGAAAGGGGGTACTCACCCCGGCGGGCGATCGCCAGACTCGCCTCATCGAGGTCGGTGGCGAAGATGCGCAGCCGGCTGGCCAGATCGGCGGGATGGCTGAGCACCTGGCTCACCACCATGGCGATGGTGTAGGCCTCTTCGCCGGTGGCACAGCCGGGCACCCACACCCGCAGGGAGGAGCGATTCCCAGACTCTTGAAATTTGTCCCTCAGCCGCGCCGCCAGCCGATCGAAGGAGGCCGGATCACGAAAGAAGGAGGTCACCGTTACCAGCAGGTTGCGCACCAAGGCCGCCGACTCCTGGGGATCCTGGAGCAGCAGTTCGCGGTAGGTATCCAGATCCACCGCCTGGCGGATCGCCATGCGCCGTCGCAACTGGCGCTGCAGGGTTGAGTCCTTGTACTCGCTGAAGTCGATGCCACTGACCTGGCGCAGCCCCTGGAGAATCGGAGCCAGGGGCATGACGTCCTCTGGCAAGGGCCTGGCCATCCACTCGCCGACATCGGCTACCCGGCTGGCGAGCAACTGGCCGATCGCGGCCGGATCGAGCACCAGATCAGCTCCGCCGAGGTGGATGGCCGAGCGGGGCATGCCATCGAAGCGGGCCGTTTCCGGAGTCTGCACCAGGGTGAGGCCACCGCAGGCCCGCACCGAGAGCAGCCCCCGGGCACCATCGGAGCCGGTGCCGGAGAGCACCACCGCCACGCCGTTCTCGCCCCAGTGCTCGGCAATCGACTCGAACAGCTTGTCAATGCAGGGGCTGGGGGTGAAGCGGGGCTCGAGATCGAGAAGCCGCAGCCGATCCCCTTCCACCCGAAGGTCGCGGTTGGGAGGCCCCACCACGATCACGCCTGGCGCCAGGAGATCGCCCTCGGCCGCCGCCACCACCGGCAGGGTGGTGGCATGGGCCAGCAGATCCACGATCAGGCTCGGGTGGTCGGGGGAGAGGTGCTGGGCCACCACGTAGCTCACCGCACCGGTGGGCGTCAGCTGGCCCACCAGCTGCTGCAACGCCTCCAGACCGCCCGCGGAGGCGCCAATGCCCACCACATGCCGGAGCCCCACTCCACCGGACGACTGAGAACCCTCCGGCCCGGAGGGATCGGGATTGGAGCGAGGGGCCGGAGCCATTTCAGGCGGTTGCTTCACCGTGCCTACCGCCAGGGCTGTTCAAGTAAACAGATTAGCTGAAGATGGTTGTGCCCAGGCAGGCTTAGCCAGCCAATCAATCTGGCTTCGGCTGCATTCCGATCGAACGGATGAAATCAACTCACCTAAATCCAGCTCAATTGAACCCAGTCAATCGCAATGAATATCGCTAAACACGTCTAAAAATTAAATCTTAGATTAATCTTACACCATTTCTCCCCATCGCAGTCAACTCCGGAACGCGCAACAGGATCAGAATGGCGCACATACAAGCAAACCCCCCGATAAAAGCAGCAAAGCCGCATCGCAAAAACGGTAAGCTGCATGATTCATGAGGCCCCACATCCATGCTTTCTGCCAATCCGCCTCCCAGTCTGCAAGTCAGCTTCCGCAAGCCCGTGAGGATCACCATCACCGTGCCCCACAGCACCCATTCAGCCCTAGCGGACCGCAGCGATAAAGAGGGCCGCTCCCTGTCCAACCTGGCTGCCTACATCCTGGAGAACGCCCTGAAAAATTGATGGGCTTCCCTTAGGCCTAAGGTCAAAGGATCGCGCTGGATCCAATGCAAGGCCAACCGCCGCTGCAGAACCCATTCCAGCACCGCCTGCGCCTCACCAACAGCCTGGAGCAGAGCAAAGCGTCGCTTCAAACAGTTCTTCCGATCGCCTCGCTCGCGGCCGCGAACGCCAGCGAACCCTGGTGGCACCACCACGACAATCCCTGCATCGGTTCCTTGTTGAGCAATGCTTCGGTGCTGGCGCCGATGCGACTGAGCATCAATGGGCAGGCCGATCTGACGGCCGTTGTGATCTACGCCGGCAGCCTCAATGTGGAGCAGGCGGGCAGGCGGCTGTCCTGCGCCGATCAGGGGCTGCTGATTCTTCCAGGGGCGGCATGGAGCTGTGAGAGCAGCAGCTGCAGCCTGGTGATACTCCACCTGGAGCGAGAAAGGCTGCAGCGAAAAGCGATGGCTATGGCTGAGCAGCGGTCCCTCCCCCAGAGCTGGCGGGAATGCCTCGAACCCCGAGGGCCCTGGCAACCCGACGACAGCAGCGCCAGCCAGGCACTGCTCACCAGCTTGAGGGAGGTGCTGGCCATGGCCAGCCAACTGAGCGAGCAGAGCGAGGCCTTAGTGGAGCGTCTTGAGCTGGATCTGCTGATCTACCGCCTGCTGGCGGCACTGGTGGTGCCGGAGCTGCGGGAGGGCGATTCCCTGGGCCGGTTGCGCTCCCGAAGGCGCGAAGGTGGCGACCGCTTCGAGGAACTGATCACCTATCTCGAGGAACACCTCCATGAACCCCTGAGCCTGCACCAGCTGGAGGCCAGGAGCCACTACTCGCGCCGCGCGCTCCAATACGCCTTCCTGGAGAGGCTCGGCTGCAGTCCCACCCAATGGATCCGCAGCATGCGACTGGAGCGGGCCCGCCGCTGGCTGCAGCAGCCCCAGCAAGGAGAAACGGTGACCCGTATCGCCCAGGCCTGTGGCTACCGCTCCCTGAATCTGTTTTCGATGGATTTCCAGCAGCGGTTTCACGTGAAACCCTCGGAACTACTCCGGGAATCCCTAGGCAAACAACCACCTCAACCGCTTGCTATGCCAAAGCCCCCCCCCGACCTCGACCCCCTTAACGAGGTTTGATCAACTGGAGCACCTGGGGACCCAGGCCACCGGCCCGGCGCTCCTGATCGAGGGCCTGAAGAATGAACTGGGCTGCACTGGTGATGTCACCGGCCTGGGCGCTGAGCCTGGCCCGCTCCTGCAGGCGGGAGGCCTGGGTCAACAGGGTGTCACGGTCACCATCCGCCTGATGGGAGCGAATCGGTGAAGGCCTCGGCCCCCCTCGGGCAGAATTCAAGGGAAAGGGAACGGGTAGGGATCTCGTACCAGTCATGGGTTGCACGCGGATGCGAGCGAATCGAGAGAACGGATTGCGATGGAGACAGGAGCCGGGAAGGATTGGCGCCGGAAGGCGGCCTGGCAGATCACGAATTCAAAACAACCATCACCGGGACTGGCCGGGATGGAAGGCAAGGAATTAGGTCAGCTCGGTCCGCATCCAGAAGAGATCGGAGTCGGCGTCAATCTTCCAGCTCGGAATCGTTGATCCGATTCCATCCATCAACAACTTCATTGGATCCTAGCGGCACTGCCAAACCTTTGAGGCGGCCTCGGTTGGGTCATCAACGGAGAACTTTCACGCGGCAGTGGGTGTGAATCTCGAGTCGCCACTCAGGTGCCAGGCTCCTCCTGGTTGCCGCCCAAGGCGGCGATGGCATGCCTCAAATGCTCCGAACGCTGGAGATCACCCCGGGTGAGGGCTACCGCCAAAGCGAATTCCAGTTTTTCGAGCTGATGTTCACCCTCTGATGGGTTGGAGGCCTGACAGCGCCGATAACCCAGATTCGCGGGCGTTCCCAAGGAGGCACCGGAGGCATGTCCGGAAAGGTGGGAGGAGGGGTAGGACATTGCTCACTTTATTTCCATTCTGCCACCCCTAGCCAGGCGTGGCACCATCAGGCTGCGGCGCTGTCGATCGGTCCATTCGAGAAAAGGGAGATCTCCCTCTCACTCTTCTCATCACCGGCGCTGCCGGTGTGGCGATCAACGGACCCGGCCTGCGGATCGAGGGCGCCCCCCAGAAGGGCCCGGCAATCCAGGAGAAGCCGCTCGGCATTGCCGAGGCTCTTCTCAAGGGCCGGATCCTCCTGCTGGGAGGCCTGCCGCTGGCCTTCCAGGGCTTCGAGCCGCTGTTCCAACTGCACCAGCCGCTGGGAAAGCAGATGGAGCGTGCCGGCGAGATCCTCGGCGCTACGGCTGATCCGGAATGAAACCGAAGGAGAGGCCATGGCTCGGGAGCAGATGGCCTGCATGACAACACACCACGCAGACTGGGGCCAGCTTGCTCCCGACCATGACGCACCCCTGGCATCTGCTGCTGCTGGCCCTGGCCGGCCTGGGCGGGGGGCTGCTGGCATTGGGCACCGGCATCCCGGCGGCCCCGCTGGCGGGGGCCCTGATCGGAGCGGCGCTGGTGAGCTTCAGCGGCCGGGTGGAACCGGCCCAATGGCCCAATGGCACCCGCACCATCTTGGAGATCGCGATCGGCACCGTGATCGGCAGCGGCCTCACGGCGGCAGCCCTCGGCGAACTGCGCCAGCTGTGGCGCCCGGCCCTGTTGATCACCCTCAGCCTCGTGCTCACGGGTCTGGTGGTGGGCCTGTGGTGCAGCCGGCTTCTGGGCATCGATCCGGTGGTGGCACTGCTGGGAGCGGCACCCGGCGGCATCAGCGGCATGAGCCTGGTGGGGGCCGAATTCGGGGTGGGGGCCGCCGTGGCTGCCCTGCACGCTGTGCGGCTGATCACCGTGCTGCTCGTGTTACCCCTGGTGGTGAAGCTGGTGCTGCCAGCTGGCGGCCACGGCCCCTCCGGCTGAGTGCTCCCCCCCTTCGCGGCTGGACAGGCGGCCGAGGCTCGATAAGGTTTGCCCCCGACCCGTCCGGCGCCTTCAGCGATGTTTGCTCGTGTTCGTCTAGCCCACCACCGCCTCCGGAGTGGACTGGCCGCTGGCCTGATCGCCGGAGCGGGCCTGGCCTCTGCCCTGGAACTCGGAGCCCCCGCCCCCGGGCCGGCCCAGGTTCCCGCCCAGGCCTCGGAGGCCTCGATCGCCGGCAACAAGGGCGCGCAGGTTTACTGCTTCATGCGCAACAACGGCACGATCCATGAGGTGAGCTGGGCCGCCGCCTATGCCTTGGTCAAGCGGCAGGGCTCCAACCTGTTCAAGACCTCGCCGGAGCATGCCGCCGTGATGATCACTGAAGCGGTGGTGCAGAACCCCAATGCCTTTCCCGATTGTGGGCGCTACTTGGGGGATCTCTACACCCGCCGGCGCACCGTGGTGATCACCACAGGCGCGACTGCAGCTCCAGCCGCGGCAGCTCCAGCCGCGGGAACGGCCGTGGGCGGCGGCCAGAGCCGCTGGTGAGTGCCCCTGCAGCGCACCCTCTCGATCGGATCCGCCGGCACCAAGGCTCAAGGGGGCCCGCTGCAGCCGCCCGATCCCTCGCCCTGGCGCTCGCGGTGACGGGCCTGCTCACGGCCTGCGCCGAGGAACCCCTGCCCCAGCGGCGCATCAGCGTCGACGACTGCCTCAGCGAGGTGCGGATGGAGCGGCTGAAGGAGGCACTCGAGCGCTGCGACAAGGTGGTGGCGGCCTATCCGAACGACCCGCTGCCCCTCAACGAGCGTTATGTGCTCCACACCCTCGCCGAAGACGACAAGGCCGCATGCCGCGACCTGGCCCAGGCCCTAGCGCTGGCCGGCCGGATTCCGGCCGGACGGCTGGATCCGATCCTCCGCCACGACCTCCAGATCCGCCGGGCCGACTGCGTCTCCGCCGGTCTGGGTGCTGGGATGGCGCCCTCACCAGCGCTCCAGCAGCTCCCGCACAAGAACCGGTAGGGAGGCCCGACGGCCACGAACCTGCCCCCCGTGGAGCACACGGCTGATTCGCTCCTGCTTGCTGGCGATCAGGTCATCCACCAGCTGATCGGCCACACCGAGCTGGAGCCAGTGGGCGGTAAGCATGGCGCCCATGCCGATGCGATGGCAGCGATCCTCCGCCTGCTCCGCGTCCCCCGGGGTCCAGGGGCGCTCCAGCAACACCACATGCCGTGCCCGATGCAGGGTGAACCCGAGGCCGCCCGTGCCGAAGGTGGCGATCAGCAGAGGAACGGCGCCGGCCTGGAAGCGATCCACAAACGCCTGACGGCGGGCGGCGGGCACGGCGCCGGTGAGCAGCGCCCCCTGCCGATCTCCCCCCAGAACCCGATGCAGCAAACGGGCCGTGGACACGAAGGCGGTGAACACCACCACCGGCCCGTCGCGGACCAGCAGATCCGCCACCAGCTGACGGGCCCGCGGCAGCTTCTCGCGGGACCCGATGCGGCGGAGGGCGGTGAGCACCGCCAGGGCCTCGGCATCGCGGCGCACCTCACCCCGTCGCGCCCGGCGGCGGTAATCGTCGACGCAGGCCTGCAGCCGGGTCTCGAAACGGAGCGCCGCCTCCTCCGACAGGGCCACCGGGATGAGGCGACGCTGCTTGGGGGGCAGATCGAGGCACTGGTCCTTGCGGCGGTGCAGCACCAAGGGCCGCAGCAGACGCTGCAGCTCCTCCAGCCGGGTGGCGCCGTTGGCCTGCCAGATCCTTCTTCCCCCCTGGTCCCGCCAATGTCCCTGGCAGTAGCGCTCCTCGAAGAGCCGCCGATCGTGAGCGAGGGGATGGCCGATCGCCTCAAGGAGGGGCAGGAGCTGCACCGGCCTGCCGTTCTTCATCGGTGTGCCGGTGAGCAACCAGATCACCCGCAGGCGGGGATGACGCGCCAGGCGCAGGAAAGCCTGGGTGCGGCGGGAGGAACTGTTCTGGGCATAGTGGGCCTCATCGGCGATCACCAGGGTGCCGGCCTCCGGCAGGGCAGTAGGAAGCCGGGCCCAGCTGTGCAACTCAAGCCGCAGGCCCAGCGATGCCGCCTCCTGTCGCCAGTGGGGATGGAGACCCACCGGAGCGATCACCAGGATGCGGCAATCCGCCAGACGCACGAGGGCCCGGGCGGCCACCAGGGCGGTGAGGGTCTTGCCAAGACCCATGGCATCGGCGAGCACCGCACCACGGCGGGCCAGCAGCCAGCGCACGGCGGCCCGCTGATGGGCCAGTAAAAGGCGCCCATCCGGCAGAAGCTCAGCCGGAGCGGCCGCCACCACCAGCTCCCGATGGGGAGGCAAGGGTGGCAGGGGCTGCCGCAACCAGGCGAGCCACTCCTGCAGCTCCGCCGTGGGCGGAATGCGCCCAGCCAGCTGACGCTCAAGGATCGCCGCGGCCTCCAGCGGAAACTGCCAGCAATGGCGCCGGGTCTGCCAGATACCGGCGGGACGAATCGCACGCAGCTGAGCCTGGGTCACGGCGTCATAGGGGGAGACCACCTCGATCAGCCCGGTGGGGCCCAACCGCATCGCGACCGAAGACGCGGCCAAGGAGCCGAAAAGCAGCGAGGACTACATTGACATCCCTGCTGCCACAGGCAAACTGCCCGCAACTGAGGCTGTCGCATGCAGGCCAGGGATGGAGTTTTCCTTGAGGATCTCTGCCCCAAGTTTCGTGCGAGGCGATGGCGACAGTCGCTCCATGGGGTGACCCAGGGACGCTGTTTGTATTGCGGAGACCGCTCGGAATCGATCGACCATGTGCTCCCCCTGAGCCGGGGGGGACTGAGCGTGACCGAGAACTGCGTACCGGCCTGTCTGGCCTGCAACGGTCAGAAAGGAGATGCAGACGCTTTTGACTGGTATCGACGCCAGCGGTTCTACGACCCGCGTCGGGCCATGGCCCTGAGGGCCTGGACCGAAGGAGATCTTCGCCTGGCGCTGCGGCTGCTCGCCTGGGCCTCCCCCGAGGTGATCACGGACGCCGCGCCACGGGATACCCCAGGCGCCGAGCGCCGTCACCAGACACGACAGGCCACCGGCCCAGCGTGGCGCTGGCAGATGGCCGCCTGATCCCGGGGGCGCTCCGGAGCCACCAGCACCGCCAGCAGCACCAGCAGCCCCACCAACACCAGCGGAAGGGCTGGCAGCGCCGATTCGAGCGCTACCCCACGGGCCGGTGCGGCAACCCTCAGACCCTGGCCGCCCCGGAGCGGAACGGGCTCACCCAGGACGGAAGCAGGACGGGTGGAGCCGCCGGATCCGCAGGCGGCCCCCCGCAAGGTCCAGTCGGCCGGCAGAGCGCTGGTGGAGAGGCGTGATGTAAACAGAAGCGAGGCGGCCATGGGCTTGCTGGCAAAGCACTGATACAGGTGTACTCATGGTCACGGCTTCTGTCAACGGGTCTGGCAACGGGTCTGGCAACGCCGAGGAGGGGGCGCCGCCCCTTCCGGAGGGACGGCTGCTGGTGCTGGGGGGCGGCTACACTGGCCGGCGCTTCGGTCGAACCCTGGCCGGACGCGGACTGGCGGTGACCCTGACGCGCAGGGAGCCCTCCCCTGGCAACGGGGACGATCAGGGTGGTGAGCGCTGGGTGCGCTTCGATCCCGCCGCCGGTGTGGTGCCCCCTGCGGAGGTTCTGGCCGGCACCACCCATGTGCTGGTAACGATTCCTCCGGATGGCAGCGGCGCCGATCCCGTGCTGACCCACCTGGCTGGCCTGCTGAAGACCCTGCCGCTCACCTGGGTGGGCTACCTCTCCACCACCGGTGTCTATGGGGATCGCGGGGGGGGCTGGGTGGATGAAGCCACGCCGGAGGCTCCCGGCCTGGAACGCAGCCGCGCCCGCCTGGCCTGCGAAATGGCCTGGCGGCGCCAGGACCTGCCCCTGCAGGTGTTCCGATTGCCAGCGATCTACGGCCCCGATCGCACCCCCTTCCGGGATCTCCGCCAGGGCACGGCCCGGCTGATCCACAAACCGGGGCAGGTATTCTGCCGCATCCATGTGGATGACATCGTGGGAGCCCTGCTGCACTGCATTGGGCTGCCGCCCCAGCGGCGTCCGCCCACCCTGATCCTGGCGGACGAGGCCCCGAGCCCCTCCAGCGAAACCCTGGGCTACGCCGCCCATCTGCTCGGCTGCAAACTGCCGGAGGTTCAGTCGTGGGGGGCGATCGAGACCGCCATGAGCCTGATGGCCCGCAGTTTCTGGAGCGAAAATCGCCGAGTGAGCAGTCTTCTGCTGCGGGAGGGGCTGGGGTATCGACTACGGTTCCCTACCTACCGGGAAGGCTACAAGGACTGCTTGGGCTTGGGATAGGAGCGCAACAGGTCGGGATGGCCGGAAGGGTCGAGGCGGATGCCCAGATCTCGGTAGAACTTATCCCAGTTGAGCTGGATCCAGCCGTGCTGGAGTCCAAGGCCAACTCCCGTGACAATCAACCCAAGGAAGAGCAGGCGGAGCATGGGGATCCAGGCATACAAAAGCATGGAGCGCCGGTCACTCCTTGATTCTGGTCCCTTGGCGGTGGCTTTGGGTGATCCCGCTGGCATCGGCGCCGAAATCGTGCTGAAGGCCCTTGCCCGTGCTGGCTTGAACGCGCCCGTGGTGCTGGTGGGCTGCCGCCGCTGGCTGGAGGAGCAGCACCGGCAGCTGCGGGTGGCGGGCTGCACCGCCCTGGCCGATCCGGCCGGAATCTGCATGGTGGATCTGCCGCTCGCTGAGCCGATCACCCCGGGGCAGACGGATGCGGCGGCGGGAGCGGCCAGCTTCGCCTGGCTCACGCAGGCCACGCAGCTTGTGCTGGAGGGCCGCTGCCGGGCCCTGGTGACCGCGCCGATCGCCAAGGCCAGCTGGCAGGCGGCTGGCCATCGCTATCCCGGCCAGACCGAACGCCTCGCGGAACTCTGCGGCGTGGGGGAGGCCTCGATGCTCTTCACCGCCCGGGCTCCACACGGCCGCTGGCGCCTGAACACCCTGCTCGCCACCACGCATATCCCCCTGGCCGAGGTGCCGCGGCGGCTGAATCCGGCGCTCGTGGAGCGCCAGCTGGATCAGCTGCTGGCGTTCTGCCAGCGGTTCGAACCGAACCCGCGGCTGGTGGTGGCGGGGCTGAATCCCCACGCCGGCGAGGCGGGCCACCTCGGCCGCGAGGAGGTGGAGTGGCTGGAGCCCTGCCTACGGGCCTGGCGCCTGCGCCATCCAACCGTGGTGGTGGACGGACCCCTGCCGCCCGACACCTGCTGGCTGGAGGCGGCCGCGGCCTGGCGGGGCGAGGGGAACGGAGCCGATGGCTACCTGGCTTTGTATCACGACCAGGGCCTAATTCCGGTGAAGCTGCTGGCCTTCGATGCCGCCGTGAACACCACCCTCGGGCTGCCCTTCCTGCGCACCTCGCCGGACCATGGAACGGCGTTTGCGATTGCGGGGCAGGGCAGGGCCCGACCGGACAGCATGGAGGCGGCGATCACGGCGGCCCTGGAGCTGGGGAGCGCATCGGCTGCGACAACCCGGACCTAAAACGATCGGCTCAGCCCGGCTTGATCCGCATCAGCACCTGGCCGAATTCCACGGGGGTGCCGTTCTCCACCAGGATCTCCACCACCTCACCACTGATCTCCGACTCCAGTTCGTTCATCAGTTTCATGGCCTCCAGGATGCACACCGGCTGGCCAGCGGTGATGCGGCTGCCCACCTCCACGAAGGCGGGGTCGCCGGGGGCGGGGGAGCGATAAAACGTGCCGACCATCGGCGCGCTGATCGCCTGGAGATCACTTCGTGCGGCCGCTGCCGGCGGGGGCGGCGCCGAGGGGGAGGGCACCGAAGCGGCGGCAACGGGAGCCACGGGAGCAGCCGGAGCGGTCGGGGCCTGCATCAGGGTGACCGGTGCGGCAGAAGGGAGGTTGCGGCGCACCTCGAGCCGGAAGTCCTCCCCTTCGAGGGAGAACTCCTGGATGTCGCTCTCACCGAGCAGGGCCAGGAGTTGCTGGAGCTGATCGTGGTCGAGCTGCATGGATCAGGACTCCCGACCGAGGTAGCTGTCGTTGCGGGTGTCGATCTTGATCTTCTCGCCGATCGAAAGGAAGAGGGGCACCATCACCTGGGCCCCGGTCTCAACGATCGCGGGCTTGGTGCCGCCGGTGGCGGTGTCGCCCTTCACGCCAGGATCGGTCTGGGTGATCTCCAGCACAACGGAATTGGGCAACTCCACCTCGAGGGGCTTGCCATTCCACGACACCACGCTCACCTCCATACCCTCCTTGAGATACTTGCGCTGGTCTCCGATCTGCTTGGCGGTGAGGCGGGTCTCCTCGTAGGAAGCCATGTCCATGAACACGAACTCGTCGCCTTCCATGTAAGTGTGCTGGAGGGTGGCCTTCTCGAGCACCGCCTGGGCCAGCGACTCTCCTGCACGGAAGGTCTTTTCCACCACGTTGCCGCTCTGCACCGCCTTGAGCTTGGTGCGCACGAAGGCCGAGCCCTTACCGGGCTTGACGTGCAGAAACTCGATGACACGCCAGACCTGTCCATCAATCTCGATCGAGGTGCCGGTGCGGAAGTCGTTGCTGGAGATCATCCCGGCGGTTCGAATCCGGCCGATTGTACGGCTGGCTACCGAGGGGCTCCGGGAACCCACCGCCGGAGGGCCTCGCAGTTGTGCCAGAGTCCGCTCAGAACAGTGGATTCCAGCCATGCGCGCAGCTGGTCGAAGCGGCGACCGTAACGGCCTCCGCCGCCGTTTAACCAGCATGATGCTGGCCCTAACTTTGGTTCTGGGCACCGCCCTGCTGACCGCTCCGCCCGCGGCCCTGGCGGAACTGCCTCAGGGCAATGCCGTGAAGGATCCCGAGGCGATCCTGCGCAACGCCCTACCGATCAAGGCCTCCCAGCTGCAGGATCTGCAGCACCGCCTAGAGGCCACCAGCGACGACCTGCGGGCCAAACGGTGGAAACCCCTTGTCAGCAGCGTGATCCGCAGCCAGTCGCAGCTCACGGGCCAGCGAGCCGCGATCCTCAACAGCTTCCCGCCGGAAGCCCTGCCCCGCGCCACGGCCCTGCTGGATGGGCTCGAAACCCAGTTGCAGGAGGTGGCCGCCGCCGCAGAATCCCGCGATCGCGATGTCTTCCTGACCAACCGACGCACGGCCCTGACCACGATTGGAGACGCCGAAGCTTTGCTGGTGGGCGACTTCCCCTTCACAATCCCGGCCGCGTTCGACGCCCTGCCCCGGCTGATGGGCCGGGCCACGGTGCTGATCAACACCACCAAGGGCGACCTCACGGCCGTGATCGACGGCTACAACGCCCCTCTCACCGGCGGCGCCTTCGTGGATCTGGTGCAACGCAATTTCTACGACGGCCTCGACTTCACCCGCGCCGAGGATTTCTATGTGCTCCAGACCGGCGATCCCAAGGGCGATGCCGCCGGCTTCATCGACCCCAACACCGGCCAAGAGCGGCATGTGCCCCTCGAGATCTTGATCAGCGGCGACGCCGAACCGATCTACAACGAAACCTTTGAGGACATCGGCCGCTACAAGGCCGAACCGGTACTGCCCTTCGCCACCTACGGAACCCTGGGACTGGCCCACTCCGACGGCCAGCTCGATGACGGCTCCTCCCAGTTTTTCTTCTTCCTCTACGAAGCCGAACTCACCCCAGCGGGCCTCAACCTGGTCGATGGCCGCAACGCCGCCTTCGGCTACGTGGTCGAGGGCATGGACGTGCTGCATGAACTGGGCGTGGACGACCGGATCGTGTCGGCGCGGGTGATCGACGGCGCCGAAAACCTGCGGCCCCACGCCTGAGGCCCAGGGTGGCCAATTGAGCTGTGTGGCCCCTTTCCATCGGCAGCCCTCGATGCATCGCGTTGCCAAGGGATCAACCATCTCTTCAGAGGACTGCAAACACAAGGACACAGCCCAGGCTTGGGCATGGGCTTGCTGGCTGGCTGGCGCGGAGGTGACGCGGTGAGCACTCCTGATCAGCTCCCCCAGGTGCCCATGGGGAACAGGAACTCCCACCCCGGCGAGATCCAGACAGACCAGAACAACGGCGGAACCTGCGAGGCAGGCGCCAAAACTCGGCAGCGCCCCTCCCAACCGCCACCGCAGACCCTCGCCGACCTGGGGGAATGGGAGCTGATCCGGCGGCTGGGGGCCTTCGCGCCAGCGGGGCAGTTCGCCGATGACGCTGCCCTGCTCGAACCCATCGCCCAGGGCGCCGCCCTGGTGGTGAACACCGATGTGCTGGTGGAAGGGATCCACTTCAGCGAGACCACCACGGACCCGGCCGACGTGGGCTGGAGGGCCGCCGCGGCCAACCTCTCCGATCTGGCCGCGATGGGCTGCACCGAGGTGGTGGGGCTCACGGTGGGCCTGGTGGCGCCGGCCTCCACGCCGTGGGTCTGGGTGGAGGGGGTGTATGGCGGCCTGCGGGAGGCCCTAGACACCTATGGCGGGGTGCTGCTGGGGGGTGACTGCAGCGGCGGCGCCCAGCGGCTCCTGGCGATCACGGCGATCGGGCGGCTGGGAGGGCCACCAACCGCTACCGGCCAGCCGGGCGCCAGCGCCAGCTCCGGCCCGATCCGCCGCGGGGACGGCCGCCCAGGCGACTGGCTGGTGTGCTCAGGGCCCCACGGCCTGAGCCGGCTGGGGCTGGCCCTCCTTCAAGGCAAGTTCCCGGGGGGATCGGCAGCCTCGCTGGACCCTTCGCAAGGCACGACCCCGGCCGCGGCCGGAGCATTGGGGTCAACACCCGTCCCATCGCCCGCCATCCCAACCGCATCCCCTGGAGAGCCGCTGGGAGGCCTGCTGGATCAAGGCCTGAGGGAGCGGGCGATCGCAGCCCACCGGCGGCCTGTGCCCCGCTTCGACGCCGTGCGGGCCCTGATCGCCTGCCAGCCCGTCGGCCTGGACTGGCGGGTGGGAGGCTGCGACAGCAGCGATGGGCTGGCGGCGGCAGCGGCGGCGATCGCTGCAAGTAGCGACTGCGCGGCCTGGCTGGATCGGGACGCTTTGCCCCTGGATCCAGCCATGGCCGGCCTGCCCCAGGCCGCAGCCTGGTGCCTGGGGGGTGGCGAGGATTTCGAGCTGGTGCTGGCCCTGCAGCCCCTCTGGGCCGAGGCCCTGATCGCGGCCCTGCCGGGCACGACTCGGATCGGCGAGCTGGTGACTGGGCAGGCAGGAAGCCTGGGCTGGAGCAATGGCGCCCCTTGGGGGACAGGCGATGGGGGAAGCGCAGCGGCCAGCGGCTACAGCCACTTCAGTTGAGGCGGGGGCTGGCGGCCTTGGCAGCAGTGGTTCTCTGCTGGCCTCCCCGGAGGAATCGCTCCTGCAGGCGAACTGAACGGCAGGCCACTACGCAGACCTGTAGCCGGCTCAGAAGCTGCCCTGATGGCGCACCGGACCCGGATAGCGGGCCAGCAGCGCATCGGCGGTGATCAACAACAGCCCTTCGCGCTCCGCCTGGACCAGCAGCAGCCGATCAAAGGGATCGCGGTGCAGCGGTGGCAGCTGGGCAACCGCCAGGACATGGGCGGCCTCAATCGGAATCTCCTCAAAGCCCCCATCCAGCAGGGTGCGCCGCAGCAACGACGGTTGCACCTGAAATCCATCGCGCCCAGGGCCCTCAGGGCGCCAGCCGCCGCCCCACCCGAGCCACATGCTGGCGCAGGGGTTCGGGCAGCTCGTGCCGCAGGGAGAGGTCGATGCTCCAGGGCAGCAGCAGGTCGTCAAGGGCTCCCATCAGGCGCAGGCGTCCCTGGTGGCTCAGGCCCGGCGCCACCAGGGTGAGGTCGATGTCGGAGCCGGCGTGATGGCGGCCCATGGCCCTGGAGCCGTAGAGCCAAACCTCCTCCACGGCGGGCTCGGCACTGAGCAGGGCCAGCAGGCGGGCTGAGGCCTCCGGCGCGACGCCGGGGATCGCGGCGGGGGTAGCGACCGCAGCGCCTGGAATCTCAGCCATGCCCCTCGCCAGCGGCAGTGGCTTGAACGCGCTCGCTCAGCACCAGGCGCAGCTCCTGAAAACAGGGCAGATAGCGAGTGCCCACTTGCTCGCTCACCTGCTCAGCAGTGATGCGGTTGTACGTGTGACTGGTGAGATTGCGGTCCTGCACCATGGCCAGCCAGGCCTCTCCGTCGCGAACAAGCCCCACCCGGAAGGCCAGCCTAAGGGTGTCACGCGAACCGATCAGGCCGGCATTGCCCTCCGCCAACAGCAGGTCCCGCAGGGTGTTCCAGCCCAGGTCGAAACAGTATTCAAAAGCCTTGATCAGGCCCTGGCGCTCGCGCTCATTGAGCGCGGGAGGCTGAAAAAAGGTCTCCAGCTGATCCAGGGCCTGGCAGAAATTGGCGAAGCGCTGCTGCCAGCGGATATCGGGCGGCATGGCTCCGGGGCGATGGGGGCAGTCTGAACCGGATACGACCGCGCTGGTTCGGAAGGTCCGCCGCCTGGCCCCTTCGCCTCCGTGAGTGCCCTGCGCCGTGGGCAATCGGCCAGGCGGGACCAACAAAAAAGGCCGCCCTGCAGGACGGCCCAGGGTTGCAAGGTCAGCGCCTTGGCTTACTTCCAGTTCTTCGCCACCACCTCGGCCAGATCAACAACGCGCTGGCTATAGCCCCACTCGTTGTCGTACCAGGAGATCACCTTCACCATGTTGCCATCCATCACCAGGGTGAGATCGGCATCCACAATCGTGGATTCATCGGTTCCAGCGTGGTCGGTGGACACCAGGGGAAGATCGCAATACTTGATAATGCCCTTCATGCCGTTCTCAGAAGCGGCCTTGAAGATGCTGTTCACCTCCTCCTTGGTGGTGGCTCGGCTCACTTCCAGCACCATGTCGACCACCGACACATTGGGAGTGGGAACGCGCAGGGCGATGCCGTTGAGCTTGCCCTTCATCGGCGGATAGACCAAGGCCACAGCCGTGGCGGCGCCGGTGCTGGTGGGCACGATGTTCACCGCGGCGGCACGGGCCCGGCGCAGGTCGCGGTGGGAGGCATCGAGGATGCGCTGGTCACCCGTGTAGCTGTGGGTGGTGGTCATCATGCCCTTCACGATCCCGAGGGATTGGTCGAGCACCTTCACCAGCGGAGCCATGCAGTTGGTGGTGCAGCTGGCATTGCTGATGATGTCGAAATCTTCGTGGCGGTATTGATCAGCGTTCACGCCCACCACAAAGGTGCCCACACCCTCGCCCTTACCTGGGGCCGTGATCAGCACCTTCTTGGCACCGGCCTCGATGTGCTTACCGGCACCTTTCTGATCGATAAAGACGCCGGTGGCCTCGATCACCAAGTCGACGCCCCACTCCTTCCAGGGCAGGTTGAGGGGATTGCGATCAGAAAAACATTTGATGTGCTTGCCATTCACCACGATCGTGTCGTCGGTGTGGCTCACCTCCGCATTGCGGATGTGGCCAAGCATCGTGTCGTACTGAAGCAGGTGGGCGTTGGTCTTCGGATCGGAGGTGTCGTTTAACCCCACCACCTCGATGCCGGTATTGGCCCCGCGGCTCAGCCAGCAGCGCATGAAGTTACGGCCGATGCGGCCGAATCCATTGATCGCTACGCGCAGGGTCATGGCAGAAAGCGGCGGGATCCGCTAGTAAGAGTGCTTCGGCCGCCGATCATACAGAGATCGCGGTGGGGCCCCTTTGCGTGGCTCCGGGCCCATTCGGGAATGGGTCGGGGCTGCCGAAAGGGGCACCCATAGCCTCCCACGCGGTGTGGTCCAGATGGGGTTCCCTTCAGATCGACTGAGGAGGATCCTGCCGCAATCGCAATCCTCGGCCCAGTCTGGATCCGCACCCCGAAGCTGAAGTTACGGCGTTGCACCCAGGCCAGGCCCCTGCAGATGGCGGATCACCCCAGCCGCCCTGCCGGAGCCCGAACCGGTCCACGGTGAGGAAAGCGCAGGCAGCAATGAAATTCGTAAGACATTGGGGCGCGACAGCAGCCTTCCGGCACCGTATTTTCGGCAGACCTCCGGAGGTGCCCTTGGTCCTGCAGCTCGACCGCCAACAGCCGCTCCATTTCATCGGCGTGGGCGGGATCGGCATGTCGGCTCTGGCGGGGATCCTGGCGAGCCGAGGCTTCAGCGTCAGCGGCTCCGACCCCCGCGACAACGCCGTGACCTCGGCCCTGGGCAAGGCCGGCGTTCGCATCTTCCACGAACAGAACGCCGCCACCATCCACGCCATCGGAGTGGGGACGACCGGCGGTGCCACCGCGGCAGCCCAGCTTCCCCTGGTCGTGCTCAGCTCGGCCGTGCCTGAGAGCAATCCGGAGGTGCAGGAAGCCCTCCGGCTGGGCTTTCCCCTCTGCCACCGCTCCGATGTGCTCGCCGCCCTGATCGCCGATCAGCCCTCGATCGCCGTGGCCGGCAGCCACGGCAAGACCACCACCAGCACCCTGGTGGCCACCCTGTTGGAGGCCACCGGCCACGACCCCACCGCGGTGATCGGCGGCATCGTGCCCGCCTTCGGCAGCAACGGCCGCCATGGCGATGGCCGCCTGCTGGTGGCGGAGGCCGATGAATCCGATGGCTCCTTGGTGAAGTTCGCCGCCGAGCTGGGCGTGATCACCAACCTCGAACTCGACCACACCGACCACTACCCCGACCTGGCCGCCCTGGTGGCCACGCTCCAACGCTTCGCGACCGGCTGCCGCCGGCTTCTGGCCAACCGGGACTGCCCGATTCTGCGGGAATCCTTCGAGGCGGACAGCTGGTGGTCGACCGAGCGGGCCGATGGGGTGTCCTTCGCCGCCATTGCCAGTGAGGAACGGGGCGATGGCACCCGGGCCGATTTCTTCGAGAACGGCCAGCTGGTGGGCCATTTCGATCTGCCCCTACCGGGCCGCCATAACCTCAGCAACGCCACCGCCGCCATGGCCGCCTGCCGGTTGGAAGGGGTTCCCTTCGCGGCGCTGAAGGAAGCGGTGGCGCAACTCCAGCCCCCCGGACGCCGCTTCGACTGCCGCGGGCTCTGGGCTGGTCGGATCGTGGTCGACGACTACGCGCACCATCCGAGCGAGGTGGCCGCCACCCTGCAAATGGCCCGGCTGATGGTGGAGAGCGGCCGCAGCCCCCTGCCCAGCCAGCCCCGCCGCCTGGTGGCGGTGTTCCAGCCCCATCGCTACAGCCGCACGGCCCAGTTCCTCGAGGAGTTCGCCGACGCCCTCGCCGCCGCCGACCTGGTGCTGGTGGCCCCCCTCTATGCCGCCGGGGAAGCCCCGATCGAGGGCGTATCGAGCGAGGCCCTGGCCGCCGCCGTGCAGGCGCGCATCCCCTCCAGCACCGTGGAGGCCAGCCCGGATCTCACGGTCCTGGCCCAGCGGGTGGCCGCCTTCACCGAGGTGGGCGATCTGGTGCTGGCCATGGGAGCGGGCGATGTGAACAGCCTCTGGGATCGCCTGCAGAGCCTCGAGGGCTCATGGCTCACTGCGGCCACAGCTCCGCTGGTGGCCTGAGATGGGCCCCAATCCCCCGCCGGGCCTGCGGCCGGGAGTGCCTCTTCAGGACTTCACCACCTGGCGGGTGGGGGGACCGGCCGAGTGGTTCGCCGAGCCCGCCGATGGCGACCAGCTGGTTGCCCTGGCCCGTTGGGCTCGGGAGCGCGATCTGCCCCTGCGGGTGATCGGCGCGGGCTCCAACCTGCTGATCGCGGACGGGGGCCTGCCGGGCCTCACCCTCTGCTTCCGGCGACTGCAGGGCAGCCGGGTGGATGGCGAGAGCGGGGTGGTGGAGGCGGAGGCCGGCGAACCGATCCCCACCCTGGCCCGCAAGGTGGCCAGGGCAGGCCTGCACGGGCTTGAATGGGCGGTGGGCATCCCTGGAACTGTCGGCGGGGCCGCCGTGATGAATGCCGGCGCCCAAGGGGGCTGCACCGCCGAATGGCTCGACTCGGTGCTGGTGCTCGACCCCAGCGGATCGGGCGAACCCCATCGCATCCGCGCCGCCAATCTCGACTTCGACTACCGGCACAGCCGGCTGCAGCAGGAGCCCCTGCTGGTGCTCTCCGCCCGCTTCCTGCTCGAACCCGGCCACGAACCCGCAGCGGTCACCGCCCGCACCAGCGCCAACCTGCACAGCCGCACCAGCACCCAGCCCTACCAGCAGCCCAGCTGCGGCAGTGTGTTTCGCAACCCCGAACCCGAAAAGGCCGGCCGGCTGGTGGAGAGCCTGGGGTTGAAGGGCACCCGCATCGGCGGGGCCGAGGTGTCGCCGCTCCATGCCAACTTCATCGTGAACACCGGTGACGCCACGGCCGCCGACATCGACGCCCTGATCAACCTGGTGCGGCAACGGGTGCGGGAATCCACCGGCATCGACCTGCATCCGGAGGTCAAGAGGCTGGGCTTCCCGCCCGACGGGGACTAACCTTCCTTCACACCCCCTGCAATGCGACGTGGCCGGATTCGGACTCCCCAACTTTGGTCAGCTCACCGAGGCCTTCCGCAAGGCCCAGCAGATTCAGCAGGACGCTCAGAAACTGCAGGAAGACCTCGATGCGATGGAGATTGAGGGGTCCAGCACCGACGGCTTAGCCAAGGTGTGGCTCTCGGGGAACCAGCAACCCCTCAAGGTGTCGCTGGATCCCGCCCTGCTCAGCCAGCCGGTGAGCACGGTGGAAACGGCTGTGTACGAAGCCCTCAAGAACGCCTACGAAACCTCCACCAGCACGATGCGGGAACGGATGGATGACCTCACGGGTGGTCTGGATCTGAATCTTCCCGGCCTGGGCGGCTGAGGCCCTGGCTGGTCTGGCGTCGGGAGGTCCGGCGCCGGGTGGTGGTGGCCACGCGTGTATGGACTGAAGCGATGGCTTCCACCTCCTCCAGACACTGGCGATAAAGAGAAAAGCGTGGCCAGTCGGTGCCCATGACGCAGCCCAGATCCTCCAGATGACGGCAATTCCGGAAACGACAGGGGCCAAGAGCTTGACGCTGCCGGATCTCAGGGAAAGCCTGCGCCAGCACCGCCGGGTCGGAGGGAAGCTCTGGGCGGTTGAATCCGGGGGTGTCGGCCACCAAGGCGGCGGCAACAGGGAACAAGGCGAGGGCATCCGCGGCCGCCAGCTCCGATGGCATTGCAAACAACTCCACATGGCGGGTGGTGTGGCGGCCACGCTGCAGCCTTCCGGAGACGGCCGCGACCCGCAGATCAAGATCAGGAATCAGGGCATTCAGCAGACTGCTCTTGCCGGCCCCGGATGGTCCGCACAGCACCGTGATGCCCGCCGCAGTCCGCAGGTGATGCCGGAGGGCGGCAAGACCCAGACCGGTGCGGGTCGAGAGGGGAAAGACCGGATAGCCCCAGGCCTTGAAGTCAGCGCAGGCCTGCCGCAGGGCCGGCTTCGCCACCAGATCCGCCTTGCCAAGCACTAGGTCCACCGCGGCGCCGCTGCCCTCGGCGGCCACCAGGAAACGGGTGAGTTGCAGCGGATCGAGGTCGGGTTCCGCCAACGCGGTAACCACAACCACCCGATCCACATTGGCCACGGCGGGGCGTTGCAGCAGGTTGCGGCGGGGCTCCAGCTGGGCCACGGCGGCCCGGCCGGCGGTCCAGTCGATGCCCTCCAGCCGCACCCGATCCCCCACCCACACCTGAAGGCCCTCATGGTCGAGGCGGCTGCGACGCGTGCAGAGAAGCCGGCGGCATCCTTCCGGGCCGGGAGCATCGAGCTCGACCCGGCAGTAATTGGCCTGCAGAGCCACCACCCGACCGGAAGCCCCCGGGGACTCAACCACGACGGATCCGCAACCGCACCCCAGCAGAGCCGGCATCACCGACCTCGATCAGCTCCACGTCGTGACCATCGCCGCGAAGGCCCTCCGCCACCATCTGCTCGGGCTCTCCGGCATCGAGATCGAGGAGAAGATGCCCCCCCTCAGGCACCTTCTCCAAGGCTAGGCGGGCGCGCACGTAGTTGAGCGGACAGGGGGTGCCGCGCAGATCGAGGTGCGCCTCCTCCATCGCGCTCAACCGCCGAACAGGCCGCCGAACAGACCGCTCTTATGAGGAGGCTTCTGATCCTTGCGACTGTGATGGCCTGCGAGCTGCTCCAACAGCTGGCGCTCCTCGCCGCTGAGCCGGGTGGGCAGGTGCACCTTCGTGGTGAACTGGTGGTTGCCGCGGGCCACGGGATTGCCCAGCCGCGGCACCCCCTTGCCCTTGAGGGTGATCACTGCACCGGGCTGGGTGCCGGGCGGAATCTCCAAGGATTCCTTGCCGTCCACGGTCTCCACCTCGATGGTGTCGCCCAGGATGGCCTGCAGATAGCTGATGGGCAGCTCCGAGAGGATGGTGGTGCCCTCCCGGCGCAATTCAGGGTGGGCCCGCACCCCGAGGAACACGTAGAGGTCGCCGGGGGATCCGCCCCGCTGGCCGGCATTGCCCTCGTTGGCCACCCGCAGGCGCGTGCCGGTGTCAACGCCGCCAGGAATGTTGATGCGTAGGTTCTTGGTCACCTGCTGCAGACCCTGGCCTTGGCAGGCGATGCAGGGGTCGGCGATGGTCTGGCCGGTGCCCTCGCAGGTGGGGCAGGGGGCCACCTGGGTGAAGCTGCCGAAGGGCGTACGGGTGGCCCGCCGCACCTGGCCGGCGCCGGAACAGGTGCCGCAGGTGGTGGGGCCACTGCCGGCCTTGGCTCCGGAACCGCTGCAGGTGCCACAGGTTTCCAGGTGGCGCAGTTGAACCTCCTTCTCCACCCCAAACACAGCCTCGCTGAAGTCGATCGTGAGGTCGAGGCGAAGATCGTCGCCCTGGCGCGGGCCCCTGCGGCGGGGGCCGCCAGCGGCGGCACCGCCGAAGCCGCTGAAGAAGGTTTCGAACAGATCGGCGAAGCCGCCCATATCGCCCATATCGGGCGCGCCGCCCCCACCCCCGAGACCGGCCTCACCGAACTGGTCGAAACGAGCCTTGGTCTGGGGGTCGCTGAGCACCTCGTAGGCCCGGCCGATCTCCTTGAAACGGTCCTCCGCCCCTGGATCCTTGTTCACATCCGGGTGGTATTGGCGGGCCAGACGGCGGTAGGCCCGCTTGATGGTGTCCGCGTCGGCGTCGCGACCGACCCCCAACTGGGCGTAGTAGTCGGCCATCAGCCGGCCTGCTCCTCGGCGGAAGCAACCGTGCCGTCAGGCCCCGGACCCATCGACACCTTCACCAAGGCGTGGCGCAGGACGCGGCCATGGAGGTGGTAGCCCCGCTGCAGCTCCTCAATCACCACATCCTCGGGATGGTGCTGGCTCGGTTCGCGCAGCACGGCCTCATGCAGGGTCGGATCGAACGGTTCGCCCTCCACCCGCATCGGCGAAACGCCCAGTTGCTTGAACACATCCACGAGCTGGCGGTAGAGGCCCTGGTAGCTGCGATGCAGGCTCTGGGCCTCCTCCGTCTGGGGATTGAGCTGCTGGCGAGCCCGATCGAAGTTGTCGACCACCGGCAGGATCTCGCTGAGGGTGTTGCAGGCGATCTGGACGCGCAGATCTTCCTGGTCGCGGCTCTGGCGCTTGCGGAAGTTGTCGAAATCGGCGGCGATCCGCATGTATTGATCGCGCAGCGTCTGGTGTTCAACCCGCAGGGAAGCCAGCTCGGACTCCAGCGCCTGCAGTCGGGAGGGAGCGCCGGCTTCGGCCCCGAGCTCCGCCGAGACCTGATCGGGCACCGGATCAACAGCCACCGCCGGAGACTGCGGGGAGGCACCTCCTTGATCGGAACCGGCCACCCCGCCAATCTCCTGGGATGGAACCGCCTCCGCCGCAGCCGGAACGCTGGAGGCCGGGACCTGCCCGGAAGACTCCTGGACTTCACTACCGGCACCGCCGGCCTGGGTGGGGTCGCCGCTCATGCTTGCAGAACATGCATTTCAATTCATTCATGTTGCTGCGCCGGGCCACCCCCCCACAAGCGGCGGAAGCCCGCACCTCGGCAACCCGGCGAAGGCGCCCGGATGTCACAACCCACCACAGGGAGAGCCGCCTGCATTCAAAATAGTGTTACGAATCACCCCCGGCAGACGGGCTCCGGCTCCGATCCGCTCCTAGACCCTCCAGGCCAAGTTCCGTTCCGATCTCAGGCCCAACCAGGGACGAACCCCGGGCACGATCAGCCCCTCCCACCATCACCGGCACCGAGATGCAGGCCCGCGCCAACGATCGAGAAAACTCCCTCTTCGCGGGCATCGATCTGAGCGTGGCGGCCAACTCCTCAGAAGATCCAATCGGCAACGAGGATCTCGAAGCCAGCAGCCGCCAGGAAACCCTTTCCCCGGTGCTGAGCCTGGTGGATCGGATCCTGATCGAGGCGCTCACCAACGGCGTGAGCGACATCCACGTGGAACCCCAGGAAAACGGCCTGCTGATCCGCTTCCGCCAGGACGGCGTGCTCCGCTCGGTCGAGACCCTGCCCAAGACCCTGATCCCGGCGGTAACCTCCCGGCTGAAGATCATGGCTGACCTGGATATCGCCGAACGCCGGCTGCCCCAGGACGGACGGATCCGGCGAGGGTTCCGAGGCCGCACCATGGATTTCCGGGTGAGCACCCTGCCGAGCCGCCACGGCGAGAAGGTCGTGCTCCGGCTGCTGGACAGCGGCGCCACCCAGCTTGGACTCGACACCCTGATCACCGACCCCCTGGCCCGGGCTGGCGTGCGCGAAATCGGCAGCAAACCCTTCGGCATGATTCTGGTGACCGGTCCGACCGGATCTGGCAAATCCACCACGCTCTACGCCCTGCTGGCGGAGCGGAACGACCCGGCGATCAACATCTCCACGGTGGAAGATCCGATCGAATACACCCTCAAGGGAATCACCCAGACCCAGGTGAACCGGGACAAGGGCCTCGACTTCAGCACCGCCCTGCGGGCCTTCATGCGCCAGGACCCCGATGTGCTGCTGGTGGGTGAAACGCGCGACCTGGAAACCGCCCGCACGGCCATCGAGGCGGCCCTCACCGGCCACCTAGTGCTCACCACCCTCCACTGCAACGACGCCGTGAGCGCCTTTGCCCGGCTCGATGAGATGGGGGTGGAACCCTTCCTGGTCAGTGCCTCCCTGCTTGGGGTGGTCTCCCAGCGCCTGGTACGGCGACTTTGCCCCGATTGTCGCGTAGCCCATCACCCCAGCACGGAAGAACTGGCGCGCTTCGGCCTGGTGGCCAGCAACGAATCCCTGATCACCTTCTACCGGGGCTGCATCGTGCCTCCAGGCAGCGAAAGGACCTGCCCCTCCTGCCAGGGCAGGGGTTATGCGGGAAGAGTTGGTGTTTACGAGGTTCTCACCATGACCGAGACCCTCTCCTCCTCCGTGGCGAAGCGGGCCAGCACCCAAGAGCTGCGGCGCTTGGCCCTCGATTCCGGCATGAAGACCCTGCTCGGCTACGGCCTCGATCTGGTGCGCCAGGGGCTCACCAGCCTCGACGAGGTGGAGCGGATGCTGCTCACCGACAGCGGCCTGGAATCCGAGCGGCGGGCCCGCGCCCTCAGCACCCTCACCTGCAAGGGATGCGGAGCCGGCCTTCAGGACGAATGGCTGGAATGCCCTTACTGTCTGCGGGTGCGCATGTAGAGCATGGATTTCACCATTGAAGAGCTAATGACCGACCTGGTTAAGGATGGCGGCAGTGACCTCCATCTCGCCACCGGTCACCCTCCATACGGCCGTTTCAATGGCCAGCTGCGTCCGATCCGGCAGGCCACAACCCTCACCGAAGACAGCTGCAACCGGCTTATCTTTTCCCTGCTAAACAATGCCCAGCGCAAGCAGCTTGAACAGACCTGGGAGCTCGACTGCTCCTATGGATTGCGCGGTGTGTCGCGGTTCAGGGTGAATGTTTATCGCCAGAAGGGAAGCTATGCCGCCTGCCTGCGGGCCCTCGGCAACAACATCCCCGCCATCGAAAGACTGGGCCTTCCTCCCGTGGTGGAGGAGATGAGCCGCAAACCCAAGGGCTTGGTGCTGGTTACGGGGCCGACCGGCTCAGGAAAAACCACGACCTTGGCCTCCCTGCTCGACAACATCAACCACACCCGCGCTGAACATATTCTCACCATCGAAGATCCGATCGAATTCACCTATCAGAATGATCGGTCACTGATTCATCAGCGTGAGGTGAACGAAGACACCCGCAGCTTTGCCAACGCCCTACGGGCGGCCCTGCGGGAGGATCCCGATGTGATCCTTGTCGGTGAGCTTCGCGACCTGGAAACCATCCAACTCGCCATCACAGCCGCCGAAACAGGCCACCTGGTCTTCGGCACTCTCCACACCAGTTCCGCCTCTCAGACCGTGGACCGGATGGTGGATGTGTTCCCCGCCGGGCAGCAGACCCAGATTCGCGTTCAGCTGAGCTCCAGTCTGCTGGCAGTGTTCACCCAGACCCTGTGCAGGACAACCCGGCCTGTGGCCGGATCCATGGGCCGGGTGATGGCCCTCGAGATCATGGTCAACACACCGGCCTGCGCCAACCTGATTCGCGAAGGGAAGACCGCCCAGCTCTACTCCCTGATTCAGACCGGTGCCCAATACGGCATGCAGACCCTGGAGCGCTCCCTGGCCAACCTGGTTCAAGACAACAGAATCACCGCCGAAGAAGCGATGATGAAGACCATCCGACCCGAGGAGCTATCCAGACTGCTCGGGCAACTCTGATCAACCTGACCCCCGTTCCCGCCCCCTGAAGCGATGACCACCTTCCTGGTGACCTACGCCACCCGCAGCGGCCGCATGCGGGAAATGACCCTGGAAGCCTCCAGCCCCGCCGAAGCCCGACGCGGCCTGCGCAGCCGTGGCATTCTCCCCACCACGCTGGTCCGCAAAGAAAGCAACAAGCCCGTGCTCACCAACAAGCCAGCGCAGGCGATTGAGTGGGGCAGCCTGTTTGAAAGCAGGATCAGTGTCAAGGAAAAAGCCCTGTTCGCGAACAAGCTTTCCGCCTTGGTCGATGCCGGCGTGCCGATCATGCGCAGCCTTGATCTGATGAATCGGCAGCAGAAATCTGCCCTGTTCCGCCGGGCCCTCACCGCCATGACCGCCGAGGTCAATCAAGGTAGCAGCCTCGGCTCGGCCATGCGCCGCTGGCCCAAGGTGTTCGACAACCTCAGCATCGCCATGGTGGAGGCCGGTGAAGCTGGCGGTGTGCTGGACGAAACCCTGAAGCGCCTGGCCAAACTCCTGGAGGAAAATGCCCGCTTGCAAAATCAGTTGAAAGCCGCCATGGGGTATCCGATCACGGTGCTCGTGATTGCCATTCTGGTGTTTCTAGGGATGACCATCTTCCTGATTCCCACCTTCGCTGAAATCTTTGATCAACTCGGAGCCGAGTTGCCAATGTTCACGCAAATGATGATCAACCTGAGCAAGCTGCTGCGCTCCACATTCTCCATCTTTCTGGTTGGCGGAATAATCCTGGCCATCTACGCCTTCACTCGTTATTATGCGACACCTGTGGGACGCCGCCAGGTGGATGGCATCTTCTTGAAATTGCCGTTGTTCGGTGACCTGCTTCAGAAAACGGCTTCGGCCCAGTTCTGCCGCACCATGAGCTCCCTATCCAAGGCCGGGGTCCCGATCATGATGTCGCTGGAAATCCTGCATGACACCACCAACAATGCCGTTGTTGGCGACGCCATCAGAAATTCCCGTAATGACATCAGCGAGGGCGTGCCGTTGAGCACGGCCCTGGCCCTCAAGCGTGTCTTTCCGGAAATGATGGTGAGCATGCTGGCCATCGGCGAGGAAACCGGCGAAATGGACACCATGCTCTCCAAGGTTGCTGATTTCTATGAAGACGAAGTGAGCACCGCCGTCAAAACCCTTACCTCCCTGATCGAACCGGTGATGATCGTGCTCGTGGGTGGAATCGTGGGATCCATCCTGCTGGCGATGTACATGCCGATGTTCTCGGTGTTTGAACACATTCGCTGATCGCTTCGCCGGACCGCTGGGTGCGATCAGGATCCCGCCAGGGCCTGGCCAGCCAACCAGCCGGAACTCCAGCAATGCTGGAAATTGAAACCACCGGTCACCCCATCCACATCGAGAATCTCGCCGGCCAGAAACAAGCCCTCCTGCCGGCGGCTCTCCATCGTGGCCAGGTTCACCTCTCCCAGTGGAATCCCGCCAGCCGTGACGAACTCCTCGCCGAAGGGTCCCCGACCCTTGATCGCATAGCGGCTCTCCCGCAGGGCCTTCATCAGGTCGCGCTGCTGGTTCCGCCCCAGATCGGCCCAGCGTTGGCCTCCATCGACCTCGCAGGCCTCGAGCAGATGGAGCCAGAGACGCCGTCCCAACGAAGCCCAGGGACGGGCCGTTCCCAGTTGCCGGCGGGCCTGCTCCAGCCGGACGGCACGGAAGCGCGCCTCCAGCTCCGCCGGATCGAGACCTCCGGTCCAGTCGATCCGGAGCTGGGCGCGATAGCCCCACTGGCGCAGGTCGCGGGCGGCGAAGGCGCTGAGGCGCAGGGTGGCAGGACCGCTGAAGCCCCAGTGGGTGATCAGCAGCGGCCCCCGCTGACGATGCCGCTCGACCCGCCGCCGCCCCTCGACTGCCACGACGGCGGCCGATGGCGGCTCCAGCTCCAGCACCACAGGATCGGCCACCACCCCGGCCAGGGAAGCCAGCGGATGGGGCTCCAGGGCAAGAGTGAACAGGGAGGGCACTGGCGGAACCCGGCCATGGCCCAGCGCCTCCGCGATCCGCAGCCCGCTGGGGTGGCTGCCGGTGGCGAGCACCAGGCGATCGGCCTGCAGCTGGCCGCCGCCCCGCAGGCGAAGGCGGAAGCCGCCCCCTATCAGGGGTTCGGCAGCCTGCAGGGCCTGGCCCTCCACGCTGAGAACGCCGGCCATTCGGGCTGCCCGCCGCAGAGTGTCCACCACGGAGCTGGAGCGATTGGAGCGGGGGAACAGGCGTCCATCGGCCTCCTCCACCAGCTCCAGGCCGTGCTCGGCGAACCAGGTCACCGTATCGCCGGTGGCGAAGCGGGAGAAGGGGCCCCGCAGGGCCTGGCCACCGCGGGGATAGTGACCCACCAGGGCGCGGGGATCCCAGCAGGCATGGGTCACATTGCAGCGGCCGCCGCCACTGATCCGCACCTTATGGAGTGGCTCGGGGGTGGCTTCGAGAATCAACAGGTCGGTGGCACCGGCCTCGGCAGCCGCGATTGCCGCCATGTATCCGGCCGGCCCACCACCGGCCACCACCACGGACGCTCGGCTGGGCAGCATGGGGGGATGGAGCACGCCTACCGCTTCAGTGTGGCGCCGATGCTGGACTGCACCGACCGCCACTTCCGGCTGCTGATGCGGCAGGTGAGCCGGCGCTGCCTGCTCACCAGCGAGATGGTGGTAGCCCGGGCCCTGCACCACATCCGCGCCGAGCTGAGCTCAACCCGGGCGGCGGAGGCCCAGGCAAGGCTGGAGCGGCTGCTGGGCTTCGATCCCCAGGAGCATCCCCTGGCCCTGCAGCTGGGCGGGGATGACCCCGCTCTGCTGGCGGAGGCGGCACGGCTGGGGGCCGACTGGGGCTACGACGAGATCAACCTCAACGTTGGCTGTCCCAGCGAGAAGGTACAGCAGGGCCGTTTCGGCGCTTGCCTGATGGCCGAACCGGAGCGGGTGGCTCGCTGCGTGGAGGCCATGACGGCAGCCACCTCCCTGCCGGTGACGGTGAAGCACCGCATCGGCATCGACCAGCTCGATTCCTTTGACCATCTCCTCCACTTCGTGGACACGGTGGCCGCCGGCGGCGCTCGCCGCTTCGCGGTGCATGCCCGAAAGGCCTGGCTGGAAGGCCTGGATCCGAAACAGAACCGCACCATCCCGCCGCTGCGCTGGGACCTGGTGCATCGTCTTAAGGCGGAACGCCCCCAGCTGCTGATCGAGCTCAATGGCGGCCTCGAGGATCCGGCCACCTGCCAGAGCCAGCTGGCCCACGTGGATGGGGTGATGGTGGGCCGGGCCGCCTACGCCCATCCCCTGTTGTGGTCGGGAGTGGATGCCGCGTTCTTCCATGACGCTAGTCACGAACCGGCACGGGCCTCCAGCGTGGTGCGCGGCCTGATCCCCCACGCCGAGAGCTGGAGGGCCGGTGGCGGCAGGCTCTGGGCCATTGCGCGCCACCTCGTGCATGTGGTGGAAGGGGTTCCCGGGGCGCGCCACTGGCGCAACGAACTCACCCAGGCTGCCGGTCAACGCCAGGCAGGGCCAGAGGTGCTGGAAGCCGCAGCCCTGCAACTGGAGGAGCGGGGCCTCTGACCCTGATGATCCCGCCGCGCAGGGCTGCCCAGCTCAGCGCCCACGAGACCTCAGACTTCCGCGCCGCCGTAGCCGCCGTAGTCGCCACCACCGCCATAGCCACCGGCATCGTCGCCGCCACTGCGGCGCCGACGGGCACGGCCAGCATCAAAACCGTCGCTGGATCGGTCACCACCACTGCGGTCTTCCCAGCCGCGGGCCCCGGAGCCATAGCCGCCGCCTTCGCCGCCGGAGCGGGAGTAGCCGCCGCCACCGCCGCCGCCATAGCCACCACCACCACCGCCGCCACCGCCGCCGTAGCCACCGCGGCGGGGAGCGCCGCCACCGCCACCGCCACCGCCGCGGGGCTCAGCCTTATTGATGCGGAGGGGGCGCCCCATCAGCTCGGTACCCTGCAGGCCGTCGATGGCCTTGGTTTCCAATTCGGGATCGGCCATCTCCACGAAGGCGAAACCACGCTTGCGACCCGTATCCCGCTCGAGGGGAAGGGAACAGTTGACCACTTCGCCATAGGAGGCGAAGAGTTCGATCACGTCTTCCTGCTCAGCGCGGAAGGGAAGATTGCCGACGAAGATGCTCACGGAACGTCCAGGGGGGACCGGAGGGCGCAGATGCGCCAATGACGTCTCCAGATTAGACCCGGGAATCGAGGCTTCGATCCGTCTGTAGAGGGTCGTCATGCTCGGCGGGTGGACCTCAGGCCACACCCGCCTCCGGGGCCTCGAGCCGCTGGCGGGCCCGCTCCAGCTGGAGCCGCACCTGCTCGAAGGCAGTGCCCCCCTCACTGCGGCGGGCGGCCACCACCTGGCGGGGCTCGATGGCGCCGTAGATGTCGGCCGCGAAGGCCGGATGGAGCGACTGCCAGCGCTCCAGCGGCAGCTCCCGCAGCAGCAGACCCTCCCGCAGGCAGGTCTTCACCAGCGACCCGACCAGCTGATAGGCGTCTCGGAAAGGCAAGCCCCGGGCCACCAGGTAGTCGGCGACATCGGTGGCATTGGAGTAATCGCGGCCCACCGCCTCCTCCAATCGAGCGGCACGGAATTCCAGACCCTCCTCGAACAGGATGGCCATCGCCTCCAGGCAATCCAGACAGGTGGCCACGCCGTCGAACAGGGCCTCCTTGTCCTCCTGGAAATCCTTGTTGTAGGCCAAGGGCAGGCCCTTGATCATCGTGAGCAGTCCGATCAGGTGGCCAAACACCCGGCCGCTCTTACCCCGCACCAGTTCGGGCACATCGGGGTTCTTCTTCTGAGGCATCAGGCTGCTGCCGGTGGCGCAGCGGTCGGTGAGGGAAACGAAGCCGAATTCCTCGCTGGCCCAGAGGATCACCTCCTCACTGAGGCGGCTGAGGTGCACCATCACCAGGCTGGCGGCGGCCATGAATTCCACCGCGAAATCCCGGTCGGACACAGCATCGAGGCTGTTGGCGTAGATGGCGTCGAACCCGAGGGTGGCGGCGGTGTGGCGGCGGTCGATCGGCACCGGCGTGCCAGCCAGGGCGGCCGCCCCAAGCGGCGAGATGTTCACGCGACGGCGCACATCGGCGAGGCGCTGGCGATCCCGCTCGGCCATCTCGATGTAGGCGAGCAGGTGGTGGGCCAGGGCTAGGGGCTGGGCCCGCTGGAGATGGGTGTAGCCGGGAATCAGGGTGTCGGCGTGGGCCTCGGCTTGGGCGAGCAGGGCCCGCTCGAAACGCAGCAGGGCGCCATCGATGGCATCGATCCGGTCCCGCAGCCAGAGGCGCACATCGGTGCCCACCTGGTCATTGCGGCTGCGGCCGGTGTGCAGCTTCTTGCCAAGGGAACCCAGCAGCTCGATCAGGCGCCGCTCCACAGCGAAATGCACGTCCTCGGCCTCGATGCCGGGCTGAAAACGACCCGCCGCCGCCTCAGAGCGCACCTGCTCAAGACCCTCCTCCAGGCGGCCGGCCTCCTCAGGGCTGATCACACCGCACACCCCGAGCATGCGGGCATGGGCGATGGAGCCATCCAGATCCTGCTGCAGCAGGGCGATGTCGAACCCGATCGAGGCATTGAAGCGCTCGATCACCGGATGGAGCCCCTCATCGAAGCGATCACTCCAGCCGGCCGCCGAACCACCGGTCACACCGGCACTGCCGCCGGCAGCGGGGCCCTGGGAAGCAGGGGTTTCAGCAGCCATGGAGAGGCAACGGGGGCAGACCTCAGCTTGCCACCGGGGCCCGGGGGACCTCGATGCCCCCTCCGCGACCCGCCCTCAGCCGATCGGCAGGGGCGGCAGCATCACCTCCTCCCGCACCTTGAGCACCACCATCGAGGCGTCGTCCTCCAACTGGCGATCCGTGCCCACGAAACGATCCAGCCGGGCGAAGAGCTGATCCAGAATCCCCTGGGCACCCAGACCGGAGCGGCTGGCAGCCTGGAAGGCCCCAACCAGACGCTCCTCATCAAAGCGTTCCCCGCCAAGGCCGGTGGCCTCAGTGACGCCATCGGTGTAATAAAGGAGGGCATCGCCGGGCTCCAGCACCGCCTGGCCGTAGCCGTATTCAGCCTCGCTCTGGAGGCCGATCAGCAGCCCCGGCGCATCGAGCCGCTCCACCGAACCGTCCTGACGCCGCCAGATCAAGGGAGGATTGTGGGCGGCATTGGCGAAGCGGAGCAGGCGGCTGCGGGGGTCGTAATCGGAATAGAAGAGGGTCACGAACCGGTGCGAATGGGCCAGATCCTCCTGGGCCAGCTGGTTGAGATCATGGAGAATCCGGTCCGGGGGCAGACCGCTGAGCACCTCAGCCCGCAGCATGCCCCGCAGCAGGGTCATCAGCAGGCCGGCGGGCACCCCCTTGCCCATCACATCCCCCATCACCAGGGCCCAGCGGCCGCGCTCGCGGCGCCGACCGATCGCCTGGGGACGGGTGGGGATGAAGTCGTAGTAGTCGCCGCCCACCTGGAAGGCCGGACGGCAACGGGCCGCCAGATCCACCCCCTCGATCGTGGGGCAGTGATCGGGGAGGAGCTGGGCCTGGATCTCGGCACCGATGCTCAGCTGGCGATCGATGCGCTCATGGCGGCGCATATCCTCCTGAAGGAGTTCATTCTCCAAGGCCACGCCGGTGAGGTCGGCCACCAGCTGGAGATGGCGACGGTGCACCTCACTCCAGCTGAAGCCACGCCGAGCGCTGAACACATAGAGCCGGCCCCGCATGCGGCTGCGGACCACCACCGAGGTGGCGATCACCCGGGCCGGGCCGAGCAGGCGATGCAGCAGGGGGTCCAGCAGGGCCACCACCGCCTCATCACCAGACTGGGCCTGGAGCTGGCTGTCGCTGAGGACAGCGAGCTGGCGGATCACCTCGGCGCATCCCTCCCCAGGGGATCCCTGCAGCTGCTCCCGCCAGAGACGCCCATCGGGGTGGAAGACCACCAGCACGGACCCCTCCGCCTCCACAAGCCGTGAGGCGACCACCGGCACCAGCTCAAGAAAACGCCCGAGATTGGTGAAGCTGCGCAGCGCGAAGGCCAGGGAAGCCAGCAATTCCTGGTTGCGGCGCTGCTCCCGGTTGAGGCTGTCGAGCAGTTGGCGCACCGAGGCGATGGGCGAAAGGCCCTGGGCGGAGGCCGGCAAGGGAAGGGAAGCCTCGCTGGCCGCAGGAGCCGCCGGTCGAGGGTCGGGCGCCGCGGCGGGCACGACCGCAGCAGGCATCGCGCAGACAGGGTTTGGATCGAGCGCCGCGGAGCCGTTGGCGAGGCCACTGCGCTCGCCTTGGCCGGACTGATCCGCATCTGTTCCAACGGCCGCAAGTCCAACGGCCGCAAGCTCTCCAGCGGCGGGCACCGAGCCTGCGGCGGATGCGGCCGGCGAGGGGGCCGGTGAGGGGGCCGGTGAGCGGTGGGGCGGCTGGCTGCCCAAGGAGCGGCCGCGAAGGACCCGAAACGTAGCAGCGTTCCTCGGGTTCGTTGGGTTCGTTGGGTTGGCCGGGCCGGGAACCCCGCCTAGCGTGCAACGACGGCCCAGGAGGTCTATGGCATTCACCACCGCGGCGGCCGAGGAGGTGCTGCTGCCCCTGGCCCAGGCCACCACCCTGCTGCTGGAGGGCCTATCGGTGCTCACAGTGCTGAGCGGCCTGCTGGCGATCAGCCGCGATGCCCTGCCCCGGTTGAGGGGGCGGCTGCCGCAGCGCCCCTCAAACCGGGCCCGCCTCACCTTCGGCAGCTGGCTGGCCCTGGCCCTGGAGTTCCAGCTGGGCGCCGACATCGTGGCCACCACGGTGAGTCCCTCCCCCACGCACCTCATCCAGCTGGGGGTGGTGGCGCTGATCCGCACCTTCCTCAACATTTTTCTCAGCCGCGAAATCGAAGCGGAACGGCGGCTGGAGGAGGAACAGGATCGGCGCGGGACCTGGGCGGAGGATCGGGTGTGACCACCCCGATCGACCCACGCGGTTCGGGCGACGGAGTGCGCAACCCGGCCCGCCCGCCGGGCCGGCCACCGGCACGGGACATGGTGTGGATCCCTGGCGGCCGTTTCCAGATGGGCTCCGACCACCACTATCGCGAGGAGGCCCCGGCTCACCCGGTGGCGGTGGATGGCTTCTGGATCGACCGCATCACGGTGACCAACGCCCAGTTCCGCAAGTTTGTGAAGGCCACGGGCCACGTCACCCTGGCGGAACGGCCCGCCGATCCCGCCATCTACCCGGAGGCGCAGCCGGAGCTGCTGCAGCCTGCTTCGATCGTGTTTGTGCCGCCGCCAGGGCCGGTGGGGCAGGGCGATCCCTATCGCTGGTGGCAATACGTGCCAGGGGCGAACTGGCGCCATCCGGAGGGACCCGGCAGCTCGATCAAAGGCCGCGACCACCATCCGGTGGTGCACATCGCCCATGCCGATGCCCTGGCCTATGCCGCCTGGGCGGGCAAGGCGCTGCCCTCGGAGGCGGAATGGGAGCGAGCGGCCCGGGGCGGGCTGGAAGGCGTGGAGTTCGCCTGGGGGGAGGAACTCCATCCGGGCGGCCGGATGCTGGCCAACACCTGGCAGGGCGACTTCCCCCACCACAACAGCCGTGCCGATGGCTGGGAGGGCACCGCGCCGGTGGGCAGTTATCCGCCCAACGGCTACGGCCTGCTCGACATGGTGGGCAACGTGTGGGAGTGGACCGACGACTGGTACCAAGAGCACGGGGCTCGACTGGCGGCGGCGCGATCCGGCTCCGCCACGACTCCCAGCAGCGGAGCGGCCCGGGAAGACCTGGGCAACGGAGCGGCCACCAGCCCGGACAGCGGGCCGAACAGAGGGTCAGACCATGACCATGGGGCTGGTCACGCAGTAGAAAACCTGCCTCAGGGCTGCTGTGCCACCCTGCGCAATCCCCGCGGGGCCATGGACGCCACCGCCAGCATCGACCCCAGCTCCCAGCACGGCGCTATCCCGCGCAAGGTGGTGAAGGGGGGCTCCTTCCTGTGCGCCCCCAGCTACTGCCGCCGCTACCGACCTGCCGCGCGGATGGCCCAGGGAATCGACACCTCCACCTGCCACCTCGGCTTCCGCTGCATCGTCCGGCCGGCTGCGGCAGACTGAACGGGTGGGGGGTTGATCCGGCCTTAAGAGCCGGCGGCGTCGGAGGATCTGGCGAACCGCTCCAGCAGGTCGGCATCCCGGAACCGCCGCTGCACCTGGGAGGGACGCTCGCCATAGCGGGCGAGAAAATCGCGGCTGAACGAGCCCTGGCAGAGGTAGCCGCAGGCCTGGGCCACCTGGGCGAGGCCGCCGGAGGATCCGGCCTGCTCCAGCAGGGCCCTGGCCTTGGCCAACCGTTGCTGACGCAGCCACTGCATCGGGCCGCAACCAAAGCGCTGCTTGAAGGCGTACTGAAGGGCGCGACGGCTGTAGCTGCTGCGCTGCTCCAGCTCCGAAAGACTGATCGATTGATCGAGATGGGCCAACAGCCAATCCACCAGTTGTTGATGCAGGAAGGGTTCGCTGATCGGAGTTGGGGCCGTGGCCGCATCGAGCAGATCGGGCACCAGGAGCATCACCACCAAGCGACGGATCAGGTCATCGAGGCGCAGCATCGGGTTGATGGATCCACCGCTCACCAGGCAGCGCTCGGTGTAGGCCATGGTCTCCATCAGCAAGTTGTGGAGGCGATCGATGCGGGGATCGGCCCGACGGCTCAAGACGGCCGGTTGCTCCAGGGCAGTGAGCAGCGGCAGGGGATCAAAACCGGGGCCACCGATGGCATGGGCCACAGGCAGCAAGGAATCAGGCGCAAAACTGATGATCACGCCCGAACACATGGTGTTGACAACCCTGATCTTGGCCCGGGCGGCAGGAATAAAAAAGCTGGAGGAGCGAATGGTGTAGGTCTGTTGGTCGATCGTGAAGGCATTGACGCCCGCCAGGTAGGGCAGGATCAGCTGGGCCTCACACTTTTGCTCCACCACTCCATCGATGCCGGAGCCCCAGGTACCGAGCAGGGTGAGATCGCCGAGGCGAAGGAAACCTGAATGGTTGACAAAAGGCTGATCACGCTCCAGATGGTCCCAGCAGTGAACATGGAAGGGCAGAAACGTTCCCACAACAGCGCCGTGGCCAGAGGGCTCACTCGATGCCAAGGAGGCTCCTGGCAGCTTGATAAAAGGGAGTGATCCCACGCCCTCAACCAGCCCGGCCGGCATCAACATTGTTGAACGCAGCAATCTGCAGCAAAATTATTCGGTAATTCAAAGAGTTGTTTGGCTTTTTGCCAACCAAAGCCACCAAAAACGCAATGGTCCTCAAAAAACGCAACACCGGGGCAACCAGATGCCTTCCCAGCGAACCGGGTGGGAAGCCGGGACTGCGCGCAGAGCCCGGCAGGATGCGCAACGTGCCGGACAGCCCGAAGCCAGAAAGGTCTGGCCTCGCTACGGTCCCGCAAGAGCCTCTCTGCCGCTCCGATGCCGCTCAACGAATACAAGTCCGGTGCCGCGTTCCCCGGCGTGATCGGCCGCACCGCCGATGTATCGACCCCCGCCTGGCCGATGCCCAACCGGGCCAAGGAGGGGGCCCCCAATGTGTTGTTCCTGGTGCTCGATGACACGGGCTTCGGGCAACTCGGTTGCTACGGCAGCCCGATCGCCACCCCCAACCTCGATGCCCTGGCAGCCGACGGCCTGCGCTTCAACAACATGCACACCACGGCGCTGTGCTCGCCGTCGCGCTCCTGCATGCTCAACGGCCGCAACCACCACTCCAACGGCCTGGCCTGCATCACCGAAGGGTCGATGGGCTATCCCGGCTCCAACGGTTACATCCCGTTCGAGAACGGCTTCCTCTCCGAGATCCTGCTGCAGCACGGCTACAACACCTACGCCATCGGCAAGTGGCACCTCACTCCGGCGGAGGCCACCTCGGCGGCGGGCCCCTACGACCGCTGGCCACTAGGCCGCGGCTTCGAGCGCTTCTACGGCTTCCTCGGCGGTGACACCCACCAGTACTACCCCGAACTGGTGCAGGACAACGCCCAAGTGGAACCGCCCGCCACCCCCGAAGAGGGTTATCACCTCACCCCCGATCTGGTGACGAAGGCCAAGGCGATGATCGCCGATGCGAAGCAGGTGGCGCCGAATAAGCCCTTCTTCATGTACTTCTGCACCGGCGCCATGCATGCGCCCCACCACGTGCCGAAGGAATGGGCCGACAAGTACAAGGGCAAATTCGATGGCGGCTGGGACGCCTACCGCGAGCACACCTTCGCGCGCCAGAAGGAACTGGGCATCATCCCGGAGGGCACCGTGCTTTCGCGCCACGACCCCGATGTGCCCGACTGGAACGGCCTGTCGGCCGAGGAGCAGCGCCTCTATGCCCGCATGATGGAGGTGTTCGCCGGCTTCCTGGAGCACACCGACCACTACATCGGAGAGTTAATAAGTTTCTTGAAGGAGATCGGTGAGTACGACAACACCATGATCATGGTGATCTCCGACAACGGAGCCAGCTCCGAGGGCGGTCCCACCGGATCGGTGAACGAGGGCAAGTTCTTCAACAATGTTCCTGAAAACCTCGCGCAGAATCTCGCCGCCATTGATGACATCGGTGGGCCGAAGTACTTCAACCACTACCCCTGGGGCTGGACCCACGCCGGCAACACCCCCTTCCGCCGCTGGAAGCGCGAGACCTACCGGGGCGGCACCAGCGATCCGTTCATCCTGAGCTGGCCGAAGGGCATTGCCGCCCGCGGCGAAGTGCGCTCCCAGTATTGCCATGCGATCGACATGGTGCCCACCGTGCTCGACGCCCTCGGCATCGAGCCCCCCACCACGATCAAGGGCGTCACCCAGAGTCCGATCGAGGGCTTCTCGCTGGCCTCCTGCTTCGCCGATCCCGCCGCACCGAACCGCCATCTCACCCAATACTTCGAGATGTTCGGCCACCGCTCGCTTTATCACGATGGCTGGCGAGCCGTGTGTCCCTGGCCCGGCACCTCGTTCGTGGAATCAGGCCGCCGCTTTGGTGATCCGATCAGCTACGACCAGCTGATCCAGCTCGATGCCCACGGCTGGGAGCTTTACAACCTCAAGGAGGATTTCGCCGAAACCAACAACCTCGCCGCCAGTGAGCGCGACCGCCTGATCGCCATGATCGGCATGTGGTATGTGGAGGCCGGCAAGTACAACGTGCTGCCGATCGACAGCCGCGGCACTCAGCGCTTCGCGGTGGAGCGACCCCAGATCACCGCCGACCGCCAGCGCTACATCTATTACCCCGGTACCCAGATGGTGCCGTTGAATGCGGCGCCGCGAGTGTTGAACCGGCCCCATTCCATCTCGGTGGAGGTGGAGGTGCCTGCAGACGGCGCCGAGGGGGTGTTGTTCAGCATGGGCGGCAACGACGGCGGCTTCGCCTTCTACGTGCAGAACGGCCTGCTCACCTACGGCTACAACTACGTGGCCGAACAGTTCTTCCGCGTGCGCTCCAGCGGCCCGCTTCCGGCCGGTCACCACATTGTGAGCGCCGAATTCACGCCCACCGGCGCGCCCGACATCGCCAACGGCAAGGGCACTCCGGCGAAGGTGGTGCTGTTCGTGGATGGCGAGCCCGTGGGCGAGGGCGACCTGCCGGTGACCATTCCCCTCAGTCTCGGCCTGGCCGCCGGAGTGGCAGTGGGGGCCGATCCAGGCTCGCCGGCCCTGCCGGATTACAAGCCCCCCTTTACCTACGGCGGCCGCATCAAAAGGGCCCTGGTGGATGTGAGCGGCACCCCGGTGGACGACCTGAAAGAGCAGATGCGCCAGATCCTGGCTCGGCAGTAGGGCAAAGCTCTCGGGGCGGGGCCCGACGCACCCCGGCCCCGCCGAGACCAGCAACACCGGGAGCCCGGATCACGGTGGTCAAGGCGATCCAGCAGGGCCGGCACCCGTTGGACCCGGCACCTGGACTTGATGGAATCCTGATCCCCACGATGGCTGAAGGAATGCCACCCCCCGATCCCCGCATGCCGGCTCCTGCGTTGCAGCACCGGCCGATCGCGAGACTCCCGGTGCGCTTCCAGCGACTGCTGGGCTGCCTGATCGGCGTGACGGCCGCCTACGGGATCAGCCGCCATCTGACGGCCCTGCCCTCCACCTTCCTCACGGCCCTGCTGCTGGCAGGGAGTTCGGTGGCCAGCGGCCGGGCCCTGGCCCCCTGGGCCTGGTGGGGCGTGCTCGGCGCCGGCTGCGGCGGCCTGCTGGGCAGCGCCATGGTGGTGGCTGAGAAGATCCAGGCCACTGACCCCCGCGAGGGACTCAGCCTGCGACTGGCGCTGGTGGGCTGCCTGATGGTGGCCGGCGCCATCGGCGGCCGCAGTTTCAGCCTCGATGCCGCCCACCCCAACCGCCGCCCCCCCAAAGACACCTTGCGGGCCGCCAGCGCCCTCACCACCGGCATCTTCGCGGTACTGGTGACCCTCACCTTCCTGCACAGCGGCCTCGATCAGGCCCGCACCGTCTCCAGCCGCCTGAGCACCTCGCTCACGATCCTGGTGCTGGCTCTCAGCGGGCCCGGCTGGCTGGTGCACCTGCTCGGCGATAGGGGCCAAAGGCTGGGGCAGCACAGTCGATCGGGGTGCAGCCCGACGAGCTCGGGTGGCTCAAGCCCTGACAACACAGGCTGAGCTCGGGAGCGATCGGCCGAGCCGGCCGCGGGCTGCTCGCCGAGCCCACCCGGGTCATGGCTGGGCAAGGCTTGGCTGGTAGCGCTGCTGCAATCCAGGTGGGCGAGTGGCCTGAACAATCGGTAACGCACCTCTTGGCCATCTCGGATAAGGTCCAGCCTATGCATTTCGGCTCCTCAGCCAGGCCAGCCTCCATGCTCAAGCTCGCTAGCCCCCATCCCAGACCGACAGCGAAAGGACGGCCCGGGGCATGCTGCCTCCTAGCGCTGAGCATGGCCCTGACCGGCATCGCACTCCCTGAAGCGGCCCAGGCCGACCCGGCTATCACACCGGCCTCGCCGCCCCAGAAAGCCCCCCTCCCCCCCAACCCCTGGGCCGCCACCCTGGAGCTCTACGGGTTCGCGCCGATCCGCACCACCGGCGACACCACGGTTCGCGGCTTCACCGCCGAAACGGACCTCTGGCTGGGTGATCTGATCCCCCTGATCCAGATGACAGCCTCAGCCCGCGGCAGCGTGGAGCAGGGCCGCATCGGTCTGCTGGCGGACCTCAGCTACAACCGCATCGGCGATTCCTTGGCCCGGACCACGCCCCGGGGCCTGCTCACGGGCAAGGCCTCGGTGACCACCAACCTGGGGATCTACGACCTGGCCCTGCGCTACCGCCTCGGCGCCCGGGAGAGCGCCGTGGCCGCGCCAGGGAGCTGGAGCGTGATCCCCTATGCAGGCGTGCGGCTGGTGGATGTGGGACTGGGGGTGGAGGCCGAGCTGCGCGGCAACGGACCCTTCGGACTGCGCCTGCAGCGCCAGGGCGACCTCAACCGCACCTGGGCCCAGCCCCTGCTGGGCACCCAGGCCACCGTGTTCCTGAGCCCCCGACTGCGGGCCTTCGGCCGGGCCGACATCGGCGGCTTCGGCCTGGGCGGCGCCCAGGATCTCTCCGGCAACGCCCAGCTGGGCCTCGGCTACGCGGTGGGCAACAGCACCGACCTCAACCTCTCCTGGCGCTACATGGGCCTCGCCTACGACAACGGCGCCAGCCGCCCCAATGGCTTCACCAGTTACCAGAACGGGGTGGAGATAGGGCTGAAATTCTTCTTCTAGACCCCTCGTTTATGTTCTAGAGCCTCTACTGGGCTGGCAGGCACCAGAGCGGCCTAGCCCGCCAGCAGCGCCTCCACGAACTCAAAGCTATTAAATGGCCGCAGATCGCGGATCGTTTCGCCGGCGCCGATGAAGCGGATCGGCAGCCGGGCTTCAGAGGCCACCGCCAGGGCCACGCCGCCGCGGGCACTGCCATCGAGCTTGGTGAGCACCACGCCGGTGAGACCGGCGGCGCTGGCGAAGGCCATGGCCTGGCGCAAGCCGTTCTGGCCCTGGCTGGCATCGAGCACCAGCAGCGATTCCACCACCGCCTCGGGGGCCAGCTTGTCGACGATGCGGCGCACCTTGCTGAGCTCCTCCATCAGGTTGTGCTTGGTCTGCAGCCGGCCGGCGGTGTCCACAAGCACCAGCTCGGTGCCCTTGGCCTTAGCAGCTCCGATGGCGTCATAGACGACGGCGGCCGGATCGGCGTTGGCGCTGGGGTTCGACACCACCGGCACACCGCTGCGCTCACCCCAGACGCTCACCTGCTGCACGGCGGCGGCGCGGAAGGTGTCGGCGGCGGCGATCAGGCAGCTGTAACCGCTGCGCACCGCCAAATTGGCCAACTTGCCGAGGGTGGTGGTTTTACCCACGCCATTCACGCCCACCAGCAGCCACACATTGAGCCGATCCTTCTCGGGGGCCAGCAGGTCACGGCCGCTCGCGGTGATCGGCTCCTCGAGAATGGCGCGCAGCTGTTCCTTAAGGAAGCGCAGCCCTTCGGCAGGGTCCACCACCTCCTCGTTGAGGCGCTGCCGCAGGGCCTCCAGCACCCGGTCGGTGGCCTGCACTCCCACATCGGCACGCAACAGGTTGGATTCGATCTCCTCGAGGCTTTCGCTACTGAGGGGGTCATCGCCGAGGGTGTCAAGCAGCTGGGCCACGAAGCCCTTGCGGGTCTTCTCCAGGCCGCGACGCAAGCGGGTGAGCCAGTCGATCTCCTCCAGGGAAACGTCTTCGACCCGGCGGCCCTGGGCGGCCAGCACCTCGGCGGACCAGGTAAAATCGGCATCGAACGCCCCGAGGCTGGGCTCGTCCTGGGCGGTAGCAGGGGCGGCGGACGTTGTTGCGGGGGAAGCCGCAACGGCTCCGCCGGAAGGCTGGACCGCCGCCGGTGCGGTGGGTGAAGCAGCGAGGATCTCCTGACGACGCTGCTCCCGTTGGGCGGCGGCGAGCTCCAGCAGGGAGAGCCCGGGGGCCGGTGGGGCCGACGCCCCAGGGACCGAGACCGGAGATGGCTCGACAGACGCAAATGGTGCCGTTTCAGCCGGCTCCAGAGTGGTGCTCAGCAGCTCGGCTGGCTGGGAACCAGGCCCTGCCGAAACCGAACTCTGATCCGCCCTGGCGGAAACCGGACTACCGGCAGGGGTTGCCTGGACAGCGGCGACGCGATCAGCGGATTTCGGGGCTGACGCCGGAGCCGGGGCAGTGGCGACCTGGGCAGTGGCCTCCTGTTGGGCCTTCAGGCGGGCATAGGCCTGGCGAGCCCAGGCGAGGGCATCCTCATCCACGGCAGCAGCAGCGGCCACCCCCGTTGGCGAAGGAAGCGGCAAAGTGGCGGGCGCCCCTGCCGGGGCCACCGGCGGTGCTGGCGGCGAGGAGTCCGCAGCGGAAGCCTCGACGGGGGAATCTTCCGGAGCGGCCGTTGTGGAGGGGGCGGCACTTTCCAGGGCCGGAGACACCGGCTCCGATGGGCCCGTAGCCCGCTTGAACCAGTCGAACACCATCGCCTAGACCTTCGCCGTGGTGAAACGGCGAAGCACGCCGTTGATCATGCGACGACCCTGCTCATCGCTATAGCGGTTGGCCAGCTCCACCGCCTCATTGCAGGCCACGGCGGGAGGGGTGGCGAAAGTCTCGAGGTCCACCACCGCCAGACGCAGGATATCGCGATCGATGCGGGGCAGACGGGTGAGGCGCCAGCCCTCCATCACTGCATCCAAGCGCCCATCAATGCTGGCGCGCCCGCGCAACACGGCGGCTGCCCGGGCCAGGGCGTCGCGTCGCACGCCATCCTGATCCGCCAGCAAGAGCAGGCGGGGCAGTTCCAGGCTGGCGGAGAGGCGGTTGATCGCCTGCTCCCCCAGCCCTAAACCAGTCTGCAGGTGCTGGCGCACCCGCGGCAAACGCTCGCCGCCAGCTTCCTGAAGTTCGCTGTCGAGCAGTTCCTGCTGGGCCCGCCGCAACTCGTCAGCGGAGCGGTCGAGGGCTTCGCGCACATGCTCAGCGAGACTGGCCTGGGCCTGTTGCAAAACCACCTCCAAGGAAGTGTCGGCGGACGGAGCCGTGGCGGAGGCGCGATCGCTGATCTGACCAAGGATCAGCAGGGCCAGCTCACGGGCGAGGGTGCGACTCTGCATCAGATCTGCTTCAAGAGTACTGGGGCGCCCGCAGTTGGGCGAGCAGGGTGGAGAAACTGCGGTTGGAGGGGGCTTCGCGGTCGTCGGGACTAACGATGCCGGCTGAGATGATCGTGCGGAATGCATCTTCCACGCTGATATCGAGATCCCTCACCGAACGCTCCGGCACAACGGCATACCAACCGGTGGTTGGATTCGGAGCCGTGGGAATGAACACGCTCAGCATCGTTTCAGAACAACTTGCCTGAACGGCCGTTCCGATCGCCCCGGTCACGAAACCAAGGGCATAGAGGCCTTCGCGGGGGTACTCCACCAGAACTACCCGGCGGAAGCGGCTTGAATTATCACGCAGAAAGGTTTCAAGCAGCTGCTTGAGGGTCTTATAGACCGAACCGGCCAGGGGGATCCTGAGCAGGGTGCCTTCACCGAACTCCAGTAACCAACGGCCCACGATGTTGCGGGCCATCAGACCGATCAGCAGGATGCCCAGCAGGGGAACCACCAAGCCGACCCCGAGGTTGATCAGTTCCTGAAGGAGTGGATTGAGGGTATTGAAGGGGTTGAACTGCTTCGGTATTGAAGTGAGAAAAGCCAGCACAAAGCGGCTCACCGTGGTGGCCAGCCAAATGGTGGTGGCCAGGGGAATCACCACCAGGAGGCCGGCGATCAGATCATTTTTGAGATCCTGCTGCAGCCGTGTTGCCAGCGGCTGATCCGGGCGGGGACTAGAGGACTCCAAGGGATGACGACCTAAGCAGGTCTCCAACGGTAGTCACCCGCTGCCCCCTTAGAGAACGCTGCCCAGGCAGAGAAGGGTGAAGGCCACGATCAACACCACAGCCCCACCGGAGCCGGCCAGCCGGCGCTGGCTGAGGGTGACCTTGCTGGTCTGGTTCGCCTGCTTGAACTGATCCTCCATCTGCTGCAGCTGCCGATCGATGAAGGAGCGGGCCGCCTGGGTCTTCTGGGCATCGGTGGCGTTGGCCGGCACCTGTCCGGCGGACTCAGCCTGCTTGATCAGCTGCTGCAACACCGCTGGTTCCTTGCTCTGCTGGCGAGCCATCTCCAATTGTCCGCGCTTGGCCGCCAGTTGCTGATCTGCCTGATCCTGCAGCAGCTTGTCGCCACCAAAGGCGATCGGAAGCGAGGCGGTGAGCAGCACGGCCAGTAGACCGCTCAGCAGGCAAACGGCCCAGAGCACCGGCGTGCGCTCCTCGCGGTCATCATCGAGCCGCGAGGAGAGATACATGAGGAGCAGACCCACCAGGGCCATGGGCGCCTGCTGGATGAGGCGTTCCACCACCAGTTGGCGGAAGGCTTCCGAACCCCAGTCCCAGAGGCCCAGCACCGCGAGCATCTGAAGCAGAAGAAGCACCACCAGGGTGATGCCGATCCAACGCAGCAGGGGACTGAAACGACCGGAAGACGAGAGAGCCACGCGGTAGACAGGAACAGATGGTGACTTTACCGGCATCCCCCGATGGCACCACCCAAGCCCACCATCCCCAAGGCGAGCGACATCAGGCCGACCGAACTGGCCGCGGCCCTGCGGCAGGAAGCGGCCGCTCTCGGCTTCGATCCGGTGGGTTACGCCGCCGTGCCCGGCGGACCAAACCTCGCCCTGCGCAACGCCGCCCTGGAACGCTGGCTGGCGGCCGGTCACCAGGGGGGGATGGCCTGGATGGCCGATCCCCGGCGCCGCTCCGTAGAAGCCCTGCTGCCGGGGGTGCGCAGCCTGATGGCGGTGGGACTGCCCTACTACGTGGCAGCAGGGCGGCAACCCGGAAGCTTATCGGTGGCCCGCTACGGCTGGGGGCGGGACTATCACCGGGTGATCGATGCCCGGTTGCGGCGGCTGGGACGCTGGCTGGAAGCCCGGGTGCCAGGGACCCGTTGGCGGGCCTGCGTGGACAGCGCCCCCCTGCTCGACAAAGCCTGGGCGGAGGAGGCGGGCCTTGGCTGGATCGGCAAACATGGCAACCTGATTCATCGCGATCGGGGTTCCTGGCTGCTGATCGGCCACCTGCTCACGACCCTGGAGCTGCCGCCCGACCGGCCGGCCGAGCCCCTCTGCGGCCGCTGCAGCACCTGCATCACGGCCTGCCCGACCGGCGCCATCGTGGAACCCTTCGTGGTGGATGCGCGGCGTTGCATCGCATATCACACGATTGAAAACCGTGATCCCGAGCTGCCTGGAGCCATCGCCGCGGCCCTGCACGGCTGGGTGGCGGGGTGTGACATCTGCCAGGACGTGTGCCCCTGGAATCGGAAACCCCTGGAGAGCTCAAAGGACCCCGATGTGCAGCCCAGGCCCTGGTTGCTGGAGCTGCGGGCCGAGGAGGCACTGGGCTGGAGTGACGACTCCTGGGACGAACGGCTGCGCGCCTCATCCCTGCGACGGATCCGTCCTTGGATGTGGCGCCGAAATCTGAAGGCCGCCATGGGAGGGAGCGGGATTGATCCCTAGGCTGGGACGTATTCGTTGGTGATCCGTGGGCAGGCGGTGGGGATTCCGGGCTGAAAGGCTGGCTGAAAAGCTAACGAAAAGCTTTGCACAACAGCTAGCTGGAGATTTAGCTGGAAAGCCTCTACCACCCCAGGCTGATCCAGGGCCCCTCGGGCGTTCGATCAGGTTGGCGGCTCCGGCATTGCTGGGCGCAGCCTTGGGGCTGGGAGTGATTGGGCTGGGCAACCCGGCCCGGGCCCTGGTTCCCTACGTCTACCTGCCCCCCGCCAAGGAGATGGAAGCAGCTGGACTGGGTATCGCCCAGGCAGCTGCACGCCTGCTGCGAATGGGCCAGGCCGAGGATGCAGCCCGGCTGGCAGACCTCACCGTGCGGCTGATTCCCAATGACCCGCGGGGCTGGATCCTGCTGGCGGAAGCGGAGTTGCGCAGCAACCATCCCGACCAGGCCCTCAAGGCCCTGGCGCGGGCCAAGCTGCTTCAACCCGGCAACGCTGGAATCTGGCTGGCGGAAGGGTCGCTGGCCCTGCGCAACAACGATCCCACCCGGGCCGTGCCCCTGCTGCGCAAGGGTCTCGAGCTTGATCCCCGCAACTCTGGCGCCTACTTCGATCTGGGTAACGCCCAGATCATGCTCAACGAAACGGGCTCAGCTCTGACGTCCTTTGAACGGGCCTCGAAACTCCGTCCCGACTTCTGGGAGGCGATCAACAACCAGGGCCTGGTGCTGTTCGAACTCGGGCGCCAAGACGAGGCCCTGCAACGTTGGCGCCAAGTGCTCAAGATCAAACCTGATGCCGCGGAAACCACCCTGGCCATGGCCGTCGGTCTGGAAGTCAAGGGCGGTACAGCGAACCGCAGCGAAGCGATCCGTCTGGCCAGTCAGGCCCTCGCCAACGATCCCAACTACGTGCTCGACAGATTCCGCAAGGAACAGCTCTGGGGCGAACGGCTGCGGGCCGCCACCCGCGCCCTGCTGGCGCAGCCGGAACTGAAGGCGAGCGTGGACCGGGCCAGTGCCAATGCGTCCCTTCCCGCAGAAAAAACGGAGGAGGGTCGCTGAGGCGGCTCGGCGATCGCGCCAGGCAACCCCGGCGCGATCTGTAGGCTGAGCCCCGTCTTCCGCCCCTAGAACCCAGCACCGGATGGCCGAGGACCGCCCCGAAGCAGCCAGCGAGGAGCCGAGCGAAGGGAGGATCGAACCGATCGCCCTGCACCAGGAGATGCAGCGCTCCTACCTCGAATACGCCATGAGCGTGATCGTGGGTCGGGCCCTGCCGGATGTGCGGGATGGACTCAAACCCGTGCAGCGCCGCATCCTGTTCGCGATGCACGAGTTGGGGCTCACTCCTGACCGCCCTTATCGCAAATGCGCCCGGGTGGTGGGGGATGTGCTCGGCAAGTACCACCCCCACGGCGACCAGGCGGTCTACGACGCCCTGGTGCGGTTGGTGCAGACCTTCTCCAGCCGCCATCCGCTCCTCGATGGCCACGGCAACTTCGGCTCCGTGGACGACGACCCAGCCGCGGCGATGCGCTACACGGAAACCCGGCTGGCCCCGATCGCCCATGGGGCGATGCTTGATGAGATCGGGGACGACACGGTTGATTTCGCCCCCAACTTCGACGGCTCCCAACAGGAACCGACCGTGCTGCCGGCCCAACTGCCCTTTCTGCTGCTCAATGGCTGCACGGGCATCGCCGTTGGCATGGCCACCAACATCCCCCCCCACAACCTCGGCGAGGTGGTGGATGCCCTGATCGCCATGATCCGCAAGCCCGAACTCAGCGATGAGAAACTGCTGGAGTTGGTTCCCGGTCCCGATTTCCCAACCGGTGGCGAGGTGCTTCTCGGCAGCGGCATTCGCGACACCTACCTCAGCGGCCGGGGCAGCATCCCGATGCGGGGCGTTGCCCACATCGAGGAAGTGCAACCCGGCAAGGGCCGCCACCGCCGCGGCGCCGTGGTGATCACCGAACTCCCCTACCAGCTCAGTAAGGCCGGCTGGATCGAGAAGCTGGCGGAGCAAGTGAATGAGGGCAAGATCGGCGGCATCGCCGACATCCGCGATGAAAGCGACCGCGAAGGCATGCGGGTGGTGGTGGAGGTGCGCCGCGACGCCAACGCCGAGACCGTGCTGGCCGACCTACAGCGGCGCACCGCCCTGCAGAGCAACTTCGGCGCCATCCTGCTGGCCTTGGTGCAGGGCCAGCCCCAGCAACTCAGCCTGCGCGAGCTACTGCAGCAGTTCCTCGAATACCGCGAACTCACCCTGCTGCGGCGCACCCGCCACGCACTCAAACGCTGCGAAGACCGCCTGGAGGTGGTGGAAGGCCTGATCACGGCCCTGGCGCATCTGCAGGAGGTGATCGCCATGATCACGGCCGCCGCCGATGCGGCCGCCGCAAAGGCAGCACTCCAGGTCAGGCTCGAACTCAGCGAACGCCAGGCCGATGCCGTTCTGGCCATGCCACTGCGGCGGCTCACGGGCCTGGAACAGGAAAGCCTGCGCAAGGAAACCGATGACCTGCGGGCCGAACGGAGCCGTCTGCGACTGCTGCTCGATGACCGCGTCAGCCTCCTCGATGCCCTGGTGAGTGAACTCAAGGCGCTAAGGAAGCGCTACGCCACACCGAGGCGCACCCGGCTGGTGGAAGGGGGCGACGACCTGGTGGCCCAGCGGGCGGCGGCGGTGCGTCCCAACACCGAACGGCAGCGGCAACAGGCCTTCGAGGCCCTCGCCAGCGACAGCCGCCTGCTGATCCAGGCGGATGGACAGGTGCGGATCGTGACGGCCCAAATGCTCGGCCGCCTGCACCTGGAGGAAGCCGCCGACCTGGGTGAGCATCCCGCTCCGGCCCGGGTGCTGCTGCCGGTGGCCCAGGAACCATCCCTGCTCGCCTTCAGCGCCAGCGGCCGGGTGGCGCTGCTGCGCTGGGAATTCGCCGGTCAGCAGCCAGGAAGCCTGGAGAAGTTCCTGCCCGAGGGCCTGGCGGGGGACCGGCTAGTGCAGGTGATGGCCTTGCCGAAACAACCGAGCGGCAGCCTGGGGCTGCTGAGCACCGATGGTCGCTTCAAGCGGCTGCCGATCGAGGATTTCCTGGAGCTCTCAGGCCGGGCGACCAGCGTGCTCAAGCTCAGGGATGGGGTAGAACTCCAGCGGGTGGTGCCCTGTGACACGGACAGGGATCTGGTGGTGGCCAGCAGCACGGGCCGGGTGCTGCGGCTCAGCGTGAACGACGCCAATCTGCCGGTGATGGGGCGGACCGCTCAGGGTCCGGTGCTGCTGCGGCTGCTGCCCGGCGAAACGGTGGTGGGAGCCACCTGCGTGGCACCCGACGGCTCGGTGCTGCTCGCCACCGCCCTGGGAAGGATCAAACGGCTCGCCGTGGCGGAACTGCGGCTCTGCCAACGGGGCGACCTGGGCCAGATCGGCCTGCGCTTCCTGGATCGGGGAGACAGGCTGGTGGATCTGCAGGGGGACACCGGACCCCTGGTCGGCGTGATGGTGGCAGCCGCAGGAGCCGAGCGCAACCTGCGCCTCAACCACCAGGAGCTGGCTCTGGAGGACAGCGGAGGTTCCGGCAGCGACCTCGGGCTGCCGGCTGGGGCCACGATCCGGCAACTGGTTCCCCTCAATGGCTGAGGCCCGGCAGCAGGACCGCAACGACAAGACCCCACTGTCGAAGAGCGCCCTGGGCCGCCGCTGGGGTGCTGCGGGCCTGAGCAGCCTGGGGCTGCTGCTGAGTCTGGCCGCGGCCCCGGTCGTGAGAGGGGCGGGAGCACACCCCTCCAACAGCGTCCGCCCGGTGCAGGCACCAGCCCTGATCCCGCTGGCCTCGGCGGCGGGCCAGGCGCTGCTGACCCGGGCGGGGACCCTGCGCGCCGATGAACCGAGCCTTGCCCAGTGGTTCGAGACCCAGGCCAACCTGGCCTTCTGTGGCGCCGCTAGCGCCGTGATGGTGCTCAACAGCCTGGGCCAGCCAGCGCCGCAAGCCGCCGGCTACGGCAGCTACCGCTTCTGGACCCAGACCAACTTGTTCGAGGCCACGGCCAGCCAGCGCTTTGTCAACGCCGCCGTGGTGGCCCGCGAGGGCATGACCCTTGAGCAACTTGATGGGCTGCTGGCCTCGCAGGGGCTGCGGGTGAACCGATACCACGGCGATCGGCTGACCCTGCCACAGCTGCGCCTTCTGTTACGGCTCAACCTCGCCGATCCTGGCGACCGCCTGCTGGCGAACTACGACCGCTCCGCCCTGGGCCAGAAGGGCAGCGGCCACATCTCTCCCCTGGCCGCCTACGACCCCCGCCAGGATCGCGTGTTGATCCTCGATGTGGCCCGTTACCGCTACCCGGCGGTCTGGGTGTCAACAGAGGCCCTCTGGGCCGCCCTGCGAACGGTGGACCGCAGTTCAGGCCTCAGCAGGGGGCTGGTCAGCGCAGCACGAGCGGTTCCCTGAAGAGCTGGGATTGCAAGGGCTAGCCGCGATCCTGCCAGCTCCCCCCTCCCGTTTCGGGACGGGAAGGACCAGCACGGTGATGTTCAACGGTCGCATTCAAGAGGAATGGAACCACCCATGGGGCCTTTGGGGTCTGAGGGGGGCCCAATCGGGCTCGCCCCAGGGTTGAAAACTGCCTGGTACAACCCGTCCGAGGGGAGCAACAGCCCGAATCGGTCTTTGCTGGCGGCAAACGCGGGGAAAACATCCGGATCACTTCCTCCCCGGCCAGGAGAACAAGGCCCGCGGCGAACGGAGAGAGCGAACGGGGCAGGGTGGGGCCCGGCCCGCTCGCCATAGGCTGCACATCAATCAGCTCACCGGAAGGCCTCACCCGGGCTAAAAGCCGATCCCAGGAATGGAGAATTGCCTCCTGCCAGCGGCCGCGATCGAGAAAGCCAGCGTTGATGCCACGAGCTCCGGCAAACACCAGAAGAGCCGTGGCCGTGGTCTCTCCGCCGACTGCTGGATCGCTCAGATCTGATGGCAGCTGCCCATCGCGGTTGCGGCGACCCATCAGGGACTCCAGGGTCTCGCTGTAGTGACGCTCCAAAGGTTGGCGGGATGGGTCGTCAGCCGGTAGGGCCTCCAGAGTCCTGGCCAGGCCCGCCACGGCCCAGCCATTGCCGCGCCCCCAGAACAATGGCGGACCCTTCCCCTCGAGGGCACGCTGCCTGGCGTACTGATCGCGGAAGAAGAGCCGCTCGCCGGGGCTATAGAGAAATCGGGCGGTCTCCAGACTTCTGACCGCCGCCAGCCGCAGCAGGGCCGGCTCCGAATCGCGACAGGCGAGGGCCACCCAGGCGGGGGGCGCCATGGCGATTGCATCGATCCACCAAGGCTGGGTTGGTTGACCGGCGGCGATCACACGCCCGACACGGCGGCGCAGGGGATCCAGCATTGCCTTCTCGGGCCGGATCAGCTCCAAAGCCACATAAGCGGCGCCGACGGCAAAATCATCGGGATGGTCGAAGGATCGCCAGGGGGCTTCTCCGATCTCCCAGCCGTTCTCGCGGCCGATAGCCGCCACCAAATCCGCCGGGGCATCCTCACCGCTTCGTTTGGCGAAAGCGATCAAACCCTGATAGAGGTAGCCATAGCTCCAATCCTGGAGATCGACCGGATTCCTTTGGAACCGTCGCACGAGAGGCAGTCGTAGCCAGGCTACTGTCCACCGTCTTCGAAGGATCGGTTGTCGGAGCTGCGCCTGAACGATCTGCTCCATCGCCCTGCGAGTGCGGAATGTCAATGGGGTCTCTCCAGCCTGGGCGGGACGCCCGAACGAACGCAGACGCCACTCAGCTGGCTGATCGGTTCCGCCGCTGCAGGCCCCCAAAGCCAAAGGTGCGATCAGCCCTAGAACGACGACGACCGAAGGATTGGGACTTTTACTAAGGATCATTAGGACCTCCTGAGAAAGGGCAAATGACTGCATCGCAATAGATTTGATCAGTATTCAGGCCGATAAAGAAGGGTGATCCTGCGGGGCAGCTTGGTCATCGCTTCGCTTCGGCACAACCGGATCAAAATCCTGACCCCGCAGTCGCTACCAGCCTCGCCGTGTCGAGTTTGGGCAATCCAGCCGAAATAACCTACCAGTGATTTAGATCCGTGGGGTCGTTCAGCCTAAGGAATCGGGGCAGCGTGGCCGCAACTCAGCTGCAAGCAGCTGCCAGACCCGCCGGCTCAAGCATCAACTTCGAGCGCCGAACCTCCTCATCCATGGGGATCGGATAGGCGCCATCGAAACAGGCCGTGCAGAACTGGCCCGAATCGCTGCGGGCGGCCTCCACCATGCCCGTCTTGCTCAGATAGGCCAAGGAGTCCACGCCGAGGTGCTGCTCGATTTCGGCCAGGGTGAGGCGAGCAGCAATCAGGTGGTCCTGGGTGTCGGTGTCGATGCCGTAAAAGCAGGGGTGGGTCACCGGCGGCGAGCTGATCCGCATGTGCACCTCGGTGGCGCCGGCATCCCGCAGGGCCTGAACCAGCTTCCGGCTGGTGGTGCCGCGCACGATCGAATCATCGATCACCACCACCCGCTTACCGGCGAGCACATCCGGCAATGGGTTGAGCTTCACCCGGATGCCGGCCTCCCGCATCGCCTGGGTGGGCTGGATGAAGGTACGACCCACATAGCGGTTCTTGATCAATCCATCGGCGAAGGGGATGCCGCTGGCCTGGGAATAGCCGATCGCCGCCGGAATTCCGGAATCGGGAACACCGATCACGAGATCGGCATCGACGGGATTTTCACTTGCCAGTACCTCACCGATTCGAACCCGGTAGCTATAGAGGGATTCGCCAAAGAAACGGCTATCAGGCCTGGCGAAGTAGATCATCTCGAACACACACAACTTGGCCGGTTCTTCAATCCACCGCTGCCGTTGTGGAATCGGATCCCCCATCAGGAAGTGGATCAATTCACCTGGCTGCACATCGTCGCTATAGCGGGCTCCGATGATGTCAAGGCCACAGGTTTCACTGCTCACCACCCATTGAGCCTGCTCGGGTTCCCCGATCAGACCGAACACCAGGGGGCGAATGCCATGGCCATCCCGCAGGGCGAACAGACCCTCCGGTGTGCCGATCACCAAGCTGAACGCCCCGCGACAGCGGGCGGCGGCGCTGCGAATGGCGGCATTCCAACTCTGGCCGCCATCCACCGCCTGCTGGAGGGCGAAGGCGATCAGTTCCGAATCGGTGGTGGAGGTGAACTCGCCGGCGAGATGGCTGAGCGACTCCCTCAGTTCGGCCGCGTTCACCAGATTGCCGTTGTGGGCCAGGGCGAAGGCACCGAGGCGGGTCATCAACACCACGGGCTGGGCATTGCAGACCTTGCTGCTGCCGGTGGTGGAATAGCGGTTGTGGCCAATCGCCAATTCACCGGGCATGCGCTCGAGCACGTCCTGGTCGAACACCTGGCTCACCAGCCCCATGTCCTTGTGGAGCCGCACATGGGAGCCATCGAACACGGCGATGCCGGCCGATTCCTGGCCGCGGTGCTGCAAGGCATACAGACCGAAGTAGGTGAGGTTCGCCACCGCCTGCTGGGGCGCCATCACCGCGAACACGCCACAGGCCTCCTCCGGCTTGTCAGGCCGCTCGGCCTTCGCTTCAACGCCGGACTGTTCCTGAGCGGAACTGGGCGAGAACGGCACGGCAGCGGGCGAGCCGGACGAGTCGGGGTCGGAACTGGTCACGGAACTCGCCGGCACACCGAAGGGCCATCCTGCCGCATCATCTTTCGGGAGGAGGTGCCGCTTGCCGCAACCGGCGGGGAATGGCCCCCTCGAACCGCTCCTGCAGCAAAGCCAGGGGCTGCTTCAGCAGAACCTCGCCGGCCTGCGCCACGGTGAGGGTGGGCTCGGACTGGACCACCCCCAAGCGCGTAGCCGGAACGGCAGAACCGGCAGCGGCCAGCCGCTCCTGCCAGGCCGCATCGGCCGCAGGCGACACACTGACCAGCACCCGGGCACCGCCCTCAGCGAAAAGAAGCCGATCCAGGCGGGCCTCGCCGGCCGGTAGCTCCAGGTGAGCCCCCAGTCCAGAAGCGATGCAGGCCTCCGCCACCGCTACAGCCAGACCGCCATCGGAAAGATCATGGGCGGAGGCCACCAAGCCAGCGGCGATCGCTTCCCGCACCAAGGCCTGCACCGCCACCTCCAAGTCGAGATCCACCAACGGAGGCCGGCCCGTGAGCGCGGCGTGGATCACCTGCAGATAGCTGCTGGCAGCCAGACCCACCCGCCCATCAACCGGAGAACCGCCAGCCTCCGGCGGAACACCGAGCAGCCAGATCGCATCGCCCGCTTGCCGCCAGGCCAACCCGGTGACATGGGCCAGGTCATGAACCAGGCCCACCATGCCCACCACCGGCGTGGGATGGATGGGCTGCATGGTTCCATCCGGCAGGCGAGTCTCGTTGTAAAGGGACACATTGCCGCCAGTGACCGGGGTGGCGAGGGCCAGGCAGGCGGCTGAAAGGCCGCGGCAGGCCATGGCCAGCTGCCAGTAGCCCGTGTCGGTATCGGGCGAGGGGAAGTTGAGGTTGTCGGTCACGGCCAGGGGCTCGGCGCCGACGCAGCTGAGATTGCGGGCGGCTTCGGCCACCGCCGCCATGCCACCCCGCTCGGGATCGAGGGCCACCCAACGGTTGGGGCAATCCACCACCGCCGCCACCCCGCGCCTTGAGGACACCAACGATCCCTCCCCCTGCTGGGGGCGCAGCCGCACCACCGCCGCATCGGCGCCGCCCGGGGGCACCACCGTGTTCGCCTGGACCTGGTGGTCGTACTGGCGCCACACCCAGCGCTTGCTGGCGATCGTGGGGTCATCGAGGAGCCGCAGTAGCACCTCCCCCCAGCCCAGATGGACCTGGGGAAGTTGAATGCCGGCGAGATCGTCGGGAGGAAGCTCGGCCTCACTCCAGCGCCAGTGGGCCTGAATCGCTGCGGGTGGTTCGGCCAAGAGGGTGTGGTGGTTGATCGGCGTGTCCTCGGCCAGGGCGCTAGCGGGCACCTCGGCGGCCACCTGGCCGTGCTGCAGCACCCGCACCACGTTCTCCTCCAGCACCCTGCCCACCACGGCGGCCTGAAGGCCCCAGCGTCGGAAACGGGCCATCAGGTCCTCCTCACGCCCTGGTTTCACCACGAAGAGCATGCGCTCCTGGGATTCGCTGAGCAGAAACTCGTAGGGCGTCATGCCCTCCTCCCGAGCCGGGACGCGATCGAGGTCCAGCTCGATGCCCAGCCCCCCCTTGGCGGCCATCTCCGAGCAGCTGCAGGTGAGACCGGCGGCGCCCATGTCTTGAGCGGCCACCACATCACCGCTCTGGAAGGCCTCCAGACAGGCCTCGATCAGCCCCTTCTCCAAAAACGGATCCCCCACCTGCACGGCGGGCCGATCATCGAGGGAGGCCTCGGTGAGTTCGGCGCTGGCGAAGCTGGCGCCTCCCATGCCGTCACGGCCGGTGGTGCTGCCCACGTAAACCACCGGATGGCCAACGCCCCGGGCGCCGGCGCAGACGATTTCCTCGGTCTCCATCAGCCCGAGGGCCATGGCGTTGACAAGCGGATTGCCGCTGTAGCTCGGATCAAAGGCCACCTCACCGCCCACGGTGGGAACCCCCACGCAGTTGCCGTAGTGGGCGATGCCCGCCACCACCCCCTCCATCAGGCCGACGTTGCGGGACTCTTCGAGGGGCCCGAAGCGCAGGGCGTTGAGGAGGGCGATCGGCCGAGCGCCCATGGTGAAGATGTCCCGAAGGATGCCTCCCACCCCGGTGGCGGCCCCCTGAAACGGCTCGACGGCCGATGGATGGTTGTGGCTCTCGATCTTGAAGGCCAGCCGCTGGCCCTCGCCCAAGTCCACCACGCCGGCGTTCTCGCCAGGGCCCACCAGGATGCGGGGGCCGCTGGTGGGGAACTGGCTGAGCAGGGGGCGGGAGTTTCGGTAGCAGCAGTGCTCCGACCACATCACGCCGAACATGCCGAGCTCGGCCCGGTTCGGAGCCCGGCCCAGCCTTCGCAGGATTTCGTCGTAATCAGCCTGGCTGAGCCCTTCCTTGCGCAACGCTTCGGGCACCGAATAGGAAGGGGAGGAGACCACCAGCGCGGGCATGCAGGATGGCTCCAGTATCCAGTCTTGTGGTTCAGGGCCTGTGGTTCAGGGCCTGTGGTTCAGGGCCTGTGGTTCAGGGGCCTGTGGTTCAGGGGCCGAAGTGGCGGCAGACCTGGCTAGATCCAGGGATCGTCGTCGGGGCGGCCGCGGTAGCGATCGGAGCCAGACCGCTCCGGGGCCCTACGGGCCGATGGCCGCCGCGAGCGGGCCTCCAGGGTCTGATCCGACCCCTCCCTGAGATCCTCGTCCAGCGGCGAGTCATCGGACCAACGATCCTGCCAAGGCTCAGGTACTGGGTCTTCGCCTGATTCTGGTTCTTCCTCTTCCCAATCCTCCAGGGGATCCCAGGCCGGTCCCTGGGTAGGGTCGGTCGAGATCGGTCGCTCGTCCGAGGGGCGCCCCGGATCCCGCTCATCCAGGAAGCCCTCCCAGGGGGGCTCTTCCAGCCAACCCTCCAGCCTCCCCTCGACCCGATCACCCACCTGCTGGAACTGGTCACGCAGGCGGCTTGTTTCCTCGCCCACCTGCTCCCGCCAGCGCCTGGAGCGTCGCAGTAACTCTTGGCGAACGCTGGAGCGGGCCAAGGGGAGATCGTCGAGGCTCTGCAGGGCCGTGATCACCCGGCCGGACTGCTGATCCACGATCCGCTCGGGGCTGAGGCGCCAGCGGCTGCTGCCCGGCAGCCGGGGATCGCTGCGGGCCACCAGGTAGTGGAGGATCCGGCCGGTTCCCAACTCCACGGCAGCATCGGCCACGGTGCCGAGCGGTGTCTGATCGGCCCCAAACAGAGTGGCGCCGATCAGGGTGGGCAGCTGCTCCAGCACACCGGGCTCAGTGTCGGCGCCCTCGCCTTTCACGAAAGCTTCGCCCTCGGAAAGCCCCCGGAGCTGATTGAGCCGCCACACGCGACGGGTGGAGCGGAACGAGGAGGGCCGGCTGACCCAACCGAGCAGGCGGTGGACGGGGGGATGCATCCACCCCAGCACCCCGGGCCCATGGTCGAGGCCCTGGTCACAGCGGACCCGCAACCGGAGCAGGTCGCTCAGCAGCAGCTGCTCGGGAAGGGCCACGGGCTCGAATCGGAGATCTGGGGCCGACTCAGCTGCGGATCTGAACCGGCATCACCAGATAGGTGAAGGCACCATCTTCCCCCACCGGAACCAGCACCGCCGGGGTGGTAGGGCCGTTGCACTGGAGCACCACCTGCTCGGATCCGATCGCCTTGAGGCCATCGAGGAGGTAGCGCACGTTGAAGGCAATCTCGATGGGATCGCCCTCGATCGTGGCGGCCACGGCCTCCGAACCGCTGCCCACATCCTGGGCATCGGCGCGGATCTGCACCTGGCCCGCCAACGGATCACTGCTGATCTTCACCACGTTGTTGTGCTGGTCCGCCAGCACGGCCACCCGCTCAAGAGAGGCGGTGAAGGCGCGCCGATCCACCCGGAGGGAACGGCTGAAGGTTTCCGGCAACAGCTGGCGATAGTTGGGATAGGTGCCATCGAGGCTGCGGCTGGTGAGCACCTGATCGGCCCAGAGCACCACCACCTGCCCCCGCTCACTGAACAGGCTCAGGGGCTCATCGGAGGGGCGGCCGGACAGGAGGCGCTCCAGTTCCCGCAGGGAACGGGAAGGCACCGTGACGGCGAAGGGCTCCCCCCCCTCGGAGAGCGGCGCTTCGCTGCCTGGGGCGACGGCATCCTCAAGGCGCTGCACGGCCAAGCGATGGCCATCGGTGGCGGCGCACTCCAGGCTGTGTTCCGCCAGCCGCAGGTGCACGCCGGTGAGCAACTGCTTGGCCTCGTCAGAGGAACTGGCAAACAAGGTGGCGCGTAGCCCCTTCACCAGGGATTCGGCATTCAGGCGGATCGGCGTGCCGCTCTGGGCCAGGGGGAGATCGGGAAAATCCTCGGCGGGCATGCCGCGCATGCGGTATGTGCCGGAAAGGCTGGTGAGCTCCACCTGCTCCTCGCCCTCGGTGCAGCTCAAGGTGAGGGGGCTGTCGGCGGACAGGCGGCTCACGATCTCGCCGAACAGGCGGGCCGGCAGCGTGATCGCGCCACTGCTCTCCACTGCGGCGGGCAGGCTGGTCTGGATGCCGAGGCTGAGGTCGAAGCCGGTGAGGCTCAGGCGGCCGGTGGCGGCATCGGCGGTCAGCAGCACGTTGGCCAGCACCGGGTGGGTGGGCCGTGCTGCCACGGCCCGGCTGATGAGCTGAAGGCTGGAGCTGAGTTCAGCCTGGGAACAGACCAGCTTCATGGGGGCCAGGGCGGAAGCGGAGGGACCGTTGTGGGCCCACGGTTTCACACGGTGGGTCAAAGCGCAACGGGCGAACTCCGGGTGGAGCTGCTGTCCTGCCGGAAATCCCGCGGCGACCATCAAATAGATCTAAAAAAAAGATCAATCCAATCGTCGTCGTAGAGGCGGTGGAAACGGGGGAAATCAATGGCTATCCCTGTGCCTATCGGCGTTTTTCACGGAAACGGCCTGGGGAGGGTAGTTGCCCAGTTGGTGAAATTGGGTCGTTTTCCACTGTTTCCCCGGCCTGGGGAAAGGTGATGGCGGTGATCAGCCGGTTCCAGCCCCCGTTTTTCCTCAGCTAATCCCAGCCTTGCGCCTGCTTTTCCTGGTCCGCCTGTCGGATTGGCTGGCGGCTCAGAACCCCATCACCCGGGCCACGGTCGCCAGGTCCGGATCGATGCCCGTGTGGAAGTGGGAGTCGTTGTGTTCGATCGCCGTGGTGGGGTCCTTCAAGCCGTTGCCGGTGAGCACGCACACCACGGTGGCTCCCGCCGGAACTTCGTCGCGTCGCTTCAGCAGGCCCGCCACGGAGGCGGCACTGGCGGGCTCGCAGAACACCCCCTCACCACTACCCAGCAACTTGTAGGCGTCGATGATCTCGGCGTCTGTCACCGCCATGAAGTCACCATTGCTTTCCGCCTTCGCCTTGAGGGCGTTTTCTTTGTTCACCGGATTGCCGATCCGGATGGCCGTGGCGATGGTGTCTGGTTGCTCCACCGTGTGACCCAGCACCAGGGGCGCGGCCCCGGCGGCCTGGAAACCCATCATTCGCGGCAGGGTGCGGCTATGGCCGGCCTCCCGGTATTCGTTGAAGCCCATCCAGTAGGCGCTGATGTTGCCGGCGTTGCCCACCGGGATGCAGAGCCAGTCGGGGGCGTCGCCGAGGGCGTCGACCACTTCGAAGGCCGCCGTTTTCTGGCCCTGCAGCCGGTAGGGGTTGAGGGAATTCACCAGGGTGACCGGGTAGGTGTCGGCCACCTCCCGAACGATCGCCAGGGCCCGGTCGAAGTTGCCCTTCACCGCCAGCACCTCGGCGCCATAGAGCAGGGCCTGGGCCAGCTTTCCCTGGGCCACGTAGCCATCGGGGATCAGCACGAAGGCCCGCATGCCGCCGCGGCGGGCATAGGCGGCCGCGGCGGCGGAGGTGTTGCCGGTGCTGGCGCAGATCACCGCCTCCGAGCCGGCCTCCTTGGCCTTGGAGATGGCCATGGTCATACCCCGGTCCTTGAAGGAGCCGGTGGGGTTGAGCCCGTCGTATTTGAGGAGCACCTTCACGCCCCTGCCGACCCGTTCGCTGATCACCGGCGCCGGGATCAGGGGTGTGGCGCCTTCCCGCAGGGTGATCACCGGTGTGGCCGCGCTTACCGGCAGCCAGCGGCGATAGGCCTCGATCAGGCCGGGCCAGTCCTGCAGGGTGGCGACCGGGGCTACCTGCCCCAGCCGCCGCAGAGCTTGGAGCAGGGCCACGGATGCACCAGGGAAGCAGAGAGGAAATCTACCCCTCGGTTCTCCACACGGTTCTCAACAGCCTTTTCCCCAGGTCTGCTCGTCCTGCTCCGCTCGATTCGGCGCCTGTTGCATCCCGTTCCGATCGGTCGGCGTTCAGCGGCTGCCTGAGTCCTTGCCCTGCAAACCATCGAGCGGCGATTCCGAGAAGAAGCGCACCAGGTCGGAAATTGAATTGGCCTTTTGCAACAGGGCCAGCAGGGCCGGCAGGTTCACCTCCATTTCACGGTTGGGATAGGCCCGCAGGAAGGACACGGGCGAGAGGTTGCCGTCGCCTTCTGCGATCCCGATCACCAGGGCCGAGCGCAGCGCCGGCACGCCAGCCCCGGGAGTTTTGAGCGGATAAACGATGTTGGCGAGGCGATCCAGCAGTGCCTCCCCGATGCGGGTGTTGAGCAGTCGGCTCACCAGCACCAGGGGCAGGGGGATGGATTGGTTGAGCAGTTTTCCCACTTCCACCGGGTTCTGGTTGCTGAACCTGAGCAGGTCGGCCAGGAGGCCCTGAGCCTGGCCTTCCTTAGCCAAGAGTTCCATGTCGGCCACGGGGATGGAGCGGCGGAAGGCCCCACTCACCAGCACGATGTTCTCTGCTGCCAGCGCGGCCGGTGTTGAGCAAAGCAACCCGACTCCCAGCAGGGCGCCGAGCAGCCGGTGGCGGTGTCGCCGGCGCGGGTTCAAGCGCTTCGCTGCTGCGGAAGCCCCGGCATCAGGCGAGCGCTGGCCCTGTGGAAAGCCCTGCTGAAAACCGGTCGGAAGGCTGTCCAAAGATTGCATCACTTCTGGCCAGGAATCTAGGTGCCGCCATTGCGCCTGCCACCGCTCAGGCGGGGCTCACCAGAACATCGCGCAGCAGCCGCACCACCCCCCGCTCGGCCAGACCCCGGGCCATTTCGAAACCCATCTGCCGCAGGTCGGGTTCGCTGAGCACTCGGGGCAGGCGCTTCAACAGGAGCTGGGGTTCAAAGCCGGGCAGATCCTGCAGGATCGCCACCAGTTGCCGCAGTGGTTCGAGGTCGAGCAATGGTTCACCCCTGCGGTCAGCTTCCGGCAGCCGCTGGCGCAGGCCGGGCGGCAACAGGTTGGGGGGCAGTCGGCGACCCAGCCGCAGGGTGGTACGCCAGGCCAGCGCGTCCAGCCGCTGCACGGCCGCCTCCACTAATTGGCGGCGCAGCAGGCCGCCGTTGGGGGAGAACAGGAACTCGATCACCTGATCCAGCAGCCCTTCCAGGTCCAGTTGGGCCTGCAGGGAGGCACTGTTGACCAGGCTTTCGAGTCGCTGCCAGCGGAACTCGTCGCCGTCGTAGAGCATTTCCCGCAGGCTGCGGCGCAGCTGGGGATCGGGATCCTCCATCAGGCGGCGGGCGAAGTAGGGATAGGCGGCGCCGAGAATCTTGAAGTCGGGATCCACGCTCAGGGCGATGCCCTCCAGGGTTATCAAAGAGCGGATGATCAGGGCGTAATAGGGGGGAACCTGGAAGGGGAAGCGATACATAACTCCGGAGAGATCGTCGGTTACCGCTTTGAAATCCATGCGACTCACCCCCATCTCTAGGGCCTGGCCGAACACGCTTTCAAAGGCGGGAACGATCGGCTCTAGATTCACCTCCTCTCCGAGGAAACCGAGGGCCACGAAATCCTTGGATAGTGCTCCAAAATTTCGGTTCACAAGGTGAACAACCGCCTGAATCAGGCCGGTGCGTGATTCACGGCTCACCGTGCTCATCATACCGAAATCAAGATAGGCCAATCGACCGTCAGGCAGGGCGAGCAAATTGCCAGGGTGGGGATCGGCGTGGAAGAACCCGTGTTCCAATAGCTGCTGCAGGCTGCAGTTCACCCCCACTTCCACCATGTCGTCGGGGTCCACACCAATGCCTCGCACGGCATCGAGGTTCGTGAGTTTCACCCCATCGATCCACTCCATCGTGAGCACGCGCCGGCTGGTAGCTTCGTGGAAGATGCGCGGCACAGCGATGCGAGGATTTTGGATGTGAAGCTCAGCGAATTTTTCCGCATTCGCCGCCTCATTGAGATAGTCCATTTCCTCGAACACCCGCTGACCCAGTTCATCGATCAGCGCCACCAGATCACTGCGGATCAGACCTACGTTGCGATTAAGCCAAGCGGCGATGTTGCGCACGATGTAGAGATCGAGCGTGATCTGCTCGCGCAGGCCCGGCCGCTGCACCTTCACGGCCACCTTCTGGCCACCCTTCAGCACGCCCCGGTGCACCTGGCCCAGGGAGGCCGCCGAGATCGGTTCGCGCTCCAGGTGTTCGTAGATCGTGTCCACAGGCGCCCCGAGGTCCTCCTCGATGCAGGCCATCGCCAGGCCGGAATCGAAGCCCGGCAACTGGTCCTGGAGCTGGGCCAGCTCCTCGAGCAGCACCGGCGGAATGATGTCGGGCCGGGTTGAGAGGGCCTGGCCGGCCTTGATGAAGGCGGGTCCCAGGGAGGCCACCAGCGTGGCGGCCTCGCGGGAGCGTTCCCGCACCCGTTCACCCCGCAGTCGCCCCAGCAATCGGTCGCTGCCCACACCCATCAGGTACAGAGCTATCGGCACCAGGGTCTGCCAGAGGCGGCGGACCAGGCGCTGGGGATGGCCGGCGTAGATGCGGGTGATGGCGGCCGGGTCGTAACGCAGCAAACCGCTGATCTCGATGAAATCGCTGAGTTCGCTGCGGTCTGCACCTGGACTGGCGTTCACCGGCGCGCCAGAGTTGCTTGGTGCCTGGATCATGGGCTCGATCGGCGGTACTGGGGCCATGGGGTCGGCGCTGAACACAGTGGCCCGCATTGCCGCCAGGGCCTGTTCCGCGGCCGTGGCGCCCCCGCTGGAGTCTTCCTCCCTTCGAGGGTCGCTGGCTGTGGCTGGGTTGGCGGTGTTGGCGGCGGCAGGGGATGGCATCGAGGCTGACGTCCGAGCCGCGGTTGGGGCTTGATTCTGTCGGGCGGAGGTGGGGTGGCGGGGCTGTGGTGATCACCGCCCGGTTCCGGGGCGTGCTTCCTGCGGCCGGAGGGGGCCTGTTCCTACGTGCTGGCTGCCGCTACGGTCGGGCTCTGCACGCACACGCTCGCTGGAGGCCGGGGTGCTCACGGGTCTGCGCCTCGAGAACATTGCCCTGATCGATCGGTTGGAGCTGGTTTTTGCTGAAGGCTTCACTGTGCTCACCGGTGAGACCGGCGCCGGCAAATCGATCCTGCTCGACGCCCTCGACGCCCTCCTGGGCGGTGCCCAGGGGGCCCAGGGGGCGCGGCTGCTGCGCCGAGGCAGTGAGCGCGGCCGGATCGAGGCGAGTTTCGCGCTTACGCCACCGGTGCAGGCCTGGCTGGAGCAGCAGGAGCTGGAGGCCGAGGAGGACGAGCTGCTGCTCAGCCGCGACTGGCGCCTGCAGGAGGGACGGCCGATCAGTCGCCACCGGCTCAATGGCGTGGCGATCGGACGGAGCCAGGTGCTGGAGCTCCGCCCCCTGCTGCTGGATCTCACCGTGCAGGGTCAGACCCAGCAGCTGGCCCGGCCCGGCCAGCAGCGCCGCTGGCTCGACCGCTTCGCCGGGGCTGATCAGGTGCCGCTGCTGGAGGTCGCGGCGGTGGCTTGGCGCGCCTGGCGGGAGGCCAGGGCAGCCCTAGCTGCCGCCCGTGCCGCCCAGGCCAGCCTTGAGCAGGAACGACAGCGCCAGGAGCAGCTGCTGGAGGATCTGGAGGCGGCGGCCCTGGAGGATCCCCAGGAGCGCCAACGCCTTCAGATCGACCAGGACCGTCTGGCCCACGGAGTGCGGCTGCAGGAAGGGGTGATGGCCCTGCTCGGCCGGCTGGTGGAAGGAGCGGAGGGGGCGCCTTCGGTGCTGGATCACCTGGCGGCCTGCGAACAGGAACTGCAGCAGATGGCCGGACTCGATCCTTCCGTGGCCGATCTGGCCGGGGCCTGCACCGATGGCCTGGCCTCCCTGCAGGATCTGGCGCGTGATCTCGACCGCTACGGCGCTTCCCTCGAGAGCGATCCGGCTTTCCTGGCGGAACTGCAGGAGCGCATCGCCCAGCTCAAAGCCCTGGAGCGGCGCCAAAGCCTTGAGCTTCCCGAGTTGATCGCCCTGCGCGATCGCCTGCGGGAGCAGCTGGCCCCCGGCGGTTTCGAGGCTTCCCTCGCCGCCCTTGAGCAGGCCGAGGCCAACGCCCGTCGCCGCCGGGATGGGGCCAATGCCGCCCTGAGCGCTGCGCGCACCCGGGCCGCACGCGGCCTGGAAGGCCAGCTGATGGAGGCGCTGCGGCCGATGGGCCTGGACCAGGTGCGCTTCGCCGTGGCGATCGAGCCCGCCGATGCCGGTGAGGAGGGAGCTGATGTGGTGCGGTTCCTGTTCACGGCCAATCCCGGCCAACCCCTGGCACCCCTGGCGGAGGTGGCCTCCGGAGGTGAGATGAGCCGCTTTCTCCTGGCCTTGAAAACCTGCCTGGCCGCCGCCGATCCCCATGTCACCTTGCTCTTCGATGAGATCGACACCGGTGTCAGCGGCCGGGTGAGCGGCGCCATGGCGGCCCTGCTCAAACGCCTGGCCGCTAGCCGCCAGGTGTTCTGCATCACCCACCAGCCCCTGTTGGCCGCCGCCGCCGACCACCACTTCCGGGTCAGCAAGGTGGTGGAGGCTGGCCTCACCCACACCCGAGTGTCCCACCTGCGGGACACTCAGCAGCGCCAGGCCGAACTGGCCGAACTGGCCGGCGGCGAATCCGGCGAGGCCTTCAGTTATGCCGCCAGCCTGCTGGAGCCGCTGCCAGGCTCCCGGCCCCGCGGCGGTCACTCGGCGGCCTGAGCCGGCACGATCTCCACCCGCACACGGAAGCGCTCAAGGATTGAGCCGGCTCCTTCCCAAGGGCGCCAGTAGCGGAGCTGGACCGTGCTGCGGCCAGGCCTGAGCATGCGGAACAAAAAGCTGATCTGTTGCTGGCCGCCGGCCAGGGGCAGCAATCCGCCATCGGGAAGGGGCGGGCCGGGAGACTGCCGGCTTTCCATCCCGAGCGGTTTGATCCGGCTCGGGTCGTGGTGTTCGAGATCCCAGCCGTAACCCGTGCCGGCGTTGCCGCTGAGCACCACCTGCAGGGTTTCCCCCTGGCGCAGGATCAGGGAGCTCCCGTTGTCCTGGGCGGTCACGATCAGGGTTTGGCCGTTGTGCACGGGTTCTGGAGCGGCTGGCTTGGCTGGGGTTGCGCTGGCCGTGGCCACCAGCAGCGCCGTCAGCAGCCGCGGGGCAGCGGCGATCGGGGTTCGCAACCGCTCCAGCCCCCATGGCGAGCGGCGGCGCCATGAACTGCGAAACAGCATCGGCATGGTCAGGCGGTGGGGATCTGCTTAGCTTGTGGCCACAGTTGCGAGTGCGGCATGTTTGCCCGTCTTGTTGTTCCTGCCGCCAGCCTTGTGGTGTTGCTTACCGTTGGCGTGGCTCCGGCCACGGCCTGCGAGAAACATCTGAACGGCCACCAGAACAGCGCCGAAACTAATAGCGAAGTTCAAGGCCGTTGATCACAATCGCGCTTTCTTTGCGTCGGTTGTGTCGCCCAAACTACAGAAGCCGCCTTGCGGGGCGGCTTTTCTTTGTTCGCTCACCGAAAGCGGCTTAATCTTTTTTTTGGGTGATGATCAATTCATAAAAGCCGTTCCGATCCATGGTCCGCAACGACCAGCCTTCCTTTCTCGGTAGTCCTGCCTTTTGGAACTTCGTGGCCGACCAGCAGGCGGACCCAGTGGTGCGGCGTCTGCACGAGCAGGTGGGCTCCGAACTGCAAAGCCAGCCGCTTGAGCCCCATGAGGGCAGCTCCACCTTCAAGGCTGCCTGATCCAGGCTTCCGGCATCCGGGGGGGGTCACGCCAGGCTGGTGCGGTTGGCCTTCTTGTGGTCCGACCCTTCTAGACTCAGCCGCTGACAGAGCTTCCCATGCCCCGCGCCAGCGCCGGCTCCAGGTCTACACAGGCGGCGGTGACCGTCCCCCCTCCTGAGCCTCCGCTGGCCACCACAGGCCCCCTCAAGGCCCGGACGTCAGAATCTGTGCAGCAGCACCTCAGCGGCGGCAGCCTGGAGGACGTGATCCGCGTGCGGGGCGCCCGCCAGCACAACCTCAAGAACGTCGATCTCACAATCCCCCGCAATCGCCTGGTGGTGTTCACCGGCGTGAGCGGCAGCGGCAAGAGTTCGCTCGCTTTCGACACGATTTTTGCCGAGGGCCAGCGCCGCTACGTGGAGAGCCTCTCCGCCTACGCGCGCCAGTTCCTCGGTCAGGTGGACAAACCCGATGTGGATGCAATCGAGGGGCTCTCGCCGGCCATCTCGATCGATCAGAAATCCACCAGCCACAATCCGCGCTCCACCGTGGGCACGGTCACGGAGATTCAGGATTACCTGCGGCTCCTCTTCGGCCGTGCGGGCGAACCCCACTGCCCCCAATGCGACCGCTCGATTCGGCCCCAGACCATCGATGAGATGGTGGACCAGATCCTTACCCTCCCCGAGGGCACCCGCTATCAGCTGCTGGCGCCCGTGGTGCGGGGCAAGAAGGGCACTCACGTGAAGTTGCTCAGCGGTCTGGTGGCCGAGGGTTTCGCCCGGGTGCGGATCAACGGCGAGGTGCGCGAGCTGGCCGACAACATCGAGCTCGACAAGAACCACGCCCACAACATCGAGGTGGTAGTCGATCGCCTCGTGGCCCGCGAGGGGGTGCAGGAGCGCCTCACCGATTCGCTGCGCACCGCCCTCAAGCGCGGCGAGGGGCTCGCCTTGGTGGAGGTGGTGCCCAAAACCGGCGAGGAGCTGCCGGAAGAGGTGGAGCGGGAGCGCCTCTATTCCGAGAACTTTGCCTGCCCCGCCCATGGCGCCGTGATGGAGGAGCTCTCACCGCGGCTGTTCTCTTTCAACAGTCCCTATGGCGCCTGTGTCGACTGCCACGGGATCGGCCACCTGCGCCGGTTCACCACCGAGCGGGTGGTGCCGGACCCCTCCCAGCCCGTGTATGCCGCCGTCGCCCCTTGGAGCGACAAGGACAACAGCTATTACTTCTCCCTGCTCTATTCGGTGGGCGAGGCCTTCGGATTCGAACTCAAGACCCCGTGGAACCAGCTCACCGATGAGCAGCGCGATGTGTTGCTCAACGGCAGCCACGAGCCGATCGCCATTCAGGCCGACAGCCGCTACCGCAAGGGCCAAACCTACGTGCGCCCCTTCGAGGGGATCCTGCCGATCCTCGAGCGCCAGCTGCGCGACGCCAGCGGTGAGGCGATCCGCCAGAAGCTGGAGAAGTATCTGGAACTGGTGCCCTGCTCGACCTGCCGGGGCCTGCGGCTCAAGCCCGAAGCCCTGGCGGTGCGGGTGGGCCCCTATGCCATCCATGAGCTCACCGCCGTGAGCGTGGCCGAAACCCTCTTCCGCATCGAGGCGCTGATGGGGGTGGGAGCCAGTGCGGCTGCCGAGCCCCTGCTCACCCCTCGCCAGATTCAGATCGGCGATCTGGTGCTGCGGGAGATCCGCATGCGTCTGAAGTTCCTGCTGGATGTGGGCCTCGATTACCTCAGCCTTGATCGACCGGCGATGACGCTCAGCGGCGGTGAGGCCCAGCGGATCCGGTTGGCCACCCAGATCGGCGCCGGTCTCACCGGCGTGCTCTACGTGCTGGATGAACCGAGCATCGGCCTGCACCAGCGCGACAACGACCGCCTACTGGCCACCCTGATCAAGCTGCGCGACCTCGGCAACACCCTGATCGTGGTGGAGCATGACGAGGACACGATTCGTGCTGCCGATCATCTGGTGGACATCGGTCCGGGGGCAGGGGTGCATGGTGGCCACATCGTGGCGGAGGGGTCGCTGCAGGCTCTGCTGGAGGCGGAAGATTCGCTCACCGGCGCCTATCTGAGCGGCCGCCGCTCGATCCCCACCCCGGCCCAGCGCCGCGATGCCGGCAGCCGCCGCCTCACTCTGGTGAACTGCAGCCGCAACAACCTCACCGGCGTCGATGTGGAGATCCCCCTGGGCCGCCTGGTCAGTGTCACGGGGGTGAGCGGCAGCGGCAAGAGCACCCTCGTGAATGAACTGCTGCACCCGGCCCTGGAGCACAAGCTGGGCCTCAAGGTGCCCTTCCCGGCGGGCCTGGAGGAACTGCGCGGCATCAAGGCGATCGATAAGGTGATCGTGATCGACCAGAGCCCGATCGGTCGCACTCCGCGTTCCAACCCCGCCACTTACACCGGCGCCTTCGATCCGATCCGCCAGGTGTTTGCCGCAACGGTGGAGGCCAAGGCCCGCGGCTACCAGGTGGGTCAGTTCAGTTTCAATGTCAAGGGCGGGCGCTGTGAGGCCTGTGGCGGCCAAGGGGTGAACGTGATCGAGATGAACTTCTTGCCCGATGTCTATGTGCAATGCGATGTGTGTAAGGGGGCCCGGTATAATCGCGAAACCCTGCAGGTTACGTATCGGGGTCACACGATCGCTGATGTTCTGGAGATGACGGTAGAGCAGGCCGCCGGCGAGTTCAGCGCCATTCCCCAGGCCGCCGATCGGCTGCGCACGCTGGTGGACGTGGGCCTGGGTTATATCAAGCTCGGCCAGAGTGCCCCCACCCTCTCCGGCGGTGAGGCCCAGCGGGTGAAACTGGCCACCGAGCTCTCCAAGCGAGCCACCGGCAAAACGCTCTATCTGATCGACGAACCGACAACCGGCCTCAGCTTCTACGACGTGCACAAGTTGATGGAGGTGATGCAGCGGCTGGTGGACAAGGGCAACTCGATCCTGGTGATCGAGCACAACCTCGATGTGATCCGCTGTGCGGATTGGATCATCGATCTGGGCCCCGATGGCGGCGACAAGGGCGGCGAAATCGTGGTGGTGGGAACCCCTGAAACGGTGGCAGAGCATCCCACCAGCCACACCGGGCGCTATCTCCGGCAGGTGCTGGAGCAGCATCCCCCCGAACCGGTCACCGACTGAGGCAGGCCGGCCGCAGTCGGGCTACAGATCCGCCGCCATTGCTCAGCTGCCGCCAACGCCAACCGCCGATCCCGCTATCGCGGAGATCGAACCACGGGTTATGGCGACCATGGGGTTGGTGGTGCTCCATCTCCATCTGCACGGTCTTCTGCGGGGTCATGATCTCGAACTGGGCCGCGATTCCGATACCGGTGGCCAGACGATCTATGTGCTCGATCTGGTCCGGGCTCTGGCCCAGCGGCCGGAGGTGGAGCGGGTGGAGGTGGTCACCCGCCTCATCCACGACCCATGCGTGAGCCCCGATTACGCCGAGCCCGAGGAGCGGTTGGGTCCCCGGCTGTCGATCCGCCGCATCCCCTTCGGGCCCCACGCCTACCTGCCGAAGGAGCAGCTCTGGCCCTACCTCGATGAACTGGTGAGCAGCCTGGTCACGGCGTTGCAGGCGGCTCCGCGCCTGCCCGACTGGATTCATGCCCACTATGCCGATGCCGGTTACGTGGGGGCCCGGCTCCACCAGCGGCTTGGGGTGCCCCTGCTGTTCACCGCCCACTCCCTAGGCCGGGAGAAGCGGCGGCGGTTGCTCGACTCAGGTTTGGATCCCTCCGCCATCGAGGCCCGCTATGCCCTGGGCCGGCGCATTCAGGCCGAGGAATTCGCCCTCTCCCAGGCTGCGTTGGTGGTCACCAGCACCCTTCAGGAACTGGAGGAGCAGTACGCCCACTACGCCCGCTTCCGGCCGGAGCGGGCCCGGGTGATTCCGCCGGGGGTCGATGCGAGCTGTTTCTATCCGCCTCGGCCCGGGGTGCGGGAGCGGGGCCCCGGCTCTGGACTGCAGGCCCGGCTCGACGCCCTTCTCCAGGACCCCCACCGACAGCCCCTGCTGGCGATCTGCCGTCCGGACCGTCGCAAGAACATTCCCGCTTTGTTGGAGGCCTTCAGCCGCTCCCCCATCCTCCAGGGCCACCACAACCTGGTGCTGGTGATGGGCGATCCGGCCGTCGAGGTCTCCTGTGGAGGCGAGAGAAAGGAGGTGCTGGATCAGGTGCAGGGCTGGCTGCGCCATCCAGCCCTGCACGGCCGGGTGGCCCTGCCCCACCAGCTGCGCAGGGAGCAGATACCCCCCCTCTACCGCTGGGCCGCCCGCCTAGGCGGCGTGTTTGTGAATCCAGCCCTCTCCGAACCCTTCGGACTCACCCTGCTGGAGGCCGCCGCCTCTGGTCTGCCGGTGGTCACCACCGACGACGGTGGTCCCCGCGACATCTTGCGTCATTGCCGCAATGGTCTGCTGGTGGATGTCAGCAGACCGGATGCCCTACGGCTGGCCCTGGAGCGAAGCCTGGCCGATTCGGTGCGCTGGCGGCAGTGGAGCCGCAATGGCCTGGAGGCCGTTGGGAGGTTGTATCGCTGGCCGGCCCATGGGACCACCTACATCAAGGAGGCGAGGGCCGTGATCCTGGGCCAGCGGCAAGGGCTGGGAGCCCCCGACTCAGTTGGGGGGCACCTCGCCATGTCCGCTGGGATGGTGCGTGTTCGAGGCGGGCATCCAGTAGCTGAGCTCGTTCTCCCAGTACTCCCGGCCCGCAAGCCGCCCGGTGCTCAGCTTGGTGTGGGCCATGGCGGACATCAGCCGGGTGAGCTCCAGGGGGGAGAGGTCGGTGTGGATGTCCTCCCCGGCGATCCGGAGCAGCGCCGGTAGCTGGGCGAGGGTGGCGGGCTGGGCCAGCTTGCGGAATACCTGGTTGATCACCTGCCGTTGCCGCTCCATCCGGCCCAGGTCTCCCGATTCGTCGTGACGGAAGCGCAGGAAGCCCTCCAGCTTTTCGCCCTTGAGCACTTGGAGTCCTGGGTCGAGGTCGATATAGAGCCCCTGGCTGTTGTCCACGTAGTACATGCGCTTCGGCACATCCACTTCAACGCCGCCAAGGGCATCGGCCACCTTGTTGACGGCCGCCAGATTCACCTTGAGGTGCCGCTCGATCGGCTGCCCCAGCAGGGCGCTCACCTCCTGCTTCACCGCCGCTGGCCCGATCAGGCCGTAGAGGGCGTTGGCCTTGAGCACGCCGTGGTTGGTGGTTTCCACGTAGGTGTCTCGCGGCACTTGGGTGATGCGGGTGATGCCGTTCTCGACCTGCACCGCTGCCATCACATCGGTGTTGCCGCTCACCACATCGCTGCCGAGCACCAGCACGCGCTGCTGGCCGAGGCCGAGCGGTTGGAGAAGGCGGTTGAATTGACTCTGCAGCTGGCTGAGGGCAGCGAGGGGGGTGCCCAGGGGGAGGGTGAGGCCATGCTGCTGGCCGAGGATGAAGCCAAGGGCGATACCCAGGCCGAAGCTCCGCAGAGGCAGGCGTCTCCGCTGGGGTGCCATGGCGGTTTGGCGACGATCAATGAACTCGGGAACCTCCGCCAGGGGGGAGGGAGCCGGGTCAGGGCGTGTGGGAACACGCCTGCTTCGCTGGCGCCGTCTGACCGGGGGCTCCGAAGGGGTAGGGACCTGGCTCATGAAGGCGAGTGCTGGCAGAACCTTACGGCCTTGAAATTGCTTTAACCAGGGGGGACGGTCTTGATCAGACGCTACCGCGCACCTCAATCGCCGCAGCGGCCTGGTCGGCCCGGAGACGTGCCTCCGCTTCGTTGGCGCCCCGAGCCAGGGCCACCCCCATGCGCCGCAGCGGCCGGGCATCGGGTTTGCCGAACAGCAGCACCTGGCTCTCCGGGATCGCCAGGGCCTGAGCTACTCCCCCATAGCTCACGCTGGCGGCCGCCTCCGAAGCCAGGATCACGCGGCTGGCGGCGGGGCCGAGCGACCGGATCGCCGGAATCGGCAGGCCGAGCACCGCCCGGAGGTGCAGCTCAAATTCACTCAGGTTCTGTCCTGCCAGGGTCACCAGGCCCGTGTCGTGGGGGCGTGGCGAGAGTTCCGAAAACACCACCTCTGGATCGGCGGGGTCGCCGCAGAGAAAGAACTCCACGCCGAACAGGCCGGCGCCACCCAGGTCATCGGTCACCGCCTTGGCCATGGCCTGGGCCGCCGCCAGCTGCCGCTCCCCGATCACCGCCGGTTGCCAGCTGCACTGGTAGTCGCCCCGCTCCTGGATGTGGCCGATCGGGGGGCAGAAGAGGGTGGGTCCGTTCCATTGCTTCACCGTGAGCAGGGTGATCTCCAGCTCAAAGCGCAGGAACTCCTCAACGATCACCCGCGCCCCGCTGCCCCGCGCGCCCGCCAGGGCCGCTTCCCAGGCCGCGGCGATCCCGTCGGGCCCCTCCACCATGCTCTGGCCCTTGCCGGAGGAGCTCATCACCGGTTTCACCACCACAGGCCAGCCCAGGGGCGCGGCGGCGGCGGCGAGCTCGGCGGCGCTCTCCGCGTAGGCGAAGCGGGCGGTGCGCAGGCCCAATGGCCCCGCGGCCCGATCCCGGATCCGGTCGCGGTTCATCGTCACCGCCGTGGCGCGGGCTGTGGGGATCACGGTGATGCCCTCGGCCTCCAGCTCCGCCAAGGCATCCACGGCCAGGGCCTCGATCTCGGGGATCACCAGATCGGGCCGGTGGCGTCGCACCACCGCCTTGAGGGCCTCGGGATCGGTCATGGCGACCACCTCGGCGCAGTGGGCCACCGCCATGGCGGGGGCATCGGGGTAGCGATCCACCGCGACCACCCGGCAGCCGAGCCTTTGGGCGGCGATCGCCACCTCCTTGCCCAGCTCGCCGCTGCCCAGCAGCATCAGGGTGCGGGGCAGATCCGGTGTTCCGGGTCCGGGCGGGCCGCTCGTCGACGCCAGGGATGGTTCTTGCGCTGGCACCGCCATCGGATCGGGACCCAAACCAACCTTGATCCTGCCGCGTGGCGGTGCCGGGGGCTCGCTTAGCGTGGACGCCGATACGCCTGGGATGATTTTCTGGATGGGTGTGATCGCCTTGCTGCCTTTGAGGATGCCGTTGGGATTGAGCACCGCCGGTGAGGCTTCCGAAGCCCTTCCGTTCGGCCTCTCGATGGGGGAGCTCCAGACCTGGACGCTGGTGTACCTGGGCCTCTCCTCCCTGGCCTTTGTGGTGGTGTGGGTGTTGGGTTATCTGAGGCGCTGATCACCCTGGCCGGCAGGCCCCGGGCGATCCGCTCAACAGGGTGAATCTCAGCCGGGTGGATGGAGCAGGGTGAGTTGCCGCTCCGGTGATTCCTCGCTCACGAATCCGTAGGCTTCGAACACGGCAGGATCGGCGTGGTTGATGTGGGGCCCATCGGCCTGGCGTTCCAACCAGAAGCCCTCGGCGGCCAGGCGACGCATCAGGGCGGCGGCTTCCTCAAACCGGGACGCCATCGCATCGAGGCTGGCGCAGTCTGTGGTCAGGCCGGTTTCCTTCCAGGTGAAGTAGGCCATGGCTGCCATCTCCAGACGTACCAAACGAGTCTAGGGATGGTTGCAAAACCGCTGCGATGGGATCAATGCAGCCCCGTGGGCGTAGGTGGGGTCTGCAGTTGTTTGAAGCGGACCAGGGCGGTTTCGCTGGCGCAGGGGGTGTCAACCCGCGGCGGCACTGGCCAGGGAGGGCAGCAGGGTGACGAGCTGGGGGAAGAACAGGATCAGCAGCAGCACCGACAGCTGCAGGGCGATGAAGGGCAGAGCGCCGCGATAGATGTCGCCTGTGCTCACCTCTTCCGGCGCCACGCCGCGCAAATAAAACAGGGCAAAGCCGAAGGGGGGGGTGAGGAAGGAGGTTTGCAGGTTGGCGCCGATCACCACGCCGAGCCAGAGCAGGCCTTCGGGGCCCAGGAGCTGGCGGGCGGTGGGCAGCAGCAGCGGCACAACGATGAAGGCGATCTCAAAGAAGTCGATGAAAAAGCCGAGGGCAAAGATCACCAACATGCTCACCGCCAGAAAGCCCGTCCGGCCGCCGGGTAGCTGCAGCAGCAATTCGCTGATCAGCACATCGCCGCCGACGCCGCGAAACACCAGGCTGAAGGCCGTGGAGCCGATCAGGATGGCGATCACCATCGCCGTGGTGCGCACGGTGGAATCGCTCACCTGCCGCAGGGCGGCGCGGCTGAAGCCCCCCTGAGCGGCGGCCAGGGCCATGGCGCCCACCGCCCCGAGCACCCCGGCTTCGGTGGGGGTGGCAATGCCGAAGAAGATGCTGCCGAGCACCAGCAGGATCAGGATCAGGGGCGCCGCCAGCACGTTCACCAGCCCGCTGGCCGTGAGCGGCGGCAGGCCGGTGGTGTCCAGCGGCGGCGCCAGCTCCGGTCGCAGGGCGCTGATCACCACCACGTAGAGGGCGAAGGCGCCGCTCATCAACAGCCCGGGAATCACCGAGCCAACAAACAGCTCGCCCACCGGCACCCCCAGCTGGTCGCCCAGCACCACGAGCACAATCGAGGGCGGGATGATCTGGCCCAGGGTGCCGGAGGCGGCGATCACCCCGGTGGCCAGGGATTTGTCGTAGCCGGCGCGCAGCATGGCCGGCAGGGAGATCAACCCCATGGTGGTGACCGTGGCGGCGATCACGCCGGTGGTGGCAGCCAACACCGTGCCCACGATCACCACCGCCAGGGCCAGACCGCCCCGCAGGCGCCCCATCAGCCGGCCCATGGTTTCCAGCAGCCGCTCGGCGATGCCCGATTGCTCGAGCATGGCGCCCATGAACACAAATGCCGGGATCGCCAGCAGGGTGAGGTTGCCCATGATCCCGAAGATCCGCTGAGGCAAGGCCGCCAAAAAGGAGGCGTCGATCACGCCAAGGGCCATGGCCAGGGCGGCGAACACCACGGCGACCCCCCCCAGACCGAAGGCCACCGGGTAACCGCTGAGCAGGGCCACCACCAGGGCGAGAAACATGCCCGGGCCAAGGATCTCGCCGCTCTCCAGGGTGATCACCCAGCCCAAAGCTTCGATTTCCATCCCTCAGCCCTCCCCGCCGTGGTCGTGGCTGGTCGGTGGCCGGCCGTGCAGCAGCCGGATGGCCTGGGCCACCCCCTGCAGGCCCAGCAACAGAAAGCCCAGGGGGATCAGGCTCTTGACCCAATAGCGCGGCAGGCCGCCCGGATCGGGGGACACCTCCCACAGCTGCCAGGAGCGCAGGGTGGGCGCCACTGAGGTGATCAGCACCACGAGCACAAAGGGCAGCAGCAGGCCCAAGGTGGCGGCCAGCTCCACCCGCCCCTGCCGCCGTGGACTCCAGCGGCTTTGCAGTACATCCACCCGCACGTGGTCGTCGGTTTGGAGGGCGTAGCCGAGGGCCAGCAAAACCATCAGGTCGAAGAGATGCCACTGGCCTTCGATCAAGGCATTGGAGCTGAGGTTGCGGCCCACGGCGAGGCCGACATAGCGGCCCACCACATTCCAAGTGCCCAAGGCGAGCATCAGCAGCAGGGCCCAACGGGCCAGGCGAGCCGCGAGCCGGTTGAGGGCATCAATGCGCTCAGCCCAGCTCAGGCTGCGGTCAGCCCAGTTCAGGCTGCGCTCTGCCCAGCTCAGCCAGCCCCTCATGGCGCCCCCTTGGCCTCGCCGAAGGCGAAGCGGGCGTAGGAAAACTCATTCACCCGATTCCAGGCAAAGACGTCTTGGCGGAAGGTCCGCCATTGCTCGTACACGCGCTTGAAGGTGGCATCTTTGGCGCTGTCGGCGAGGATCTGATCGGTGGCCTCGCGGGCCGCCTGGAGGATGGGTTCGCCGTAAAACTTCAATTGGGTGCCGCCTTTGATCAGCCGCTGCAGAACCGTGGCGTTGAGGGCGTCGTAGCGGCTGAGCATCAACCCGTTGGCCTCGTGGCAGGCGGCGGCGAACATGGCCTGGTATTCGCTGGGCAGGCGGCTCCAGGCCTGGAGGTTGACCAGGGCGGTGAGGGTGGGGCCCGGCTCCCACCAGCCCGGGTAGTAGTAGTAGCGAGCAGCTTTGTTCAGGCCGAGCTTCTCGTCGTCGTAGGGGCCGGTCCATTCGGCGGCGTCGATGGCGCCCCGATCCAGCGCCAGGAAGATCTCACCGCCCGGGAGCACCTGCACGTTCACCCCCAGGGCGGCCATCACCTTGCCGCCCAGGCCGGGGATGCGCATCTTCAGGCTTTGCAGGGAGGCCACCCCCTGCAGGGGCCGCTTGAACCAGCCGCCCATCTGGGCGCCGGTGTTGCCCGCCGGGAAGCTGCGCACGCCGAAATCGCTGTAGAGCCGATCGATAGCTTCCAGACCACCGCCTTCGTAGAGCCAAGCGTTTTGCTGCTGGGCCGTGAGACCAAAGGGCACGGCGGTGCCGAAGGCCAGGGCGGGGTTTTTGCCGAGGTAGTAGTAGCTGGCCGTGTGGCCGCACTCCACCGAGCCGTTTTGCACCGCTTCCAACACCTCCAGGCCGGGCACGAGTTCACCGGCGGCGAAGGGCTGGATGAGAAAGCGACCAGCGCTCATCTCGCGCACCCGGCGGCTGATCGTTTCCGCCCCGCCAAAGATCGTGTCCAGGGAGTGGGGCCAGCTGGTGGCCATCCGCCAGCGCACCAGGGGGAGGGCCGAGCCCGCCTTGACCTCGTCCGCCCGGCGGATGCGGCAGGAGGCCAGAACCCCTGCGCTGGTGGCCAATGCAGCGGCTCCGAGCAGTCGCCGACGCTGCGGGGAGAAGTCGGGCATGGCCATGGGCAGCGTGGGCGCGAGTGTAGGGATGGGCGTGTTACTTCGCCACGAAGGGCAGCGATGAGTGATGCAGCACGATGCGGATTTCTCCGTCCGGTTCCCTCACGAATGCCCAGGTCTTGTCCACGGTGGTCAACTTGCCGCTGCTGTCGGTGAGATCAACATTGCCCATGCTTGTCGTTGGGATAGGTGGGATTGCCGCCGACGAAATAGGCAAGCGCGCCAGCCTTGGTGCTACGGAAGGTTTGTGGTTGTTGAGTTAGAGTGGGTTTAAAAGCCACGGCCCCGTATTGGTAGCCATAGGCCTGATCGAGGATTTTGGTTGCCGTTGCATTGGCCGCTGCGAACCCGCCCGTGGCGTATGCCTTGCTGATCGCAAGGAGCCCATTGCACCAGCCTTTCTGTGCATTCAGCACCTGTTCTTCGGTGATGTTGCTGTTCATGCGCATCACCTGGCTGTCGGCCAATGCGGCACTGGGTCCCGCAACCAGCAGGGGCAATCCCAAAGCGCCGAAGGTGGCGGCCAGACGAATGTTCATGACGATTCGGTGAGTCAAGGGCCCTGGGATTATAAGGGCCCGAATCGTTGATTGGGTTGGCCTGGCTTGCTGTTGGCCGGCTTAAGGAATTGCCGGCAGACAGGGCTCGTGATAAAGCTCGCGGTGGGTGAGGCCATTGGTGTCCTGGCCAGGGGCCGTCAGTGGTCACCAGGCCGATTTCCATCGCCAGCGGTGCTTTTGATTCATTGGCGCGAATATGGCACCTGCGAAAATCCTATCGGCAAGTTCGTGCGCAGTAAACGAAAGCGTTATTGATCCGGTCTCAAGTTCACCATATGGTTTTGATTTGGCCGAGCTGCATTGTCAAAATCCAGGAATGGTAATCCTCAGATTACCCCCAATACCAGTAAGAGGAAAAATTTTAGGCTGGACATATGCCTAGCGCTCAACGCTCCGGTTCAGCGGTGGGCTGCGCAGCGGACCGTCCGCTGCAACCGGTTGTTGGACTAAGCCGCTGCGCGGCAGATTCAAACCCACTATAGCCCACTCTCCGAAATATGCCTAAACGATGATGGGTTGATTGCAGGCAGGCATGAGCTGGCGTGCGGATGACGCTC
>Ga0208360_1000020_pt1 | contig 79226 bp, 82 predicted proteins | sample LakMenE27Jul10ns_FD_150739 | JGI IMG/M metagenome (GOLD analysis project Ga0208360, IMG submission 150739) | Freshwater microbial communities from Lake Mendota, WI - 27JUL2010 deep hole epilimnion ns (SPAdes) | ecosystem: Environmental > Aquatic > Freshwater > Lake > Epilimnion/Euphotic zone ...
CGTGGTCGGCATCTGGTTCACCGCCCTGGGCGTGAGCACGATGGCCTTCAACCTGAACGGTTTCAACTTCAACCAGTCGATCCTGGATTCCCAGGGCCGAGTGATCAACACCTGGGCTGATGTGCTGAACCGCGCTGGTCTGGGTATGGAAGTGATGCACGAGCGCAACGCTCACAATTTCCCGCTCGATCTGGCTGCTGCCACCGCCACCCCCGTGGCGCTGACCGCTCCGGCGATCGGCTGATTGGGTTTGCAGTTCCCTCGGGAACTGCTTTGACCATCACTTCATAGCCCCCACCCCAAGTGGGGGCTTTTTGATGGCAAGCTATCGATGGAAAATCGTCTTCCGAACACGGAGCGGCAGCCGCGGGACGGTCGTCTGGTCACCAGCATGGGGGCATCTGACAGCCCACCGTGCTTCTCAACCCATTCTGCCCGCTCACCACGGCCAAGGTGCTGGCCCTCAAGGCCACCGTCTTGCTGCTGCTAACCCTCCTGATCAAGGCCAAGGTGCAGATCCTGGCTGGCTCAGCCTTGGGCATTGCTCTGCTGCTTCTCCAGGCCCTGGTATTCCTGGCCGTCAGCGGTGGCCTGGTGCTGGCGGCCGGCGGAGCAGCGCTATACACCACGCCACAACGCCGGCCTGCAGCGGCCTGAGGCCGATCCATGTCGTGGGACAGGCCCCGGAGCAGGGAGGCTGATGGCTGAAACGATTCCCGCGAACAATGAACCCTGAACAGATTCAGAGCCTGGAGGTTCTCCTCCTCGCCATGCTGCCCGTGGCGCTGCTTTGGTGGCTTTGGGTTCGGATGCTGAGCTTGTGATCCGTTCTGCGCCGCTCAGAGCAGTGCGAGGAACTTGATGCTCGCGGGGCCGCTGGAGCAGCTGAGTTCCTAGAGAGGCAGGACATGGCTCTGCTCACTTGCCGCCGTGCAGCGGATGCTTGTGAAGCTGACCGGAGCCGGCAGATGGGTCTCAGGCGGAGGCCCATGCCGTCCCTGAGGACCGGCGACGCCGTCCTAGCGGTTCAATCCAATCGTACAAAAGCTGGCGATGACGCAGTCTCTGCGCTGAAACCCTGCACCCCAGCTGGATCTGCCCCTGATCGAGTAGGCGACCCAGGCGCTGCATCGCCGCCTGTTCGGCCCTGGAGAAGCGACCTTGCTGGCTCAGCAGCCAGTCGATCTCGGCCTGGGTGATCACCCCGGAGCTGAGACTCTCGAGGAACAGCTGGCCAGCGGTCATCGTCGTGTAACGAAGTTGTTACATCATGACAGCTCGACGGAGCCGCCGTGAGCCCTCCGTCCCCAATCCGTCGCTCGGATTGCTTGCTGTGACTGGGCCGTCCTTGGCCCCCCCCGGCGCTTCACGTTCCTTAACGATGCTTGCCATGATTTCGGAGAAACCCACTCCCCCATGTCCACGACCACCCTGCTTGAGTTGTTCGGCGGCTTCGCGGCCGCCTGCTTCGCCCTCTGGTTCGTCGCCGTGGGCATGCCTTCCACCAGGTCTGCACCTCCGGCCGTACTCACGATGGTGGCTCCCGCGGTGAAGGCCTATCTGCAGCGCCCCGGACGCCTTGCGTCGTTCGGCCTGCTGCTGCTGAGGCTCACCATCGGCGCACTGATGATTCACCACGGCCAAGAGAAGCTCGCCGATCCCCAGCAGTTCGCCAATACCTATGTGGCCTCGCTGCATCTGCCCTTCCCCCTCTTCTTTGCCTATGCAGCCGGTTTCTCGGAGTTGATCGGCAGCTGGCTGGTGATTTTCGGCCTGTTAACGCCCCTCGGTGCCCTTGCCCTGAGCGGCACGATGACGGTGGCTGCCTACCAGCACATCTCCACCGCCGGCTTCAACATCTACGTGCTGGAGCTGGTGTTGCTCTACCTCGGTGGCAGCCTCGCCCTGCTGTTCAATGGACCCGGTCGCTTCTCCTTCGACGCCGGCATCGTCCCTGCGTTGCTGGATGACCTGAGTGCTGAGAACGATTCGGATCCTGTGGCGGCTGCCCCTACAGATGCGCTGCTTGTTCCTGTATCGGTTGAGATGAATTTCTCCAACCAGGCCTGAACCACCTGGGCGAATCCGGTGGCGCAGCTACAGGCCTCCGCCTCCTAAGGCTGATCTCTAGGAGACGCCTCCTCCGAGCTGCGCCGATCAGAGTGATGGGGAGCATTTTGTCCAGCTTTACGGAGCCCGCCTCAGCCCCAGCACCACTGGCTTGATGTCTACCAAGGCGAACCAGAGGATTCCACATGCCTGCGGTGCCTCGATCGCGTGGCGCTGAGCGAGCTGAGCAATGCAACCTGAGCCTCGCATGCGTGGGGCTCACCTACGCAGGCCAGCGCCTCGATTGGCCGCTCCAGTCACGCCGCTTTGAACCCTTGGCGACCTGGGGTCGATTTCGGGTCGACTGCCAAGCCGATACCAGCCTCGTCGTCGAGGATTGCGTCACGGTGTTCCCAGCTCAGCCGTTAGCGTTCTAAATCCTTCGGGCTGCTCACTGATGACGGCGCATTATGTCAGAAGCGGTGATAATCATTGTGGCCCCATTCGTTATGCCCAGAACCGAGAAGATTGGGAGCAGATGCAATTAGGAACTATGCCATTGGCCAACAAGTCGATCAGCTCAGGCTGTTGTATTGGCCTCACTTGCCTGAGATGGAGCGCCGACGGCGAACTCTCGGCTTTTGATCTCCGTTTGGTCCACGGCCGACTGGCTCGGGTCGATCGGCACGTCGCCGCGATCTGGGGGAACAATCTGGATCTCGACCCCTGTCCCTCGATCAGCTGAACGCCACTTTCTGGTTCGGATCACCCTGGTCCGGATCAGCCCAAGCCGCACCGCCAACAAAGCCAGGCTGGCCCGCGCTGCGCGGTTCGCTGTCGCTAGCCGGACCTCCCCTGCCATGAAGGATTGCAGCGGTAACAGGCCGGAATGATTGCGGTTCTTAAGGATTGCTCTAGGTTTTGGTCGTGCTGGAGCTGCCGGTGATCCATTCCTTATCCATTCTTGCTGCCACCGGTCTGGCTGGGCTCGCCCTGGTGAGCCTCTCTATCTCCTTCCTGTTCTGAGAAGCCTGTTGTTCTGAGCAGCTGCATGCGGCCGTGACGACGCGGTGCCGACTGTGATCCGGCATCCTTGGCTGCATTCCAGGTGTTGTTGGTGCCCCTCGATCCCGCCACCCTTCGAATGGCCTGCTGGTGCGCGCCTATTCCAGGGCCAGCTAAGCCCCCTACCTCACCAGCACCGGGGCCTCGGATGGAGACCGTGCCGCTGTTCAGGCCAAAGCTGGGAGATGAACAGCATGGGTCCGGGGAACTGTGGGCAACGATTAACATTTCGTTGCACTAGGATGGCTGAAAGAGCTTTCCACCCTTGAACGACCTTCTGGCTGCTGTCTACCTGATCTTCTTTGCGCTCATCGCCGGTGGAGCTTTTGCCTTGATGAACCAGAACCTGCGTGGCTCGGCTTCGCTGGCTTCTGGCCAGACACGCGGCTCCAGGCCTAGGCGCCATCCCGAAGCTCCCGAGCCCAGTGAAGAAGTTCTCTACGTGGACCTCAGCCGGGAACGGCTGGAGGAACTCTATCAACAGGCGTCATAAGTCACCATCTGATTACAGCGACTCAGTTCATTCAATTCCTGGATGATCCAGATAACACGTCACATATTATTATGGCAGAAACCCGATTTTGTTCGACCAAATTCAATTACAATTAGCCCCCTGCAGGCGTCAAAAGCGCGATGCCGGGAAGGTTTTGACCTTGCTCGCGATGGACTGGGTCGGGGCTTGGCGGGGATGCCTTCTCCCCTCTGCATGCCTTGAAGGCCACACGCATCCACACTCTGAAACAATCTGTTACAATTCGTTCATCCAATCCGTGTTTCGCCCCATGGCCCAGTCCCTCACTGCCGCCCCTAACGCCCTTGAGCGCGCCTCCATCCGCGGCGCCACGGTGACCACAGAAGACGGTGGCCGTCTCAATGCCTTCGCCACGGAGCCCCGCATGGAAGTTGTTTCTCCCGAGAGCGGCTGGGGCTTCCATGAGCGGGCCGAAAAGCTGAATGGCCGCATGGCCATGCTCGGCTTCATCGCCCTGCTGGCCACCGAGTTCGCTCTAGGCGGTGAAGCCTTCACGCGCGGTCTGCTAGGTCTCGGCTAAGTCTTCGCCTCGAGCTTCATAGCCAACCACAACCACTGGAGCCCCGTGCAAGATTCTCTTCCCCTCAGCAGGCAATTCGCCATCGAGGCCCATTCAAGGGCGATCGACAGTTGCACCGAGCTGGAAGACCTCCGCGAGGTGGCCAAATCATTGCTGTATGCCTGGCAGTTGCAGGCCATGTTCAGTGAGATGTATGGAGCTCAGGCTCTTGGAATCAAGAAGCCATGAACGTTCAGGCCTGACGCGAGCTATTCCTCCATCCCTGAGGACGGCATACCCAGAAGGCTGAACCCCTCCCCAAGGCGCGTTACAAGCTGTTACAATTGTTGAATCGACTCGTTGCAACCATGACCGACTCCGCTCCCCGCTTTGGTTTTGTTGCCTTTGCCGAAACCTGGAATGGCCGTATGGCCATGCTGGGCTTCGTGATCGGCCTCGCCACCGAGGTACTGACAGGTCAGAGCATCCTTTCCCAAATCGGGCTCGGTTGATCGCCATGAGCAGCGACTACACCGCAGCCATTACGGCCGTCGTCATGCTCGTCATTGGCCTCACTGCCATGGTGGCCTACGTTCTCAGCCGCCCCAGCGATTTGGCGCCAAGGGCCTGATATTGCCCTTATTCATCATCGCCATCTTCGGGGGCTGAGTAGCCCTTCCACTGCTTCAGCCCAATCTTGCGGACTGAAGCCCAAGCTTGGCGGCAGATCCACATGGATCAGCTCAGGAGCGTTGAGCTCTTTAATGGCCGCGCCGCCATGCTCGGCCTATTGATCGGCGTCATCGTCGAGGGATTGACGGGCTTCGGAATTGCTCACCAGCTCGGCCTTGGAGCCCTTGTTGATGGCTATACCGCCTGCCGCACTCAGTACTTGCCGTTTTGTTTCTGAATCTCAAGCAGAAACACAGTCAACTGTTGGGTCCTGCCTGAGGTTTTTTTATGGGTGTTCTTGGCACCGTTTGAGCAAGATCTGTCCAGTCTGTGGCCGGGTCTTTCAGTGGCGGAAAGAGTGGAGAAACGTGTGGGACGATGTGCGTTACTGCTAAGATCCCTGAGGTAGAGATTGAAATCGAGTCAAACCAGAGGTTCCTCAATCCAAATAGTTCGGGAGCACTGGATCACCTGCACCGCGCCCTTCGTGTGGTTCTGGCTGAAGCAGTGGATCCGGGTGCGCTATTCATCGGTTCCCTCCATTCGTCCTGATCGCCTGCAAAAGATCCTGGCGAAGCAGCAGGCTGACGACTGGTTGGTTCTCGACGCCCGTACGACCGCAGAATTCAATGTGAGTTGCCTCCCAGGCGCGGTGTTGATCGGGGATGGGGAGGAGATTCCCCGCTCAGGCCCGCAGGGCAATGCCTCGAGGGAGAGGCCAATCCTGGTGTGCTGTGCGGTGGGGGTGCGCAGTGCTGCCGTGGTTAAACGGCTGCGGGAGAGGGGCTTCCGGAAGGCCGTGAATCTGGAGGGAGGGCTGTTTGAATGGGTGAACCAAGGGCATCAGCTAGTGCATGAGGGCCTACCCACCACGCTGGTACATCCGTTCAATCGCTTCTGGGGTCTGCTCCTGAAGCCGCACCGATGAGAGGCACGGGCGTGGCGCCACTGTCGATCATCATTCCCACCCTGAACGAGGCCGCCAGCCTGGGACGCACGCTGGCGAATGTGCGTGCCCTCGATCCACCGGCCCTCGAAGTGCTGGTGGTGGATGGCGGCAGCCGCGACGCCACCCGGGCGATCGCCACCGCGGCGTGTGTGGAGCTCATCTCCTGTAAATCAGCGGGCCGGGCGATCCAGATGAATGCAGGTGCGCGGCAGGCCCGCGGCAGCCTGCTCTGCTTTTTGCATGCCGACACCCTCGTTCCCACCGATCTGGTGGCGATCGCGGAGCGGGTGCTGGAGGACCGGGCCATCGCCGGGGCGGGCTTCGTGTCACTGATGAGTGGCGAAGACACCACCCGCTGGGGGATTTCGGCCCTGAACCTGCTCAAGACCCATCTGGCGCCATTGCTATTTCGCCCACACCTGTACTGGCGTGGACTGCGTCTGCTGTTCGGAGATCAGGTCATGATCTGTCGGCGGCAAACCTTCTGGGAGGTGGCTGGCTTCAACGAAGCTCTTCCGATCCTGGAGGATGGCGATCTCTGCCTGCGGCTGCTGAAGCAGGGACGCATCCGGCTGATCAACCGGGTGGTGATCAGTTCCGACCGGCGGGTGCAGCGCTGGGGCGCCGGCAAGGCCGCTGCGATTTATCTATCAATCGGCTTGCTCTGGGGTCTGGGCATGCCACCGGCGCCCCTCAAGCGCCTCTACGAGGACATCCGCTGATTCAGGCTCCAGTCGTAGGGTAGAAAGGCGACCCGGGGTTGATGAAGCGGTGCCGAAACCCCTTGCATGCGGGGAAGGATGTAGTCGGGCAGGGAAGGCGCAACCGCCAGGAAATCAGCCTTGTACCACTGGAAGATCTTGCTGCAGTGCAGAACGCCCCTCTCGGCATCGAATCTCACCTTGGCGGGGTTGTTGATGAAGCGGGTCACATCCTGCTCCAGTTGCTCTTCCACCCCCTCCGGCGTGTAGGCCTCGTGGCGCAGCAGCGGACAACCTATGGAGGCGCAAACAATCGCGAAGTGAATGCGGGGATCAGCGGTGATCTGGCGCAGCATCCTGGTTTCGATCTGCGCCAGGCTGAATAACTCATTGCCAAGGCGATGCACGCGCCGCTGGAAGAAGCGGAGGAAAGCGATCCAGTTCGCTAGCCCCATCAGGGTGGGGCGAATCGATGCGATCGGATAAGCCGAGAGCACTGACTGGATGGTGAAAGCGTTGTAGAGGTTGATCCAGTGGGCGAGGTGATCCTCGCGGCCGTTGGTATCGGCAGATTGCTGGGCCAGCCAGCGGCAGAGGGTCCGGGGGTGGTGGGTGCTCCAGGCCTCGTAATCCACACGCCCAGCCTGGTCCACGTAACGGCGCAGGAGCTGATCCCAGATGGGGAGGTCGTTCATGGGTAGGCAGCTCTGCGTCCGCTGGCGTCATAGCGCCAGATCAGACGCTAGAACAAGCCATTCCAGACGACACCATGCCCGACAGAAAACAATCTCATGTGGTCGTCATCGGAGCCGGATGGGCTGGCTGGGGTGCCGCAAAGTCACTCTGCGAAGCCGGCGTTGACGTGACCTTGATCGATGGGAGGCACGATCCAACCGGCAGTCAACCAATCACAACCAAAAGCGGTAAACCCTTTGAGGCTGGAACCAGGGGCTTTTGGAAGGACTATCCCAACATCAATGCGCTCACAGAAGAGCTCCAAATAGGCAATATCTTCACCAACTTCACAACCAGTGCTTTTTGGTCACCCGATGGATTGGAAGCGACAGCTCCTGTTTTTGGAAAATCACCCCAATGGCCAAGCCCCCTAGGCCAAGCGATTGCAACAATCAATAACTTCAAGCGACTTCCGATTCAAGATCGACTCAGCATCGCAGGACTTCTCTATGCCATGCTGGACCTCTATCGCAGCGACAAGGTTTTCCAGAAATACGACAATCTTAGTGCCCAATTACTGTTTACAAAGCTTGGCATCAGCGATCGACTCATTAATGAATTCTTGCGACCAATCTTGCTGGTTGGCTTGTTCAAGCCTCCCGAAGACGTTTCGGCCGCTGTCACCATGGAGCTCCTCTATTACTATGCCCTGGCACATCAAGACTCGTTCGATGTTCGTTGGATTAATTCAAAAAGCATTGCCGAACAACTATTTGAGCCACTCAGTCGAAGGCTGATGTCTCGCCATCGTCTGCGCGTCCTTGGGGGAACCTTCGTGACACGGTTGAATGTTTCACCTGAGACGCAACGCATAAACTCGGTTGAGATTCAGAGTGTACAAACAAAAGAAGTCAACGTGATTGACGACGTCGATGCTGTGGTTTTAGCGGTGGGTGCAAAGGGACTACAATCCCTGATGTCTCAATCTCCAGAATGCAGCCAAGCAGCGCCTGAGCTTGTTGCCGCCGCTTCTCTCGGTTCGATCGATATTGTTTCAACGCGTTTGTGGCTGGATCGCTATGTTCCAATCGCATACCCAGCCAATGTTTTCTCTCGCTTTGAATCGCTGAAGGGCGCTGGAGGCACTTTTTTCATGCTTGACCAACTGCAAAAAGAATCGGAGCGGGCGCTATGGGGTCATGACCAGCCGCAGGGTTCCGTGGTTGCAAGCGACTTTTACAACGCATCTGGCATCGCAGTGATGAACGATCAAGAGATTATTGATCGACTTATGCATGACTTGCTTCCAATCGCTCACCCTGAATTTAGGAACGCAAAGGTAGTTGATTACGAGGTACGGCGTTATCCAAATTCTGTGTCTCACTTCTCTCCCGGCAGTTTTAGCAAGCGCCCACCCTTGGAAACCTCAGTAGAGACGATCGTCTGCGCTGGTGACTGGGTGCGGATGGGCGACAAAGAGCATGGTGCCAAAGGCCTTTGTCAGGAAAGAGCCTATGTTTGTGGACTGGAAGCAGGAAACTCCCTGATCAGGCGCAAAATCGTCAATGGGTCGAATCAATCGAAGCCCATCCAACATTTTGTCGTCCCAATTCGTGCTGATGAACCACAGGTCGTTCTAGGCCGTGTTCTCAACAAAATCGTGATGGATCAAATCGATGCCCTTGGCCTGACACTTCCTTGGTTTGACTCATAGTTCTCTGATTCCATGTCCTCAAGTGCCAGGGCAGATCTGTCCGTAGTCTTCATTGAGGCTGTCAGGCGACGGCGATAACTGGTCCAGCACTCATTGCGGATGTTGCTTCCCATGGCCAGGCCGGATCGCTCAGGTCCTCCTCCGTGGGATTGCGCTCGCCGATTTGCTGGAAGGAATGGCGGATGAGCTAGCTGCTGCCATCGAGGACGAGTCCCACGAAGCGGGAGCGGACGAGCTAATTTAGGGGGCGCTGAAGTTGGCGCCGGTGGGGGATCTCGCCGATATGAACAAGAACCAGCAGCGCCGCCTCGCCGATCGGGTGATGTGCGCTAACGCCCAGGGGCTGCGTCTATTCCGTGGGTGTGCAGCTGCTTATGGCGAGCTGGCGGTGGACGAGGCCCTGGTGTCGTTTCTGGATGACAAAAGGCGCGCCCACCCAGGTGGAGCGGGCCCTGGTGGTGCCTCGCCCCTGCACGACCACAACCGCGATGCCTAGGACCGGGAATCGGCCTATGAACTGCTGCGTCAGCCGTCACGGCTCGGCAGCGTGGTCTGTGCCATCGCTGGCAGGATGTCCACCGTTGCGGAGCAGGCGTGGTGCTTGGCGAGATCTCTGCCCAGGACAGCGCCCACCTGCAGTCGGTGGCCGAAGCCTTCGAGCTGCCCGCACCGGTGGCGCGGATCGAACCTCTGGGCAACGGCAATGTGAACGCCACCTACCGCGTGCACCTGGTTGGGCCCGAGCAGGGCAGCACCGTGCTGCAGCGCCTCAACACGTCCGTGTTCCGCCAACCGCGCTTGGTGATGACCAACATCGAGGCGGTGGCCGCCCATGTGGAGCGCCGCCTGACTGAGGGCAACCCCGATCCCGCTGGTCGTGCCTGGCGGATGCCCGCTCTGCTGCGCCGGCGGGGCAGCGCCGAACCTTGGCTGGAGCAGGGTGGCCAGTTCTGGCGGATGATCAGCTTCCTGGAGGCCACCCGCAGCGTGGAGGCGATCGAGGGGCCGGAGCAGGCCCGCGAGATCGGCGCGGGCCTGGGCCTGTTCCACGCCCTGATCCACGACCTGCCCGCCGAGCAGCTGGCCGACACCCTGGAGGGCTTCCACGTCACGCCGGCCTACCTGGAGCAGTACCGGCGCGTGTTGGCCGACAGCAGGGTGGAGCGATGCGAGCGCTGCAGCGAAGCGATCGCCTTCGTGGCCGAGCGCGAGCATCGCGCCGGGGTTCTTGAGGAGGCAAGGGCGGCCGGAAAGCTGCAGCTGCGGCCGATCCACGGCGACCCCAAGATCAACAACCTGCTGCTCTGTGAGCGCAGCGGCCAGGCCGTGGCCCTGATCGACCTCGACACCGTGAAGCCGGGCCTGGTGCATTACGACATCGGCGACTGCCTGCGTTCAGCCTGCAATCCCGCCGGCGAGGAGACCACCAACCTTGAAGCCGTGCACTTCGACCTCGATCTCGCGGAAGCGGTGCTGCAGGGCTATCTCGCTGTGGCCCGTGGGTTCCTCACGCCCGCCGACCTCGAAGCCATCCCGGATGCCATCGCCCTGCTGCCCTTCGAGCTCGGCCTGCGCTTCCTCACCGACCACCTGGCTGGCGACGTTTATTTCCACACCGAGCGCCCCGGCCACAACCTGGACCGCGCCCTGGTGCAGTTCCGGCTGGCGGCCAGTGTGGAGCAACAGCGGGCAGCGATCGAGGCGCTGGTGGAGCGGTTGTGATGGATTCCAATACTCCTTTGCGTTCGCCATCGCCTCAGACCGTGCAGCACCCCTTCGCCTTGCGCTCCTTCGCGCCGTCGCCCGCTTCGCTGGCTCTGGCCGGCAGCGTGCGCCGCGATGGCGATCACCTTAGCCTCCACTACCGGCTGGAGGATCCGGAGGGTCTGGTGCTGGTGCCCCCGGCCATCGCCGCGCCGCGCCGGTGTTACGACCTCTGGACCAGCACCTGTTTCGAGTTCTTCCTGGCCGAACCCGGCGCCGAGCCCTACTGGGAGGTGAATCTGGCGCCCAACGGTGACTGGAACCTTTTTCGGCTGAGTGGCTACCGCCAGGGCCTCGCTCCCGAGCCCGCCATTGATGCACTGCCCTTCGTGGTGGAGCGCGTTGGGGGCGGCCTTGATCTGATGGTGAATCTGGATCTCGGCGCCCTGCCGTTGGCGGGCCGGCCCCTGGAGCTGGCGGTCACCGCCGTGGTGGAGCTGCGGGATGGGGAGGTTCTTTATTGGGCCCTGGCCCATCCGGGGGCCGAGGCCGATTTCCATCGCCGCGATGGCTTCCTGCTGCGGATCTAGCCCCCCTCAGCGCCCCTCCACCAGCTTCTGAAGAAAGGCCTCATCCACCGCGCCGGACACCGCCTCGCCATTCACCACGAAGAAGGGGGTGCCCTCCAGGCCAAGCCGATCGGCCAGCTCACGGTCGCGGTTGATCGCCTCCAGGCTGGCCGGGCCCTGCCGATCGCTGTTGAAGCGCTTCAGATCCAGGCCCTGGTTGCGGGCGATCTCCAGATAGAGGGGCTCACCCAGGCGCTCCTGGGCGCCGAACAGGGCATCGTGGAACTCCCAGAATTTGCCCTGCTGCTGAGCGGCCCAGGCAGCCCGGGCCGATGAGAGTGCTTCCGGGTGGATCTGCTCGAGCGGATAGAACTTGTAGCTGAGGCTGAGTTTGCTGCCGTTTTTGGCCAGGAAGGCCTGCAGGGTGCTGCTGGCGCCGGCGCAGTAGGGGCACTGGAAATCGGAGAACTCGATCAGCTGCACCTTGCCCTGGCCCAGGGTGGGGGAGCTGCCGATCGCGGCGGCCGGGTTGCGTTGCAGCTCGGCGAGGGCTCCTTCGCGGGCCTGCTTTTTCTTCTCCTCCAGTCGGCGCAGCTGGGTCTGCAGGGCATCGAACACCGCTTCGGGATGGCGCTGAAGCACCTCCAGCACCCGGGCATCAAAGTCCGCGCTGACGGCTGGCAGTGGGGCGGCGGCTGCGGCGGAGGCCCCAGGAGCCGCGGCGGCGGGGAGGGCATGGGCGCCCAGGCTGAGCAGCAGTGTCAGCAGCAGGGCCAGGCTCTTGCCCAGGGCGGCGCGGGGCCCCTGACTGCCGGAGCGGTGTCGGGAGCTCGCAGGGGTGCTGAACGGGGCAGGGCGGGAGGATGCCGGCGGCTTCACGGCAGTGGTGCGAGGTGGAGAGTCCATTCTCGGTTGCGCAGGGCGTCCGGCTGCAGAGCCTTCAAACCACAGCTGGCCCTGATGGAGGCCGTGTCAGATGTCAATCAGGTTGATGGGCGGCATTCCCTCGTCCATACCCACCGCCTCAGGCACCGAGGGGCGCCCCTTTGCAGCCCGATCATGTTCTCACTGCTTTTACCAATTCAATCCAATCCCATTCCTCCTTCTCGATCGATGAGCCATGATTTCACCTCCGGCGTATTCCTGCACGGCGAAAGGGCGACCCACGGCTTCAGCACCTTGCTCCAAGGCTCCCTCCTGGCCGAGGAGGCCTTCCGCTGCGCCGGCAACATTCATGTCGGCGTGTATGTGCTGGTGGGGGAGCGGCTTCCGGGCTGAGGAATGAATTTATTGAGAACTTAGGCTCACTTGGAAGCATCCTCCGCTGCCTTGGCGGCATCAGCCGCTGCCTTGGCGGCAACCGCCGCTGACTCCGCTGACTTGGCAGCATCCTCAGCTGACTTGGCAGCATCCGCCGCTGACTTTGGATCAGCCGCTGCTCTGGAAACTGTTGCCTTGGCAGCATTCTCCTCTGCCTTGGCATTCTGTGCTGCCTTGGCAGCATCATCCGCTGCTAGCTTAGCAAGCGCTGCTTCTGCCTTGGCATCCGCTGGTGCTGCTTTGGCATCCGCTGCTGCCTTGGAATGGGTTGTTGCCTTGTCAGCTGCTGTCTTGGCAGCATCCTCCGCTGCCTTGGCATTCTCTGCTGCCTTGGCGGCATCCAACGCTGCTGCCTTAGCATCCTTTGTTGCCTTAGCATCCTCTGCTGCCTTGGCGGCAGCTTCGACAGTAAGTCCAGAAAATTTAAAAGCAGCAATCTGAGAGTCGGGATTTATAATAGATATGTCATAATTATGATCTTTAAGCAACGGCCATTGGGCAGGTTCGCTAGGTACTTTAATCATTAACCTGCTTGCTAAAGCTGAATCTCCAGGTTCAGCGTTAATAATTTGGATCGTGGCCTTCATTTTGTCATCATCTTCCGGACCATTTGAGAGGCCAATGATCTGTGGCACTCTAAATTTTGTATTGTCTTTGCCAGTTAAAATTAAAGAAGCATCTTTGGAAAGATTCTGCCCATTTAATACCAAGGTTAGGAAAAAGCCATCATGAGTGACCGTATCTATGGAAACGATTGTAGGACCAGGTTTTCTGGCCAATTTTCCTCCAAGATATCCTACAGCGCTGATCCCTGATAGCTGTAGAAAGCCTGGTGGAATTGCAGGCAAGTCCGAGATAACTCCAGGATTCTGAAATAGAGCTGTAAATGCATAAACAAAGACCCCGATTATTGTCCATGCAAAGAATTGCAGTCGATCGGGGAGAACACTTCCTCCAGCACTTATCAGATCTGACCATACGGGATCCACATCTGGACCAGAAGCCTTGCCACCTTTTGTACTGTCAATTCCGATTGCGAAAAACGTGGTGGCTGCACTAGCAAGAACAATACCTGGAAGTCCTTCTGGTATGTCAATGAATTCAATTTTGCCTTGAGCCAAACTCTTAGAAAAAAACAGAAATAAATAGCTCAGAATTGCTACTAGGGTCCAAAGAACAAACTGGAATCGCGAAAGGCTATAGGTATTTGTATCTGGGTCAATGATTAATGCGTTGAGCGAAGGCCTTGACCCGTCTTTCCTTGAATTGCTAAGGATCGCTACAATAATTGCAGCTACAGACAATAAACCGAATAATGCCCACATAAGAGGAGCTTGGTATGGAACTCTAGAGAGGGTAATGATGGACTTCTCCGTCATGACCGAGATTTTATCTCCGACGCGTATTGCAATTCCAAGTTCTCCATTGACATCATTGCTTAACTTATTAAAGGTAAAGTTCTTGAAAGCAAGTTGACGATTGCTTAGTACTTTGCCGATAACATTCTTCTTGTTGTCGCAAGTCTTATCAATAAACTCGTTGGCTTCATTCTTCCAGCAGATGATAGGTTCACGAATCGGTGTAGTAGTAGGATTATCTTGACCATCTTTGCTAACTGCGGACAATACGAGATGATTGTCCGAAGGAGTGGGACTAAATCCACTCCCAAAAACGTTAAACGAATAAGCATGATATTGTGGCGGATGAGAATTGGATTGATATGGAAAAATCACCTTTGATGGAGAAATGGATTCAATTACGGGTTGCAAATCACCTGTTTCACCGTAAATCTTAAGCTTGTTTTTATTGCCTGAATTCGCAACACTGACAGCAATGGTTTTAATAGGTTTCGCATCTTGCACGTCCTCCATATTTTTAGGGATGACTAAAAGACGAGGACTATACTCCCCGAGTTTAGAGTCTTCAGGAATAACAAATTCAAATACTCCGCCGTCCTTATCGACGTTGCCCTTAATTGGCTGTAGCCGATCTTCGCCAAAAAGCTTTAGCTTAGGTATAGCGTTCCCTGACTTGATGTCCTCAGGAAAATCGCCGGTTACTTTAACTGATGTACCGCGAGACACACTGCTCGTGCCGTTTCCGGTATTCAGTTCGAAGATTCGAGATTCAATGGTCTTGCTGTCTCCGGTATTTTTTCCCGAATTGTCTTGAGCGAGACTGGGCGATAGACAAAGCAAAAAGACAAAAGTTGCCAACCACAGCCATCTCCATGATTGCAAAGCCCGTTTTAGCGACATAATTGGGCCAGATATAGAAAGCATGAGGCCTTCCACCATATTCTTAAAACCTCTCGAAATCGTAAGCAGCCGCATGATCAAAAGCCCGAGTGGGTTGTTAGGAACTGGAGACCGACAGAGCTGAGCTGAATGACTGCTAAGGCTGGATGCCAATGTCTCCCTTAATCATTTCCTATGATAAATTACTGGGTTGAACAGCATGATGGATTGTTAATTTATTCAGCACCGTGCTTCGAAAAGATGCATCACGCGGCGGATTTGCTCCCCACTCCTTGGTTGTGATCACATTGGCTGTGAATGGCATTGAAGGTCACCGAAGGAATGGACATTAACCTGCCCGTATAAATAATCATGGACACTCCTTTCCTGCAAGTCTACCTGGTTTAAGAAAACGTAACGTCTTACTTGGTGGCATGCCAGTCCTCCACCAATTCTGCTGCCTCAACCGATCAGATCAGTTTCCTCGTTGTTGCCGAAGTGACGCATGCTTCGCGGCTTTCGCTTTCCCCAGCTGGATTCTTCTGGGGTCGCAAGCTTTGTGATCCTGATCGGTCACCTTGCTCGCTGGTGGGTATGGAGCGGTTCGGCAAGTCGCAACCGCACTCCACCTTGAGGCTGCTGCTGGCCAAGTTGGATGTGCCGGGCTTTGAGAGCCTGCTTTGCGACTGGATTGCAGTGCAATCCGCCATAGGCGAGCGGCCTCGACAACATGGTCTGCGTTACCAACGGCTTCCGCAAAGCATTTCGTACGGCGCTGCGAGGCTCCATCGATCAGACTCCCTCCGCTGCAGTGCGTTATGGGCTCCTGTTGACTGCGTCTTCATAGCCCCAGTTGAGCCTCTACGCCCAGTCGCTGAGGGTGGCGATCGTCCAGACCGCCTACTCCACCATCGCTGGCAGCGAAACTCAGGCGCTGCGGCAGCTGCTGGTATGCGCGGAGCTCGGTGGGGCACTGGTGCAGCAATACGCGTTGTATGCAAACAGCCGTTTCCCTCTTTCTCGCCCAACGCAACGCCAACTAGATCATTGCCGTAAAGTACACTCGCGCCAGTAGGATCGCCTGATTCGTGATCGCTTAGCCTACGCCCGGAAGGTGCCGCTGAGGGTTGCGCTAAGCGAGGTAGGCCATGGGCATACGTGCGCAGCTCACAAGCAGCAGCTAAGCTGCCTTGAGCAGGTAACCTTCTAATTTTAGCCGATCCACGGTACATTTTACCCGCGCCTTTCTTTCGCTGCCGAGGAGGGCACAGACCCACCTATGTAGTTGACACCGCCCGTGACACCCAGCTGGGAGATGCCGCCCACCCCTACGCCCAGCGAAATGGTGTACAGGTGCTGAACCTGCTGCGCTCCCTGACCCTCAACATGTTGTGCAAATTTACACATTCGCTCGATCCACACAGATCTGATGCCATTGAGCAAGAAATCAGACGAAAGCTCGGCTGGATGCGCCTCTAGGCTCAAGCTGGGGTGCATGGACTTTTAGACAGCCCTAAGATGACACCGGCAGTGCACGTCACGGCAACGAGTATGTGGATATCTGCCGCAGGGAAAATCTCGCAGGGGGGGGGGCTCGCGTCCAGCCGGCAACATTTTTGTAACGTTTCGATGCGATGAGCCGGTTCTCTATCGGCATCACATCTAATTTAGAAGTGTATCAGTTTACATTGAGCTGCTGATGAAATTAATTGAACTCTTAAGCGTTCCTGACGCACGGCCAATTGACCAACTAACAGAAAATCAACTCAAAGAGCTTCAGAGAGCCCTCAGCCTTCTTGGTTACCCTGTAGGCGATATAGATGGACTGATCGGAGTAAGAACCCGCACCGCTTGGACTGAGTTCAAAACGGATGTCTTTCAAGGAAATCCCACCCTCATTGGAAAGGGCTCAGTGCAAGCCCTTCAAGAGAAGCTGGATGCACTAAGCACGCAGCTAACCGGTATATTAACCGATGACTCCACAAAGGAAGATGTAATTATCTCCATCAAGAGAGAATGCAAAGCGCAAGGAATTGGCTTAAATTCGCAAATTGCCTATGTATTGGCAACAACAGAATGGGAAAGTGCACAAACTTTTAGGCCGGTCCGAGAGGCATTTTGGCTTAGTGAGGAATGGAGACGCAATAATTTGCGATACTATCCTTACTATGGACGGGGTTATGTTCAAATTACTTGGAAAGATAATTATAAGAAATTTTCCGAAATTCTAGGAATTGACCTCGTCAACAATCCTGATCAGGCAATGAATCCAAACATAGCGCTATTTATTCTTGTGTATGGATTTAAGACAGGAGCTTTTACTGGCCGAAGCATAACCGACCATATCACTCACCAGTCAGTAGATTTTTTCAACGCAAGGCGATGCATTAATGGACTTGATAAAGCATCACAAATAAAACTTCTGGCCGAAAAATATTTGGCACAAATATAAATCGAATATCACTAGGGCCGATCCCGGTTGCCATTTGATTTGTAGACCATGGCTCAAAGTGCTCGTCAATTGAGAACAAGTTATTCTACATTGCTGACCTTTGCCGTAGCAACTGCAGCGATATGCTCTGTGGTGGGCGTTTGTTCTGCCTTAGGGCAGCCAGCCCAAAGACCGCTAAATCCAAGACAAAGGACTTCCTTAGATAATAATCAAACAGATCGATTTTTTAAAATTGCCTTCGACGCCGCTAATTTAGGTGATTTTAATACAGCCATAATCAACTATGGTCGAGCATCCTTGGCAGCTAGTAGTGACTGCGATAAAGCACATGCAAGCGCAGGAAAAGGCGCAGCAGTGGAGGCTAATGATTTATACAAAAAATCAGGTTGGGCTAGTCGCCCCACTCAGTTTTTTTGGCTTCGCATTCAAGAACTCACGAAGTCATTGCCATGTGTCTATGTTAGATAAACTTACTCCTTCCGGAAGGCTCACTCATGCAACAGGGTCGGGTCATCTGGCAAGTTCTTGGAGCAGGCCTTGATCGCCCAACACCGCAGTGGTGTGATGACCTCATTGCTGCCGGATCGCTGAAGGCAGCATGATCAGCAATAGGTGCAGAGTAGATGGTCTCTCTGTGGCGAGCGCTTAGGGGTGGATTTGGTGCGGCTTATCGTCTCGCACCGTGAATCGGCACGCTCAATCCCCGCAGCTGTTACGAGGGCCCCCCTGAGAATCGTTTGGGCAACCCCGAATTAGTGGCGGCCCTTGATCAACTGTCGTTGAAGCATGGGGAGGCTAAGATAAGATCAAAGAGGGCCATTTTCGATGGCAGAATTAACGATCTCCAAAAGCATGTTAACAGTGCCATCCTTAAGCTCCAACGCGTAAAGATGATCGCAGTGCAGCCAGCTCAGGGTGCCCTGCTTGCAGTCTTTGCCACATGACTTTTCTAGGTAGTAGCCATGCTTCCCACCCGCAAGCGGAACAGGCTTCCCCTGCCGAAGCACCGTGGTGACTTCGAATGGGGACCCGCTCAGCTCGGCAATCCAGCAAGAGGCATTGCGGGAACAGGGGGCTTCGATCCTGGAGAGCCGAATCGAATAACGGTTGGCGGAACTGCTGGAGAGACTGGCATGCAGGGGATGCAATGCCGTGCTGACGCTGGGAAGCACACCGGGCAAAAAGATCGGAATCCGGGTGTCATATCGAAGAGCCGGGAATATCTGCCTAAAAATAGGATCCGGCTTGTGCCTCTCAGACTGAATATACTCTTTAGGAGTACCCCTAATTTCATCGGTAAATGTCGTCTGTGCTACGGACCTTCGCTCAATCACCGACACGCTCAACATTGCAGCGGAGACCAACACGGCAATCGAGGAAAGACTGGTTTGATGGCATGGGCGAGGCATGGTACAAGCTGATGATGTTGTAAAACAACGAGGGTGGCCCCTTAGCCGAGTTCATGGCCTCTGGAAGCAACCAAGCTTGATTGGTGATCAGGGTACATCAAATGATTTGGGCATGCCCGTGGGACGGACGATCAACCTGGAAACTCCTTCTCGAGATCGTCACCTGCGAGAATTGTGGTCACGAATACATACGTTCTTTCCCGAGGATCTCCTGGAAAAATTGGGGCCCCTAAGGGGGTCGCAAGATAGCGAGGATCCCGCTCGATGATTTTCAGGAACTCCTGATGTCCGGCCGTTCTCCTTCCTACTAAACATCCAGCACCAGCCATATTGACGTCATTGCGGGGGTAGTCGTAGCCCCAGTGCTGATTTATTGCGAAAATCCCTGTATCTATAAAGTCTCCACTACGGCTGTAATCTTTGTTGGCATCTCTGTGCACACTGACGGGACTTACTTGAACCAGTGCTCTGTGAGGTACGCTGACACCATGAAGGCCAAATCGCCACGCCTTGTACTGTCCAAACTTGATTCTGGCGGCTCCCCCCGCGTTCATCGGGGATTGCGTGTAGTGAGTACCAGGCTCGGTTGTGGCTTCCCATTTGCCGACTATTTGTGGCTTTCCATTCTTGACCTCAAACACCAGCCTCAGATCATTGAACTCGTTAGGTGCGTCACTGTTAAGAGTGCCATCCGTATTCATGCCTTCCACGTAAACTATGTTCATTTCATTGGGCCCTGTCGATATTGTGTAATTCTTCTTCTGCATATACTTGGCAATTCGAGTGGCGAGGTCTTGCCCTTCTAGCTTTAAAGGTGGGAGTTTCTTCTGGATTGTCTCGGTTTTTGTTTCAATCAGTTGCTCGGCTGTTACTTTGCCTAGATAATCCGGTTCCCCGCTCTGCATTATCTCTTGAAAATTCTTAAGGGCCTGAGAGGAGATAGGACCAAACTTGCCAATGGGCGGATCAAGCAGCCCCAAGGCAATCAACCTTACCTGTACTTGGGCAGTCAGATCAGGATCTTTAGCAATTGCATCCATAGAATACTTAACTTCAGCGTTCAGAAAGTCTTGGAGTCTCATGGGATCACCCTCATATTGCGATTACCCTTTAACCTTACGATTAGACCGCATTAGAGAACTGTCGGAGTCACATCTGTTGTCGATTCTTCGTATTCCTTTACGTATGGCTCGGCTGCAGGCTGGGCTCTCTGTCGTGCATCTTCTTGTCCAGTGCTCATGATTGCTTGATCGGAGTGAGGGCTTGATTGCTACATCCCTATTCAATCTGTATCCAGGAGAGATGGTAGCCTCCTGACTCGGTAATTAACATACAGCTGATAAGGTTTTGCCAGTGTCGGTGCTTGCTACGCTCCAACTGATTATAGATCGATCCATTGGGCTGAACACAGAGAGAGACTTTGGTAGTCACTGCTTTGTCGGGTTAACTCATCCCTTATTCCTTTTTTGACAATGAAGTGGCTGGGCATCTTGGCCAGAACCGGTCCCACCTTGAGGGCCTCCAAGTCAAGCCACTCAGTCGTCATCCCAGGCCTCGATTGACTCTGGAATTGGGCAACCTAAGCAGTCGACATGGTATAATAAAAGGAATCCCCATACAGCGGTTGTATGAGGGCCAAACCTGCTTGAATCCCGCCCTCGATCTGCGGTCTTTTCAGTAGCGAATGGACACCAAGAGTTCACCGCTTTTCTGAGCAGTCTACCCGGCCACAGCTGCAAACAGCAGATAGAGCCCACCGGAAGCGCAGGCTCAGACCGTCTCCACCACCCGCCTGAGCCGATCTTCCGCCAGCGCCATGGGCACAGCGATACATTTTCACTCGCCATCGACTAACCGGCCGCGAACGGGTTGTCGAGGTCGGCGATCAGTAGCAGTTTGATCTGCAGCAAAGAGATCACGCCGATAGAGAGCAGGGATTCGCCGAAGGGCTCGATAACGGCGAACACGAGACCCCTCGTGATTTGGCCGGTTTTGATGTAGGTCATCGCGTAGGAACGATGGTGGTTTCCTGATCTGTGATCTGTCTCTGAGCCGCGATTGGCGCCTTTTGTTTCCCTCATCTTTCACTCCTCCACTCCCACTCCCACTCCCACTCCATCGCCTACGCCCCTCGTCACCCGCCCCCGTTCCCGTTCCCGTTCCCGCCAATTGGCACTTAATCACTCGTAACCCGTTACAGGCCACTGGCCACTGCCACGGGTCACTTGTCGTCACTGGTCATTTGTTACGGATCACGGATCACGAGATGGTGTTCCCTGACTCTGGATTGAGGCCTTGACTGGCCCGTGGACAACCCGCCTGTTGCCCCTTGTTTTCAGCCCGTCGCCGGCGATGGAGGAGGCTGGGAGTCCGCGCACGACCATCGATGGCCGCCGCAACCCGATCGATCGCCGCCCTCGTGCTGCGCCGCATCGCCTCCGATCCGGACACCGACTCCGAGGCGGGGAGCGACTCAGAGCAGAATGCCGCCTCAGAGCGGGGCTTTGGAGGCGGATCCGGCCGGCGAGCCGCTTCCGGGGGCCGAGGCGGCCGGGGCCGCAAGCCCGGTGCCTTCGGGCCCCAGGAGGGCAGCGGATCCCACGGCCGCCGCAAGAAGGGCAGTGGTCTCAGCGCCGCCGATCGCTCCCCTCTCGGCAAGGCCCCCGATCTTGATGCGATCATCGCCCGCCAGCGCCTGGGCCTGCCCCTGGCCGGTCGCCTGCGGGAGGCGGATGTGACCCGAGCCTGGAAACTCGCCGCCGCCGACCACCACCCCGACCGGGGCGGCCGGCACGACACCATGCAGGCGGTGAACATCGCCCGCGACCTGCTGCTGGGCCGCGGGGTGGACTGAGTCGATCACCTCGCACCCCGTGGCTGGGAGGATCGGGTTCCCCCGCCTCCGGCTCCCATGCTTGAACGTGCCGCCCTGCTGGGCAGCTGGCAGCTCTGGGCCGGCCTCTCGGCTCTGTTCGCCGCCATCACCTCCCTGCTGGCCAAGCTGGGGGTGGAGGGGATCAGCAGCAACCTGGCCACCTTCCTGCGCACCGTGGTGGTGCTGGTGTTGCTGGCGGGCGTGGTGCTGGTGGGCGGTGATCTGCGCCCCTGGCCCGAGCTGCCCCGCCGCAGCCTGATCTTCCTGCTGTTCTCCGGGTTGGCCACCGGCGTGTCGTGGCTGTGCTGGTTTCGGGCCCTGCAGCTGGGGCCGGTGTCGCGGGTGGCGCCGATCGACAAGATCAGCGTGGTGCTGGTGGCGGTGCTGGGGGTGACCCTGCTAGGCGAGAGCCTCGACCCGCGTCAGTGGATCGGCGTGGCGCTGATGGGGGTCGGGGCCATCCTGCTGGCCCTGCGCTGAGGGCCTCTGTTGTGCGCATTCATGCCGATCCTGCGCTGAAGGCTGCACTGCCGGCCAGGCCAGAAGGGCTTTCTGCTTCGCTCCTGCGTGGAAGGCTTCCCAGGTCTTTCCCGCGTTGTAGACCGAACGGGCAGCCGTGGAAACCCTCCACCGGCAAGTCTCTGGGCACCGTAGTGGGGAGCCGGAGACCTTGCTGATCAGCCCCTTAGCGTTCCTTCGCCTGCGTGTTGCCTGCGTCGTCATGCCTGCCGTGCTTCGTTTCGCCCTCCGCCCGCTAAGGCTGACGTCCCTGGTGGCCCTCAGCCAGGGCCTTCCCCAGGCGCGCCGATCGGCGGCCTCCTGCCTGATGGCGGCCACCAGCCTGGTGGTGCCAAGAATGGCGTTGACGCTGGCCGTTCCCCTGCTGGGCCTGCCGGCGCTGGCCGCGAGCCCGGCGGCCTGGGCCGCCTACAACGCCAAGGTGCGCGCCGCCTGCAGGGCCGCCACCACCCTGGTGTGGGCGGTGGAGCGCGGTGATCGGCTGGACCTGCCTGGTCCAGCCCTGAGCGTGTTCCTGCTGGAGGGCCGTTACCGCCAGGCCCATATGCAGGGCCAGCGGGGCCTAGAGCTCTGTGTCTTTGAGCAGGCCACCGGCCGTGCCAGCGTGGTGAGCGCCGATCGGCTCTATGGGCCGGCGGCCAGTTCGCCCTCGGGATCCCGGCCGGCGAGTGGCCAACCGGTGATGGCGCCCGGCAGGCCTTGAGTGCTTCCCCCCTCGGGGGCAGAGGATTGAATGAACAGGAATCCGATCTCGCATAGACAGCCAAGCGTGATTCTGAGGTGCAGAACCTCTTGAACGGGCAGTGGAATCCGGGAATTAGCAGGCCATCTCGGGCCGTTTCAGCAGTCTCCTAAGTCTCAACGCCTCCCCGGCGGCCCGCTCCGGTCAGCTGCCCGGCCCTGGCCAGCAGCTGGATCACGGCGCTGTCATCCAGCTGCTCGAAGCGCTCGTACCACGGCCCCACCGCCTGCAGATGCGGCACCACCGCCAGCATCTCCAGCCGCTCCACCAAGGCCTCAAGCTCCGCCACGAGCCTTCGATCGACCACCGGCACCGCCAGGCCCAAGGAGGCGGGACCCAATCGGCGCAGCGACAGCAGGGCGGCCCTGGCCGTGAGGCCGGTGGCGATGCCGTCGTCCACCACCACCAGATGGAGTCCGGCCAGGCTGCGGGGATCGGGGTCGCCGTAGCGGCTCTGTCGGCGCAGCAGTTCGGCCTGTTGCTGGCGCACCAGCTGGCTGCGCTGCTGGTGACTGAGGCCGGTGGCCTGCTCAGGGTTACCCCACAGCACCACGCCCCCGGGGGCCACCGCCCCGATCGCCACCTCCGGCCAGCTGGGATCGGCGATCTTGCGCACCGCCCAGGTGGCCAGGGGCAGCCCCAGCCCATCCGCCATCGCCGCTCCCACAGCCACCCCGCCTCGGGGCAGTCCGATCAGCAGGGTGTCGTTCCGGCCCTTGAGGTCGGCCCAGCGCTCGGCGAGCTCGCGGCCCGCCGCCGTGCGATCTCTCCAAAGGGGCGGCTTTGGCTGCATGGCATTCCTCCGGGCCCCATGTCTTCCATGCTGGTAAGGCTTTTAGCGGGCGGGCCGGGCCGGAGCCACGGCAAGCGGATCGGCGGCGCCGCTGCTGTGCCCGGGTGAGCAGATCGGCGGCGTCGGTGCTGAGTCGCAAGGATGGTGGTTCCGGCTTCCAGTCGATCCCCCAGAGCGTCCGCGCGGGCGGGGGCTGGATGGCCGCAGCCTGAATCAGCTGAGATCCCGCTTCAGAACCACATAGAGATAGTCGGGAGATTTGTAACGACTTGGCAGGCAGATGTGGAGCTGCTCCAGACGACTCCAACACACCGTGCGGCGGATGGCGTCCATGCTGCGGCCCTCCTTGAGCAGCAGGCGCATGGCCTTGCAGTAGAGGGAGTATTTGGCCTCAAGCTCCCCGATTGTGGGGGGATCGGCAGGGGATGCCGTCATGGGAGGGAGGGTGCCCGGGGGATGCGGGGGCACGGCATCTAGCCTACGAGGCGGCCAGCACCCCCTCCCCCAGCACGGCTGCCTGGGCTTTGCTGAGCCGGCCGGCCCGGTGCAGCACCGCCGTGATCCTGCGGATGTCGAGCACGGCATGGCAGCGATAGCCCGCCTGTTCCAGGCGCTGGCGGGCGCTGCGGTCGGCAGCGCCGCCATGGTCGATGAACACCACCACGTTTTCCACCACCAGCCCTGAACTTTCCAGCTTGCCGATGCCTTCCAGCACACTTCCCCCGGTGATCAGGATGTCATCGACCACCACCACCCGATCCCCCTCAACAAAATCACCCTCGATCAGGCGGCGTGCCCCATGGGCCTTCACCTCTTTGCGGGGATAGATGAGCGGCTTGTGGAGCTGCAGCGACAGACCGGTTGCCGTGGGAAGGGCGCCATAGGGAATGCCGGCGATTCGATCGAAATGCAGCTTCTCCAGCAGGGTTGCATAGGCATGCAGCACGCGGTGGAACAGATTGGGATCGGAGATGATCTGGCGCAGATCGATGTAATAATTGAACACGGCGCCTGAGGCCTGCACATAGTCGCCGAATAGCAGACAGCCGATGTCGAAGAGATCGAGGATCAGCTCATCCATGGCGTTGGCTTCGGCTGTGGCCTGGCCGGGCCCTGTTCCCGGTTTCGTTGCTGGTGGGCTGGCCGCTCCAACCGCACCGCCGCGGGGTTCCGGCAGCCACAGACTGCAGGCCTCCCCCTCCCGCGGGCGCCGCTCCAGCCAGCGATCCCTCCGTTCGCCGATGCGGCGCTTGAGCCGCTCGGCTCGCTCCGCCATGTCGTCCTCCACCAGCAGGTTCTGGGGCAGGGGCAGCAGCAACCCATCGGCCGCCGGGCTGAGGCCCGCTTCCAGCAGGGCATCGAGCCGGTCCTCCTCCCCCCAGAGGCTGCGCAGGATCAGAAAGCGTTCCGGCGCCTCCTGGCGCACCCGGGCCAGCACCGCCGGGTCACTGGTGCCCACCTCGAGCAGCAGTTGATCCGGCGTGCCCCAGCGCTGGCACTCCTGCACGATGCGGATGTAGAGGGGGTCGCTCTCGTTGGGGTGGTGCTGCAGGATCCTGGCGGCGGGGTTGGAGCTGTGGCAGGTGACCACCACCGCCTTGTCGGGGTAGAGCAGGAAGGGCGCGGCGATGTCCTGACCCGCCAGTGGCGACAGGGTCACGGCGTCGGCGCCGAGGTCGCGGAAGAGATAGGAGGCCAGGGCCGAGGAGCTGTTCAGATCGCCGTGCTTGGCATCCACGATCAGGGGGATGCCAAGCGGCACCAGCTCCCGCACCTCCCGCAGCAGCTCCAGGCCCACCGGCCCGAGCGATTGGTAGAAGCCCAGGCTGGGTTTGTAGGCGCAGACGTGGTCGGCGGTGGCCTCGATCACCGCCTTGATCCAGTGGCGCGCCTGCGACAGGAAGGAGCGCCCGCCCATGCCGCGGCGGTGCGCCCAGCTCTGCAGCATTTCGGGATTGGGGTCGAGACCGGTCACCAGCAGCGACTGGCGCTCGGCGATGGCGTCGGTGAGCTGAATGAAGAAGCCCATCGCGCGGGGTTCGCTGGGCCCGTGCTACTCCCTGCCCCCGGGCAAGCGCGAGGGCGCGACACAGCTTTTAGTGAAAGGGCTCATGAATGGCCGCCTAGGCGCCAGTTCTGCTCCGCTCTCCCGCCCCGCTCAGCCCGGCAGGATCTCGAGGTAGGTCGCTTCCCAGCGGCAGGCCGCTAGCCGCTCGCGGGCCTCGGCGGGGGTACCGGCCCGCGTGGCCAGGCCCTCCGCCACCGCGGCGAGGGCCACCGCATCCGCCACCGCATCGGACACCGCCCGCACCTGCGAAAGGGGGGGCATCAGAGCCGCTTCCGGATCCGATGAGGCCGGGATCGCGCCGGCCAGGGCCTCGATGCTGGCGTCGATCATCGCCTCGCTCACCTGGGTTGCCCCCACCGCCATGGCGGCAAAGCCCAGGCCGGGAAACACGAAGCAGTTGTTGCACTGGCCGATCAGCCGCTCGCCTGTGGCCGTGGTCACGGGAGCGAAGGGACTGCCGGTGGCCAGCAGGGCCCGGCCGCCGCTCCAGCGCAGCAGGTTCTCCGGGGTCACCTCCGCCAGAGGCGTGGGATTGGAGAGGGGCAGCACGATCGGCCGCTCCACCCCCCGGCAGAGGGCCTCCACCACCGCCTGGTCGAAGGCGCCGGCGCGGGTGGAGGTGCCGATCAGCACGCCGGGCTGCACCGCCTCGATCACCGCCTGCAGCCCCGGGCCCTGGCCGCCATCGCCGGCCGGCAGGCCCACGGCGGCGAGATCGGCGGCGCTCTTCACCCAGGGCGCCACGGCCTCGCTGCGCTCGGCGAGCCCCTCGTGGACGAGGCCAAAACGATCGATCGGCCAGATGCGGGCGGCCGCGTCCTGGCGGGAGAGACCGGCCTGCTCCAGCAGGCGCTGCAGCCGTTCGGCGATGCCGCAGCCGGCGCTGCCGGCCCCGAAGATCACGATCCGCTCCCCGGCCAGGGAGCGCCCCAGGCCCCGCAGGCCCGCCAGGATCGCCGCGGCCGCCACGCCGCTGGTGCCCTGGATGTCGTCGTTGAAGCTGGCGATGCGGTGGCGGAAGCCATCGAGCACGCGGCGGGCATTGGAGGCGCCGAAGTCCTCCCAGTGCACCAATGCGCCCGGGCACACCTGCTCCACCGCGCTGATGAAGGCCTCCAGGAAGGCGTCGTAGGCGGCGCCCTGCAGCCGCGGCTGCTGCAGCCCCGGATAGGCGGGATCGCTGAGCAGATCGGGGCGATCGGTGCCCACATCCAGCATCACCGGCAGCCCCGCCGCCGGATCCAGCCCGGCGCAGAGGGTGTAGACGGCCAGCTTCCCCTGGCAGATGTGGATGCCGCCCACCCCCTGATCGCCGATGCCGAGGATGCCCTGGGCGTCGGTCACCAGCAGCAGCTGGGGCGGCCGATCGCCGCAGGCCTGGCGCAGCAGCTCCACCAGCCGCTCCTGTTGAGGCGCCGCCAGGTACACCCCCTGGCTGGGGCTGCGGTAGGTGGTGCTCGCCTGCTGGATCGCCCGGCCCACCGTGGGCGTGTACACAATCGGCATCACCAGTTCGATGTGATCGGCCAGGAAGCGGTGGAAGAGGGTGAGGTTCCGTTCCCGCAGGCTCTGGGCATAGGCGTAGCGCTCCAGATCGCTGCCCATCGCCGCGAAGGCCCGCCGGCAGCGCTCCACCTGCTCAGCGAGGCTTTCCTCCTGCCAGGGCAGTAGGGCTTCGAGGCCTAGGGCCTGGCGTTCCGCGCGGCTGAAGGCGGTGCCTTTATTCAACAGCGGCTCATTCAGCAGGGCCTCACCCCGGAGGAGGGTGTGAAGGGGCTGGGGAGCAGGGGTTGGGGGAGCCGCCGCAGTGGCGGAGGTGGGGCCGGCTGCGGACCCCACCTTGGCGCCGTTGGTGGGTTGGGGCAGCGGCGTTGGATCGGCCACGGCGAAAGCTCAGCGCCCCCCAGTTTCCCCTGGGGCCTCCCCTCCCCGATCAAGGCGCCAACGGATCGGCAAGCCGCCAGGGCAGCACGGCCCCGGCGTGGAAGGGCACCAGGGTGGTGGCTATCCCGGCGGCATCGTTGGCGTGGATCCGTGGAGGAACGGTGTGCGCCTCCCGCACCAGGGTGATCGAATCTCCATTCAGGGGCAGGCCATAGAAACGCGGACCGTGCTCGCTGGCGAAGGCCTCCAGCCGCCCGAGCTGGCCCTCGGCCTCGAACACCATCGCGTAGCTCTCGATCGCAAAGGGGGCGTTGTAGATGCCGGCGCAGCCACAGGCTGCTTCCTTGGCCAGGCGCGGGTGGGGGGCCGAATCGGTGCCCAGGAAAAACTTCGGATTCCCCGAGGTGGCGGCGGCCACCAGGGCAAGGCGGTGGCGTTCCCGCTTGGCCACCGGCAGGCAGTAGAAATCGGGCCGCAGGCCGCCGCGGAACATGGCGTTGCGGTTGATGTGCAGGTGGTGGGGCGTGATCGTGGCCGCCAGGGTGGGGCCGGCCGTGCGCACGAAGTCGGCGGCCTCGGCGGTGGTGATGTGCTCCAGCACCACCTTCAGCCCCGGATGGCGGCGCAGCAGGGGCTCCAGGTGCCGCTCGATGAACACCGCCTCGCGATCGAAGATGTCGATCTCCGAGTCGGTCACCTCGCCGTGGATGAGCAGGGGCAGGCCGATCCGCTCCAGGGTTTCGAACACGGCGGTGAGCTTCGCCAGGTCGCTCACGCCGGCCGCCGAATTGGTGGTGGCATTGGCGGGGTAGAGCTTGCAGGCCGTGAACACTCCTTCAGCGTGGCCCTGCTCCAGTTCTGCCGGCTCGATCGTATCGGTGAGATAGGCCGTCATCAGCGGCGTGAAGCCCAGCCCATCGGGCACGGCGGCGCGGATGCGCTCCCGGTAGGCCACCGCCGCCGTCACGGTGGTGATCGGCGGCGAAAGGTTGGGCATCACGATCGCCCTGGCGAAGCAGCGAGCGGTGGCTGGTGCCACCGCCTGCAGCAGGGGGCCATCACGCAGGTGCACGTGCCAGTCGTCGGGGCGCCGCAGGCTGATGGTCCGCGCGGGCTCCGCCGCAGCGTTGGCGTCCGGCAACGCGCCGCTGGTGCGAGCTGGCTCAGCGGGGAGAGGGGCGGCGGCCATCGGCAGGCGAGGAGGGGCGGTGTCGGGGCAGGTGGGGTGAGACGGCGAAAGGCACTCCCAGCCGCTCAGTAGGTGGCTCAGCTGGCGGGGGGGGATGGTGCCTCCGTCGTTGGCCACGAGGTAGCCGCTCAGGGCCAGCAGCAGGACGGCGAAGCAGAAAGGCCGCTGCGCATTCGGGGAACGGCATCCGCGGCATGGCTGAGGCCGAGGATCGCCTAGCCGATCTCCAGGGTGCCGAGCACGAAGGTCACGCCCGTGCTGGTCAGGCTCATGATCACCGGCAGGATCGCGATCAACCGCAACTTCCAGAGAAAGCGCTCGAACAGGGCTTCCACCCGTTCCTGCAGGGGGGCCTGCGGCGATGCTCTCCCGATGGGGGATCGCCAACGAGGGGACCAGGAGCATGGGAAGGATTGGGTTGCACGGTGCCGGCTCGGGTTCTCCCCCATTCTTCTCGCTCACGGCGGCCTCTGGGGATGCCAACCCTGGAAAACGGCCGCCACCGGCCCTGGGCTGGCCTGCACCCCGGTTTGCTCGGCTTACCGGCCCGCTCTGTTCACCGGTTTGCCTGCTTACCAGCCCGCCCTGCTCACGCTGTGCGATGTGCGACGCCGTGGGAGGCGAGCGGGATGGGCGGTGCTGATCCGGTTGCGGGCCGCGCCGGTCGAGTGAGAAGCCAATGCCGCTCTGCAGAGCTTTCTGCCCGAGAGACAGAGTTGCAATCCGTTCCGAGTCTCAACTTTGAACTCTTCCGTTGCTATCGGATTTTTGCAAGAATCCCGCAATAAGCAGTGGACCAAAGCAAACTCTTTGCCACCAGGAAGTCAAGACCTTGATGTTCTTATTGCCCTGAGTCAGCGAGGTTTTATTGGCAGGCATCGAGGTTCCATCTTGCGAGTGCTGTAAGCTTCAGGAGTTGGGACCTTCATTTTTTCCTGTGTCTACAGAGTTGCAATGAAAGAAGATTATCCTGAGCTGAGCTTTGTGATTCCATGTCTGAACGAATCTCAAACAATCGCAGCTGTTATTGAGGAGTGTCATCGGGGAGGCCAGCCCATTGCAGGTGGCTATGAGGTGATTGTTGCCGATAATGGAAGTTCCGATGGCTCTCGCGACATTGCCCTGGCCCATGGGGCTCATGTGGTTGAGGTTCCCATACGTGGCTACGGAGCTGCTCTCGCTGCCGGTATCAAAGCCGCGAAGGGGCACTATGTGCTTATGGGAGACGCTGACTCCACTTACGAGTTTTCTCAGGCCTTGGAGTTTGTGGCGAAATTGCGACAGGGCAACGATCTAGTGATGGGTAATCGCTTCCAGGGGACCATTGCTGAGGGTGCCATGCCTGCTTTACATCGTTATCTTGGCAACCCGATCCTCAGCATGCTGGGTCGTGCGTTTTTTGGCATTAAGATCGGTGATTTTCACTGTGGTTTGCGTGCATTTGATCGAAAAGCTGTTGAAGGCTTGAATCTGAGATGCACTGGGATGGAGTTCGCCTCAGAGATGGTGATCAAATCCAGCCTGATGGATCTTGCCATGGCGGAGATCCCCACCAATCTGAGGCCCAATCCCCCTGGGCGCAAGCCCCATCTCAAGACATGGCGGGACGGATGGCGCCATCTTAAGTTCATGTTGTCTTTTTCGCCGAAATATAGTCTTTTATCGATATCAGTGTTTCTTGGCTTGTTGGCGGTTGCTCTGGTTCTCTGTTTTGTCTTGCAGCTGACGCCTTTTACGGGAGCAAACACCCTGGTGTTTGCGGCGTCTTTAAGCGTGGCGGTGGTCAGCATTCTTTCGGATTATTTGCTCACGCGCGAGATGATCTATCGTAGCTTTTCTGTGCGCAAGTCGAAACCTTCGTTGTTGGTGGATCGGCTTCTTGGCCTGAACAGAGGCACCGATCGCCTATTCAAGCTGGCTGGAATTTGCCTGGTCTCTGCGCTCGTCTTTTTTGGCATTCTCTTGTCATTCGCAATTCGGAGTGAACTCGGCTCTGCCGCTGCCGCATTAACAGGCTTGCTTGCCTGTACCTTTTCCTTGAGTTTTGTATTGATCTATTTAACCGCAACAAAAATCACGTCCTATCGATCTCTTCATGAATAAAGCTGATGCCTTAAGTGAATTGGTTATTTTGTAAGTAGAAATATGGCGATGATGATCAGGCCGGTGCCTGTCGCTTTTAGTGCGGAGAACGGCTCTCGATAAATGATCAAGCCAGCGATGAAAGTAATGGCAATGGTTGAACCCATGGCCAGTGGATAAGCTGTTGAGAGCGGCATTTGTTTCAGGATTTTCATCCAGAGCAATGTCGCGGCTGCATACAGTACCAATGCCAACAGAAATTTCCACTCGCTGATCGCTGCTAGTGCCCCCCTCATTGGGCTGTCTGCAAGCCTGAGACTCAAGGAAGCCGCTTTGAACAGCAGCTGGCCACTGGCCATCATGATGATGAATAAGAGGATTTCCATGAATCACATGCAGAGATCAAGACTTTAGCAACATTTCCCATTGGGTCTGTTTCACCTTGTCGATGGCTGATGGTCGTTGCACACAAGGCGCTTGGAACCGGTCGAATTTTTCAGTTTTGTGGCTGCCCTATGGTTTGATAGGCTTGGTTAAACTGCCTAAATCCAAGGCTTTGCTCCATGAGCTCTCCCATTGCCAAGGCCGACAAATCTGGTTTTGATAAAGCATTGATTGCCAGTCACCAGCAACTCAGCCATAGCCATCGTATCGACTGTCTTGTTCGCGTGCTCGGTAAGAAGATCAAGAGTTTGAACCTGAGTATGCCGATCAGGGTTCTCGATGTCGGCTGCGGTGATATGACGCTTGCCAGAGGATTGCTTGACCAAGTTGAGGGGATTGATCTTGCCTGTGTTGACATTCATCCCCCCCCGTTAATGAGTGAAGGCCTCGATCCGATCTGGACGTGCTATCAACAGTTTGATGGCTCTTCGCTTCCTTTTGATGAGCATGCTTTTGATGTGGTCATTTTTTCTGATGTCTTGCACCATGTTCCTGCAGATCTCGTTTCCCCTCTGCTCAAAAGCGCTGCCAGGGTTGGACGTTTTGTTCTAATCAAGGATCATTTTGAATACGGATGGGTTTCACGCAATATCCTCCGAGCGATGGACTTCGTTGGCAACTATGGTTATGGTATATCTGTTCCCAAATGTTATTTTAATTATGATTCTTTTGCGGCAGCTATGCTTGATGCTGGTCTTCGTATTGATGATATGGAAATAGGTATCAGCCTCTACGATCACCTTCCTATTGTTCGCTCTGTTTTGTCATCCAAGTGGCAGTTTGTGGCAACCTGCTCCTTGCTTGCTTAGAGGTAGGGCGATCAGACGCTGGCATCTTTAAATCGGTGGGCGATGAACCGACCCATAAAACCGATATAAAGTGGGCTTGCCATGGTCACATAAAGGTCGCCTGGAAAGCTCGTGAACCCCAGGGCAGCATAAACTAGAATGTGTAGGATCAGAGCTAATAGCAGCCAGGTAGTGCCTGTATCCAGAGGAGCAGATTTCCTGATCTCAGTGGAACGCTGACGCAGAAAAAGATAGAATCTCTGGATCATCCCTGCTAAGCAGAAAAAGCTCAGGACAATCATCAACGCCTTTGCAGCGGCTCCGAGATAGCGGCTGATTATTGTTGCTTTCGTCCAAACGAACGATTCTTCTAGGCTGATCTTTCTAGTGCCAAGGCTATTCATCTTAAGCTTGATAAAATCAGCGGGGGGCCATTCGTTGTTGCCGTAAAAGTTGGGAACACCTTGGGGAGATGGGCTGGGAATCAGAGTACGTGCGAGAATGGGTTTAAGTTCATTGCCAAACTCCTTGATGGGATTCGCAAAACCCCAGCGAGATGGAGAGGGGAAATAGCCCAGATTTGATGATTCACAGCTCAATCTGGAGTTCGATTTGCAAATCGAAACCGCATCTTCCCACGCGCTTCGGGCCAGCCGCTGGAAATCTGCCTCATCACTGCCCTTTGGTAGCAAGGAGCCGATTGACATGCGCAGCGCCCACATCATGTATCCACCGCCATATTCGTTGCAGGTTTCAGGATGTGTTTTACAGATGTATCCCTTCCAACTTGGATCCAGGTGATCGATTACAGAAGCAAGTGTTCCTTTGTGATTGGCCGAGCTCTGCCTCAACTCAGCGAGGGTTTTCTCGCTGATCGTGACTCTGGCAATTGCTTGTTCACCTTTTTGCTTGGTTCCGGCAAGCTTTGCGTACAGCTTGGGTAGGTAGCCTTCTTCTAAATTGGTGGAGATGGGTGCCCCGTAATGGCTTGCATTGATGCTTCTAAGTGCGACTATCGGACTCGCCATCCCAAGCACGGACAACAGGGCGATAAGTGAGATAGAGATTGCTGAGGACGCAAGCTTATGGCGTGATTTTGAGGCAACTAGCTTGTAGCCTGCTAAAAGAAAAAAGATGCCTGCTTCAAGCCACAGCAGAATCCGCGCCTCTCTAGTGATTGCCATCAGCCCGAAGCCCAGGCCCATGCCGAGGCTAGCCAGGTAAACAGGTGGGTTAGGTCGTTGATACTTACTGAGTTTATCTAAAATCCAGAGGCCGATCGCAAATGTGATGATTTGGAGTGGGATATAAGTTCCTTCGCGAAGATTGCGCATTCCACCTTCGCCGAATAGAAAGGGGTCGGAAAGTAAGGCAATCAGAGTCAAAAGCCGGATCCAGTGGCGTGCTTTGCCCATTCCGATCACAACGAAGAGGACAGATGCAATTAAATAAAAGAGACGTTTATAGGCGTAAACCTGAAGACCTGCTTTGAAGGCAAGGGCAGACAGAATGGAATGCAGTGGCCCTTTGGCAAGAGTCAGAGAATCCCAATTGCCCAGCCACTGGTTGTTGAGCAGGCTAGTTGATAGTCGGAAGAAAAGTCCGTCGTCAAAGGTTCCGAATGGAATCGGTCTGCCTGGGGCTGGCACGATGGCGATCAGATAGATAACGGCAATCCCGATGTACGGGAGTATGGTGCCTAATCTCAGATTCTGTGAACGGCGGCGATCAGGCGGTTCTGCAAGATTCATGGAACTTCAGCTTCTCCTGCGAGTGTAAATCATGGCTTCTGGCAAATTTGTCAGGCAGAAACTGGATAAAACAGTCCGCAACCATTTAGCCGTCCTGAAGCAGGGTCAGGCGAGTGAAGGCCGGGTCGCTCAGGGGGAATGCACTTCAGCAAATGGGCTTCAATGCCTGGGTGCCGCAAGTCCACCAGTTAGAAGGTCGGATACGGCAAGGGGCTGGTGCGCCGGCTGCACGGGCTAAACGTCCGCAACAAGCATGTGCCGTTGACGGGCTTCAGCGCTGAGCAGCGGCGCCGGCTCTTACTCGCTCATGCTCCAAAAACCCCACCGTGAGGTCGTCCGGATCGGTCTGGAGATACAGATATCCGGAGCCATCCGCCAGCAACACGGCGCGGTAGTTGTAAGCCACCCCGAGCGAATCGGTCTGCTTCACCGCGGCCAGGCAGTCGGCGCCCACCGTGATCGTGCCGCTGTAGGTGGCCTCCTCGATCCGGGGGCCGTAGCTGGAGATGGCGATGCCCAGCACGCTGCCGGCCCGCCAGCGCTCGTTCTGGATCACGGCATTGGGCCGCCATAGGCCGTCTTTCCAGTTGCGGCCTTGCTGCATGCTCAGCACGGTGCCATCCAGCAGGGAGGCGCGGCAGGCTCCGCTTCCTTGCGCAAACCAGCGCGACACCACCACGACATCGGGCAGGGTTCCCAGCGAGTAGCGGGGGCTCCCGGACGCATCCAGCACGGCCTGGCTGGTGCTGATGCGGCTGTCGTAGGTGCGCTCGATGCCGGCGCGGCAGAGGGAGAGGGAGCGGTAGCGGCCGGTGTAGGCCACCTCCCGGTAGGTGCGGCCGCGGCGTTCCATGCGGATGCCGCTGATGGTCCCATCGGGGTTCCAGGTTTCCTGCAGGATCCGAGCCACCGGGTCCTTCTGAGCCACGCCATCCCCCATCACCACATAGCGGCCGGCTCGAGGCGCGGCGCACTGCACCGGAGCGGCTGGTTTCGCCAGCAGCGTGGTGGCCCGCCGGACAGGCCGGGCGGCCGTCGGAGCTCCGGGGGCCGCCCCGGCTGCTCCCGAAGCCAGGCTGAGGATCGCCAGCAGGCCCGGCACCACTACCGGGTTCAACCGGCGCTGGTTGCGGCTGCGCGGAGCTCTGGTGGCGACGGCTGGGGGCATGGAAGGGGGGAGACCGGGGAGCATGGCTGAGAGGAGCGGTCCTTGCGCGTTCTAGCTGCTGATCAGGACCGGGGCCGCCGAGAACCCCACCAGCCGAGCAGGAACACCAGCGCCATGGCCCCATAGCCCAGGGCCCAGGAGGCCCCGTGGCCCCAGCCCGGATCGAGCACGGTGTCGGCCGCCGTGAAGCGCCAGGCATGGAGCAGGCCCACCCAGGAGCCCGCCGCCGCGATCAGGGCGCAGGCGGCGGCGGCCCGGAAGCGCTGCTCGATCACGAACACGAGCATGGAGGCCAAAAGCATGGCCGCCACGATCTGCCCCTGCTCCAGGGCGAAGGCACCAGAGGCCCACACATCGGCCTGCTCCAGGGGGGGCAGCAAGGCCGCGCTGAAGGGTTGGGCCGGGGTGCCGGCGCCCCCGGCCCGCAGGCCCGCCTTCAGCAGTAGCGATCCCCAGCCCGCCAGGCCCGGCAACAGGCCCAGGGCCACGGCGGGGGCATGGGCCGATGGGGTGGCCTGGAACGCCTGGGCGGCGATCACCAGGGCGATGTAGAGCACGATCGCCATGCCGGCCTCGATCGGGATCAGCTGGCCCAGCACCCCGAACAACCCCAGCAGGCAGCCCAGACCCATCACCACCCCATTGAGCCAGGAGTAGCCGATCCGGGCCCCCATCCCCTTCCAGCCCGGATGGCCGATATAGATCGTGGTGGGGAAGCAGGAGCCGAGCACGGCTGCGGCGATCGTGCCGAGGCCGTTGATCAGCAGCGAACTCTTGACCGGGTAGGCATCACCGGCGGATTCGGCGCTCTCCAGGTTCTGGAGCGAGCCCAGCACATTGAACAGTCCCATCGGGATCGTGACCCCCAGCCAGGGAAGCAGCTGCTGGCGACCCGCCCAGAGTTCCCCAAGCTGGGGCACGGGCAGGTGCAGGCCCACCTGGCTCACATTGCTCTGCCAGGTGGCGGGGTCGATCTTGATCAGGCCGGTGCTCCAGGCCAGAGCGACCCCCACCAGCACCGCCAGCAGCCCTCCCGGCAGGGGCAGCCGCACGGAGCCGAAATAGGCCACCAGGATCACCGCCAGCACCGCCAGGCCCACCACCGGCTCGGCATAGGTGCGCAGCAGGAACCCCAGGCCGATGTAGCCCAGGGCGATGCCCGCCAGGGTGGCTAGCAGGGCGGCCCGGGGCAGCCAGCGCCGTAGCCCGCCCACCAGGAAGGCTCCACCGGCCTCAATCAGCCCGGACCCCAGACAGGCAATCAGGCCGGCCTGCCAGGAGAGCCGCACCGCCGTGGCCGCATCGGCCCCCTGGCCCAGGGCCCCCAGCTTCACCGGCAGCATCACCAGGAACACGTAGGCGAACAGGCTCACCGTGTTGATGCCGTAGGGCAGGGCGGTGCGATCAGCCCGGCCCTCGGCCCGGCCGAGCCGGTGGGCCTGAACGGCATAGGCCACGTTGCCCACCACCAGGCTGATGCCGGTGGCCGGCAGGATCGCCCCGAAGATCAGGTCATCGGGGTAGCCCAGCACCCCCCGGCACAGCGACACGATCAGCAGGATCTGGATCAGGTTGTCCAGCGCCAATCCCAGGAAGCCATCGAGGTCGCCGCGCACCCACCAGCTGGGTGTGGCACGCGGAGGCAATGGAGCGGAGGCAGCGGTCACGGAGACAATAAGAAGGCTGTTTGGTGAGCATTGTATAACCATATCCGGTTGTTTGATCCTGTTGCAGCCGGCAAAATCTTTGTGGCCAAAATGATAGTGAAGCCGGATGATTGTCTGTGTTTGAAACTGCGCGTCTCCGCCTCGCCGTTCAGAAGCCTTGCTGGCTCGCTGATCATTGCAGTGACAGCCCTGCCGTGCCAGTTTTGGTGCTCCGCCGCCGTGGTTCCCTGCGCTGAGCTTCCCAAGGGATCGGAGACCGTTTCCGCAATCGGGGCTGCCTGGGGGTAGCGCGGATTGCGGCTGATGCCGAAGACCACCACTCGCAGGGGAACCCCGATCTGGGCCGCGGCCAGACCGGCGCCATCGCGGGCGGCCATGGTGTCGCGCAGGTCCTGCACAAGCGCCAACAGGACCTCGCCGCCGAACTGACTCGGGGGCACGGCCCGGCTCGGCTGGCGCAGCCGTGGATCGCCGCTGAGCAGGACATCACGCACGGCCATGGCGAGGTTGCGGCTGTCCGGCAGCCCGATCCGGTGACAATCCTGCCAGCTTCGTTTCAGGATGGGTTGCCTTCACGCTCCTGGGTCAGATCCCGGATCCCCGGAGAGCGCGCCCTCTGGGGGTGGCACCCCATCCACCCGGGTTGTGGTGCTCTGCTGCGACGGCCTCTACCAGCGCTGGCTGGTGCAGCAGGCCAGTCAGATGTTCGATCTGGTGGGGGTGGAGCTGCAGCATCCGCCCGCCCCCGCCCGACAGGGCCGCCTGGCCCGGCTGAAGCGCTACCGCGATCCGAGGGCCTTGCTGCGGCAGATCCAGGCGCGGCGGGCCCTGCCGCCCTTTGAACGGCTGGGCCGCGCCTTGCAGGATCGCCTGTTCCGCCCCCAGGGGAAGGAACCCTCCATTCCGCCCAGCGTGCCGCTGCTGCATACCGACGTGCGCAGCTTCCACGTGGGCATCGAATTGCTGCTCGCGGTGGCCCGGGAGCTGGTGGAGGGGAGAGCGGCGCGGGTACCCCAGTGGGAGAAGGGCAAGATCTTCTTGCAGCGCACCGGCTACCGCTACGAACCCTGGCACCGGCAGGGAGCGGCGATCCCCACCTCCGGCCTGGCGGTGCGGGCCATAGGGTTGTTTCTGGCTGCTGGACCGTTCCCACGCGATGTTGTTGCCACCGGGCCTGCTCGAGCTTTCCCCGGGTCTTGAAACCCTGCGCGACTGGCTGGTGCGCTGGGGCTACGGCGTGATCTTCGGCGCGATGCTCCTGGAGAACGCCGGTCTGCCTCTGCCGGGTGAAACCGTGACCCTGCTCGGCGGCTATGTGGCCGGCAGTGGCCAGCTCCATCCGCTCGGAGTGATGGCCGCCGCCGCCAGCGGGGCCGTGTTGGGCGACAACATCGGCTACTGGGTGGGCCGCCGGGCCGGCTGGGGGCTGATTCTGAGGGTGGGCGGCTGGCTGGGTCAGAGTCCCGCCGATCTCGACAAGCTGCGCGAGCGCTTTCTGCGCCATGCCGGCAAGTCGGTGCTATTCGGCCGTTTCGTGGCGGTGCTGCGGGTGATCGCGGGCCCGATGGCCGGTGCGGTGGGCATGCCCTACGGCCGCTTCTTTCTCTGCAATCTTGTCGGTGCCTTGCTGTGGTCCTCCACCATGGTGAGCCTGGCCTGGCTCGGCGGTCGCTGGATTCCCCTCGATCGCATGGTGGAGGGTGTGGTGCAGTTCGGCCTTGGAGCCCTGGCGGTGGTGGCGACGCTGCTGCTGCTGCCGCGCTTGTTCACTCTTCTGGAGCGCTTCACGCCTGCCGATCCTTCGATTCCGCCCCTGCCCCGGCCTGCGTCCGATGCCTCGATCAGTTCGGGGCTTCTGAAGTCCCGTTCTGAACACGACTCAGCCGATTGAGCCGCCGCCGTTTCCGAACGCGTAGCCTCGGCTCTCCGGCCAGATCGGGCCAGGGGGCTGCCGGGGCGATCGGCCATCATGAACCCGGCTGCCTCGCCTCCTCGCATGCGCTACCTGCGCTACCTGTACGTTCCGTTGGCCTGCTGTGCCGCCGGCCTGGCGATCGTGCTCGGTGTGCAGGGCCTGACGGCCGCCTGGATCACGCTGGTGCTGTTGCTGCTGGAGATTTCCCTCTCCTTCGACAACGCCGTGGTGAACGCCCGCGTGCTCGATCAGCTCACGCCGGGTCAGCAGCGGTTCTTCCTCACCTGGGGTCTGGTGATTCCGGTGTTCGGCGTGCGCTTCGCCGGCCCGCTGCTGATGGTGGCCCTGGCCGGAGGGGTGAGCGTGCGCCAGGCCCTCGATGCGGCCTTGCATCACCCTGTCCGCTACCGGGAGCTGCTGGATCTGGCGGAGCCCCGCATCCTTGCCTTCGGCGGCATGTTCCTGCTGATGGTGTTCCTTCGCTACTTCTTCGACGAAGCCAAGACCCTCCATTGGCTCAAGCCGCTGGAGCGGCGCCTCAGTGCCGCCGGCCGGATCGAATCCCTGGAGATCGCCCTGGCCCTGATCATTCTCCTGGCGGTGGACCTGGCGCTTCCAGGCCCCCAGCGGGCCGATGTGCTGATCGCCGGCCTGATCGGCCTGGTGTTGCAACTGCTCAGCACCTCCCTGGCGCAGGCCTTCGGAGATGAGGAGCAGGCCGGAGCCCGCCTGGCCGCGGGAGGGGGTTTGGCCAGCCTGCTTTATCTGGAGCTGCTCGATGCTTCCTTCAGTCTCGATGGCACGATCGGCGCCTTCGCGATCACCTCAAACCTCGGCCTGATCCTCACCGGACTGGGTCTCGGCGCCCTGTTCATCCGCTCCCTCACCCTGATGCTGAGCCGAGAGAAGGCCCTCGAAAAGCTGATCTTTCTGGAGCACGGCGCCCATTACGCCATCGGCGCTCTAGGGCTGGTGATGCTGGGGGGCATCCTGCTGCGTCAACACCATCTCCATGTGCCCGAGTGGCTCACCGGCGTGATCGGCCTGTTGTTGTTGGTGCTGTCGTTCGGGGATTCCCTGCGCCACTCCCGCCGGGCCTGATCGCCGACTTTCAGAGATAGAAGCCCACGGTGGTGACCACCCGCGTGCCCTGTTCCCTCAGGGCCTGACGCAGCAGGATCGTGCTTTGGTTGTGCAGCAGGTTCTCCCAGCGGTGCTGGGTCACGAACACCGGCAGCACGATCATGCAGAAGCGGTTGCGGTCCTTGCGGTGGTCCAGCTCGAACTGCTTCACGAAATCCACCACCGGATCCACCAAGGAGCGGTAGGGGGAATCGAGCACCACCAGCCGTACATCGGGCATCTGGCGCTCCCATTGCTCGATGAAGGCCTTGGTTCGGTTGCCTCCTAGGTCCACATGCACCGCCACCAGATCGCTCGCCACGCTGCGGGCAAAGCGAATCGCCTCGAAGCTGCCGCGGTGCAACTGGCCCACCAGCACCACGGTGTGCATGCCACCGGAAACGGGTGGATCCGGCAGTTTGAGCAGCTTGTCGGCGGACATCCGCAGCCGCCGGGCCACGACGTCGTAGTGGTTGCGGATGCGCAGGAAGAGGGTGATCAGCAGCGGAATAGCCAACAGCACCAACCAGGCGCCGTAAGTGAACTTGCTGTACAGCAGCACCAGACTCACCACCGCGGTGATGGCCGCACCAACCCCATTCACCAGGGCCTTGCCCAACCAGCCCTGGCCTTTTCCCTTCCACCAGTGCACCACCATGCCGGCCTGGGAGAGGGTGAAGCTGATGAACACCCCCACCGCGTAGAGCGGGATCAGCTGGGTCACGCTGGCATTGAAGATCACCAACAGCAGGGCGGCACAGCCACTCAGAGCAAAGATGCCGTTGCTGAACACCAGCCGATCCCCCAGGGAGGCTAGCTGGCGGGGCAGGAAGCCGTCCTGGGCCAGGAAGGCCGCCAGGCGCGGGAAATCGGCGTACACAATGCCGGTGTGGTGGGCCAGGGCGCTGATGCCGCCGAACATCGTGGCCAGCAGCAGCACCATCACGGTGAGCACCTTGCGGGCGTTGCGCCACTCCACCGGCCGGAAGGCCGCCACGCTGTCGCTGATCGCCTCGATGCCGGTGAGGGCGGCGCAGCCGGAGCTGAAGGCCCGCATCAGCAGCACCGGTCCGATCGCCATCAGCTGACCCCCCTCCGCCTCGAGGGTCGGGGCCAGCAGCCGGGTCTGCGCCTCCGGGCTCAGCGCTGGCAGGGTGCCTCCGAAGGCCTTGACGGCCCCGGCCACCAGCATCACCATCACCACCCCCATGAAGAGGTAGGTGGGGAAGCTGAGCAGCTTGACGCTGGAGCTCACGCCCCGCAGGTTGGCCACCATCACCAGCAGCAGCGCCACCAGGCAGAGGGGCACGCGGTAGGTGTCGAGGCCGGGGAAGTAGGAGGTGAGGGCGGCGATGCCGGCGGCCACGCTCACGGCCACGGTGAGCACGTAGTCGATCGAGAGGGAGGCGCCCGCCACCAGGCCGGGGATCTTGCCGAGGTTGTCCTGCGAGACCCGCTAGGAGCCGCCGCCGAGGGGGTAGGCCTTGATCGTCTGCCGGTAGCTGGTGGCCACGATCAGCATCAGGCCGATGATCAGGCCGGTGATCGGCAGGGTGAGGCCCAGGGCGGCGCTGCCCGCCATACCCAGCACCAGCACGATCTCCTGGGTGGCGTAGGCCACCGAAGAGAGGGCATCGGAGCTCAGGATCGCCAGCGCTTCCGCGTTGTTGAAGCGCTCCTCGTGCTGGGCACTGGTGGGCAACGGTGAGCCGATTAGCACCCTGCGGAGGTTGTCGAGCCTGGAGATGATCGGCATTCCAGGGCGACGTTCGGCGTGAAGGTTCGCCCATAGAACCTACGGCGCCGCCGACATGGTTACTCTTGCCCCGACCGCCGCTCCGGCCCCTTGACCGCATCGCTTCCAACCACTGCCGCGGCGCTTCCTTCAGGGGAGGCTTCCCACGGGTCCATCCCTTGGCATGGTCTGAGCGCTGTCGAATGTCAACACCGTCTCGGCGTGGGCCCAGAGGGTCTTGATACAGCCGAGAGTTCCCGACGCCTGGCCGAGCGCGGACCCAACCGGCTGGAGCTTTCGGCCGGTCGCAGCACCTGGGAGATCCTGCGCGACCAGTTCAGCAACGTGATGCTGATCATGCTGCTGGCGGTGGCGGCCGTCTCCGCTGCCGTTTCGATTCATCAAAAGGAATTCCCCAAAGACGCCATCGCGATCCTGGTGATCGTGGTGCTGAACGGTCTGCTGGGTTACCTGCAGGAGAGCAAGGCCCAGCAGGCCCTGCTGGCGCTCCGCGACATGGCCCAGCCCCTGGTGCAGGTGCGCCGCGACGGCACCTGGCAGCGGATCAGCAGCGAGCACCTGGTACCCGGCGACCTGATCCGCCTTGAGGCGGGCGATCGGGTGCCCGCCGATGCCCGCTTGCTGGAGGAGGCCGACCTGGGGCTGCGCGAGGCGGCCCTCACCGGCGAGGCCGAGGCCGTGTTCAAGAAATCTGATCTGGTGCTTGAAGACACCACGCCGGTCCTGGAGCGCAAGAACTGCTTGTTCCAGGGCACCGAAGTGGTGCGCGGCCGGGGTGTGGCGCTGGTCACGGCCACCGGCATGGCCACCGAACTGGGCCAGATTGCCGAGCTGATCAACACCGCCGGTGGTGAGAGCACCCCCCTCCAGCAGCGGCTCGATGGCCTCGCCAATGTGTTGGTGGTCAGCGCCCTGGCCCTGGTGGCGGTGGTGGTGGCCCTGGGTCTGCTGCTGGGCCAGGATCCGCTCAACCTGCTGGAGGTGGCGCTGTCGATGGCGGTGGCGATCGTGCCGGAGGGCCTGCCGGCCGTGATCACCGTGACCCTGGCGATCGGCACCCAGCGGATGGTGCACCGCGCCGCCCTGATCCGTCGCCTGCCGGCGGTGGAGGGGCTGGGTTCGGTCACCGTGATCTGCTCCGACAAGACCGGCACCCTCACCCAGAACCGCCAAGTGGTGCAGGAGCTGCGGGTGGGCACCGAACGCGTGAGTGTGACCGGCCAGGGGTACGACCCCGCCGGCACCCTGACCCCGTCGCCCCTGGATCCCCCTCCGGGCAGTCGGGCGGGCATGCTGCCGGGCAGCAGCACCCTCCTGCTTCAGGCCGGTGTGCTCTGCAGCGACGCCGAACACCGGCAGCTGGCTGATGGCAGCTGGGAAATTCTCGGAGATCCAACCGAGGGGGCCCTCTCGGTGGTGGCCCTGAAGGCGGGCATCGATGATTTTGAATTGCGCAGCCACTTCCGCCGGGCCGCCGAGATCCCCTTCAGCTCTGAACGCCAGTTGATGGCGGTGTGGATCGAGGATCCCGACCACGCCCTGCAGGCTCCCCTTGGCAGTAGCGCCAGCGGCAGTCCCAGCCTGCTGATCAGCAAGGGGGCTCCTGAGGTGATCATCGGCCTCTGCGATCGCTGGATCGATGGCCAAGGCGTGGTGGCGATGGGTGCGCCCCAGCAGCAGTGGTGGCTGGAGCAGGCCCGCCAGCTGGCGGGCTCTGGTCTAAGGGTGCTGGCCTTCGCCTGCGCGCCCCATCACTCCAGCCCCGATGAGGCTCTAGAGGGTCAGGTGCTGCTGGGTCTGATGGCCCAGCTGGATCCGGCCCGGCCCGAGGTGGCCAAGGCAGTGGCCACCTGCCGCCAGGCGGGCATTCGGCCGGTGATGATCACCGGCGACCATCCCCTCACCGCCCGGGCGATCGGCAGTGCCATCGGCCTCACCGATGAGCAGGGTGAGGTGATCCTCGGCCGCGAGCTCGAGGCGATGGAGGAGCCCGCCCTGAAGGAGGCGGTGGCCCGTTGCAATGTCTATGCGCGCGTGGCGCCGGAGCAGAAGCTGCGGATCGTGAAGGCGCTGCAGTCGAACGGCCAGGTGGTCGCGATGACCGGCGATGGCGTCAACGACGCCCCGGCCCTCAAGCAGGCCCACATCGGCGTGGCGATGGGCATCACCGGCACCGAGGTGAGCAAGGAGGCCGCCGACATGGTGCTGCTCGACGACAACTTCGCCACGATCGTGAGTGCCGTTGAGGAAGGGCGGCTGGTCTACGCCAACATCCGCCGCTTCGTGAAGTACATCCTTGGCAGCAATGTGGGGGAACTGATCACGATCGCCTCGGCGCCGCTGCTGGGCCTGACCGGCGTGCCGCTGACGCCGCTCCAGATCCTCTGGATGAACCTGGTGACCGACGGCGTGCCCGCACTGGCCCTGGCCCTGGAGCCCGGCGAGGCCGGGTTGATGGAGCGGGCCCCGGCCGAACCCGGTGAATCGATCTTCGCCCGCGGCATCGGTTCCTACATCCTGCGCATCGGGGTGGTGTTCGCCGTGATCGTGATCGGCCTAATGCTCTATGCGTCGGTTCACAGCCGTGATCACTGGAAGACCATGGTGTTCACCACCCTCTGCTTGGCCCAGATGGGCCATGCCCTCTCGGCCCGCAGCGACCTCCCCCTGATCCAGGTGCCCCCCTTTTCCAACCCCTGGCTGCTCTGGGCGGTGGTGCTCACTTCGGGGCTGCAATTGCTGCTGCTCTATGTGCCTGCCCTGGCCAAGTTCTTCGGCACCCAGCCCCTGAGCGGCCACGAGCTGATGATCTGTGTGGCCTTCAGCCTGTTGTTGTTCCTCTATCTGGAGCTTGAGAAGATCTGGCGCCAGTGGCGCCGCGGCCTGCATGCCGATGCCTGAATCCATCGACGTGATGGTTGATGGTTGAAGCCGCAAGCCCAATCCAGGTCTTTCCGCAGCTCCTTGCTGGTTGGGGAGACTGGATTGGTGAGCTTCCCGGCTGGATTGAGGCCGCCGTGGCGCGGGATCCAAGGCTGGGCTATCTGGCCCTTGGTCTGGCGATGTTCCTGGAAAATCTCATTCCTCCGATTCCCTCGGAACTGATCCAGCCCCTTGGTGGTGTTCTGGTCCAGCAGGGCCGCCTGGAGCTGGTGCCGGTGATTTTGGTGGGCACGGCCGGCACGGTGCTGGGGTGCTGGTTCTGGTACGGGCTGGGGCGCTGGTTCGGCGAGGAGCGGCTGATCCGCTGGATTGGGCTCCACGGCCGCAGGATCGGCCTCGACCAGGAGGATCTCACCGCCAGCCGCACCTGGTTCGCCCGCCATGGGGTTGGCCTTGTGTTCTGGGGGCGCCTGGTTCCCGGCATCCGCACCCTGATCTCGGTGCCGGCGGGCCTGGAAGCCATGCCCATGGGCCTGTTTCTGCTCGCCACGATCGCGGGCAGCCTGCTGTGGGTCACGCTGCTCACCCTCCTGGGCCGCGCCCTGGGCGCCGGCTACGGCCAGGTGAGCCAGTTCACTGGCCCCTACGGCCAGATCAGCAGCCTTTTGCTCCTGGGCCTGGCCGCGGCCGCCGTGATCGCCCTGATTGTGCGTTCACGCCGCCCTAGAGGCAGCCGCCTGCCACCGTGAGCTTCTTTGGCTGTTGGGCTGCCGGGGGGGGCGTCCCTGCGCCACTCCTGCTCATTCAGCGCGTTCCTGCCCCCTTGATTCAGCCCCGGGGGAATCGAGTTGGTGGGCGTCCTGAAGGAGCGCGAGGGTGAAGATCAGGCCACCCACCAGGGCAATGGCCAGCAGAGCGACCACCCCAAGCCAGGCCCGACGCATGCGATCGCCATGCTGCAGTGGGTCCGCCCGGTGGCCGCAGTCGGTGCAGATGAGCTCGCCCTTGCCTCCCCTGGCCTTAACCACCATCCGGCATCCGCATCGCTCGCAAGCCATGGCCATGCCGAGGGTTGAATCACTCTGCCAGCAGGGTCAGGTCGTTCTGTAGGGAAGCGAACCATCGAGCGATGCGGTGAATCGCCGCGGGGCATTGGGGAGGCACGGATCACCATTGCTTGACCCATCCATAGGTATCGCTTCGGTGCGATGCAACCCAAGGCGCTCTAAATCCCTTAAGGTTCGCGGCCAATGGTCCTTCTCGGATCCCTTGTCACCGCCGCCATGACCCTGTTTCTTGCCCAGACGGCCTGGTTGGTGCCGCTCTACCCCTTGCTGGCATCCCTGCTCTCCCTTCTGTGGTCGCCGGGTCTCATCTCCCGCACCGGACCGCGGCCCTGCGGGTATATCAATCTGCTGCTGGTGAGTGTGTCCTTTGTTCATAGCGTGCTGGCTCTGGTGGCCCTGCACTCCAATTCCACCGCGGGCTCGGCGGCGATCTACCAACCGCTCACCTTCGGCTGGACCTGGCTGCAGACCGCCGGCCTGCGCATCGGCTTCGACGGCCTGATCACCGAGCCCGCGCTGATCGCGATGACGCTGATCACCGGCCTGCATGTGCTGGTGCAGATCTATTCGATCGCCTACCTGGAGATGGACTGGGGCTGGCCCCGTTTCTTCGGCTGCCTGAGCTTCTTTGAATCCGGCCTCTGCGCCCTGGTGCTCACCGATTCCCTGTTCTTCAGCTACGTGATCATGGAGCTGCTCACCCTGGGCACCTACCTGATCGTGGGCACCTGGTACAACCAGCCCCTGGTGGTGAAAGGGGCCCGCGATGCCTTCCTTACCAAGCGGATCGGCGACCTGATCCTGCTGGCTGGCGTGATCGCCCTGCTGCCGATCACCGGCACCTGGAACTTCCACGGCCTGCAGGCCTGGGCCGCCGACCAGGCCAACAACCATTTGGTTCTGCCGGGTGGCTACACCCTGATCGTGCTCGCCCTGATCGCCGGGCCGATGGGCAAGTGCGCCCAGATTCCGCTCCACCTCTGGCTGGATGAGGCGATGGAGAGCCCCCTGCCCTCCACGGTGCTGCGCAACTCGGTGGTGGTGGTGGGCGGTGCCTGGGTGCTGCTGCGCTTAGAGCCGCTGATCGAGCTGAGTCCGCTGGCCGCCAGCCTGCTGGTGGTGGTGGGCGGCACCAGTGCCCTTGTCGGTTCTCTGATCGCCCTGGCCCAGATCGATGTGAAGCGGGCCCTCTCCTTCCTGGTGAGCAGCTGGCTGGGTCTGCTGTTCGTGGCGGTGGGTCTGGGGGGCATCCCGGTGGCCGACCACCTGATGCTCGTGTACCCCCTGCCGATGGCCCTGATGCTGATGGCGATCGGCGCCATCGTGCTCACCAACGTGACCCAGGACCTCACCCAGCTGGGGGGTCTGTGGAGCAAGCGTCCGTTGATGGGCATCGCCTTCCTCAGCGGTGCCTCTGGGCTGATGGCCCTGCCTCCCTTCGGAGGCTTCGCGGCCCTGCGGGAACTCCTGGTCCTCACCACCACCAGCGGCCAGCCCGCTTTGCTGGGGGCCCTGGTGCTGCTCACCAATGCCCTGATCAGCGCCGGCCTGATCCGGGTGTTTGGCCTGATCTGGGGCGGCCGTCCCTCGGTGTTCACCACCCGCTCGCCGGAGGTGCTCTGGCTGATGGCCCTTCCCACCCTGCTGCTCACGGGCCTGGTGCTCCATCTGCCTCTGATCCTGGTGCGCAGTGGGGTGTTCGCCTCCGCCGGTTCCTTGCTGCCGATTCCGGGCTGGGGCCCCGAGGCCCTGCCCCTGCTGCTCTCCACCCTGGTGGGCGGGGGTCTCTCCGCCCTCTTCTACCTGCGCCCCCATCCCCTGGCTCATCTGCCGGCGGCACTCGGTGGCCTGCAGGACTGGCTGGCCCACGACATGCAGACCGAGCGCTTTTATCACCGCACCGTGGTGGGTCTGGTGGTGGGTCTGGCCCGGCTCAGCGCCTGGTCCGATCAACGGCTGGTGGATGGTTTCAGCGGCGCCACCGGCGAGGCCGCCTTGCAGGGGGCCCGTCGCCTCAGCCTCACCACCTCCGGCCGCTCCCAGGCCTATGCCCTCACCCTCGTGCTCGGCGTGCTGCTGATGGCCGCCTGGTTGCTCTCCGGCCAGGGCACCCCATCCCCCGACCTCCTTCGCCCGCTCCGCTGATGCCATCCCTGTCACTGCTCCTGCTGGCGGGCTTGCCCCTGGTCGCGGCCCTGCTCCTTCCTCTGCTGCCCGCCACCACCGCTTCGGCGAGGGTGCGCAGCCTGGCGGCCCTCAGCACCGCTGCCCAACTGCTGGTGGGCCTGGCCTGCTGGCGGGACGCCCCGACCGATCTGCAGCTGACCTGGCTGCCGAAGCTGGGTCTCACCTTCGACCTGGGTCTCGATGGCCTGACGCTTCCCCTGGTGCTGCTCACGGCTCTGATCACCACCCTGGCGATCCTTGCCACTCCTGCCGACCAGAGCCGCCCCCGTCTGTTCTTCCCCCTCCTTTTGGCCACCAACCTCGGCGTGGTGGGGGCCTTACTGGCTCGCAATGCCCTGCTCTTCGTGCTGGCCTTCGAGCTGGTGCTGATCCCCACCACCCTGCTGGTGGCCATCTGGGGCGGCGAGAAGCGGGCCGGAGGCGCGATTCGTTATCTGATCTATAGCGCCGTTTCAGGCCTCAGCCTCCTGGGCGCTGTACTGGCGCTGGGCTGGATGAACCGCAACGGCCTCAGCTTCAGCTACGCCGATCTCGCCCACGTTTCCCTCACTCCCCAGGCCAGTCGCTGGGTGCTGGCCTTGCTCCTGCTGGGCTTCGGCCTCAAGCTGCCGATCGTGCCGCTGCACGGCTGGCAACCCCTCACCTATGGCCAGTCGCCCACGCCCGTGGTGATGCTTCTGGCTGGCTGCGTTTCCAATCTGGGGGCCTATGGCTTGCTGCGTTTCGGTGTGGGCTTTCTTCCCGAAACCTGGGCCGCCTGGTCGCCGTGGATCGCCGCCGCCGGAGCCGTGAGTGTCGTTTACGGTGCCCTCAACGCCATCGCCCAGGCCGACATCCGCCTGCTGATGGCCTACAGCTCCCTGGGCCACATGGGGCTGCTGGTGCTCGCCATCGCCGCCGCCACCTCGATGAGCCTCCAGGGCGCTGTCGCCCAGATCCTGGCCCACGGGCTGATCGTGGCCCTGATGTTCGCCTGCGAGGGATTGATCGAGCGCAAGACCGGCACCACGGCGATTGCCGAGCTCTCCGGTCTGCTCAACCCCCTGCGCGGCCTCCCCTTCACCGCCGGCATGCTGCTGCTGGCCCTGATGGCCGCCGCTGGTATCCCCGGTCTGGCAGGGTTCCCGGCCGAGCTGTTGGTGTTCGAGGGCAGCTGGACCACCTTCCCTCGCGCCACCCTGATCTGCCTGCTGGCCTCGGGTCTCACGGCGGTCTACGCCATCCGCCTGTTCAACCGGGTGGGATTCGGCCGCCTCGACAACGACCGGGCCGACTGGCAAGCCACCCGCTGGGGCGAACGGTTTCCGGCCCTGGCCCTCAGCCTGCTGATTATCGCCGCCGGGATCTGGCCCCAGAGTCTGGTGGGCTGGAGTGAACGCGCCACCAGCGGCCTGGCCCTGCGCTCCGGCATCCCATCCGCCCAGCTGGCGAGCGCCCGGGTTCGCAGCGGCGGCGCTCCCTCCCTCGCTGCCCTCTTGCCTGCCGGCGGTTCCGCCACCGGTTGAGCACCAGCCGGGTTGCCCGGCAGCGACCGACCGTTCCCGACTCCATCCCTCTGCCATTCCTCAGCCCTCGCCGATGCCCGATACGGGTCCATCAAGGCCAAGGAGATTCCTGCTTCCACCCCTTCACGGCCCCGGCCCACCTGCCGCCATGACCCCACCGACCGCCACCCCGCAGGCCCCCGCCAGCACCCCTTTGATCCCCCCTTCCACCCATCCGTGGGCCGAGGTGATCCACCGGCTTGAGGCCGGCGGCTCGATGCTGCCGGACACACCGGAGAACCTGATGCAGATCATCGGCATCTACAAGGCCTATGCCGTGCCGATGGATTTCTACTGGCGCGATCTGCTCTACATCGCCGAGCGGGTGTTCCTCAATCCACTACCGGCTTTCAAGTATTTCCCCAGCCAGGAGTACCTGGATCTGCCCAACAGCTACGCCGGCGATCAATCAAAGCTGCGCATCTGGCGGGGTGGTGAGAAGGCTCACCCGGAACTGCTGGAGTTCATGGCCAAGGGTGAAACGGGCAAGATGCCGAAGCTGCTCCACCACCTCTGGCATGACCGCATCAACATGGAGTTCGCCGAAGCCTGCATGCAGGCCATGCTCTGGCACCAAGGCATGGGCGGCCGCTTCTACGACTACCTTGAAAGCGACGCCTACCGGACCAATGCCGACCGGGCGATCAAGGCCTATTTCCGCGCCAACCCCGTGATGCTGGGCCTCTACAAACTGTTTCCTGAGATGTTCATGGAGCAGGTGAAGCAGATGAGCTACTACGCCAACCTTGGCCTCTTCTGGGAGGTGATGGCGCCGGTGTTCTTCGAGATGAGCGACATCTACGACGAGGGCGGTTTCAAGGGGGTGCCCGATGCCATGAACTTCCTGGTGAACGGCATTTTCGCGGTGGCCGGCAGACCGATCTATCACCACGTCTATGTGGGCGATGAATGCATCGAGGTGATTCCCAAATCGGAAGGATTCACCTGGCTCTACGAAGCGGCCCTTCCCTATGTGGAAGCGGTGTTCTATCGCACTGCCCCCTTCCGCGGCACCAAGAGCTACAATGCCCAGGCCGGCCAGGTGCCTGAAAGCCAGGCCGATTTTCACTATGGCATTCTCTACGCCGATGTCTATCCCGTCGGTTCCGCGGGCATCCCTCCCACCCTGCTGATGCAGGACATGCTCCACTTTCTGCCGCCCTACCTGCAGGAGCTTTACAAGCAGCATCGCCGCGGTGAGGAAGACCAGCTCATCCAGCTGGGCATCACCTTTCAGCGCTCCATGTACAACGTGACCTCGGCCGTGATCCAGGCCTTGCGTTGCGCCCTGCTCTATCCCCTCGATGACACCGATCCGGCGCACCTGCTGGCGAACCGCCAGTTCTTCGAGGCCCAGATGGACCGCTTCTTGAGGCCCGAGGCCCGCCTCGGCGCCATTCAGACCCAGGACTACCGCTAGGAATTACCCATGGCCAACATCATTGAAATCGCCAAGGGTGCGGGCTGCTTCTCCACCCTGCTCACCGCCGTGGAGGTGGCTGGTCTCACATCCGCCCTGGAGAGTCCCGGCCCCTTCACGGTGTTCGCCCCGGTGGACGATGCCTTCGCGGCCCTGCCGCCCGGAACGGTGCAGACCCTGGTGGACAACGTGCCCCAGTTGGCGCGCATCCTCAAGTTTCACGTGCTCTCCGGTGCCTACAAGCGCGAGCAGCTGATCGACCAGCCGGAATGGACGAGCCTGGAAGGAGCCCCGGTGCCGATCCGGCGGGCCGAACCCTTCGAGGTGAAGAACGCCACCGTGGTTTCCGCCGATATCGTCTGCGACAACGGCGTGGTTCACGTGATCGATCGGGTGATTTTGCCGGGTTGACGGGCTGGGATCCCAGGCCGGGGCCCGCGGGAGCTGCCGGCGCCCTCCAGGTCCAGAACAGGGCACGCTGGTCGGCGCCGCCTTGCCACCCATGAGAAGATCCGGGGCGATTGCGATAATTCGGCATGCGCCGTCAGACCGTTTCCCTCCTCCAGGCTGCTTCTGCGGCCCGAAGGGCCGCTCCCCTGCTGATCCTCCCCTTCCTGCTGGCGAGCTGCGCTTCCGAGGGGGGCGGCGGCGTGCAGAGCACCAAGATGGCCACCATCAAGGCCCGGGGCAAGCTGATCTGCGGAGTAGATGGTTCCCTGCCGGGCTTTAGCTTCGTGGGGCCTGACGGCAGCTACAGCGGCCTCGATGTGGATGTGTGCAAGGCCATGGCCGCCGCCCTGTTCGGCGATCCGCTCAAGGTGGAGTACCGCAACCTCAACTCCAGCGAGCGTTTCGCGGCCCTGGCCAGCGGCGAGGTGGACCTGCTCTCGCGCAACACCACCATGACCCTCAGCCGCGATGCGGCCGGCGGCAATGGTCTGAGCTTCGCTCCCCCCACTTTTTATGACGGCCAGGGCGTGATGGTGCCCAACGCCAGCGGCATCAAGACCCTCAAGGATCTGGCCGGCAAACCGATCTGCGTCGAGAGCGGCACCACCACCGAGCTCAACCTGGCCGATCGGATGCGCGAGCGGAGCATCCCCTACACCCCGCTCAAGTTCCAGACCGGCGACCAGACCTACGCCGCCTACCTGCAGGGCCGCTGTGTGGCGGTCACCAGCGACCGCTCCCAGTTGGCGGGCAAGCGCAGCAGCTTCCCCAGCCCCGATGCCCACACGCTTTTGCCGGATGTGATGAGCAAGGAGCCGCTCACCCCGGCCACCGTGAATGCCGACCCGGTGTGGGCCGATGCCGTTCGCTGGACCGTGAACACCCTCTTCCAAGCGGAGGAGCTGGGTATCAGCAAGGCCAACATCGCCGCCAAGGTGGCCGAAGCCAGGGCCAATGCCAACCAGGCCGACCTGCGCCGCTTCCTCGGCGTGGAGGGTGAATTCGGCAAGCAGCTGGGTCTGCCGGCCGACTTCGTGCCCAAGATCATCGGCGCCGTGGGCAACTACGGCGAGATTTTCGATCGCAACGTGGGCCCCGGCTCCCGTCTCAAGCTTGATCGCGGCGTGAACAAGCAGTGGAAGGAGGGCGGTCTGATCTACTCGCCGCCGTTCCGCTGATGGGCGTGACCCGTTCCTCGCTGCCGCGCTCCGTTCTCGGGGCTGGGGCGCCGGTGCCTTGGTGGCGCAACCGCCGCGTCATTCCCTGGCTGGTGCAGGGTGCGGTGGGCCTCACGGTGTTGGTGCTGGTGGCCTTCCTGCTGGGCAACCTGATCCGCAACCTCACCGCCGCCGGCCTGCTGCTGAGCTGGGGATGGCTGAGCCAGCCCGCCGGCTTCGACATCGCCGAAACCATCCTTCCCTTCCAGGCCAGTGATCCTTACTGGCGGGGCTTGCTGGCCGGGCTGGTCAACACGCTGCGGGTGGTGGTCACGGGCCTGCTGGGGGCCACCCTGTTGGGCACCCTGCTGGGGATGGCTTCCTTCAGCGGCAACGTTCTGCTACGCAATCTCACCCGCGTCTACGTGGAGGTGGTGCGCAACATCCCCCTGCTGCTGCAGCTGGTGTTCTGGTACTTCGTGGTATTTCTCTCCCTGCCCAATGGCACCGCCGCCATCCAGCTGCCGGGGATGGTATTGGCTAAGTCGGGCCTTTATCTCGCCGGCTTCGCTGAGGGGCTGCGCTGGATGGGCCCTCATCTGGTCAATGGCGTCTGGCAGGCGCCGCTGCGCTGGTCCGTCGAGTTCGGAGCCCTGCTCACCGGCCTGATCGCCTATTCCTCAGCCTTCATCGCCGAGGTGGTGCGCGGCGGCATCGCCGCCGTGCCGAAGGGCCAGTGGGAGGCGGCCTCCTCCCTGGGCCTGAGCTGGATTCAAACCCTCCGCCAGGTGGTGCTGCCCCAGGCCCTGCGCGTGATTGTGCCCGGCCTCAATACCCAGTACATCTCCCTGGCCAAGAACTCTTCGCTGGCGGTGGCGGTGGGCTTCTCCGACCTCTACTCGGTGGCCGAAACCACCCTCAATCAAACCGGCCGGGCCGTGGAGGTGGTTCTGGTTCTGCTCGGCACCTACCTGGCCCTCGACCTGTTCATCTCGCTGCTGATGAACGGCCTCAACCGACTCGTGCAGATCCGGGAGCGCTGAGATGAATCCCTTGCTGCGGCGGCTCCGCCACGACCTCTTCGCCACCCCCGCCGACGGGCTGATCACCGTGGCGCTGCTGGCCGTGATCGGCGCCGGCGCCTCCTCTTTCCTGCGCTGGGCCTTCAGCCAGGCTCGCTGGGCCGTGATCCAGGCCAACAGCACCCTGTTTGCCGTGGGGCGCTATCCGATTGATCAGCAGTGGCGCCTCTGGCTGCTCACCGCCCTGCTGGCGGCGGCCACCGGCATCACCTGGGGGATGCTGCGTTCCCACCCCCGGCCCGACCGCGGCGGCAGCCTCTGGCCCCGCAATGACCGGATCGCGGTGGGTCTGCTGGTGGCGCTCAGCCTGCTGCTGCCCTGGATGCTGGGACTCAGCCCTTCGGTTCAGCTTCGCTGGCTGGCCATCACGGCGGTTTTGGTGCTGCTGCGCTGGTTGGCGGGCCGCTTCGGCCCCCTGCTGCCCGGGCCTTTGAAGCGTCTGCTGCCGCTCGGCCTTCCTCTCCTCTACCTGATTGGCATGGTGCTGATCGGCGGTGGCCTTGGCCTGGCGTCTGTCTCCCCATCCGAATGGGGCGGCCTGCTGCTCACCCTGCTCCAATCGAGTTTCGCAATTCTGCTTTGTTTCCCGCTCGGGGTGCTGCTGGCCCTCGGACGCCGCAGTGAACTGCCCCTGCTGCGCTGGGGCTCAGTGCTCTACATCGAGTTCATCCGCGGCGCGCCGCTGATCACCCTGCTGTTCCTCGGCCAGAACATGCTCGGCTTCCTGCTGCCGGGGGGCCTGGCCCCCGAGCGGGTCTGGCGGGCAGCCTGGGTGCTCACCCTGTTCGCTGCGGCCTACCTGGCTGAGGCGGTGCGCTCCGGTCTGGCGGCGGTGCCCCGGGGCCAGCTGGAGGCGGCCCGCTCCCTGGGCATGTCGATGCCCCAGGCCTTTGCCAGCGTGGTGCTGCCCCAGGCCCTGCGGGTGGCGCTGCCGAGCATGGTGGGCCAGTTCATCTCCCTCCTGCAGGACACCACCCTGCTGTCGCTGATCGGCCTGATGGAACTGCTCGGTACCGCTCGCACGGTGATGGCCAACCCGGCCTTCCTGGGCCGCAATGCCGAGGTGTATTTCACCCTGGCGGTGCTGTTCTGGTGCTGCTGCGCCGCCCTCGGCCTGGGCAGCCGGGCCCTGGAACGGCGCCTTGATCCGGCGGCGATCGCCCGATCTAGCTAATCCTGTTCCCGAATCAGTCCGTCCAGCAGTCCCTCCGCTCCTCAGCCGCGCTAGCGCAGCCCCACCATGAGTCAGCCCAGCCCCTCAACCCTGAGCAGCAGCGCCACTCCCCCCAGCGACGTGATGATCGAGGCCCGTGGGGTCGAGAAGTGGTACCCCAATGGTTACCACGCCCTGCGCGGCTGCGGTCTCACTGTGAATCGCGGCGAGGTGGTGGTGATCATGGGGCCCTCCGGCTCGGGCAAGAGCACCTTCATCCGCACCTTCAACGCCCTGGAGGATTTCCAGAAGGGCAGCATCACGGTGGATGGCATCACCCTCTCCGACGACCTGCGCCACATCGACGCCATCCGCCGTGAGGTGGGCATGGTGTTCCAGCAGTTCAATCTCTTTCCGCACCTCAGCGTGCTCGACAACCTTTGTCTGGCGCCGGTGCTGGTGCGCAAGCGGCCGAAGGCGGAGGTGCGCGAGCAGGCCCTGGCCCTGCTGCAGCGCGTGGGGATCGCCGAGCAGTCCGACAAATACCCCGGCCAGCTCTCGGGCGGCCAGCAGCAGCGGGTGGCGATTGCCCGGGCGCTCTGCATGGAGCCCCGCATCCTGCTGTTCGATGAGCCCACCAGCTCCCTCGATCCCGAGATGGTGCGCGAGGTGCTGGAGGTGATGCAGAACCTCGCCGCCGATGCCATCACCATGGTGGTGGTGACCCACGAGGTGAAGTTCGCCCGCCAGGTGGCGCACCGGGTGGTGCTGATGGCCGAGGGTGAAGTTGTGGAGGTGGCCGAACCGGAGGCCTTCTTCACCAATCCCAGCCAGGAGCGCTCGCGGCGTTTTCTGGATCAGATCCTGTGATGTCGTTGCGGCATTTGGAGGGAAGTTCTGAGCAACCTGTGTCAGCTCCATGAGATGGTTGATGACGCAATTGCTGTGAGAAGGCTGGGACCACGAAATGGCTCCGGAGTGAACCATTCATGAATCTGCTCACGGGGCTAATGGCCCGTCTCAGCCCGCCAGCATCCCCAGGCCATGGAGCCCCTCATAAAAGAGGTAGGCCGCGAACACCAGGGCGAGCACCCCCACCAGCCATTCGGCCTTGTGCTGCAGCCATTCCTCCAGGGCGGCGATCGGCCCGCGGATCGAGCCCGAGGTCACGATCCAGGCCAGGGGCGGCAGCAGCAACAGGGAACTGGCCGCCAGCACAAAGAGGCCACTCACCTCCACATCGGCCTTCAGGCCGGGATGATTGATCAGCAGCAGGCCGGCCTCTTTGAGATAAAAGACCAGGTTTTCCGGGGTGAGCAGAGCACCGGCGGCGCCCACTAGCACCAGCAGCCAGGTGGCCATCTCCGGCAGCTTGTTCATCAGGCGCAAGGCCATGCCCTCCTCGCCGATCAGCGCCTGGGGCGTGAGCTGGTAGAGGCCCAGGGCCAGAAGTCCACCGGCGCCGATCAGGTCGATCAGCACCTGGTCGCGATGTCCGTGGTTTGGGGTGAGGGCCATCGAGCCGCCCAGCAGCAGCAGAAGTAGCACCGCCAGCAGGTTCGCCAGGCTCCAGCCCAGCACGTAGGCAAACGACCTTCGCAGGGGCTCCTTGCCCAGTAGCAGCAGCGTCACAACGCCGATGTGCAAGGGGCTGAAGGCGATGCCGATGCCAAACAGCGACGACTGGGTGACCAGGGATGGACTCATCGGCGGCGGGCCTGGCATTCAGTCGTGTCGGTCACATTAACGATCTCTGTGGGGCCGGCGGGGCGGCTCCCATATCCAGGAATCTCCCCTTCCCGCGCACCCCATCCCGCAGGCTGAAGGATCAGGGCCACAAGCTCCGATCCGGCAGCGGCAGAGGCAGAGGCAGAGGCAGAGGCGGCCAAGCGCCGGATCGATCGCTGGGATCAAAACTGAACTTGATTAGGCAGCATGCTCCGCGAACGCCCTCTCAGGCTAAACTGGTACGCATGTACCAGTCCCGATTCCACGCCCATGAACCGGATCCAGTTCCAGCCTGGAATGTCATTGCCGCAGTTCCTTGAGCTGCACGGCACCGAGGAGCAATGCGAGGCAGCCCTAGGAGGGTGTTGCGCATAGACCCAGGCCACGCTCTCCACAGACGTCCCTGAATCTGCCCAGATCCCAGTGACTTCAATGGATCTGGACGAGAGAATAGGGCATGCAGAAGCCCAAGTCCTTCCGTCCCTGGCAGTCTGAGCAGACGATCCTGCTGCCGCCTTCACCCCGTGAGTGGCTTGCTGACGACCACCAAGTATATTTCCTGCTGGATCTGGTGGATGAACTGGATCTCTCAGCGATCCTGGGTCCCGCAGAGGCCAAGGATCCCCGTGGGCATAAGGGATTTGACCCGCGGATGTTGACGATGCTGTTGCTCTACGCCTACTGCGTGGGCATCGTCTCTTCCCGCAAGATCGAGCGGGTTTGCTACGAGAATCCAGCCTTCCGGGTGCTCACCGGCAACCAGCAGCCGGACCACAGCCGGATCAGTGAATTCCGACACCGCAACCTTGATGCCCTGAGCCACGAACGGATGCTCAGGGCTGAGAAGGAACTGGACAAGGAGATCAACGCCCTGATGCGCAGGGCCGAAATCCTCGATGCCCAGGAAGACAAGCGCTACGGCAAGGGGAAGCTCGGCAGCGATCTGCCCGATGAGTTACGACGGCGTCAGGACCGCCTGGCCAGGATTCGTCAGGCCCGCAAGGAGATGGAAGCGGAGACTGCTGCAGCGACGGCTCGGCAGCGGCAGGAGGAAGCAGAGGAGTCCAGGGCCAGAGCGGCGGCTGCCCGAGAGGCGGATGCACCAGATGTTGAGCAGGCCGAGCTCAACAGGAAGGCTGAGACGGCAGCAGCCAGGGCCCAAGCCGCGCGAGACAAGGCGATTGAGGCTGCCGAGAACGCCGGAGTGGAGCCCCCGGATCTGGAGCTTCTGGCCGTCGAGGTGATGCCCCGGAGAGGCCTGGCCCGGAAGGCCGATGGCACCCCAACCAGGAAGACCCAGCACAACTTTACGGATCCCGACAGCCATCTCATGCAGTCAGGCGGGTCGTACCTGCAGGGCTTGTCCCGCGTCAACCCCCTAGGGCTACAACTGCCAGGTGGCTGTGGACAGCGACCACCAAGTGATCGTGGCGGTTGGGGTCAGCAATCAGCCGCCGGATGTCGAGCATCTGGAGCCCATGCTGCAGCGCATCAGCTCCAGCGCCGGGGAGATGCCCACGGTGATGACGATGGATGCGGGCTACTGGAGCGAGGACAACGCCAAGGCCTGCGCCGATCAGGGCATCGACGCCTACATCGCCACCGGCCGCCTGCCGCATGGGCAGCCACCACCGCCCAAACGTGGTCCACTGCCCAGAGATGCTGATGCCAAAACCCGGATGGCCCGCAAGCTCAGAAGCAAAAAGGGATCCAAGATCTACGCCCAGCGCAAGACAATCGTAGAACCGGTGAATGGGCAGATCAAGGAAGCCAGAGGCCTGCGCCGCTTTATGTTGCGGGGGCTGGAGAAGGTCGATGGCGAGTGGCACCTGATCGCGGCCACCCACAACCTGCTCAAGCTGTTCCGATACAGGCGCTCAGAACAGCAGGGGCTGGAGGGGGCGATTGGATAGGGAGCCTCGGAGCTGGCGGCGGCCAGAGCTGATCACTGACCAATCATCGCCAGCCACAGCAAGAGTGGAAGTCGCACGCGTCCGACTTGCAGATAGCGATCGCCGTCTCAGGAAGCCTGCTGCGGCTCTATCGGCAACAAACTCCTAGCGCAGCCTCAGAGGATTCAACGGCCGGCCCCGTTCTTGCGTCCTGGTGACTCTCCTCTATGTGGAGCAGGAACACCAGATCCAGGGGGCTGAGTCATTGCCCTGTTACTGGCAGCATGTCAGGCCACCATGACGCCAGCAGATCCAGTGCGAGGCACTGGATGCCCCAAGGTCATCGAGCTGAGCAGCCGAAAAATCTCACGAGCGATGTACCGCTTGAGACATCGCATGAACTCCCATTCTGCTTTGCCATCACCTGTCCTTCTCTCCGAGACGCAAGTGAAGACAAAGGATTGACAAAAAACCAGGTCGCGGTTAATATTTAAAAAGTTCAAAAAATACAGGGCTTCAGCATGCTTCCTCGCGGAATAATTGGCGATATCAAGCCTGAAAACTGGCACGGACTGATTGATGCCACATATGCCATCATCGCGACCCTTTTACTGATCGAGCTTCCCACGCTTATCCTGGACGTCATCGAGGAATACGAACTCCACCCAAACCTCCACTTGATCACGTTGGAAACCCTCGCGTCTTCCGGTTTTGGATATTTATCAATTTTCATAATTATCTATGATATCTGGGCTCACCACAGAGTAATCGTCAGCAATTCAGTCATTAATCGCGTGAACCTGTCAATAGGAATTGTAATTCTATTCTTGAGCTCGCTCATGCCACCAATACATCATGTTACAATGGAACTAAAGCGCGAATTGATGGACAGGGAAAACAGCTCAATCGGAGATTTCTCCTTCATTTTTGATGACGTACGCATTGCATCGATTCTAGTAGGAGCCTGCATTTATGGATGCATTGCACTGATCGCCGCAAAGGATATACGGTTACTTCGGCGACGGGGGAGCGAGGCCGACTCCCGGATGATCGTTCTAAAGCGATTAAAAAGCTCTAGCATTGCGATGATATGCGTCATCGTCCTTGTAGGCATCGTCGCTGTTAGGGGGCACATAACTTATCCCGTCCCATTGGTGCTTGTAGCACTGTGTACCCATCTACCCATCGACAAACTGATGATTCAGCTCAAGCAACGGATATCAAGCCGTTAGCCGTGGGATAATGCTCATCATCATGCAAGCCCCCAATGGGGCTAACCCAAAACCGTGGACAGGTCGCTACGCGCGATTCCCTGCCCCCACAGACTGTCTGGGGGCAGGGCACAGCGATCGCCGTAAAGCGCTGCTACTAAGGGTTGCAAGGGCCCAGACCTTAAATCCGACGCCGAGACTCAAGTGAAGACAAAGGATTGACAAAAAACCAGGTCGCGGTTAAAACTTAAAAAACTCAAAAATTACAGGGCTTCAGCATGCTTCCTCGCGGATTAATTGGTGATATCAAACCTGAAAATTGGCTCGGAATGATTGATGCCCTCTATGCCATCATCCTTACACTTTTGCTGATCGAGCTTCCCACGCAGATCCTCGACGTCATCAAGGAATACGAACTCCACCCAAACCTCCACTCGATTATACTCAGCAGCCTCGGGTTGTCGCTCTTTGGATATGCATCGTTGTTTATACTTTTATATGATATCTGGGCCCACCACAGACTAATTATTAGCAATTCAGTGCTTAGTCGCTTGAATCTATCGCTGGGAATTATCATTCTTTTCCTCTGTTCGCTTCTGCCACCACTTTATCATGTTGTAAGCCAGCTTAAACGCGATTTACTGACTAGGGAAAACAGCTCGATAGGCGCCTTTTCCTTCATTTATTGGGACGCACGTTTTGCATTATTTTTAACCATCGCCTGCACTTATGGATGCATAGCACTGATCGCCGCAAAGGATATACGATTCCTACGGCTGAGGGGGAGCGAGGCCGACTCCCGCATGATCGTTCTGAAGAGATTGAAAAGTTCGGGCTTTGCAATGGTGTTCATCATAGTCTTTGTAGGGATCCTTTCTCTTGCGGGGTATATACCTCCTCCCTTTCCAATACTGTCGATAGCACTGTGCACCCATCTTCCCGTCGACAAACTGATGATCCAGCTTAAGCAGCGAATATTAGGTCGTTAACCGAAAAGATAGACACCAGTCTTCGGTTAATTCGTCAATGGCGATATCATACCCTTCATGACATGGTGAACGAACCAATATGGCCCTTACATCCGGAGGCTTAAGGAGATGGCCAAAGCGTCGTTACAGCGAGGACGTCTAGCGGAAGGCCTCTGCGAAGCATTGGGCGTATGTGAGTAAGCGGATGAGCCCGCAGCACAGGCAGAGGGTGGCTCGGAGTTCAGAAGGGCTTGGTATCCACGCGATCACCTTTACAAATGAAGGAAGTCTTGGCGGGATGATTTGACCTACTCATTGCGAAGCACTTCGTCAGAGGCGTGGTGACCTATTGACGATGGACTATCGCCTTGATCTTGTATATCAATGCCAAGATGGCGGTAGAGCGGCTAAGGCCCTGCATGAACACCGTCACCATGGCGGTCACCAGGCGCTGCGCGGAAGCCGTTGGCTACACCCACTGCCAGCCGAGCTTGCCATTGGAATTGCCGCCATCCCCTTTGCCTGCGGGGGCGCCGGTTTCAACCGCTGCGCGCAAGACTTCGTCTACGACGTAGATCACCGGTTGCTGGCGAGCAAAGGAGATGGCCTGATTCATCGGCTGATATAGCGCGGCGCTCAGACCCCGGCGGACGGTCAAACACCTGTTCCGTGTTATCAAATCAGAGCAGGGGGATGGCTTGCCAACCACGTTAATTGAACGCCAGGAACTAGACCAAAGCTTTCAGGAAAGACACTTGGATGATTCGCCCGTCACATTAGGTAATGCAAAAAAGTAACAACGGCTACAAATGCCATTGAGAATACACGGAGAGCTAAGCCGCTAAACAGTGACTTAAACAGGCATTAACTTGACAAGTTCTTCATCGTCCTGCTAAGTTAAGCAAGGTATTGTTAATTACTCTAATTGGGTAATTTCAATGTCAGTACAACCTCTATTGTCTGATACATGGCACGCAGCAATTACTACGAGGGTCTTTCTGCTGACTACTCTCGTACGGGTCTCGTTAGTGACGAGATGAAGGCTAAGCTGATTAAGCGATCCGAGGAAATAGGGCGTATGCAGGAGGCAAGTCTTCCAGCAATTGGGCCTGACTACACCCACGAGCAAATTGAAGCCGAAAATAAAGAGTTTTGGCCAACTCATTGCGAAGCTCTTCGTCAGAAGCGTGGTGACCTATTGACGATGGAATATCGCCCTGATCTTGTGTATCACTGTCAAGATGGTCCTTTCTATGGCACTTCTGAGCAGCAGAAAAGAGAAAAGCATTGGTGGGCTATTATTGCCCAGCCACACGTGACGATGGTTTGGCCGATTGTTCAATTCTGGGGGGAATTTACCCACTTCGAATGGATCTGCCTTGATGATGATACACATGAGCAGGTTGCAAAAGGCAGCGTTTGTTGGGTTCGTCGGGGTCATCGCGGTGGATGCTATTATAAAAGTGAGCAGTTAACATTTGTACGTGACGTATACGCGTCAGATGAACTTCTAAAACTCATTGATGTCTAATTCTCGATGATAATTCGTTGCAGAGGGTGTCGGCACACTGAGCTATTTTTTGGTCTCTGCAACGACTTTTTTAATTGCTTTCAACATCGCTTTCGTACAGCACATGCCTTCTTTTGCCGCGATTTTTGCCCGCAAACCTATCACGTCTGGAGCACCATCACAGGAACCTAAAATCCACGACCGTCGTTGCCGAGCTTTAGTCATTGGTAGTGGTTTTGGGGGCTCAATAGCAGCTTATCGGCTTAGCCAAAAGGGCATTGACACCGTCGTATTGGAGAGAGGTCGCCGCTGGGTAACGTCCAAAGATACCGACGTCTTTGCGACTACTCGACATCTTGATGGACGAGCAAACTGGCTGAATGAAAACGACCTTTTTACTTATGCTATTCCTCCTGTTGGTGAACGCCCCACGGAGCCCTTGGATCGGTATGTCGGATTAGTGGAACACCTTCATGAGGACGGTATGTATGTGCTTGCTCCAGCAGCTGTTGGAGGCGGATCATTAGTATATAATACTTGTTTAGTTCAGCCGAATGAAGAAAACTTTTATGCATGCTTCCCTCGTGAGATCGATTATGCGCAGATGAATTCTGAGTTTTATCCGGAGGTTATCCGCATGATGGGAGCTGGACCAATTCCCGATGACGTCCTTGAGAGCAAATATTATCACGGTGCGCGAATGATGCATCAACTCGCTGTTTCAGGTGGCGTACCCATTCATCGCATCAATGCAGCAACAGATTGGAATGTCGTTAGGGATGAGATCTATGGACGTCTGCGGCCTTCTGCCATCGAGGGAGATATTTGGTATGGCGCAAATAGCGGTTATAAAAATAGTCTTGATCAGAATTATTTAAAATACGCCGAGGAATCGGGTTATGTCTCTGTTCAACCTCTCAGCAACGTCCTCGATATTGCTGAGCAAGACGGAAAGTATTTCGTAACATATGCACGGATTGACGAGCGTGGAAATGAGCTCTCAAGGGAAAGATATATTTCTGACTACTTGTTTATGGGGGCGGGATCAATGGGGACAACCAAACTTTTGGTGAGAGCAAAGCACAAGGGTGGATTACCTAATCTTGATTCATCAATTGGTCAGATGTGGGGTAATAATGGAGATACCTTTGGGCATTTTTCAGTTGGATCATTTTCCGGGGCGCACGAAGGAGGACCAGCCCATCTAGTCGCAACCGATTGGAAAGATAATCCTTTGGGTCCTCAAACATGCATTGCCTATCCAGATCATTCACTACCAGAAGAATCAATTCAGTATCTAGGTATGTCAATACCCTCTGAGAAAGGGTATTTTGATTACGATGAATCAACAGACAAGGTTACTCTACATTGGGCCAACAAAGACACGCAGCGTACCCGTGAACGTATGAGATTGACTCTTGTCAAATTTGCCAGCTCGATAGAGGATCCAGTGCGTGCAAAAAGTGCTGTTGAGTCCATCCAAGTCGAAGGTGGAAATGCAACAGCTCATCCCTGCGGCGGCGTAACCATGGGGTACGCTTCTGATTTATATGGACGAGTTAAAGGTTACAAAGGTCTCTATGTAACGGATGCTGCTTTTATTCCTTTGGGAACCGCAGCTTGCAACCCGGCACTTACAACAGCTGCTTTCGCTGAGAGATCGATGGCGGAGATCCTTAAAACAGATTTTACTTAGGGATGAACTGTAAACCCCGGCGCCTTGGTCAAAATAACCATGTTGTCGTTGTTTACATTGTTTGTGGTTAGCAAGCAGCTCGGGTTCGGTTCTTATGAGCAATCCAAGGCCAGAAACCGGACCTGACGCGAGCGTTTCCTGGCTGATTTATAATCAGGTATGCCATGGAAGACGCTGATTGATCTGATCGAACCTCACGACCCATAGATCAGCAGCAATCGTTGTCGGCCGACCTACCCGTTGGAGACGATGCTGCCGATCCATCTGCTGCATCAGTTGAACGACTTGAGCGATCAAGCGGTGGAGGTAGCGTTTTCATTGAGGTTGCGACGTTGCTCCGCTTTGCTGGCACCGCCGTGATCGGCTCACCTCAAGGCCAATGGGTTAACTCTTAGGCAGGGCACGATCATTGATGCGACCTTGATCGTCGCTTACAGTTCAACTAAGAACAAGGAAAAAGATCGGGATCCTGAGATGCACCAGACCAAGAAATGCAACCAGTGGTACATCGGGATGTTGCCGATGCCCGCATAACGGTAGGTTCACATCGGCGTTGATAGCGAGAGCTGCCTCATCCATTCAGTGGTACCCACTGCCGCCGATGTTTACGACCTCACCCCAGCACCAGAGTTGCTGCACGGCGAGGAGTCTGTGGTGTACGCCGATGCTGGCTACCAGGGAATCGATAAACGCTCTGAGATGGAGGGCCGGGGGATCGAGAAGACGAATCCACACACCAGAGCAAAGAGGAATAATCAATTTCGGTTAATCAAGCGCCAGTTCGGCTTCCAGAAAACCATAATGCGGGGCATGCTCGGGGTCCACTGCAAAGTAAATGTGCTGACAACCTGCTCCAACCTGTTCATGATGCAGCATGAGCTGCAATGCAGGTCTTAATTGGGGGAGCCGTGTGCCCAATTGGGCCAAGCAGCAACTGGTGGATGTGCGAATCAGCTTAAAATAGGGGGGAAACAAACTATGGAGTTGCCGAACGGCATGAAATCACCACGAACAGAAAAGAACGAAGGGAACTGATTGCACTACACGAAACAGTAACACAATGATTTATAGAAGTTGTATTGAGAATCTGAAGAGAACACATTTAGCTGTAGCCGAGGTGGCGATGGTGATGTCGACAATAGGCCCTTGCACCTCGCAGGAATTAAGGCTCAGCATACTGGCAGAAGCAAATAACACCATTAAGAGGCTTATGAAATGAGACCGTGTTGTATTTTAAAAACGAACACCGGCTTTAATGAATGCAGCCAGTGTGCCAAAGGAGCCGCTGCCTGTAATTTGTTCTGTCAGCTGTCCATACGGTCTTGACAGCCACATCACTGTAGGAGTTAAAGTTATCCCATCGGTAACCGAAATGCTGTAGAATGCTTCTATAAAGTAATTCCCGTCGTCTGCGTTTCCATTCCTATTGCTGATAACAAAAGTAGGTTGGCCTGTAGAAAGGCCAAACGAGTGACCCTTTATCAGGGTATCTTTCCACATCATTCCGAACCACCAGGATGCTGATTTAGAAGAAATGTTATCGTTATGCTGATTGTAGCCAGCACCTAAGTTGATCGTCGGGACCCATGGCATTTCAGTGTTAAGATCATAGAAACCTGCAAGACCGTAGGAATGCATGGAATTAGATACTGCAATCGAATAATATGCTGGAGTACCCTGAGAGTTGGCAGAAGCATAGTTATCTTGGCTGTAAGTGTATATACCTGCAACAGTCCATTTAGGTCGAGATAGTGCAAACTGGGCAGTAGTAATTGAGCCAGCGTTTGCAGTGCCGATTCCGCCACTTCCAGAGTTGCTATTCTCACCCCAACGAGATATATACATAACAGTTGCTGCTGCCGTAGATTCAAATAGCTTATCCCTGTAAGTCATTGCACCCCCAGCGCCCTGATTCAAGTTGTAAGCTGCGGGTGCTCCGGCATACCAAGGTACGCCAAATAAAGGAGCGTTTGTTGGATACCGAACTGGCCATGCCCCCAGCATTTCATCCTGTCGAACAATCGGTCCCGCAGTAACTGTGAGTTTTTCGGAGACGGGAAATGTATAATTTAATCTTTGCAGTACAATCTGATTGTCGCCTTGTCCCTTAGGAAAGAACCAGGCATATAGGGTTAATGGTGTTGCAGTATTGATGCCAAAAGCGCTATTTGTCATGTTTCCTACCTCCATTCGGACTTTCAAAAGGTCTTTACCTGTAAAACTTGTGTCGAGATCGAAGCGACTTGCGTATATAAAGCTTAGGCCGTCCGTTGGAAATCCGGGTCCATTGTTAATGCCATTGTTAGCATTAGGCAAGAACATATTGCGCACTCCAGAGCTAACTGCCTTGGCCCCCTGCCCTGTGTATTGTGTGCCACCAAGTAGCCAGCCCATATTGACAGTTAGTTTTGTGGTGGTAGAAAAACTAGCTGCGTTAAGCTTATCAACTCGAGTCTCAAGATTACCAACTCGACCCTTCAATGTTTTTAATTCAGGTTGAAAAATATTGATTAGTGCTCGCATTTCATCTGTTATCTGACTGATGTTTTCTAGGCATGCAATGAGCAGTGAAGCACCCTCAAATCTAGATATCGTGCGTTTACCCTTTAGCGTTCTATCTGGATAACCACCGATGCAGCCGTAGGATTCGACCAAATTCTTTAAAGCTTGATAGGCCCAATCGGATGGGTAAACATCACCGAATGAGGAAATAGAGGTAACTTGATCTTTTGTGGTTGCAGTATATAAATCAATGTCGTCAAGTACCTTGCCCAGCCCCATGGGTTCGGTATCAGGTTGGGCCCTTGCAGGAGCCAGACCCGACACAATCACGACGATTAAAGCGAGCTGGGTATAAAAAAATGTTTTCAGAGGATTCATTGATTTGATTAAAAGTTACTATCTAGATAGAGGGGGTAGTACCAACGGAAGGAATCAGCCGCGCCGCTTTGCGAAGTCAGCTGCATGCCCTTGTTAGTCCGATTGCGTCCGCTAATTCGCCACGGTGAAGCGAGATCCGGTATGAGAAGGCTTCTCGAGTTCGTCCAAGATCGCGACAGCAAAGTCCTCCGCGCTGATTGTATCGCCGATCGGGCTGTCTGAGCCGACGCGGTAAACGCCGGTGCGCTCGCCTGGCGCGATCATCGGAGGTGGTGACAGCATGGTCCAGTCAAGACCGCGCGAGGCACGGTAGAGGTCAAGAATGGTCGAGAAAGTAGCAGCTTCATTGTAATATGCAGGTGGAAATCCCGCGGTGTCCATAAGGCGAACGCCGTCAATCTCAAGCGACCCGGCTCCGCCGACCACAAGGAAGCGACCAGAGGGCTGGGCGGCGATAAAATTGCTATGGGCCCGAATGGTCGGCTCGTGTGAGCCTCCTCCGCGGTCCGGAGAAACCGCGATGACAGTGACATCGGATGCGTCTATTGCCGCGCTCACCGCAGAAGTGTCGCTCAGCTCCACAGCTGTCGCTATGGATGCACCTTTAACCGACTTACCTGATCGGCTTAACGCAGTCACCTGATGGCCACGATGGGCGGCTTCAGCGACGATTCTTGAGCCAATCATACCTGTGGCTCCGATGACAGTGATCTTCATAGTCTGGTTCTCTAAAGATGGTCTCGAGGTTAGTTGGTTTGGACGTTTATTTGTGAAGATTAATTTCCCAATGGCGGTTGATAACGCGAGTCTCCATGTTCTCTCTGGAAGCTACTGATTCCATTCGGGTCCCAAACGCCAGGAGAAGATATGTCTTTAGTCTTTGGTACAATACTAAGCTTTTGGCGAACTTCATCAATGGGGATATTCTTATAGTCAAAATAATCAACACCATACATAACATCTAGATTGCATATACGCCCGCGACGAATTGCATCTGCCAGTCGTTCAGGCATTCCAGGCAAATCTAAATGCCCCCTGTCAGCATTGAGAGCACCCCCTCCCCAGGACTCAAGTCTTCCCGTCTCGAACAAGCTAACAATGGCTATCAGGAATGAAAACCCTTTAACGTCCGGGATAGATGATCCTATGAATGAAAAAACCTCTAGCTCATTTTCAACTGTTGTTCCGTAATCTGCCAATACATGTATCCAATCATGTTGGCTGATTGTTGGGTTGACGCTACCTTTTTGACCTGTGAAGACAAAACCACGTCCCTTGTAATACTTCCAAATATTCCTGCCAAGAGAATCTTCGGGGCAATTTTCAAGCTCCATCCACTGTTTAAGCAATTCCGGATCTTCTTCGTCTTTCTCGAATGGATCAGTCAATGATTTGTTGACTCGCATTATTTCACTGCCCTTCTTGATAAGATCTGGATTGCCTAAGTACCCTTTACGATGAAGATCTAATGCCGCAATGCCATAGGCTCCAGCACTGTATTCTCGTGCAATATCGATAAACTCATCTTCGATCTCTAATATGTCAGCAATTTCCCTTAATGACTTGGTTGCACTTTGTGGCATTGGATCTAGTACTAGCTCCGCTAGTATAAAGAGCTGGAAAAGACGTTGTTTAATATTAGTTTTGACATCTGTAAAACTTGATGAAAAGTCATCCATGAGCTTGGCTCGATCGCTGGAAGCACTACTCTTGGGCGTATCCACACCTAGCAATGATGACCCAATCGCATTTATGAGCTTTATTTGGGTAACCCCTGAACTTCTTGTCTTTTTGCCGTGTTCGCTGATTATGTGAAGAGCTTGAAATGCATTCTGCCTCTGCAACAATGAAAGATTTTTAAAGTCGGGATCAATGTGTATCACGTTAAAAATTCAAAACTACCTAACCTTACTTCCTCTCATATTTCTTTAAAGCCATTGTCAGGGAAACGAAATGAACTGTTTTGCCCGATGTCAGCTACATAGGCGGGCGCGTTGACTCATGCGAATTGTTACCCATCTAGTTGACGCCCGGCCGGTACTGGCTTCTTGCTGTTGAGCTGGCTGTTTTCCTGGTCCCGGATTGCCCCCATCTGCTGGCCGACCACCTGTTCGGCATGGCTGATGCGCCACTCACCCATCCGCCTCTGCAAGGTGCGCAGGCTGCCGAGATACAAACCAGGGGCCAACACCCGAGGGTCGGATCCAGCCGGGTGCGGTAGGTGCGCTTTGGCACTTCCAGGCCTCCGCGCTTGGCAGGTTCGCTCTGCCGCCACAGCAACCGCAGGCTGCCCAGAAAGACATTTAGATCCTGGTTGCTAGCTGATCGATCGCTCACTGTTCCGCGACAATCTGGTTGAGGGGTCGCGCCGATCTGGTTGACCGCTCACGAGGGGATCTGCTGAATCCGGTTGCCATGCGCAGGGCACCGGGCCATGCCTGCTCCCCTCACCGCTCAACAGATTGCGCTGTACATATCCAAACGACGAGCCGGCAGCCGCCAGGAGGTGGCTGCCGGCTCGGCTGGCATCTCGGTGAGCAGTGCCCACCGGATTGATTCAGGTCGCCTCCAACCCAAAGCCGCCAAGCCCCGTGGTCGGCGGCGTCTCGACCCATTGGCCGAGGTCTGGGAACCGCTGCTGTTGCCACTGTTGGAGCGCCATTCGGCCCTGACACCCACCACGCTGCTGGAGCACCTGCAGGAGCAAAAGCCAGATCAGGACTGGAGTTCGCTCAAACGCACCCTGCAGCGGCGGGTGCAGTATTGGAAGGCGCTGCATGGCCCGTCGCCGGTGGTGATGTTCCCGCTGGCCTATCAGCCTGGCGAGATCGGCTTCTGCGATTTCACCATGGTGAAACGGGTGACGATCACCCTGCGTTGTGAGCCCTTCCCCCATCTGCTGTTCCACTACCGCCTGGCTTGGAGCGGCCGGGCCTACGGGCGGATCGTCCATGGCGGCGAGAGTTTCGTGGCCAGCCACCACGCTGGTGCAGCTGCTGCAGAAGGCCCTACCGAGGCCGTAGGCCGAGCGTGCCGGAGGCACTAGGCCGCCTACGACATACCGGCGATGCTCCAGAAGCTCGATCGCTACGCCCTGCTGGTGATCGACGACTTCTCCTACGTGCGGCGCAGCGAGCTGGAGACCTCGGTGCTGTTTGAGCTGATCTGCCACCGCTACGAATGCAAATCCCCGCTGGTCACCAGCAATCAGCCGTTCCGGGATTGGGACGACATCTTCCCCAGCTGCTCGATGACCGTGGCGGCGGTGGACCGGCTGGTGCACCACTGCCACATCTTTGGCATCAAGGGCGAGAGCTACCGCCAGAAGGCAGCTGCTGCAAGGGTTTCCAGGAATCCAGGCGACCCGCCAACGTAATTGACGCGAACGCCATGGCGGGCACGATCAACAGCAGCAGCGCTCCAGCCAAGGGAGCCAAACCGGCGACACGAAAACTGGCCCACCGCCTGCGTCATTCCGCCCCTGCAGCCAACTGGATTGACGCGCCGCGACAGGTCTGGGCACGATCAAGTTCCAACCTGCATTCCAACCCGTTCGTAGGGCCAAAACCAAGCCCGATCACCCGTCAACCTGATTGACATCTGACAGCTCTCGCTGCTCGGTTCGCTTTCTCCGTTCACCAGAGCAGCTTGGTTCCACCGAATCGTCTCCAGCAGGTCCACCGGATCGCATTGCTGCTGCAACGCCTCAATGCTTTGGCGGTGTTGTTGACTGATGCCACGCCAACGCAACAACCGATCCGCCGGGGTGAGCGGTTGGTCGTGGCGCCGACGCGGGCGGTGCCCCTCTCGACGGTCGCTCTCCTCAAACGGAATCCGCTTGGCCGACGGCTGGTAGATGTTGGTGAACAGCCGCAGAGCGGCATAGAGCTGGCAGAGCCGCTCCAGCTGCTGCGGTCCCTCCAGGCGTCGGTGTCCCACTACGCGGCGCACCACCATTCCGTTCTTTTGTTCGACCCAGGCCTGGTCATCGGATTTGTAGGCCCGTGAGCGGGTTAGCTCCACCGGTTTGGCAGCCTCCGCGCACCAGCGCTCAAGGTCCTCGTTCATGTAGACGCAGTCAGCCGGAGGCCATACGCCGTGTCGTTATCCACGTCGAGACCGCGCAGCGGCAGTGTCATCAGCGTCTGCAGCTCCTGCAGCGCAGAGTGCACCAGCAGCCCATCTCGGCTGGGCAAGGGCACACATTCACTCCAGCCGCTCGCTACATCGGTGAGAACAAGAGTCCACAGAAACGGGCCCTCCATGCGCCCGCCGCAGTGGGCCACCAGGTCCATCTCAAACCAGCCCGGCTCTACATCCTTCAATCCGTTGTAGACGCCAGTCGACCGGAGGACATCGGTCGGCACAGTGGTGCACCTCCATATCCCGGTGGCGACGCGTGTACGGCGGCTGCTGAAGAAGAAAATGCAGCGACAATTTGCAGTGAAACCCGCTCAGCACAACCAGCTCATCCACCTGGACACCATTCTTCTGGTAGGTAGGTTGGTGGATAGCGGCTGCGAGCAGCCTCCAGAAGCTCCTGGCGCTGCTGACGCTGGGCCCTGCGATCAGCCGGTGGCGATGATCCACCTCTTGTCAGGCGGCAGTTGTAGTTGGAACTGATCTGAGCCACCAGTTGCCGTACGTCCCCTCTGTCGCAACGTTACGACTAAGCCCAATCAATCCTATTCACAAGTGAGTGAACGAGTTTTTGAGTGCTTGTATCAGCGAATCCAGATTGAACTGTGGATGGATTCAGCTCGTGAGAGGGAGGAACACGCCGTTTTTGGGGTTTTTCCCAAAACTCTCAAGGCAGTAGCCAAAAAAACTGATAAGCTGGTTCTTGATGTCTCTAACCTTACATAGTTTACCTCTGTACGGTTCGAGACACCATCTCTTTTGTTACTCGAATCATGCTTTTACCTGCACACGGTCAATCCAAGGGGAAAATCGGAGTCTTTATTGAAGATCACTTTGATATGACTGAATATCGCATCTTCAATAAGCGGCTCCCCTCAAGTGGATACGACGTTGAATACATCACAAATCTATGGGGGAACTCCTCTCTTCAATACGGCTCCAACCCAGATGATGGCTGGGTCGAAGAGCATCTCGTCGTTTCCAAGGACGTGAAAGACGTCAACCCTTCAGAATACAAAGGTTTCCTCTTGATTGGCGCCTACGCAACTGATCGTCTTCGCTATACAGTGACTCCGGCAAAAGGGAAGCCCAATGATGCACCTGCTGTGGAGCTTCTACGCAAGATCATGAGTACTCCCGGCGTAAAAGTTGGCACAATCTGCCATTCTCTTTGGTTACTTTGTGCCGACAAGTCTCTTATTGAAGGCCGTAAGGTCACTTGCGCCCACAACATCATCTGTGATGTTGAAAATGCCGGTGGCGTTGTTCAATACGGCGATGATGGTACAGTAGGCAGTGTGGTTGATGGTGACTTAATTTCTGCGAAACACCCTGCCTTCACCGATGAGCTCATAGACATTTTCTTGAAAGAGATCGAAGCTTAAATCCCTTGAAGCAAACCACTGATTTTCTATTAGATGTATACAACGGTATCGAGACTTTCATTAATGAAGACTCCCAGGTTGGCCGCTTGGTCAACCTATAGAGTCTGAGTTTGGCTCCCGACTGCTTCTTCTTACCGTGCCATTGGAGTTCCACTGTGGAACTCCAATGGACTTACTAATCTTTATATCTTGCTACAGATAACGGACCTCGAGTTGGTGTCATTTTGGTCAACAAGAAATTTTATGCAGTTTTTTCTTTGCTTTGTAGTTAATTCAAGCATCCCGCCCTTTGTTTGATCCGTAGATGATGGTTCATTTCCGAAAGCGAATTTAAGAGAACGATCAAAGCGAACCATGAAACTCATTTCCGAACGATATAATGCCATAGCGATTGAAGCTATGTCATGACTCTCAAATTACGACGAATTTTACTATCCAGGTGCTGATGGTATTAACCAGATATCACTAGACAACTTCATCTGTACGACCTATACATGAACCCTCGCAACACAGGCCCCAATACGATTGCTGCAACGCGCCTGCTGTTTTCCATACTGTCGCCATACAGACGATGAAACTCCTTCGTAAGATCGAAGTTGCATTACGCCGCCAGCTCAACTACTTGCAGCTGACTCTTGACGCCATTAATGCCTTGATCGGCACTACGTTGATCCAAGACAAAGTCTGCCTAAGCGCCATGGTCAGCTCACAACCCATGGCAATCCCCCTGCATTGAGCTACACTTCAATTCACACAGGACCACACCGTTTCTTCGCTGATGTAATCAGCGGCGCTTATTCTGTTCATCCATTATAGCCGCTGATGTTGTCGTAATATTAAAAGCTATACATATTCGCTCTTTGTTGCCATGAATTGGCACAGTTTCATGTGGCAGGTAGCTTGGAAAGATGACAATTTTGCCAACATCTGGAGTCACTTCATAATTCTCAAAGCGAGAAAAGATCAGATTACCTTCTTGAGATGCACTGGATGATGTCATGGCTGGGGTCTTGAGATAAACCACACCACTTAGCACGCCTTCAGGATGAACATGCCGTTTCTGATAACCTTTATCACATAGAATAACTCCCCAGCCACTGATATCCCTTGATTTTCCAGAATTAAGTTGTGCTAGCCATGGATTATGTGACTGAATTTTAAGATACTCGTCACAATGGTGAAGTATTCTTTTTCTTAGCTCAGATATGGAAGGATCGCTGCAGGTGGCAAGTACTTCGTGTGTCTGAAATCCCCCAACCGTGGGCTTGCCAGCCCGGTTCAACACAAGGGTTTGATTTGTTTTCAAGCAACGAATTAGTTCATTGACAAGACTTTCATCTTGCTGCATGATTCGAGATGTATAAACCACTCTTGATGGACAAAGGCAAGGACTTATTGCAAGTACTTCATAGTCAGCAGGACGAAGCTCACTGGCGGCGGCAAGGAACTTGAACATGTCTATCTTTGACCTGAGATCGAGAAGATGCTGCCTTGCACGGTCCCATTCTTGTTGTTCAATACTTTGATAGAATTCTGCCAAGCCTCCCTGCCGTTGATCGCGCTCTTCAAGCTTGCTTAACGCTGCAATCGCTTCAGGAGCTGATGGAACAATCTGAAGGCATTTTTTCAGAGACTTCCTTGCTTCAGCATGCCTGCCCATCAGAATGAGAAACATTGCCAAGTTGTAATGCCCAAGGAATTGCTGCGGAGAAGCCTCTACAACTGACTTATAGCAGGTCTCAGCCCTAGGATAGTCTCCTTTTTCAGAATATATTATAGCAAGATTTGTTAGAAGAGCAGGATCTAGTGGATGCAAGGCTAGAGCCTTGCTGACAATTAGCTCTGCATCTTCAATCTGTTGTTTCTGCAATAGAAGAGCACTCAGCTGGAGACAGATCTCAGGATCAGCTGGGCGAAGGTGATGGAGGTTGACCAGCAGATCGTACTGGGTCTCGTGATCACCACACCTAAAGGCTGCAATCAAGCAAAGCCGAAGAATCTGTATGTTGAGCGGGAAAGAAAGACCAATTCTTAATTCATTCAAAGAATCAACTATCTGAATGTATTGCTTAGCATGGTAAAGACACTGAATGTAGTTAGAAAAATTCTCCTGATTAGTTCTGTCAGAATCCCAGACTACACGAAATAGTGTAGCAGCCTCACTCAAGTTACCAAGTTTTGCGAGACGGATGGCGTCGCTGACTGTTGTGGATGCAGAAGACATTTTATTCAAAGATCTGACAGGAAAGGGTGCACTATTAGATAATACACCCTTGGAATAGCTACCCTTCTTGGAGAGTCTGCAAGTTAATTACCTAGTTAACGATGATAAACTCATCATCCAATTCGGCATCTTTGAGCCCTTGGGTAACAGCTGCATTCAATCCTTTCAGCTGAAACTTAAAGTCGGGTCCACGTTGCTGTGCGGTGAATAGAAGATAGTTCCAACCGGTATCATCAATCGACTTTAGATTGGTCATATCAAGAGTGATCCCCTTAACGCCTTGAATTTTTTCAACTTCTTTTTTTAGTAAGGGAAGCTTACAGCGGGTCAGATCACCATCCAATGCGAGCAAGGCGATACTCTGCTCGTAACTGATCAGATCGGCACTAAATCCGAGACCAGCAGGTTCAATCCTTACGCGAACCCGAACGGCTCGTTCCGAATCGGGAAGGTTAACAACCAGATTCTTACGGTCAAAGTCTAAATGGCTCTTCCCATCAATCCATACTTCTGCTAATTCGACACTACCAGCGGGTAGCAAGTCTGGAGCCACTCGAAGCTTTTTATCCGGCCAAGCACCTGCATCAGGTTTGAAGAAGAAATCCATCGACTGTTTATTGACCAAAAGATTGGAATAAATAGCCGCCAAGAAGCATAGCTCAAACGAGTGGTAGCCCGCCATAGAATGACTCCCTTTTCCACGTTCAGTGCCAAGGGCATAGGGTTGACCATTGGCCAAGACGTTAAAATAAATACCACCTTCTTCATAGTCTAAAAACCAACCATTATAGAATGCACTACCCTCACGGGCGAATCGTAAATAATCGGGCTTGTCATCATAGACGCCAGCCATGATGTAATAAGCAAGGATACCTTGCTCTTGCTGCCACCAAGCCTTCCGGTCATGCCATACACGCCGATAATGTTGCTCACCTTCCTTTAATGTTCTTTCCATCATGTCATACCATCCGCCGCGTTGATTATCGCAACCTGCAGCTGGTATCGCATCAGCAATCTGATGGGCAAATGTTTTATAGCTATCCTTTTCAGTCAGGCTATTCATTCTAGTGAGATTCCAGGCAACTTTCAGGTTATGGCCAACGACACAACGTGCTTTGTGGATACCCCAAGTTAAATCGTGAGTCCAATCCTCGTAAAACTTCTCATTCATAAACGGACTGTATCCGTAGTCAGGAAAGTGTTCACAGATTGTATCAAATGTATCTTCAAGAAACTTTGAGTAGCTCTCGTCTTCAGTGGCAAGATAAAGATTAATAAGATAAGCAGGGGCGTGGTCGCCAACTGAATTCCAGTTTTTCTTTCCTTTATTTACCCCCAGCGAATCAGCCTTGGGGTTGAAGGTTACGGGATCAACATGTGAAAAATAACCGCCGTAAGGGCCGTGGTCTTTATAATATCGGTTTAAAAAAGTTATGGTTTCATCAATGTCAGTACGAATGTCGGGATTGCCGGTAACTCTATATGTCTGAGTGGGTCCAGCTAGTGCATAAATCTGCTCATAGCAGGGTATCGCGTTTCCACCCTCATCACCACCTGCAGTTGACCCCATATACTTTCTTACGCTTCCATCACTTTGAATGTCAATCTGGCTATACCAATAGCAAATTCCCTCAGATTTATTTTGATGACGGAAGTGTCGTTGTATATATTCTGTACCCTTCGTAGCAGCTTCATATGCCCGTTCGTCGCCCGTCATCATGTATGCTGTTGCAAATCCGTAAACCAGTCGCGAGACGGTATCCAGATTCTGTACCCCGTCTAGTTTCCCACCTTCTGAACTCAGATCTGTACGAAACTTTTTAAAATCAATTGTTTCGCCTTCTTTTACTTTAAATTGTGCCTCAAGATAGAAGTTAAGGAGTTGCTGGATCTGATTAATCCACCAGTTTTGGTCTTCAAACCGGAGGTCAGTTGACGAATGACCAAACAACAATAAGTGCTTAGCCTCAAACTTTAACTGATCAGTCTCAGGATAGAAAAGTCCGTAAGCATGGATGAAGCGTCCTTCTACGAGAATATCTTTGATATCGGGGGCTACTTGGAAGGGCTCACCTAGATTTCTCACTAGTTCTGCATAACATGCATCTGTGATCTTGATATCATAAAAACGATGGTCGGATGTTTCAAGTTCTATAACCCCTTGGCAGTCAAAAACTTGGGGATAAGAGACTTTACGAATATAACCTGCGATCAAGTCCGAAAAAGGAAAGTTCAGCTGATTTGTGGAGGACATGTGCAACCTGAGGGTGAGTTGTGTTGTCTTAAAACAAAAACGAATTACCCTAAAGAAAGTGGGTAGACCGGAGCAATTGGTTATGATACCATATTGACTACCTCGCTTGGGTACCAGTCCTTGAGACAAGAACAACAACACTTCTGCCGCCTACCAAGTAAGTCGGTTGATTTATCAGAACCATATCTTCGGGTGCACTGATATCGTTAGGTGATGCCTCACCAGTATCAACAGATCTATACCAGTTTAGGCCATCGATCGTGGGTATCTGAAATTCAACGGCATCCCAATACATATTAAACATACAATGGACATTTACCGTTTGATCAGTATCCTCAGCAGTATCTCCGTACGTCACCGCTAGACACCTGGATTGACTATCATCCCAGTTGGGTTGGTTGATTTGTGTTCCATGCCAGTTAACCTCACTCAATCCAAATCTGTTTTTTACTCCCTTAAAAAATTTACCCCTGAAATGATTGATATATTTTCTACGTTTTTGGATGAGCATGGACCAAAATCTAATCATCTCCTGTGACTCTCGCGAATCAATCTGATTCCAGTTGTACCAATTTATCTCATTATCGTGACAATAGGTATTGTTGTTACCGCCTTGGGTTCGCATGAATTCGTCTCCGCCAACGATCATCGGCACACCCATGGAAAAAAGATGTATAGCGGCAAAGTTTTTAATTTGTCGCTGGCGTAGATCTTTGATCCATTGATCATCGGTTGGACCCTCGGCTCCACAGTTCCAGCTGAGATTATCACTGATTCCATCATTATTGCCCTCACCATTGGCCCAGTTATGTTTGTCGTTATAAGCAGTTAAATCATAAAGAGTAAAACCATCGTGAGCAGTTATGAAATTAACACTATTTATGGGTTGCTCGTGACGTGCTTGATATAGATCTGCACTGCCCGCAATCCTAGATGCCACTTCACTGATGATTCCAGGATCTCCTTTCACAAATCGGCGAATGCAGTCGCGATATTTTCCATTCCATTCAGCCCAACGTGCTCCAGGAAAATATCCGATCTGATAGAGACCCGCAGCATCCCAGGCTTCTGCAATCACCTTACGACGACCTAAGATATCATCCAGTTCAATCGCCCAGATCACTGGAGGATGCTCAAGTGGGGAGCCGTCTTCTCCTCGGCTTAACACAGAGCCCTCATCAAATCTAAATCCATCCACGTGCATCTGTTCAACCCAAAATTTTAGGGAGTCTAGAATGAGCTTTTCGCCTACAGGATGATTACAATTAAAAGTATTTCCACATCCAGTGTAATCATAATAAAATTCTTTTGAGCCGTTTGGTCCGGTTAAGTAGTAATAAGTTGAGTTATCAATTCCCTTAAAGCTGAATGTCGGCCCCTGATGATTACCCTCGTCGGTATGATTATACACGACATCAAGGATCACCTCAATTCCTGCCTTGTGTAGAGCTTTAACCATATCTCTGAACTCTCGTACGTGATCGCCAGAATGTGAAGATACACAATAACCTTGGTGGGGGGCAAAATAACCCATCGTACTGTAGCCCCAATAGTTCACAAGCTTTCTTCCATCATGCTCCTTTAGTATGTCTGTGTCGTCAAAACTACAACATGGAAGAAGTTCGACAGCGGTTACACCGAGGCTCTTAAGGTAAGGAATCTTTTCGATCAGGCCGAGATATGTTCCAGGGTGTTTAACCCCGCTGCTGGGGTCTTTGGTAAATCCTCCAACATGCATTTCATAGATAACACTATCCGCCATATCATGGTTCAAGCATTTATCATCTTCCCAATCATAGTCTTGTAGATTAATCACTACACTTCGAATGCTCGTATGCAAGTTGTCTCCAGGGACACAGGCTGACCCACGATCCCAAAGTTGCAATACATTTCCATTGGAGTAGGGATCAACAAGAACCTTCTCTGGTTCAAAGCGATGACCGTTCCAAGGTTCTCGCGGTCCGTCAACGCGATATCCATATCCCATCCCTGGTATCACATCAGCAACGAATACGTGCCATATGTTGAAGCTATGATTTCTGTTTGGGTCAAGATCAATAACTCGAATAGGATCGGGATCCTCAGGCTTTTCAAATATGAGTAGCTGCACCGCTGTTGCATTTGCACTGAAAAGAGAAAAATTTGTTCCCTCATCTGTTGGCGTACTTCCGAATGGATGCGAAGCTCCTTCAAAACGCCGGAAACGTTGACCTTCACTCTCTAGAGGTTGGCCCATAAGACCAGCATCAAAAATGAGTGACGTAGCCGATGGTGAGAAAATCATATTAGTGAGCTTGTCAGATTCAAAAAATGTTTATGTAAAATTTAGCAGTTCAATTCAGGTTTTTTCTTAATTGACATATTTCTTCATTTGTGGCGGGCTGCTTCATCAGCAAAGCCACACAATGTAAAACTTGATTAGGCAGCAAGCTCCGCGAACGCCCTCTCAGGCTAAACTCGTACGCATGTACCAGTCCCGATTCCATGCCCATGAACCGGATCCAGTTCCAGCCTGGAATGTCATTGCCGCAGTTCCTTGAGGTGTACGGCACCGAGGAGAATGCGAGGCAGCCCTAGAGCAAACCCGCTGGCCAAATGGATTCCGCTGCCCCCGATGTGGAGAACAAGAGCATGGTCTTTTGTATGTGCGTCGCCACAGGCGCTATCAATGCCGGAGCTGCCGTCATCAGACGACAGTCACTGCAGGAACGATCATGGAAGCCACCAAGCTGCCGCTTGGGGAGACCCTGGAAAACCCAAGCCATCCGCGCGAAAATTCCCTTTGTAAGCGCAGGCGCGGGCTGAGTTCATGGGCAGCAAGCAGCTCGGTTTCCGCTTCGCGCAAGGCTTCGCCTACGGTGATTGCGAGCAGGCAACGGCCAAGAAGCGCACAAGGCGCGAGCTGTCTTTGAGCGAAATGGAGAAGGTGGTGCTGTGGAAAGCGCTGATTGATCTGATTGAGCCCCACTATCCCAAGACCAGCTCCAAGGGTGGTCGCCCGCCCTATCCGCTCGCGACCATGCTGCGGATCCACCTGCTGCAGCAGTGGTACGACCTCAGCGATCCAGCGATGGAGGATGCGCTG
>Ga0208360_1000022_pt1 | contig 74279 bp, 74 predicted proteins | sample LakMenE27Jul10ns_FD_150739 | JGI IMG/M metagenome (GOLD analysis project Ga0208360, IMG submission 150739) | Freshwater microbial communities from Lake Mendota, WI - 27JUL2010 deep hole epilimnion ns (SPAdes) | ecosystem: Environmental > Aquatic > Freshwater > Lake > Epilimnion/Euphotic zone ...
ATCACCGAATCCGAGCTGCTTGCTGCCCATGAACTCAGTCCGCGCCTGCGCTTACAAAGGGAATTTTCGCGCGGATGGCTTGGGTTTTCCAGGGTCTCCTTAGCCGGCGGCTTGGCTATCAAGTTGTGATTGCGATCAATGCTGATGTGGCCCATGGATCCAAACGGCCGGGCCGATGCAGTAGCCACCGCCTTCAAGCGCACCTGGTCAGTTTGATGAAAGTTTAGGTATTTGATGCCAAGATCTTCAGCTTTGTCAAAGAACCATTTTGTCGAATCCTGCAGTTCCGCATTACCTCTTCCAAGTTCGGCGGCTCGCCTCGACATTGGAATCCGGCCTAAAAGATCTGCCAGAAGAGCGCCGCGGTGAGGAGTGTCGATGAAGTGAATTCTCCCCGTAGCACTCAATATCCAATTCGCCGTTTTTGCCTCATTGGATTGACCAATGTTATTCTCCTGGCAAAATTTCAGCAACCTCTTCACCACATTGCCGCCATCGCTATGAGCAACCCAGCACAGTGAGGAGTCTAAGCTACTAGAGCCGCCAGGGCGGATGCCGGAGTGAGACGAGAGGTGTTGCAGTATGTTGCCGGCAAGCTCACTACGATTAATTGAGCCTTGGATTCCAAATATTGTTTTGGCCGATTCATGCTCAAGCGACCATACGCCAATGCTATTGAATCGCTGATCTTCTAGCAGCCAATGCAGCATCGAATCGTTCTCTCCCCCATGCTCCTCCCGCCACATGCCCCAACTTTTCAAATAGTGGCCCCCCGCCCCATGCACAAACACCACATCGAGCAGCCGCCCACGACGCTCCAGGGTGTTGCCGATGGCGTGCAGCTTGGTCATACCGATAGGGAGTTGCAGCATGCTCAGGCCACCTCGGCAGGCCTGAGCATGCCGCCCATTCTGCAGGTCCATGCCCGAGATCGCAGCGGGCGGGCTGGTGGCCTGCGTTGGCTTGCGCAGCTCGGCGCAACGCCTGGCCAGCGGCAGCTTTTGTAGCTATCTCTCAGAGGGCGTGATCTCCCCTTCCGCCATGGCTGACCCCCTCCCCGCGCCCGTGACCGTGGCCAGCCCGGCGGAGCAGGAGCTGATTCATCAACTCAGCCGCTACTGCCGCCGCCTTCACTGGGGGGCCACGGCTCTGCAGCTGCTCACAGTGTTCACGGCCCTCGCCGCGATCGTGCTCTCGCTGCTGGTGGCCACCTACACCGGATCCGACGGACTCGATCCCAGCTTGCTCAAACTGCTGGCTTTTCTCTCGGCCATCTTCACGGCCCTGTTCAGCGGCTTCCGGTTGCGCAGCAAAGCCGCCGATCTGCGTACGGCTTTCCGGATTCTGAATGCCGATCTGATGCGCTATCGGATTGGTCAGTACACCGCCTCCCAACTGATCGAGACCTACAGCAAGGTGGAAGAGCGGATCGGCCAGGTGGAGGTGGATGGCATGGGGAATCCGAAGTCCACAGAGCCCAGCACGTGATTGCCCATCCGCCCATGGCTGATCCCGTCATCGCCGGCACGATCGCCAGCTTCGCTGTGCTTGCCATCCTTCTGGCGCTGCTCGTGCTGCTGCTCCCCAGCCTGCTGGTGCGCCATCTGCTGGCGCCCCTGCTGCCGGGCGTGATCTTCCGCGGCGACCGCGAGCGCCGCGAGCTGGCGCTCACGATCGACGACGGACCCAGCCCGGGATCCGATGGCTCACGCCACACCGGCAGCATGGCGTTGCTGGCCCTGCTGCGGGAGCTGCAGGTGCCGGCCACCCTGTTTGTGATCAGCGGCCACCTGGAGCGGGCTGATCCCGCCTATCTGGCGGAGGCCCTCGCCGCTGGCCATGGCATCGGCCACCACATGAACGAAGACAGCGTTTCGGCCCGCCTCAGCTCCGCCCGTTTCCGCCAGGCCTTCGATCAGGCCGCTGCCCAGCTCCAGAGCGCAGCGGCGCCGTGCCCGCTGCCGCTGCGCTGGTTCCGGCCCGGCGGTGGCTGGATCCGGCCCTCGATGCTCCGCAGTGTCGCCGCGCGGGGCTATCGGCTGGTGCTGGGTTCGATCTTCCCGTGGGACACCTTCCACCCGCCGACGGCCTGGATGGCCTGGTTCGTGCTCCGCAACGCCCATCCCGGCGCGATTCTGGTGCTGCACGACCGGCCCGATACCCTGCCAGCAACCATGGAGCTGCTGCGCTTGGTGGTGCCCGCCCTGCGGCAACGTGGCTATCGCTTCGTGAGCCTGGATCGCCTGCTCAACGCCTGAGCGCTCACCACTTGCGATAGGGCAGAAACTTGCCATTCATCGTCACCAGCACCCGATCACCCTTGGGGTCTTCGACCTTGGCGACGGTGAGAGTGAAATCGATCGCCGACATGATGCCATCGCCGAATTTCTCCTGGATCACATCCTTCAGCGGCAGGCCATACACCTGCAGGATCTCGTGGAAGCGATATAGCAACGGATCGGTGGGGATCACCGGGTCGAGGGCGCCCTTGATCGGATAGGTGGTGAGCTGCTCGCGCAGCTCCTGGCGCTCCGCCTCGGGGATCGCCAGGGCCTCCAGCAGGCTGTCGGCCTCCGCAAGGTTGGCGGTGGCCTGCCCATGAATCAGGCTCGCCAGCCACACCTCATCCACCCCCAGCCGCGCGCCGAGATCGGCGAAGCTCAGCCCGCAGCGTCGCTTGGCGGCGAGCAGCGTGGCGGCCAGAGGGCAGAGAGGCATGGCGGCAAGAGGTGTTTGAGCGACCTTATGGGCCGGCGGGTTCGCCGATGGCTGCCCTTGCTACAGAGAGGCCGTGCCTGGATCACACCCTGCCCAGCCGGACCAACCGGACCAGCCCGCTCAAACCGTTCCGTCCGTTCCTGCCATCACCACCCCCGCAGTGCCACCACCACCACCGCCGCTGCGCTGCTGCCTGCTCAGCGGCGGCGAAAGCCGGCGCATGGGGCGCGACAAGGCCCTGCTGCCCCACCCCGAAGGCGGCACCTGGCTGGAGCGCACCCTGCGGCTGCTGGCCGACCTGCACAGCCCGATCACGCTGCTGAGCCGCCACCCGCAGCACCTGGTGCTGGCCGAGCGGCTGGGGAAGGAGCTGCGGCCGAGCGGGGAGCAGCCCCAGGCGGGCCACAGCCCTCTCACCGCCCTGGCCGAGCCACCGCCCTGGGAAGGGCCCCTGCTGGCCCTGCACCGGCTGATGCAGCACCACCCCGAGGAGCGTCTGCTGCTCTGCCCCGTGGACATGCCAGACCTCACGCTCGCGGCCCTGCACACGCTTCTGGCGGCAGCCGCTGCGAGCCCCGGCCGGCTGCAGCTCGCCCATGACGGCACCCGGCTGCAACCGCTGTTGGGCCTCTATCCGAGCAGCCCACCGATACGCGCCCACCTGGCGGCGGCGGTGCAGCGGGGCGAGCGGCGTCTGCAACGCTGGCTCGCGGATCTGCCCTGCCAGGTGGTGCCGCTCGATCCCGGCGCCATCCGCAACCAGAACCGCCCCTCCTCCTAACGCGCCTCCACGGCAACCAGCTGCAGCCGCGCTGCACGCCTCCTCCCGATCGAAACCCGCGGCTGTCGGATGTCAATCAGATTGGCCGGCGCCGGGTCGGTGATGGCCCTTGTCACTATTGACCCCTCATCTACCCCCTATTCCCCATCACCATGAACGACAGCAAACCGCCCGCACCCCTCACCCGCTCTGGACTGGCCCAGAAGAAGATCACGTAACGCTCGTGAACGCAGGAGCGCAGCCCCTCGCTCAACTCTGGCCGGGGGGGGATAGGCCTTGGGTTGTTCGGCGATCCTTTGGCTATGGGCCAGCAGCTCACCGACAAAGCTGGCGGCCCGCTGCGGATTGTCCCTGGCGATGGAATCACCGATCTCCCGCAGGTCGATCTCGGCCTGGGGGGAGAGCTCACAGCGCATCAGCGGGTGCGCCCTTCTTGGCCCATTGCTGGTAACGGGCCTGCAGATCGGCGCTCACCTGCTGCACCGGCCTGCCAGGGCCGCTGTTGATCCCCTGCTGAATGTTGGCGCGTAGCGCCTCCCGCTTGTCCATCGCATCTGCAACCATCAGCTAAGGCGCAACGGCCTGAATGACAGACGGAGCCGAGCGGCGAAGAACCGTTTTCTTGATCTTCTCGCCGGACTTCTCGGTGGCCAGGTCTAGCTCGTAACTGTTCTGCAGGTTCATCCAGAAAGCAGCCTCGACGCCGAGCCACTGTTCTAGGCGCAAAGCGGTATCGGCTGTCATGGCCCGTTTGCCGCTGATGAGCTGATAAATCCGATTGGACGGCACATGCAGCTGCCGGGCAAGTTCGGCTGCTGAGATGTTCAGCTCCTGCAACTCATCCGCCAGAATCGTTCCTGGATGAATGGGATAGACAGGGCGTTTTTCTGTCTGGTTCAAAATGGTTCTCCGTTAGTGATAATCAACAATCTCGATATTGAATGGCCTTGGTGAGCGCTCCGGCCACTCAAAGCAGATGCGCCACTGCTGATTGATGCGGATGCTGAACTGACCTTTGCGGTCACCACCCAGAGCCTCAAAGCGGTTGCTGGGTAACAGCATCAAGCCCTGGCGGGAAACCGCAGCGCTAAGGATAAGGAGGCGCTTTTTGGCCTGCTCCTCGAAAGCCTGAAATTCCCTGACCCGCTCACCGTTGGCAAACCGCGCGGTGCGCTTGTCCCGGTACAGGGGCGGTGCTCTCTCCTGGTCGGGCCCTTGTGGGCTTGCCTCATCGCTCTCCGTCGCCATGGGGTCAGACTGCCAGCAACGACGCACTACGTCAAGCGTCTTTTTTGGCGACGTCGGCCTGCCGATTTTGAATAGTTTGTTGAATTCTCGACAAAACGATGCGCGGGCCGGAAAGCCGCCTCAAATGTCAAAGATTGACAAGTCTTGCCAATTCGGGCAGGTTGATGGTCGAAGCACGCACAGCGCTGGTCGTCATGACGATGAATGTCAATCTCTCCCCCCAGCTCGAAGCGATGGTCAAGGCCAAAGTTGCTTCGGGTCTTTACACCTCCGCCAGTGAGGTCGTGCGCGAAGCCCTGCGCCTCATGGAGCAGCAAGACCAGCTGCGCTCCCTTCAGCTCCAGCAGTTGCGCTCCGACATCCAGGAGGGTCTGGCCAGTGGCTCTCCCGTGCCCTGGAGCCCCGACGAGATCAAGCAGGACGGGCGGCGGCGCAAGCCTTCGCCCCGCTCCGCCGCCCAGGGCGGTTAACCCGTGGCGGTGATTGTTCTCCAGCCCAGGGCCAAGGCCGATCTCTCTGACATCTGGCAGTTCATCGCCGAAGACAGCGACGATCAGACCGATGCGTTCATTGACCTGATCGATCAGAAGTTTCAGCTGCTGGCGCAGCAGAGCGGACTGGGGCGACGACGGGAGGAGCTGGCCGAAGGCTTGCGTAGCTTCCCGGTGGGCCGTTACGTCATCTCCTATCTGCTCATCCCAGGCGGTGCTCAGATCGTGCGGGTGCTGCATGGTGCCCGCGACATCGAAGCGGCATTCACAAAGCCGGTCGCCGATGAATGACTGACCGAAAACACCTCTCCGGCAGGGAATTCGAGCGCCTGCTGGAGGCCATCAAGGGCAGTCGGAACGAAACCCGCGACCGCTGTCTAGTCCTGTTGATGTTTCGGCATGGGCTCCGCGTCTCCGAGGCCTGCGGCTCGGTGCTGGAGCAGGTGGACGTTGAAAGCCGGGTGCTGCACGACGCTCGCCTCAAGGGGGGCCTCTCCACCACCCACCCGCTCCGAGGGGACGAAATCCGCGCCATCAAGGCCTGGCTGGTGCAGCGCGCGCACCTGAAGGCTCCCGGCAAGGTCTTAGGGCGGGCGTTCTTCCTCAGTGAGCAGCGGAAGCCTCTGCACCGCTCACCGTCAACCTCGCCCTGCGCAAATACGGCGAGAAGGCCAAGCGACCGGTGGCCGTTCATCCCCACATGCTGCGCCATGCCTGCGGGTTTGCTCTTGCCGATCGTATAGGCCCGTGCCGCGCCTATTTCTGCGGATTTACAAGAAATACGGGCGTGGCGGGCTTGGTCATAGGCTCAGTAGAAGCTTCCGGTGGTGGTGGCATTAAACGAATCGTTGGTTTCCGATTGGCAGGATCTAAGACTATGGCAAGAGACTGGCAGCCAGCAAAGGCCGATAGCGGGCCACCCCCCATAAACACTTTAGGATATAAATTCATCTGAATACCAAGATCTTGAAGATATAAGCATTGTTTCAATAAACTCGCCTGGCCGTTCAACAATTCGTTCCTTAGCCTTGACTCCTCAAACTCGCCCTTAATTTTTGCATACTTCTTACAAAATTCGCGTAGTGCACTGTTGCCAAATGGAACACTGATGCCTGCCGCGGCCCCGTAGTTTCCCAGCCCGGCATCTGATGATTGGAAGGGATCGTAATTGTTGTTAGCCCACCCATTTATGTTCCCTCCAAAGCCTGTGAAGTTAATCGTAGCAGTAGGGCAGCTTACTTCTTGCTGGAGTGAGTAATTAACAGTGCCATTAACAATCCCAGGAGAGAGAGGTCCAGGGGTAGGTACATAGGCTGGTTGAGAAAAACTGGGTGTGGTAAGAAGCCAGCTAACGACGATCGTCGCTGCCCCCACTTCCGAAATGCGTCTACGCGCAAAACTCAAAGAGTTCTGAGCAGTCAATCGCACTTTAAAGTTGCGTTGGCGAAAGGAAGCAAATCTGATGTGAACCATTTTCTGGATTAGGATAATGACTGGTTGGTAAGGGCTAGCGAGGTCAATATGCCACTGCCACCGAGTTTTTGTGCATTGTACTCTGGCCTTGGCCGTGTCTTTGGCCTCAATTATAGGGACTATTTGTCCTTTGGTTTGTCCTTTGGGGGTTCTGGGGGTGCCTCCCTAGGAGGCATGGTGATGTACATCCCTTTATCTCGTGACCACTCAAGGCTCCATTTATTGTCGAAGTAAAACCGTGGAACCTTGGTAATGTCGACTTCCTCTTGTTCGCGTGCGAGAAAGACTTTCTGACTCATTTTGTGGGATGCCATGATAGACGCCTCTTAAACTACCTCGAAAAATTTAAGTTCCAGCGGGACGCAGCAAATCAGACTCATTCCTGCATCAGCCCGAGCTTGGAACAAATTCTTTCGATGGCTTATTTATCGAGGCGCCCTTAAGGGCACCTCGATAAATAAGCGCTTTCCAGTGTTTCTGCGGACATGAAAAAGCCGCCAATCGGGCGGCATAGCATGAAGTTCTTGTATCGACCATTAACGATATCACTTGAACTATGGCACCTTCTCAACTAGAGTCATGCAATCGCTGCAATATGACCAGAGCGCTGCAGAAAGCGCAGGAAGTTAAAGGTTAAGTTCTTTAGGCCCACCAAGCCTCGTGAGGATGGCATGCTCCTCAATGGCTCGCTGGGCGGAATCATGGGCGGTGCTGGCGCCCCGTAAACCCCCTGCCCGCTCCGTGCACCCTGCAGGACGTGGATGACCTCGATCTGCTCCGGCTGCAGGCGGTAAAAAATCAGATAACTGCCATGGACGCATCGGCGAATCCCGAAGCGCTCGTAGCGCGGCACCAATGGGTAGGCCCTGGGGATGTCGGCCAGGGCCAGGCAGCGATCCAGTAGCTCCTCGACGAAGCTGAGCGCCCGGGTGGGGTTGTCGGCTTCGATGGTGCGGCGAATGGCAATCAGATCGGCCTTCGCCGCCGCCGTGATCACCACCCTCATGCGGCAGGTGTGTTGTCAGCGGCTAAGCCACGCAGCTCCCGCCGCACCGCTTCAATCTCCTGCACCCGCCCCGCCTCGGCGTCGGCCAGGCCCAGGGCGATGGCCCCGTCGAGCCGCTCCAGACGACGCTCACGCTCCATCAGACCGCGCAGGGCCTCGCGGATGATCTCGCTGTTGGAGCCATAGAGGCCGGATTCCACCTTCTGGCGGATAAAGCTGGCCATTTCCGGCGGCAGGGTGATGGAGAGCTTTTCAGCCGATTGCATCGCATGTCCTCCGCTTCTGGCCTGCGCTGGGCCTTGCAGTTTGCGAGCAGATCATTCTTGTGCTCGGCGCTCCAAACCCGTTGCTCCCCCGGGAGAGGCTGGCGCGGCCCAGCCGTCGATCAGGGGCCAACCTCCGCCGCTGCTGGCATCCTCCGGGACAGGAGCAGCTGGGTCGGCTGCTGGCGGTGCAGGCGGCGCCGGGGCGCGATCAGCGGGCACGACGGGCGCCCGATGCGGTGGGACCGAAGCCAGAGCGGCTGGCCAAGGGCTGGGGCCCCTAGCGTTCGGGCCATGGAGCCGCCCCTGCCCCTCGATCGCTACGGCCGCCCGCTGGGGGTTCTGCGCCTCTCGCTCACGGCCCGCTGCAACCTGGCCTGCCCCTATTGCCTGCCGGATGGGGTGGAGCCGCCGGGGCTGCTGAACCGGGCTCAACGCCTGTCCGTGGTGCGCGCCGCGGTGGCGCTGGGGGTCCGGAGCCTGCGGCTCACCGGCGGCGAACCCCTGCTGCACAGCGGCCTGGAGGATCTGATCAGCGGCGCCGCGCCCCTGCGCCAAATCGCCGCCAGCGGAACCGCTGGCCTGGCTGAAATCGCCCTCACCAGCAACGGCAGCCTGCTCACGGCCGCTCGGGCCCGCTCCCTGCGCAAGGCCGGGCTGGACCGGATCACCCTGAGCCTCGACGGCGCCACGGGGGCCAGCGTGGCAGCGATGGCGGGCCTGCCGGGCGGAACAACCGCCGGCGACGACCTGCTGGCGAAGGTGTTGGCGGCGATCGACCACGCCCGGGAAGCGGGCTTCGATCCACGGAAGGGAGCGCTGAAGCTGAATGCCGTGATCCAACGCGGCCGCAATGACGACCAGCTGGTGGCGCTGGCGGACCTGGCGCGGCAGCGGCGGGTGGAGCTGCGGCTGATCGAATACATGGATGTGGGCAACCGAAACGGTTGGGATCCCACCCAGGTGATCAGCGCCGCCGAGATGGTGGATCGCATCGCCAGCCACTGGCCGCTGGAACCGATCGGCCGCCCCAGCCATGGCACCGCCAACCGCTGGCGCTACCGCGATGGCGCTGGCCACCTGGCCGTGGTGGCCTCGATCACGGCCCCCTTCTGCGGCGACTGCAACCGTCTGCGGCTCACCGCCGACGGTGTGGCCTACACCTGCCTGTTCGCCGCCGACGGTGTCGACCTCAAACCCTGGCTTCAGCCCAGCCTTGATCCTGAGGGTCTCGATCGGGCCCTGCGCAGCCTCTGGCGGCAACGCCGGGATCGCTACAGCGAGGAGCGCTCCATGGCCGCGGCCGCAGGCAGCGCAGCAAAGAACCCCCGAGCCCATGCCGAGATGGCCTACCTGGGCGGCTGAGCCGTGCCTCAGCCTCAACCCTCGGGGCCGCGGCGATCCTGACGAGCCCGCACCAGCACCGGCACCCGTTTGAAGGCGGGCGTGCCGCTGCGGGCATCGATCACCGCACGGAGGATGGCGTTCACCTCCGGATAGAACATCAACGCCGCACCCTCGCGAATCTCGCCGGGGATGATCTCCACGTTCTGCAGCTCGCCGGCTTCCCCCTGCACCGTCACCCGCTGGTGGGCCACCCAACCAGCGCGGGCGATGTCAGCCCGGTTCATCAGGATCGTGTTGCGGTGCGGCATACCGCGATACATGTCTCCCTGTTTGTAGACAACGGTGTTGTGCTGGCTGTAGCTGCGGGCCGTGATCAGGGCCAGCACCACACCCGCTTCATCCGGCGCCAGGCCGCCGAAATGATCCGGCTTCGGCAGCTCCAGCGCCGGCAGGGGGGTGATCTCCATCCGGGCCCGGCCGCTGGGGGTGGCAAAGGTGGGTTCGTTGAACAGCCTGCCTTCAACACTGAATTCCTGCCGGCTGGCATCGATCTGGGCGATTGGGCCGTAGCCCGGCACGGTGCGGCCGATCAGCTCGCGCACGTAGCTGGCGTCCTGCAGGCGGCCCCAGTCGATCGGCTCCGTGCCCAGCAACCGCCGCGCCAGCTCGGCCAGGAAGGCCACCTCGCTGATCAGGTCGGCGGCTTTGAGATGGGTGCTGCCGGGTTCATTGAGGCGCACGAAGTTATTGCCCGATTCGGTGGTGGTGCGGTGGGGTGTCTCGAAGCGGTTGAACACCGGCAGCACCAGGGTGTTCCTTGCCGCCAGTCCGTGGAAATGGCCCTGGTTGGGCTTGGTGGCCAGATACACGACCGTGTCGATGCGGGAGAGGGCCCGTTTCGCTTCGGCCGAATTCGGGTTGGCACCCCAGAGGTTGCCGCCGAGGCAGAGCAGGGTGTCCACCGCCCCGGCGCCTGCGGCTTCGATCAGGGCTCGGGTGTCGTAGCCGGGAACGGGGCTGAGGGGCCGGCCCAGCAACTCCTCCAGGGCCTGCCGCAACTCCGCCCGCAGCTTCACGGTGACCCCCATCGAGCCGAAGCCCTGCACGTTGGAGTGGCCGCGGATTGGCATCGTGCCCGCGCCGGGCTTGCCCACGTTGCCGCTCAGCAAAGCGGTGTTGGCGATCGCATGCACATTGCTGGTGCCGTTGGCGTGGTGGGTGATGCCCATCGCCCAGGCGAACACCACACCTTTGGCGCGTCCGATCGCGGCAGCGGCGTGGGCCAGCTCCTCACGGCTAAGGCCGCAGCAGGCCGTGATCGCCTCCCAGGGGGTGGCACGGGCCTGCTCCAGCACCGCCTCCCAGCCTTCGGCGTGGGCCGCCAGGAAGTCTTGGCGAATTTGATTGGCCTCCAGCAGCGCCTTCTGGATCCCCACGAACACGGCGGTGTCGCTGCCGGGGATCGGCTGCAGGAAAATCGAGGCGATCGATGATCCCTTCAGCAGCGAGCGGATCGGGAAGGCGGGGGAGCCGAACTTGAGCAGGCCCACCTCCAGCACCGGGTTGATCACGATCACCGTGCCGCCCCGCTGCCGTAGCTGGATCAGCTCATTCATCAGGCGCGGGTGGTTGGCGGGGGCGTTGGAGCCCACCAGCACGACGCAATCGGCCTGCTTGAGGCTTTCGAGGCTCACCATCGAGGTGCCCGATCCGAACACCTCAGCCAGCCCCACGGTGGAGGGGGCGTGGCAGAGGTCGGAGCAATCGGCCAGGTTGTTGGAGCCCAGGGCCCGCAGCAGCAGTTGCAACAGATAGGCGGCCTCGTTGGAGGAGCGACCGGAGCTGTAGGAGGCCAACCGCTGCGGCGGCACCCGGAAGGCCGCCTCGGTGAGCTCGAACACGTCGTCCCAGCCGATCGGCTCGTAGTGGCTGCGTCCCTGCCGCAGGATCAGCGGCTGGCTCAGTCGCCCCAGCCGGTCGGCCTCCAGGGAGCTGAGCCCCTGCAGCTGGGCGAGGCTGCGCTGGCCGAACAGCCCCTTGGGCACGGCGGCCTGCAGTTCAGCCGAGATCGCTTCCACGCTTTTGAGGCAGCGCTGCAGCGGCTCCCCCAGCTCATCATTGAAGCCACCGTTCTGGCCGCCCGTGCCCCAGGCGCAGGAGAGGCAGGCGCTCTTGTGCAGCAGCGTCTTCCAGAGCAGGGGCCCCTGCAGCGAGAGGCTGGCCTTGGCCCAGCCATCAATCACCGGCCAGCCGCCCCCCACCGTGGGTGTGCCGGGTTCGGCGGGGGAGGGGCCGGAAAGCCTGGACTCGCCGGCAGCGTCGTCTCCCATCGGAGCGGACTGAGGAGATTATTCAAGCTAGTGGCCAACAAGGGTTACAGGGCATTGGCCGCCCTCTCTGGCCCCATGGATCCACCCTCCCTCCCGCGCCGAGCCCCGTGCTGCGCCCGGTGCCACCACACACCAAACCCGATCGGAGCCTGGAGCAGGCGCCGCAGCTCCTGACGCCTGCCCTCAGCCCATCCAGCCCAGCAACTTTCCGCTTGCCACCAGCAGCACCACGGCCAGCAGGCGCCGAATCCACAGGGAAGGAAAGCGGCGGCTGCCGCAATGGGCCCCCAGCCCTCCAGCCACCATCACCGCCAGCGCCATGGGCCCCACCACTCCGGCCGCAGGCAGAGCGGCGCTCCCCCTGACCATCACCAACCCGGCCAGCCCCGCCAGGGAATTGACCAGAATGAACGCCGCCGAGACGGCCGCCGCCTGGCGAGGCACCAGCCAGCCCCGCAGGATCATCAGCGGCGTCAGGACGATGCCGCCACCGGTGCCGGTGATGCCGGCCAGCCCGCCGAGGAGGCCTCCCGTCAGGCTGATGGTGACTAACCCTGGCACGGCTGTAGAAACCTCTGCGGAGGACGAAGGCTGCGACAACCGCCAGGCTGAGAACAGCAGCACCAGCCCAAGCAGGCGTTGGAGCGGCAAGGCGGGCAAGGAGACCATGCCGCCCACCAACGCCGCAGGAACCGAGAACAGGGCGAGCGGCAGCAACACCTCGCGCCGAAAGTGGCCGGCGGCGGCGAAAGTCCAGCTGGCGAGGCTGGACACGAGCACGTTGAGGACCAGGGCAAGGGGTCGGATCTCTGCGGCGCCAAAACCGCTCAGCGCAAGCACCGCGATATAGCCGGAGGCGCCGGCATGGCCAACGGAGGCATAGAGAAAGGCCACCCCAGCCAGGGCAAGCAGCAGCAGCGCGGAGGTCTGCATCGGCGCTCAGGCGAGCTGATCGGGATCTTCCCGCAAGCGAGGCAACAGCTGCACCAGATTGCAGGGGAGGGTCTCCGCATCCAGCTGGGCGCGGATCAGCCGATCCCAGGCCGTGGACACCGCATCGAGCGAACCGGGCAGCACGAAGATGAGGGTGCCATTGGCCACACCGGCGAGGCAGCGACTCTGGAGGCTGCTGGTGCCAATGGTCTGGAAGGAGAGCATCCGGAAGAGCTCCCCGAAGCCATCCATCGCCTTATCCAGCAGTGGAGCCACCGCTTCCGGGGTGCCATCACGACCGGTGAGGCCGGTGCCACCACTGCTGATCACCACCTGCACGGCCGGATCGGCGATCCAGCGACTGACCTCCGCTCGGATCCGGTATCGGTCATCGGGCACGATGCAACGCTCCTGCAGCCGGTGGCCCGCAGCCTCCAGGCGCTGCTGCAGGGCATCGCCGGAGGGGTCGTCGGCGAGGCTGCGCCGATCGGACACCGTGAGCAGGGCGATCGAAAGGGCCACAGCAGGCCAGCGGCAGAAGGCCATTGTGGGGCTGGGGCAGCGGCAGAGTGGTTGGAGTGATCCAGACCAGCCATGCGCGGGCCAGGTGATGGGGGAACGAACGCCGAGGCAGTGGCCACGGTGAGGGTTTTGCTGTTCGCCGGACTGCGGGAGCGGGCGGGCTGGGGGGAGCGACCCTGGCCCCACAGCGCCGGCCTCACACCGCACCAGATCTGGAGCCAACTGCCCGATCCAGCACCAGCGCACAGCGTGCGGGTGGCGATCAACCACAGCTTCGCCAGCTTCGACACGCCCCTCAACCCCAACGATGAACTGGCCTTCCTGCCGCCGATCAGTGGAGGCTGACAGTGGAGGCTGAACGGCGCGATCCCGTGGAAGCCACGCTGCCCCGACTGGATCTGCAGCTGCTCTCCACCACCCTTGATCCCCTGGCCTGCCTGGCCGCCTGGCAAAGGCAGCTGGCGGACCTGCCCGGTGGCCTGCCCGCCGCTGAGGCTCACTTCATCGGCAGGGTGCGGGGTATGAGTGGCCAAGGCCTGCCGCTGGAGGCCCTGGAGCTGGAGCATTACCCCGCCATGGCCGAACGGCGCCTGCGGGAGCTGGCCATAGTCACGGCCCAGGAGGCCACCGCAGTGCTGGTGCGCCACCGGATCGGTCAGCTGCGACCCGGTGACGCCATCGTGCTGGTGGCGGTGGCGGCGGATCGCCGCGGCCCGGCCCAGCGGTGCGGCCAGGCCCTGCTGGAAGGCCTCAAGCACGAGGTTCCCTTCTGGAAACGGGAATGGGTGAACGGGGTGGGCACCTGGGTGGAAGGCAACACGCCCCTGTGAGTGCACTCCGCTGCCCTGACCCCGGTTGGGAGACGAGCTCAGAACAGGGGCAGCAGCAGCAGCTGGGCCCAGAGCTCGGTGCCGGCCTCCAGCGCGGCTGCCTCGGAGGGCAGCTCCAGCAGCAGCTCGGCCCCCTGCAGCGAACCGATGCGGGACGACGCCTGGCTGCCCTCCAGCAACGCCAGCGGCAGCCCGTCAGCGGCGAATGCCAATCGGGCCCGGGCCAGTTCCGGCCGCCCCGGCCGTCGCCTCAGGGGCGCCGCCAGCCTCACCCGCAACCGCCGCAGCCCCACGGCATCGCCCCCTTCCAGCGCCTGCAGCGCCGGCAGCACCAGCTGCAAGGCCGTGATGGCGGCTGCCACCGGATTACCCGGCAGACCGAAGAAGGGCAATCCGGCCAGAGTGCCAAACGCAAAGGGGCGTCCCGGCCGCAGGAACAACTTCCAGAACGCCACCGTGCCCCGCTCGGCCAAGAGGGGGCGGATCCAGTCGCTGTCGCCGGCAGAAACGCCACCGGTGCTCACCACCAGATCACAACCGGCAGCCAGCTGATCAAAGGCGGCCGCCAACCGCTCCGGCTGATCGGCCACCTGCAACCGCAGGGTCAGCGGGTAGCCCAGACGGGCGAACAGAGCCTCTAGCAGAGTGCCATTGCTTTCCCAGATCTCACCGGGCCCGCGATCGGCACCGGCCTTTACCAGTTCATCGCCGCTGATCAGCAGGCCAATCCGCGGCCGCGCCGCCACCGGCAGCATCGCCACACCACAGCCCGCCAACCGACCCAGATCGGCGGGCCCGAGGCGCTGGCCGGCCTGCACCAGCACCTGCCCCGGCGCCGCCTCCTCATCGGCGGCACGGATCCAGGGCTCCGGGCCAACGGCCTCGGTGAGGAGCAGCCACTCCCCCTGGACCTCCACCTGCTCCTGGGCCAACACCCGCGCGGCACCTTCCGGTAAGGGGGCTCCGGTGAGAATGCGCACCGCCTCCCCCTCCCCCATGGGCTGCGGGTAGGGAGTGCCGGCTGCGGAGCGTCCCACCACCCGCCAGCGGCGACCGGGTTCCGGCGGTATGGCATCGGCCACGGCGTAGCCATCGAGGATCGCGGCCCGAAATCCCGGCACCGCTTCGCTGGCCAGCACCGATTGCGCCATCACCCGGCCCAGGCAGGCCGCCAGCGGGAGGGTCTCCAACGGCGGATCAGGCCGCAGCGCGGCCAGCACCCGCGCCCGTGCCTCCTCCAGCGACAATCCCTCGGCGGGAAACGGTTCAGCCCTGGGTTCAGCCATCACCCCGTTCCCAAACACCGCTGCGGCCCCCTTGCTTGCGCAGCAGCTGGATGGGCCCGATCGTCATGGCGGGATCGGCGGCCTTCACCATGTCGTAGAGAGTGAGCAGGCCCACACTCACGGCCGTGAGCGCCTCCATCTCCACGCCAGTGGCGGCGGTGGTGCGGACCCTTACCTCCACACGCAGCCCAGACCCATCAAGCGCCGGCTCGATCGCGGCCTTCACCCCCGCAAGCGGCAGCGGATGGCAGAGGGGAATCAGTTCAGCGGTGCGCTTGGCTGCCTGAATCGCCGCCACCCGGGCCACCGCCAGCACATCCCCCTTGGGAGCCCGACCCTCCAGCACCAACGCCAGCGTGACCGGCTGCATGCCCAGCCAGCCCTCGGCCACGGCCTCGCGAACCGTGGCTGGCCGACTGCTCACATCCACCATGTGAACCTCACCGCGGCAATCAAGGTGCGTGAGGCTGGGGAGACTTCCGTCCAAGGCTTGGCTCACGGATGGGGCGCGGGGGTCAGTGGGGGTGCTCATCGGGTGGCGGCGACGCGAGGGCAGGCAGCAGGGCAAGCGGGGCTTCACCCCCCGCGCAGCTCCCGCCGCATCCAGCTGATCCAGTCGGCCGAAATCTGCTTGGGGCAGGCCGCCTCGCATTCGAGGTGGCTGCTGCAGCCGCCGAAGCCCTCGGCTGCCATCTGGGCCACCATCGCCCGGGCCCGCCGAGATCGCTCGGGCTGGCCCTGGGGCAGCTGGCCCAAATGGGCCAGCTTGGCGGCCACAAACAGGCTGGCGGAGGCATTGCGGCAGCTGGCCACACAGGCGGCGCAGCCGATGCAGGTGGCGGCGTCGAAGGCGCTGGCGGCCTGGTCGCGGCCGATCAGGATGGCGTTGGCCTCCGGGGCGCTGCCGGTGTTCACCGAGCAGTAGCCGCCGGCGGCGATGATCCGATCGAAGCCGCCGCGGTCCACCGTCAGGTCGGCCACCAGAGGCAGGGCGCGGGCCCGCCAGGGCTCCAGTGTCAGGGTGTCGCCATCGCGGAAGCGGCGCAGGTAGAGCTGGCAGACGCTGGTGGCCGCCTGGGGTCCGTGGGCCTGGCCATTCACCAGGAAGCCGCAGGAGCCGCAGATGCCCTCGCGGCAGTCGTGCTCGAAGCTGATCGGGCGCTGGCCGGCCCGGAGCAGGCGGTCGTTGAGCAGATCAAGGGCCTCCAGCAGCGAGAGATCGGTGCTGAGCCGCTCCAGCCGGTGGCTCTCAAAGCCGCCCGGCTGGCCGGGGCCGGCCTGGCGCCACACCCGCAGGGTGAGGCTGATCGTGGCGGAGGCGGGCGCAGCGGACATGGCGGATCGAGGGGGATGGGGCCTGGAGCGGGGAGCCGGCGAAAAGGCGTTCAGCGGCTGCGGGAAGGGTTCTCAGCCGCCTCAGCGGTAGTTGCGCTGGCTCGGCGCCATGGCTGTGAAGGTGAGCGGTTCGGTGTGACGTTCGGGCTGTGCCCCCCCCCGATGCTCCCAGGCGGCGATGTGGGCGAACTGGGCGTCGTCGCGCTGGGCCTCACCCTCAGGAGTCTGGAACTCCTCGCGGAAATGGGCGCCGCAGGATTCCTCCCGGGCCAGGGCATCGCGCAGCATCAGGTCCGCCAGGCCGAGGAAATCCTCGAGCCGCAGGGCCCTCTCCAGAGCCTCATCGGGCCCGGCGCCGTGGTCGGGCACCCGCACCCCATCGCGGAACTCCTGGCGCAGGGCCTCCACTGCTGCCAGCCCCCGCCGCAGCTCCGGGGCGCTGCGGCTGATGCCGCACACCTCGATCATCAGCAGGCCCAGCTCCCGATGCAGATCCGTGACGGTGCGGCCGCCAGCGACATCCCCCCCGACTGGGCGGGTCGCCTCAGGCCGAAGGGCGGCAATGCGGACTTTGGCCGCGGCCACCGCCGCGCGGCAGGCGGGGTGGTCGGCACCGATCTGCGGCTGCGGATGGCCCGCCAGCCAGGCCGTCACGGTGGCGGGAGCGATGAAGTAGCCATCGGCCAGACCCTGCATCAGGGCACTGGCTCCGAGCCGGTTGGCGCCGTGCTCAGAGAAATTGGCCTCCCCGAGCACAAACAATCCAGGAATCGTGCTCATCAGGTGGTAATCCACCCACAGGCCCCCCATCGTGTAGTGCGGCGCGGGATAGATGCGCAGGGGCGAGGCGATCGGATCTTCGCCGGTGATGCGCGCATACATCTCCAGCAGGTTGCCGTAGCGGCTCTCAATCGCCTCCCGACCGTCGCGGCGGATCGCCTCCGCGAGATCCAGGTAGACCCCGCGGCCGCCAGGCCCCACCCCACGGCCCTCCAGGCACAGCTCCCGGGCGCGGCGGGAGGCCACATCGCGGGGCACCATGTTGCCGTAGGTGGGGTACTGGCGTTCCAGGAAGTAATCGCGTTCCGCTTCGGGAATCGCCGCGGCCTGCCTTCCATCCCCCGCTTGCGCCGGCAGCCAGACGCGGCCGTCATTGCGCAGGCTCTCGCTCATCAGGGTGAGCTTGCTCTGCCAGATGTCGCCGGCGGGGATGCAGGTGGGATGGATCTGGGTGAAGCAAGGATTGGCGAAGCAGGCCCCCTGAAGGTGGGCCCGCCAGATGGCGCTGACATTGCTCTTCACCGCATTGGTGGAGAGATAGAACACATTCGAATAGCCGCCGCTGGCCAGTAGCACCGCATGGGCGGTGAAGGTTTCCAGGGCGCCGCTGAGGCCATGGCGGCACACCACGCCCCGCGCCACCCCGTCCACGCAGATCAGCTCCACCATCTCTCGCCGGGTGAGGAGCTCCACCCGCCCCGCCGCCACCTGCCGCATCAGCGCCTGGTAGGCGCCATAGAGCAACTGCTGGCCGGTCTGGCCGCGGGCGTAGAAGGTGCGGCTCACCAGGGCGCCGCCGAAGCTGCGGTTGGCCAGGGTGCCGCCGTACTCCCGGGCGAAGGGCACCCCCTGGGCCACGCATTGATCGATGATCGCGCCGCTGATTTCCGCCAGGCGGTGGCAGCCGGCCTCGCGGGCGCGGAAATCGCCACCCTTCAGCGTGTCGCGGAAGAGGCGGTCGATGCTGTCACCATCACCGGCGTAGTTCTTGGCGGCGTTGATGCCCCCCTGGGCCGCCACCGAATGGGCCCGCCGCGGGCTGTCGTGATAAGTGACCAGCTGCACCCGGTAGCCCTGCTCAGCCAGGGTGGCGGCGGCCGAGGCGCCGGCCAGGCCGCTGCCCACCACCAGCACCCGCAGCTTGCGCTTGTTGGCCGGGCTGATCAGGGGCAGGCCCTCACGGCAGCGCTGCCAGGCCGAATCGAGCGGGCCCGCCGGCAGGCGCGGATCAAGGCGCGGCGCGGTCGGCGGGAAGGGTGGCAACGGGGCTGGAGACGCTGGGGGAGCGGTGGCAGGGGATCCACTGCCGCGGGGTGGGGCGAAGGCGAAGGGGGAAGCGAAGGGCGAGGTCATGGCATGCCGGCCGCCAGGGAGGCCCGCAGCACCAGGGCGATCGGCAGCACACTAAAGCCGGCGCCAAGGAGCAGGGCGAGGGCGCGCCCGGCCCAGCGAATCCGCTCCCGGTTACCCGGCTCAAGCCAGCCCAGGCTGCGGTGGGCGCTCTCGTAGCCCTGCAGCAGATGAAGCCCCACCGCAGCACCAGCCAGGCCATAGAGGCCGAGGGAGAAGGGGGAAGCCAAAGCGGCGAGCAGGGCCTCCAGCTCGGCGCCGGCCGCCGGGCGATGCAGCCGCAGCTGGGCCAGGTGCACCACCAGGAACACCAGCAGCAACGCCCCGCTCCAGGGGGCCCAGCGGCCGGCCAGGGCGGCCGCTGCCTCCAGGCCACCATCCCGCCGGCTGCGCTGCGGGCCTGCCACAGCACCCCGAGCTTGACGGTTGGAAGCGCTGCGCAGCAGGGCCAGCAGGGGATGGAGCAGCAGGGCGGCCGCCAGGGCCAGCTCCAGGGGCGGCAGCCAAGGCTGGCGGTGGAGCACTTCCGCCACCTGCTCGAAGCCCGTCGGATCCAGCAGCGCCAGGCTCACCCCAGCGAGATGAACCACCAGAAACAGCACCAGCACCAGCCCGGAGATCGGGATCAGCCAGGCCGCGGCGGAGGCCCCCTGCACGCCAACCTCCGCAGCTGCCGCCAGCCCCGCCAGCCCGCTATCGCGGAAGAGCGCCTGCGGCGCGGTGTGGGGATGGGAAGTCATCGGGCAGCCATCACGGAGACGAGTCAGTACAACGCCACCCCCATCTTCGATGGTCGGCCTGCCGCCGTCGGCCCAGGCTGAACCAGCGGCGGAACCCGGCAGCGAGCCCCAGGCCCTATGGGAAGCTGACGACCCAGCAGCGGGAGGCCGCCTTGCCGCTCGGACGACCCTCCCCCAGGCTCTCCGCCTTCCTGACCCTGCTCAACGACCGGCTGGGGGAGAGCATCGTGTTCCCGCTGCTGCCCTTCCTGCTGGCGGGCTTCAGCAGCGATGGCCGCACCCTCGGCCTGCTGGCCGGCACCTATGCGGTGGCCCAGTTCAGCGCCACCCCCCTGATTGGGGCCCTGAGTGATCGCTTCGGGCGACGGCCCGTGATGGCGCTCTGCGTGGCGGGATCCGTTCTGGGGCTGGGCCTGTTCGCCCTCACGGTGAGCCTGCCCTGGACCCAGCTGTGGCCCGGCGCCGCAGCCGCCGGAGTGCCCCTGGCCCTGCTCTTCCTCGCCCGGCTGATCGATGGCCTGAGCGGCGGCACCGCCGCCACCGCCGGCGCCGTGCTGGCCGACATCACCGCACCGGAGCAGCGGGCGCGGGCCTTCGGCCTGATCGGCGTGGCCTTCGGCCTGGGTTTCATCCTCGGCCCGGGCCTGGGGGGGTTGCTGGCGCGCCACTCCGTGACCCTGCCGCTGTTCGTGGCGGTGGGCTTCGCGGTGGTCAACCTGCTGGTGGTGCTCACCCTGCTGCCGGAAACCCATCCGCCTGAGGCGCGCATCGCCCTGCCCCGGCGGCGGGAGCTGCAGCCCTTCAGCCAGCTGGCCTCGGTATTCGCCAACCCGCGGCTGCGGCGGCTGTGCGCGGCTTTCTTCTTCTTCTTTCTGGCCTTCAGCGGCTTCACCGCCATGCTGGTGCTCTACTTCCGCCAGGCCTTCGGCTGGGGGCCGGAGCTGGCAGCCCTCGCCTTCCTGGTGGTGGGGGTGGTGGCCACCGTGGTCCAGGGCGGCCTGATCGGCCCCCTGGTCCAACGGATTGGGGAGTGGCGACTGAGCCTGGTGGGCCTGGGCTGTGTGGTGACGGGCTGTCTGCTGATCCCCCTGGCCCAGCCGACCTCGGCCATTCCCACCGTATTCAGCGCCGTGGCCATCCTGGCCTTCGGCACCGGACTGGTGACCCCCTGCCTGCGCAGCCTGGTGAGCCGGCGGCTGGAAGGCTCCGGCCAGGGGGCCGCCCTGGGCAGCCTGCAGGGCCTCCAGAGCGCCGGCAGCTTCCTCGGGCCGCCGCTGGCGGGACTGGCCTATGAAACCCTGGGCCGCCGGAGCCCCTTCTGGCTGAGCATCGCGTTGATGGTGGCGGTGGCGGCGCTGGTGGCGGGCAGCACGCGGCGCCAGACGGCGGCGACACCAGGTTGATCCGCTTCTGATCGCTAACTTTTCCTACCCCGCTGACGCGGGTTTCCGCAGAACACCATGACCGCGTCCACCACCACGCCTGCCCTCGTTGCCCCCGAGCACTACATCAACCGGGAGCTGAGCTGGATCGCCTTCAACCAGCGAGTGCTGGCCCAGGCCCTCAATGAGCACACCCCCCTGCTGGAGCAGGCGAAGTTCAGCGCGATCTTCAGCAACAACCTCGACGAATTTTTCATGGTGCGCGTGGCTTCGCTGAAGTCGCAGCAGGAGGCCGGGGTAACCACCCTCAGTGACGACGGCCTCACCCCCCTGGAGCAACTGGAGGCGATCCAGGCCAAGCTGCGCCCCCTGCTCGAACTGCAGCAGCAGCACTACCGCCATTCGCTCAAGCGCAACCTCGACGAATACGGCATCCAGCTGATCGACTACACCCGGCTCAACGCTCGCCAGAAGGACTGGGCCGACGCCTACTTCCGCAGCGCCATCTTTCCTGTGCTCACGCCGCTGGCGGTGGATCCGGCCCACCCCTTTCCTTTCCTGAGCAACCTCAGCCTCAACGTGGCGGCCCTGATCCGCGATCCCGACAGCGGCCAACAGCAGTTCGCACGGGTGAAGGTTCCCCAGAAGATCCTGCCGCGCTTCGTGCCGATCCCCACCGAGCTCTGCAGCCGCGAACCCGCGCCGGTGTTCACGGCGGTGCCGCTGGAGCAGCTGGTGGCGTTCAACCTGCAGCTCCTCTTTCCCGGCATGGTGATCGAGGGTCATTACTTCTTCCGGGTGACCCGCGACGCCGACCTGGAACTGCGCGATCTGGAGGCCGACGACCTGATGGAAGCCCTGCAGGAGGGCCTGCGCAAACGCCGCATGGGTGGGGAGGTGGTGCGCCTCGAGGTGGCCAACGAGATGCCCGATGAGGTGGTGCAACTGCTGATGGACGGCGCCAGTGTCGAACCGGAAGACCTCTACCGGATCAACGGTCCCCTCGGGCTGGATGACCTGATGAGCCTGCTGGCCATTCCCCTGCCCGACATCAAGGACCTGCCCTTCAAGGGAAGGACCGTGCCAGCCCTGGTGCAGGCCCAGCGCAGTGAACTGGAGGACGGCTCGATCAAGGCCGAGGAATTCCAGAGCATCTTCTCGGTGCTACGCCGCGGCGATGTGCTGCTGCACCACCCCTTCGATCTCTTCGCCACCTCCGTGGAGGAATTCCTCAACCAGGCCGCTGACGACGCCTCGGTGCTGGCGATCAAGATGACTCTTTACCGCACCTCGAAGGATTCCCCGGTGGTGGCGGCCCTGATCCGCGCCGCCGAAAACGGCAAGCAGGTGATGGCCCTGGTGGAACTGAAGGCCCGCTTCGACGAAGACAACAACATCCAGTGGGCCCGCCAGCTGGAGCGCTCCGGCGTGCATGTGGTGTATGGCGTGCTGGGGCTCAAGACCCACACCAAGGTGGCCCTGGTGGTGCGGCGCGAGAAGGACACCCTGCGCAGCTACATGCACGTCGGCACAGGCAACTACAACTCCCGCACCTCCAACCTCTACACCGACCTCGGGCTGCTCACCGCCCGTGAGGATTTCGGGCAGGACCTGGTGGAACTGTTCAACTACCTCACCGGTTTCTCCAAACAACAGAGCTTCCGCAAGTTGCTGGTGGCACCGGTCACCTTGCGTCGCGGCATGGAGGAGCTGATCCGCCGCGAGACCCGCCATGCCCACGAGGGCCGCAGCGGGCTGATCAGGGCCAAGATGAATGGCCTGGTGGACCCCGCCATCATCGCCCTGCTCTACGAGGCCTCAGCGGCCGGCGTGCAGATCGATCTGGTGGTTCGAGGCATGTGCTCCCTGAGGCCCGGCCTGGTGGGCCTGAGCGAGAACATCCGGGTGGTGAGTGTGATCGGTCGCTTTCTGGAACACTCCCGCATCTTCTGGTTCGGCAACGGTGGCCAAGATGAGGTGTATCTCGGCAGTGCCGACTGGATGCCCCGCAACCTCGATCGGCGGGTCGAGGCGGTGGCGCCGATCGAAGAGGCCCAGCTCAGAGAGCAACTCCGCCTTCTGCTTGAGCTCTATCTGCAGGACAGCACCGCATGGCACATGCAGAGCGACGGCAGCTTCCTGCAGATTCAGCCCGAAGACGATGGCTTGGTTTCACAAAACATTCTCATGCAGCGCTGGCGCGGCGGCCTGAAAATGTAACCACCACGACAGGCATCGATCAGGCATCATCGCTGATCCAGGAAATCTTCCACTTCAAAGCTTCCCCTTCGGAGCAGGGGTGCTACATTCCGGCCAAATTCATTTCGGAGGCCTGGGGTGATGGGGACACCTCTGCATTCCGCACCCATTGGGGCTGCCGCAAGCGGTGGCTCCGCGGGGGCGAAGTCAGCCCATGGACGTGTTGATTCCGGCACCGCGAACCGTCCATCCCGTCAAGGATCCAGCGGGAGCGCTAGCCGAGCCGCTGGCCGGCTGAGCGCCGATTCAATCGGCTGGTATCTGGGCACCATCGGTCGGGTGCCCTTACTCACGGCGGCCGAGGAAATCGAGCTGGCTCATCATGTGCAGGCGGGCAAACAGCTGCAGTCGCTGGAGCCAGAGCAACGCACCCCCCAGCAGAACCGGCGGATCCGCATGGGTCAGCGGGCCCGCGATCGGATGATGGCGGCCAATCTGCGCCTCGTGGTGAGCGTGGCGAAGAAGTATCAGAATCAGGGCCTCGAATTGCTGGATCTGGTACAGGAGGGGGCGATCGGCCTCGAGAGGGCTGTCGATAAGTTCGACCCGGCGATGGGCTACAAGTTCTCCACTTATGCCTACTGGTGGATCCGCCAGGGCATGACCCGGGCGATCGACAACAGCGCCCGCACAATCCGGCTGCCGATTCACATCAGCGAGAAGCTCTCCAAGATGCGGCGCATCACTCGCGAGCTCTCCCACCGTCTCGGCCGCCAACCCAACCGGCTGGAACTGGCCCATGCCCTCGGCACCAGCCCCGATGAGCTGGAGGAGCTGTTGGCCCAGACCGCTCCCTGCGCCTCCCTCGATGCCCACGCCCGTGGCGAGGAGGACCGCAGCACCCTCGGGGAGTTGATCGCCGATCCCGCCAGCAACGAGCATCTCGACTCGATGGACCGGCATCTCCAGAAGGAACACCTCGGCACCTGGCTCGCCCAGCTGAACGACCGCGAGCAGAAGATCCTGAGGCTCCGCTTCGGCCTTGAGGGGACTGAGCCGCTCACCCTGGCGGAGATCGGCCGCCAGATCAACGTGTCCCGCGAGCGGGTGCGCCAGTTGGAAGCCAAGGCGATCCTGAAGCTGCGGCTGATGAGCTCGATGCAGCAGGCCGCCTGAGCGGCGTGGCCATGGGCGGCGTGACCATGGGCGGGGTGGCCATGGGCTGGTGGGGGCGGCAATCGATCGGGGTGGCCGCCGTGCTGGTGTGGCTCACCCTGGTGGCCAGCATCTCCCTGGCGGTCAGGGCCCGCTGGCCGGAGCGGGGGGAATGGAGCCGCAAGGTGGTGCACATCGGGGCCGGCCCGGTGGTGCTGATCGCCTGGGCCCTGGGCATTGATCGCTGGGTCGCCCTGCCCACCGCCGCCCTGGCCACCCTGCTGGCCGCCGTGAACCACCGGCGTCGGCTGCTGCCAGGCGTCGAGGATATCGACCGCGCCAGCTACGGAACGGTGGCCTACGGAGCCTCGATCACCCTGCTGCTGCTGGTCTGGTGGCCCTGGGAGCCGCTGGTGGTGGCTAGCGGCGTGCTGGTGATGGCCTTCGCTGATGGGCTGGCTGGCCTCCTGGGCCCCGAGGTGGCCTCACCGAGCTGGCAGATCCTGGGCCAGCGGCGCTCCCTGGTCGGCACTGCCACGATGGCGCTCACCAGCCTGGCGGTGCTGCTCGCCCTGGCGGCCCTGGCGGGAGCGGGCGGCCAGCCGGTGCCCACACCGGCCGCCGTGGTGGGAATCGCCCTGGCCGCCGCCCTGCTTGAGCAGGTGGCGATCGGCGGCCTCGACAACCTCAGCGTGCCCCTCGCCGTGGCCTGGCTCTGGAGCCAGCTCATGGTGGCCTGATGGTGGCCAGAAGAGCTGCTCAGGCCCGCAGCAGGTCCTCGCACTGACGGTCCCAGTCGCCGCGGCTGCCGAGCGCCGCCACCAGCAGGCGATCATCGGGCTGCTCTCGCAGGCGAAGCTGCCACTGCCGGATCACCTCGGCCCGCTCCATCCACACATCGAGCACGGTGCGCTGGATCGCGTCGCCATCCCAGTGCCGTCCCCGGGCGGTGTCGAGGGCCCAGCTCAGCAGGGCGTCGAGCTGGAACGGCCGGAAGCCGCCATAGGCGAGGCCGCAGGGGGCGGCGCCGGAGTGGGCCACCAGCCTTCGCTGCTCCAGATAGAACAGCTCGAGGGGATCGGTGAAGCCGCAGAACTGCAGGAGATAGACCATCAAGCCAAACCACCCGGAACCAGAGATGGCTAAGGGTAATCAGGTCAGAACAATCAACTGTTCAGCCCGAACATCCCACAACAGGGTTGATGTTTTGGCACTCAAAGATGATGAGTGCCAAAGAGGCGTTTGCCAGCCCATCCAGGCCCCAGCCTGAAGTGGCTGGCCTCAGGCGGCGGCCAGCTGCTGTTCCCGCACCAGGCGAACGGCGCCCGCCAATTCCTCGAGCAAACCCAGGGTGGTGGGCAGATCGATGCAGGCATCGGTGATGCTCTGGCCGTAGGTGAGGGCCGAGAGATCGGCCGGAATCTTCTGATTGCCAGCCACCAGATGGCTCTCCAGCATCACCCCCATTACATGCACGGAGCCGGCGCGCACCTGCTCGGCCACCTCGCGCAACACCTCGCCCTGACGGCGGTAGTCCTTGTTGGAATTGCCATGGCTGCAGTCCACCATCAGGCGGGCCGGCAGGCCATCGCGCGCCAGCTGGGCAGCGGCGGCCTCCACCGCTGCGAGGGCGTAGTTGGGGCCATCCTTGCCGCCGCGGAGCACCAGGTGGCCATCGGGGTTGCCGGTGGTGCTCACGATCGCCGCATTCCCCTGTTGGCTGATCCCCAGGAAATGGTGGGGGCGGGCGGCTGCCTCCATGGCATTGATCGCGGTGGCGACACTGCCATCGGTGCCGTTCTTGAAGCCGATCGGCATCGACAGGCCCGAGGCCATCTCGCGGTGGGTCTGGCTTTCGGTGGTGCGGGCGCCGATGGCGGTCCAGCTGATCAGATCGGCGATGTACTGGGGCACCACGGGATCGAGAAGCTCGGTGGCGGCCGGCAGGCCCAGCTCGGCCAGATGCAGCAGCAGACCCCGAGCCCGGCGCAGGCCGGTGTTGATGTCGTAGCTGCCATCGAGGTGGGGATCGTTGATCATCCCCTTCCAGCCCACGGTGGTGCGGGGCTTCTCGAAGTACACCCGCATCACGATCTCGAGGTCTTCGCGATGGCGCTGCTGCGCCTCCAGGATCGCCTCGGCGTACTCGCGGGCGGCCTCGCCATCGTGAACGGAGCAGGGGCCCACGATCACCAGCTGGCGCCGATCGCCGCCGTGGAGGATCGCCTTGATCCGCTCGCGGGCCTGCTGCACGGTGCGGGAGCCCTGCTCGCTGATCGGCAGCTCCGCGTGCAGCACCGCCGGCGGCACCAGGGGCCGGGTTTCGACGATGTGGAGATCGGAGGTGGGGATCATGAACGGCAGACGCCCTGGCAATCCAGCACTCCACCCTAAGGGCGCTGCCGGCGCCTTCCGGCAGCGATGGGCCTCTGAACAGCAACAGCAGCGTCGCGTCGGCAAACGGAGACGCACCGGGTCGATGGCGGTGCCGGCGGTGCCGGCGCGGCAAACGGTGTAGACGGTGTTGGCGAGGCAGACGGGGCAGGATCCAGCGGATCAGGTCGAGGCTGGCCTGCTGGATCGGGCGCGCCCGTGAGCACGCCTGGGTTGCACAGGGTGGAACTGGCAAAGGGAAGCCCTGGGCTCTCTGTTGCCTCCCGCCTCCTGTGCCCCCTGCCACTCCAGGCGCCCCTGGCGCCCCCGCCATCAGCGAGCCGCCCGCAGCTCCGCCAGACTTATCAGCATCACAGCGCCCCTGGCCCGGCCTGGATCACCTCGGTGCCATCCAGGCCGGTGGCGGTCTGAGCATCGGCCTGATCGCTCTCTTTTCCTCCTATGACCACATCACCGCCTTCGGCCGCAGCATCGGTCTCCAGCAGCAATGGGGCATCCCCATCATCGTTGCCTCGGTGGCGACAGTTTTTATCGATGCTCAATTGGCGACCCGTGCGCGGGATCGAGCTCGAGATCGAGCAGATCAAGCAGCGCTCGAGGCAAGACGAGAGCGAAGCCGTGCAGCGGATGAAGCTGATCGAGAGCGAAACCGAGCAGCTGAGGCGCGAGAACGCCAGGCTGAAACTGCTGAACGCCAGAGAAAGAGCTTTGAGCGCCTTGATCAAGCAGCATTGCTTTCCGCCCGAGTGCAGCTCGACCCCTCCCCAACCAACCGAGCCCGATTGCGGGCCTTCCTCACCCTGATGGGCCAGGGGCTGCTGGACGATGGGGATGCCGGCATGGCATGAAGGGCGGTGAAATCGAGGCGCCTTCGGCGCCATTGGGGAACAGCCTGTAAACGATAGCCACCTAGCTACAAACTAACGTCCGCAAACCAACAGCCAGGGTTAAAAAACAGCCGAGTGTTGAGGGATTAAGGGATTAAGAGTTAAGGGAAGGGCCCTGGGGGAGGCAGACCACACTGAAACCGACGCTGTAGCCGGCATAGTCGGGCTGGATGCGGAGGCGGTAGGCCGAGCGGCAGCCCCCGGGGTTGTTGTGCCAAGAGCCGCCGCGCAGCAGCCTGGTCTTTTTCGTTTCTTTACTCTTATCTCGTTCCGTTCCATCCACCCAAGCCCGGCCATCAGTGGGTGCTCCTTCGTAGCCCTCATGCCATTCATCCAAACACCATTCCCATACATTGCCGTGCATGTCATGCAGGCCCCAAGCATTGGCCGGGAACATCCCTACAGGCGTAGTCTGCTCGCAGTAGATCCCTTTAGGCCCATCGGCATAAGCATAGTTACCGTCGTAATTAGCCAGCTCCGGGCTGATCGTGTCACCAAAATGAAAGGGCGTTGTCGTTCCGGCTCGGCAGGCGTATTCCCACTGGGCTTCGCTCGGCAAGGTGTATGCACGGCCGGTGCGCTTGCTGAGGCGATGGCAGAACTCGATCGCATCCAGCCAGCTGACCTGCTCCACAGGGCGGTTGTCGGTGTTGCTCTCGCCTTCCAACAAGCGCACCTTTTTTTCCCCTTGCCCTTCGTTGCTTTGGAATCGGGAGGGATCCGTCTTCAGCTCCCTGCCCCACCGTTCCCCCGGCCGCTCCTGCCAGCCCGCCACCTCTCGCCATTGGGCCTGGGTGATCGGCGTTTGGCTCATGAAAAAGCCCTGCAATTGCACCAAATGCTGGGGGCCCTCTGAATCACGGCGCTCCGGCTCCGTTTCCGGCGAACCCATCCAGAATCGCCCCGGTGGAATCCAGAGCAGGGTGAGGGCCAAGGGCTCTTTGCCGGAGGCTGATGCTGATGCAGGGCCTCCACCCAACAGGCTTTCATTCAACCGGAACCCTTCCGAGAGGCCTTCAGCCCCTTGCTCAGGTGATCCGGCCGAATCGTGGGGATGCAGCACCTCACGAAACCCCTGGGTCTGGCGGGGCTGGCGAAGCAGGAAGGTGACGGAGCGGCCGCCTTTGGCGGAGCTGCTGGGCATGGCGCTCATCCAGGAAGCGAAAAGAGGGATGCGAGTCCGGCGCTGATGGCGGAGCCATGGGCGCTCGGGGCACCCCTCGGCGCTGTGCGGATCAGCCGGCGAAACCAGCTGATCACGGGAGCGGGTCTGGACCCTCGGGTCTGTGACCCTTCTGGTGCGCCCGCTTGAATCCCTTCCAGCGGTTCTGACGGCGAAGGGTGCTGGGGGAGGCAGACCACACGGAAACCGACGTTGTTGTTGGCATTGTCGGGCTGGTTGTGGTTGCGGTAAGCCGAGCGGCAGTTCCTGGGGTTGTTGTTCCAGGAGCCGCCGCGCAGCAGCTGAGCGACCCACCCACTTTCAGGGTAGATCCGCTGCATAGGGCAGGCTGAAGAACAGGCGGCGCCTGAGGCGCCAGGTGTGGCCATGGGCAAGGTGAGCGTTCCAACTGAGCAGGCTGGTGCGGGCGACGGCCGCGGGCAACACCCCAGCCAACACTGCCTTGTGCTGCAGCTTCAGGCGGCGGCAACCCCGGCGCAGATTGTGGTTGCGCACCCGCAGACGGCCTGGCCGCACCACGAAACCCACGAAGCTGGCGCCATCACGGCAGCGGCGAATCTGGGTCTTCACCGGATGGGCCCGGAGCCGCAGGGCTGCCAACTCGGCCTCCAGCCGGCGCCGGGCACGCTGCAGTGGCTCGGGGTGATCGGCGAACAGCGCGAGATCATCCACGTAGCGCAGGTAGGCGCGCACGCCATGCAGGGCGCTGAGCGTGTGATCGAGAGCATTGAGGTGCAGATTGGCGAGAAATTGGCTGGTGAGGTTGCCGATCGGCAGGCCCCGGGGCCGCTCCAGCGGCGTGAGCAGGCTGTCGCCGGGAAAGGCATCAAGGGCGGGGCCGTGGCTGGCGCCGTTGGCCAGAATCTGATCGAGGAGCCAGAGAGTGCCAGGGCAGCCGATAGCTGCCGCAAGTTGGGCCCGCAGGATCGTGAGGTCGATGCTGGGGAAGTAGAGGCGGATGTCGGCCTGCAGCACCCAGCGGTGGCGGGCGGCGGCCGCAGTGAAGCGGCGTAGGGCCCGGTGGCTGCCGTAGCCGCGCCGGTTGGCGAAACTACCACGGTGGAAGCCACGCTCCAGCGGCGGCACGATGGCGGCGCAGAGGGCATGATGCACCACCCGGTCGCGAAAGGGGGCGGCACTGATCAAGCGCGGCTGACGCAGCAGCTCCGCTTCCAGGTTGGCGTTGAAGGCCAGCACCGCGGGCCGATAGCGCTTGCCCCGCTGGGCGCGGCGGGCAGCGGCCTGCAGGCTGGCGAAGCTGGTGAGGCGGGGGTAAAGGTTCGCGAGAGCCATCAGGCGGGGCGGCGCTGCTGGGCGAGCCAGGCGCTGTGCTGGCGGCCAACGGCAGTGATCAGGCGGCTGGCGTGCTCGTAGCGGCGTAGATCAATCAACTGGAAATCGTGCAGCAGCCGCGTCTGCAGTTGGATCAGCTGAATCCGGCCGCGCAGGGGTTCAAGGATGGTCAGCCGCTCCCGCTGGAAGCGGGCCAGGGCCAGCTGCTCCAGCAGCTCGTAGAGATTGGTGATCAGCCGCTCGCCCAGGCCATGGCGGTGCTGGCGCGGCAGACGGTGCAGGATCGGAAGGAACCAGCGGATCAGGTCGAGGGTGGCCTCCTGGATCGGCAGTTCGGCGCTGGAGGGGATGGGCATGGGGCGTGGCGGCTCGTGAATTCTGTGCCAGATTCAAGGAGAAGTGGCATAAGGAGGGGTAGCAAGGTGGAGGATGAGCAGCCATGCCCGGTCATGGAGGTGAGCGTGGGGCGACAGGGGCGACTGGTGATCCCTGCGGCCCTGCGTCGATCGCTGGGCCTGGGGGAGGGTGACACCCTGGTGGCGCGGCAGGAGCAGGGCAGGCTGGTGTTGGAAAAACCAGAGGCCATCAAGCAACGCCTGTTAGCCCGCTTTACCGGGATGCCGGCCGATCGCCAGTTGGTGGACGAATTGCTATCAGAACGGCGCCTGCAGGCCCAGCAGGAAGGGATTTAATGCGGGTGGTTCTGGATGCCTCGGCACTGCTGGCTTTTCTGAGGCAGGAACCTGGATCCGAGCTAGTGGATCAGGTGCTGGGTGCTGCTGTGCTCACGAGTGTGAACTGGGCCGAAGTGGTGCAGAAATCGCTCTCGGCTGGGGTGGACGTGGACGGGTTGCGGCAGGATCTGCAGGCGCTTGGGTTAGCGGTGGAGCCGTTCACCGCCGTGGATGCCGACACGGCGGCGAAGCTCTGGCCCCAGACCAGAGCGCGCGGCTTGTCGCTGGCCGATCGCGCCTGCCTGAGCCTGGGGCTGCGCCTCAATCTGCCCGTGCTCACCTGTGATCGGGCCTGGGTGGGGTTGGCCCTGCCGCTGGAGATTCAGCTCCTGCGCTGAGGTGGGCCACAACACCCGGTTGCAGGCCATGGAATCGAGGCGCCTTCGGCGCCATCCCGGAACAGCCACCAGCCGCGAACCAACAGCCAGGGTTAAAAAACAGCCGAGTGTTGAGGGATTGATGGATTAAGGGTTAAGGGAAGGGTCCTGGGGGAGGCAGACCACACGGAAACCGACGCTGCTGTCGGCATCGACGGGCCGGAGGTGGATGCGGTAGGCCGAGCGGCAGTTCCTGGGGTCGCTGATCCAGGAGCCGCCGCGCAGCAGATTGGTCTTTACTGATTCTTTACTCTTTTCCCCTTCCGCAGCATCCACCCAGGCTCGTCCATCGGTGGGTGCTCCTTCGTAACTATCGTGCCATTCATCCAGGCACCATTCCCACACATTTGCGTGCATGTCATGCAGGCCCCAAGCATTGGCCGGGAACATCGCTACAGGCGTAGTTTGCTCTCGGTAGACTCCTTGAGGCCCGTCGGCATAGGCAACATCACCGCGGTAGTTAGCCAGCTCCGGGCTGATCGTGTCCCCAAAATGAAAGGGCGTTGTCGTTCCCGCCCGGCAGGCGTATTCCCATTGGGCTTCGCTCGGCAAGCTGTAGGTGCGGCCAGTGCGTTGACTCAGGCGGTTGCAGAACTCCATCGCATCCAGCCAGCTCACGTTTTCCACAGGGCGGTTATCGGTGTTGGCTTCAGCCTCAAACAAACGAACCTCGCCTTCCGCCTGGCCTTCCCTGTTCTGAAAATGGGAGGGATCAGGGTTCAAGTCCTGTCCCCAGCGCTCTGCCGGCAACGGCTGCCATCCCGCCACCTCACGCCACTGCGCCTGGGTAATCGGGGTGTGGCTCATAAAAAAGCTCGCCAGCTTCACCTCATGCTGGGGGCCTTCATCGTCTGAACGCTCGGGTTCCTCCGGGGGCGAGCCCATCAGGAAGCTGCCGGCGGGGATTTCTACGAGGGTGAGGGTAAGGGGGCCGGCAGCCTCCGCCGTAGCACCCGGTGGGCGGGCATCGCGCTGCAGGGGTTCGTGGAAGGCCCAGGCGGTTGCGGTTGGCAGGCTGGCGCGGGCCGCGGCGCCGCCTTCCTTCTCCACCTGGCCCAGGAAGGCCGCCAGGTCGGCAGGTCGCAACGTCTGAAACTCCACCTGCTGGAGGAAAAGCTCATGCCAGCGAGCGGCAGTGAAGTCCTCGCTCTCCAGCTCGGGGGTGTCGAGCAGCTGGGCGGTGCTGAAGGTGTGGGCTTCGAAGGCCATCGTGGCGGGCCAGGGTGAGCCCGGCGGCAGGCTGCTCCCCTTGCGGATGCGCTCGGCGAAGGCCCGAGCGGCCTCGCCGGGCAGGGTGTCGAGCAGGCGGGCCGTTACGGAGGCGAACTGCACGATGCCTTCCTTCAGGTGCTCAGGCGGTGAAACCGTGGGATCACACAACACCGCCTCAAAGGAAGGCTCTCCGAACTGGCGGTTCCAGCGGCGTTCCACCAGGGCGCTGACGCGGCTGATCACATCGCGGCGCTCCGTAGCCGGCAGCTCGCTGCGCAACAGAGCGGCCACCTCCGGGAGAACCTCAAACTGAATCTGCTCCGGCCGCAGGGGTTGGGCGGAATCCTTCCGCGGCTCCCGGGCTTGCTTCCTGCGCTCCAGCTTGCGCACCACCAGGCCGCTGGTGAGCACCTCGGCGATCGGCAGCGATCCGCTCACCTCCGTCAACCTGGCCATCTTGAGCAGGCCGATCACAGGCAGGGTGAGCAGGGGAGACGACGACATCACCCGCAGCAGCTGCTGGGCCTGAGGGGATGCCATGGCCTGAAAGACCTCCCAGCGCGCGGCGGCCTCGTCGGCCGTGAGGGACGCGGGAGCCTGCGACGGAGCCGAGAGATCGCGATCCCCCAGCAATTGCCGCAGGCGTTGCTGCAGCAATTGCTGGGGCGGCAGCACCACGCCCGCGGTGGCATAGGCGGGGTTGCCCATCACCATGGCGCTCCAGGTGCCGAGAGCCTGCCGATCAAGGGGCAAGACCGGCAGCGGCAGATCCCGCCCAGTCGGCAATGGCTCCTCCCACCAGTTCAAGCGATCGGCCCCGTAAGCCGGATTGGCCGCGGCAGCGCTGGAATTACGCACTGATACGCGCTCCACGGCCGCCAGAGCCGTGCGGGACCAGTGCCAGATCGGTAATGGCTGGAGAATCGCCGTGGGGCAGGCTCGCCCCCAATGCTCCAGCACAGCAAACATGCGCCCATCCCACCAGTGCCGGCCGGCGGTGTCGCTGAGGAGCAGCAGCAGCGAACGGCTGCCCTGGAGCAGCCTGGCCGCGCCAGAAAGCTGCTCCACCGCCTGCCTGTGCGCTGCAGGATCCTGGAAACGCACCACCGGACCCGGTTGGAGCTCCTGCAGCCGCACGCGCGGAAACATCTGGGTGGAGGCCAGCACCCGCCGTAGCTCCTCAGCCTGCCGCTGCCACACCTGCATCGACACCCCGCCATCGCGGAGCAGCAACACCTCATCAAAGGCCGGGCCCTGGCTGGGCTGAAACACCGGCAGGAGTAAGCCTGTCTGCGCGAAAAGCTCCACCGTGCGCTCCTCATCGAAACGCTGACGCTGAGGATCCGGTCGGCGGCGCAGCAGGGGCGCCAGGGCCCGCAACAGCTTGCCGCGATCGCCCAGGGGAGCCTCCTCCTGCACCCGGCCCGCCAGCACCATGCCCGCCAGTTCCCTGGCAATGTCGTGCTCATCTGGCAGCACCGCCACAGGGAGCAAGGGCTCATCCAACGAGGGCTGGGCCGAGTCGCCGGGGAAGGGTGTGGGCAGGAAGGGGTCCGGTGGCAGGGCGGGGCCTGGGGGCCGCGTCTCGTGCCTGGGCGGATCGGGCAGAACGGTTGGCCTTGAGGTCCGCAGCTCGGAATCGGCTGGCTTCGAGGGCCGGCTCTGGCGCACACCTTCTCGTCGGGGCTGTTCCGGAAGTTGCCACGCCAGCCAGAGCACTTCGGCAAGCTCCAGGGGCCCGGGAATCAGTTCGTCCGTGCTGGCCTGGCTGTGGGCCACCATCCAGCGCAGGGCTTCAGCCAGATTGGCGGCAGCAGGCTGGCGCGAGGGCATCAGCTGGTTGGATCGGAATCGTTGCCATCGTCATGATCCTGATCGGCCTGGCCCTCATCGAAGCCAACGAGATCATCGGCAGCAGGCTCATCACCATCGCGCGCCTGCAGGCCCCGGTAGAGGATGGAGCGCAGCTGTCTGGCGGCTTCGGCATCTGGCGCTGGCCAGGGGTTGCGAGGGTTCTGCTCCAAGGTGAGCAGATGGAGCGCATTCAGCAGTTGGTCGGTGGCCAGATCGCCATTCTGATCCTTATGGAGAAACCTGCGAATCTCCTGAGGCACGGGCGGATCGATCACAAAAGGATGGGCCTCGATACCCTGGCCCACGGCAGCTTCGGGGTGGAAATGGGCCAGCACCACGGCCTTGAGGGTATCCGCCTCGCTGGGGTGGGGCATCTCCACGCGAATGCAGCGACGGTTGAAGGCGGGCGGAAAATCACGCTCCCGATTGCTCGTCATCACCACGATCGGAAACTGCGTGCACTGCACAAGGCCATCGCGCACGCAGGCCGAGCCTTTCAGATCAGACGTGCGAACCTTCACAACATCAGGAGGAGGCAGCGGCAGGTTGTCACGCTCGGCGATGCGCCTGGCCCGGTCTACCTCCCGCTGCAACGGTGGGATCGGATACGCCCCTTCCTCCAATAAGCTCAGCAACTCATTGGGCAGCTGGATATCGGATTTGTCGATCTCATCGATCAATAGCACTCGCGGCCTCTCCCAGGGCAGAAAGGCCGTGCCGGCCGGCCCGAGGCGGATGTATTCATGAGCTGGGAAGTGCTGATCCTTGTGGATCTGCGTATCCTGCAGGCGGGCGATCGCGTCGTATTGAAACAGGCCATCCTCGTGCAGCTGGCTGCGGGGAGAGATCGACCAGCGCAACACCGGACCCAGGTTGAGTTCCCAGGCGATGGCATAGGCCAGGCTGGTTTTGCCGGTGCCAGGGCTACCGGTGACCAGCAGCGGCCGCCGCACATGGATCGCCGCGTTCACCGCCAGGCGCAGGCGCTCGCCCAAGGGGGTGATCTTCTGGCCCTCCCGAGGGAGGCGGAAGGCGCGGCCCCGTTGCTCGGTGTTGGAACCGGCCTCCAGCGGTGGCAGGGCCTGGGCCTCAAGGCCTTCGGGCAGATGGCGCACCCTCCAGGGAGGCAGAGGCGGCGGGGGGTCATCGGCTGGGCGCTGGATGCCGTTGTTGGTGAACAGATCCCATCTGTCGGGAGGTGGTGGGGGTGACTGGGTCATGCTCAGGTCGAGATGAGGAATTGGGTGGTGGGTTTGGCGGGAGCACTGTCCGAGGCCGGAACGCTGTCCGAAAGAGTGGAGGAGTCTTCGGAGAAGGCTGAAAAGAGACTTTGCAGCGTTGTTCGATCGGGTGCGCGATCGGGATGGTCCACCAGGATGGTGAGGCCGCGCAGATCGATCTCGGGGTGACCCCTCTGATGCCGTGCCATGGCCAGATGGGCCAGATCCGGGCAATGGGGCCTTGCTGGCTTTTCAGGCAGGCCTACATCTGTTCGAAGCAAAGGAAGATGTTGCAGTTGCTCTTCAGCCAGAGCCCCCCGCTGAGACGGCCAGATCACCAGTGGGGCCATGGACATCAGCACTGACCTGAGCCAGCCCGGCCTGCTCCTGAAAATGTTGGATTGCTGAGAATAAATCGCTGAGACCACAGCATGTCCAGCTTCTGGATGCTGAGTCTTCCCATCAAGGCGCTCAAGAGAATCAGCCTTGGCGAGCTTATCCAAAGGCAGCCAAGCGCCAGTGCCTTCCACGAGATGCTGATGCATGCGTTTCAATGCTCCTCGCCGCTTTGTCCATCGCTGATTCAGCAACCGATCCGAGGAGCGGAGGAGAAATGGCTGATAATCATCTAAAGGCCTGCATTCCCCACCTTCGCGAATAGGAAAGCTTCCCCAGTCCTCATCCAGCAGATCCCTGCAGGCAAAGATGTCCAGCACAGGCGTATCATCACGAGTATTGTCGATCCAGCACTGCAGGTACTGCAGCAGCTCCGGCAACCTTTCCTTGGTGTAGGTGGGTTCCGCACCGATCACGCCATTAGGGATCTCCCGAAACTGATCCTCTCCCGTCTCCTGGATAAAGGCCCTCCACTGATAGCAGGGGCCGGCTTCTTCTTCTCCTCCTGAAGGGGTGATCACCAGCGCTACGGCATCGCATGATGCATGCAAGGGCGCAGGCATGATCGCACTGGGGCCTGAATGATCGATTGCCAGCGCACCCAGACTTCGAGCAACAGGAGCGAATTCCTTCCAGGCCTGAAAAATCGCATTCGACATATCCAGTTCATGCTCTTCACGAATGGCGGGCCTGCATTTCGTCAAAATAGCGCCCGGGATCATCTGCTTGTATTGATGAATTTCCTTCTGATCGCAATTGCAAGGAGAAATCTGTTGCCACAACAGTCGAATCTGATCCGCCTGGGCAGCTGCCAGCAAAGGCTTAGCCTCTCTCTCCCAATGCACGGAAACCAAGTATTCAGAACTCACCAACACAACTGCAACCCTGGTCCGCGCAAGCGCGGCACTGATCGCTGCCTCGATGTTACTCCCGGCGGGGATCAAGCTTCGATCCCAAAGTTCACACCTATTGTCATCAGAAACAAGAGAGCGAAGCTGGGTTAATAATGCCTGACAGGACTTCGTCGCAGCGATTCCTTGGTCGCCGCAGAAGGATACAAATATCAAGTTCTTCTCAGCGGTCATGTCAACGCTTCATCGCCGCTGCGATGGCTTCACTGATGGCGACCAAAGCCTGATTCAACTTGACCTTGCTCAACCCGGCAAGCGGCTGAGAAGGTACCCAGGCGGCTTGGTAGTCGTTGATCTTGGTTTGTTTGTAGTTGCTGAAATGAATCGGAATCCAAAGAATCACCAGCCCACCCTGTTCGGCCTCTTCCAACAAAGGCGGTAGTTCATTTTCATGAATGTACTTTGATGCCAGGAAATCGGGGCTCACGAGCAGGATGGCCACCTTGGCATCCGCCAGGGCCTTCCGGATCTCCTCCGCCCAAAGAGCACCAGGCTTGATCTTCTGATCACTCCAAATGTCCATGCCATCGCGCGTAAAGGGAGTCAGCATCACATTCAGCTTATCCAGCCACTTGATATCCCTATGGCTGTAACTGATAAAGGCACTGGAGCGCATAGGTGTTGCTGCCGATTTGGACATGATAGTGCCTATGCAAGCGCTTCCAGGCTGCCTCGATCACCTGCGGGCTGGTCTTCGCCTGATAGATCGAGATCCGAAAGTTGAACCTGTGGCGAGGCCAAGCGATCAGTCTGTTCGCCTCGCTCACCCCCACCCGGCATACACACCACCCTCAATCCCACGACCGCCGGCTCGCGGGATTGCGGGGGCAACCGGTAGCGGCAGGCGGAGCGTGCATCGCTGGGAGGATCGCTCCAGGCCCCGCCGCGTACCACCCGATCGGTGTTGGCAGGGGCCTGGGGATCGATCCAGGCCGTGCCATCGGCAGGGGCGCCGCTGTAGCTGGCGTGCCAATGATCCAGGCACCATTCCCACACATTGCCGTGCATGTCATGCAGGCCCCAGGCGTTGGCGGGATGAAGCAGCACCGGGGTGGTCTGCTGCCCTTCTGTGACCCAGGCTGTGGCCCCAGGATCGTCTAACCGGCCGGTGTGGAAGCGCAGGGTGGCAAGCTCCGCCGTGAGCGCTGCGCCGAAGGCGTAGGGGCTGGTGGTACCGGCCCTGCATGCGTATTCCCACTGGGCCTCGCTGGGCAAGCTGTAGCGGCGGCTGGTGCGCTGGCTGAGGCGCCTGCAGAACTCCCTCGCCTCCTCCCAGGTGACGCGCTCCACAGGACGTTGAGCGGTGTCGCTTTCTGGTTCGAACAAGCGCGCCTGCTCGCCCTGAAACAGGAAGGGCTCCAGGGGCAAGGCCTGCTGCCAGGTCTCGCCCGGCGGCGGCTCCCAGTTCGCCACAACCCGCCACTGGGCCTGGGTGATCGGCGTGCTGGCGATCAGAAACTCCCCGATCTCCACCTCCCGCGCGGGCCCCTCATCCGGATCACGGCCTGCCTCCTGATCCGGCGATCCCATCCAAAAGCGTCCGGCCGGGATGCGCAGCATCGTGAGCACCTCACCTTCGCCCAGCACCTCCTGAAACGCCTGGGTGGTGCTCTGCCAACGCAGCAGGCGCAACGGTGCCTGCTGGTGGGGGGGGCTGGGCGGTTGGGCCGCCCCGGGAGCAGCTGGCTGCATCGCCGGCAGGCTTCAGGATCTGAAGGGCATTGTTGCCCCCGGTTGGCACCTGCGCACCACCTGGAGCGGCTCGCTCAGGCCTCCCAGATCCGGCGCGGATCGATCACCAGGCCGGGAAACTCCAGGCCCGCCTCCAGCCGGCTTGGATCGTTGAGCACCAGGGGAGAGTTGGCTGTTTGCGCAGCCGTCCACACCTCCACCGTGCGGCTTTGCGGCAGCAGCAGCCAGCCCAGAGAGGCCCCATTGGCCATGTAGGCAGCCAGCTGGTGGCGCAAGACCTCGTGCTCATCGGCAGGGCTAGCCAGCTTCACCACCAGATCCGGGCATAGGGGCGCAAAGCCCTCCCGCTCGGCCTCGCTCAGCGCCTGCCAACGATCGAGCCGCACCACGCTGGCGTCGGGGCTGCGTACGGAGCCATCGGGGAGCAGGAAGCCCGTGGAGCTGTCGAAGAGCTTCAGCGCCAGGCTGCCCTGCTCGATCGCCAGCCAGAGCAGGGCTCCGAGGGTTTGGTCCGGGCACCGGAGGCGCCACCGGTGGGAGTCATCTCGATGAGAGTGCCATCGGCATCAAGCTCCAGCACCGCCTCAGGGTTGGCCGCACACACCTGCGCGAACTGGGAAGGCGTGAAGGTGAGCGAGCGGGGCAGGGTGAGCATGGAGGCCCTGCGAGATGGGTTAATTCAGGTTAAAGGGATTCAGGAAGATGGGGCATTGGCGGCCGTTTCGGCGGGGCGATATCGGCAGCGCTGGTCAAGGCCCTCCAGTTCGCTTCGTGGTGGTGAACGCCGGTTCGATCGCTGACGCGGCTCAGCTGCTGATTGAGGCGGTGCCGGAGAGTGTTTCTGTGCAGGATGCGAGGCCATCGTCACGGCGGCGGATGGCTGCTGCGAATGAGCGAACCGGGGCACAATCAGTCGGGAGTTACGGCAGGGGAGAGAACTGCCGTTGCTGTCGCTGCCGTTACTGTCGCCGCAGCTGGCGTGAAGTCGCTTCGATTCTTCTATCATGCCTCAAGAGGTGTAGAAAGATGAAGCAAATCTCGCCTTTCGATCTGCCTGGAGAAAGCTGGTCCCTGGAGATCCAGGGTCGGCTCCGTCTGGTACCTCTCTGGCGAAGGAATCCTCACATTTCACGAGAACACTTCACGAGAAAAATCATGGCAAAAAACGCCCTCTGCATCGGCATCAACGACTATCCGGGCACCCAGAGCGATCTGAAGGGCTGCGTCAACGACGCCAACGACTGGGCTGCCGTCCTGCAGGGGAAGGGCTTCGGAACCAAGCTCCTGCTCGATGCCCAGGCCACCAAGGCAGCCATGGTGAGCGCCATCACCGGCCTGGTGGGCAGCGCCCAGAACGGCGACACCGTTGCCATCACCTTTTCGGGGCACGGCACCTATGCCCCCGACAAGAACAGCGACGAATCGGATGGCCTCGATGAGGCCCTCTGTCCCTATGACATCCATCAGGGCAAGGCGCTGATCGATGACGAGCTCCACCAGCTCTTCCAGCAACGCAAAACCGGCGTGCGGGTGATCCTGATCTCCGACAGCTGCCATTCCGGCACCGTGCTGCGCAATGCTCCTTCCGATCCCGATGCGGATGCTCCCAGGGTGCGCTTCCTGCCGATGGGGGCCTGGGTTCCCGAGGATCAGCTCCCCCGGGCTGCCAGTGGCCGCCCCCTCGCCAACCTGCCGATCAGCACCACCACCTCCCCCTGGGCCGGTGTGATCACCCCTGGCGGCGATCTGCTGATGGCCGGTTGCGAAGAAGGCCCCAACAAGTTCAGCTACGACGCCAAATTCAACAATCGCTTCAATGGCGCCTTCACCTACTACGCCCTGAAAACCCTCAAGACGCTCCCCGCCGCCGCCACCTATGCCAACTGGCACGCCGCCATCCGTCGCTACCTGCCTTCGGCCAACTACCCCCAGGTGCCCCAGGTGATGGGGGCCAGGAGTGCGCTGCAGTTCAAAATTCTCGCCTGAGGCTGCCGGAACCCATGCCGGACCCCAAACGCAACGCCATCAGCCTCAACGCCAACGGCCTCAACGCCATCAGCCTCAGCGTTCCTGGCACCCGTCTCCAGGATCCCCCCCTGCCCCGCCTGCTGGCGCCGACCACACGGGGGACGGAGCTCCGTGGCGAGGATCCTTTCCTCCCCACCGGATTCCTGAAGGTTGAGAGAGGCTTCGATCTCTCGGGCCCATCCCGCGACATCGGTGGCACCGATCTCAACCCGCTCAACCTGCCGCCCGATCAGGTGGTGGTGCTGGAGATGGTGGAGGGCATCACCGTGATCACCTCCGCCGGCAACCTCGCAGCCACCCTGCAGCAGATCGGGGAAGAATCCCTGCTGGGTCTGGAGGATCGGGGCCTGGCCGGAGCTGCTTCGCGCGGCAGCAGCGCCAGCCAGCTGATCACCCGGCTGTTCAGCCTTGATCTCGGCAGCGATGCCCTGATCGAGGAGGCAAAGGCCAAGGCGCTCGCGTGGGCGAAGCAACGGCTGGGGGAGAAGGTGAAGGAAAAGCTTGGCGAGGTGGCCGAGCTCGGCGTGTCCTGGCTCGGCACCAAGGCCCTGATGTGGGCGATCGAGAAGCGGCTGCGCGTCAGCCCCGGGCTCTACCGCTGGTCCGGCCGCTCCCGGGACCCCTCGGAGGTCTTCGGCGCGGCGGATCCGAAGCTTGCCCAGGAGGCCCTGCAAGGCCCGCTGCTCGTCTTCATCCACGGCACCGGATCCAACGGCGCCGGTTCATTCGGGGATCTGCAGGAGACGAGTGAGGAGGATTGGCGCGCGCTCCGGGCCACCTATGGGGAACGCATCTACAGCTTCGAGCACTACACCTTCTCCGAAAGCCCCATCGACAACGCCCTGGCCCTAGCCCGGATCCTCCCGGCCGGGGCCCGGATCCATCTGGTCACCCACTCCCGGGGCGGGCTGGTGGGCGATCTCCTCTGCCTGCGGCAGATGGATGACGACCTCATCGATGCGTTCCGCCCTGGTTCCGCCCCCTTCACGGCAGACGATCCCGGCCGTCAGGAGAGCCTCGAGCGGGAGGGTGAGCGGGCATACGCCGAGCAACGCGAACAGCTGCGGGAGCTGCGCACCTTGCTGGGACGGGAGCACGGCTTCCGGATCGAGCGCTACGTGCGGGTGGCGGCGCCCGCTCGCGGCACCCTGTTGATCAGCGGCAACTTCGATGCCTTCCTTTCCGCCCTGCTCACCCTGCTCGGCACCGTGCCCTACCTGGCGGGCAACCCGATCTATTCCTGCGTGAAGCGGGTGGTGCTGGAGATCGCCCGGCACCGCACCGATCCACGGCTGGTTCCAGGCATCGAGGCCATGCTGCCGGAAGCGCCGCTGGGGCGTTTTCTGGCCACGGCAACGCCCGCCGAGGGGCTTCAGCTCGCCGTGATCGCCGGCGACATCGAAGGCGGGCACCTGCTCAAGCGCCTGGGGGTGCTGTTCACCGACTTCGTCTTCTTCGAAGGGGTGAACAACGACCTCGTTGTGGACACCGATTCGATGGGGGCGGGCATTGCCCGAGCCGGCAACGCCCATCAGCTCTTCGAACAGGGCCCCCGGGTCAGCCACTTCAACTACTTCGCCAATGCCTCCTCCCGCGGCGCCCTGCGGCGCTGGCTCACCGAAAGGAACCCCACCAGCATCGCCGGCTTCCATCCCGTCTCCGGCCTGATCGACGAGGGCAGCCTCGACACCGATCGAGCCGACGAGCGGTCGCTGCGAAGCTCCACCGGGATCGATGCGGCCACCGAGCAGACCCTGCCACTGGTCGTGGTGCTGCCCGACTGCATGGCCTCCCACCTCTGGAGAGAGGCAGGCCGCGATCGCCTCTGGTTCGATCCCGGCAGCCTGGCCCTCGGCGGACTGGAGACGATCGCCTCCGGCAACGCAGCCGATCGCTCCATCAAGGCCGAGAAGCTCTTCACCCTGTACTACGGCGAACTCTGCAAGTCGCTGATCGGTAGCCATCGAGTTGTGCGCTTCGCCTACGACTGGCGCCGACCTCTGCAGGAAACGGCTGTCAAACTGGCAACCTGCCTGAAGGCTCTGCTGCAGGAAACGGCGGCTGCCGGCCAACCGGTGCGCCTCCTGGCCCACGGCATGGGGGGACTCGTGGTGCGCGCCCTGGTGAAAACAGAGGAACCACTCTGGAACGAGCTGATGGGCCGCAGCGGTGCCCGCTTCGTGATGCTCGGCACGCCGAACCAGGGATCACACCAGATGGTGGAGACCCTGCTTGGCAAGTCAGACCTGGTCCGCAAGCTGACGCGCATCGACAGCCAGCACTCGATGCAGCAGATCCTCAACATCATGGCCGGCTTCCCCGGCCTGCTTCAGCTTCTGCCCAAGCCCGGCTTCAGGGAAGCCGGAGATGTTCAGCAGCGTGACGACTACTTCCAGGCGGGGGTCTGGCAGGAGCTGAAGCAGCTCAACCACGATCGCTGGATTGGAGACGGCATAGCAGCCACTCCCAGCAAGGCCGTGCTCGCCCAGTCGCGCTGGTTGTGGGATCAGGAGAGCCCTGAGCTGCCCGAACAGCACAAGCAGAAGGTGATCTATGTCTACGGCCAGGCCAGCATGACCCCCTGCGGCCTTCTGGAGCAGAACGATCGCTTAAAAATGCTCGGAACTCCGGCGGGCGACGGCGCGGTGACCTGGGCCTCCGGCCCCATCCCCGGCATCGGCAGTTTCTATGTCATGCCCGTCGAGCACGCTGCCCTCTGCAACAGTGCGGCGCATTTCGCCGCAATCATCGATCTTCTCGCCACGGGCAGCACCGAGCCGGCCAGGCTGAGGGCGGTGAACACCATGCCCACGCTGCGCTCCGCCACGGCACCGGTGGTCTATGACGCCGGCCCCATTCCCTATCCCACCGAGGAGGAAGTGGCCCTCAGCCTGCTCGGCGGTCGGAAGCGCCAGCCGCTCCAGGCCCGGCCGGCCCCTTGCCTGCAGGTGTGCTGCAAGGCCATGGATCTGCGCTTCGTCACCCAACCGGTGCTGGTGGGTCACTACCTGCAGGACGCCATCTCCGGGCCCGAAGCCCTGATCGACCGCGAGCTCGTCGACCGTGAACTCTCGATGCGCCATCGCCTCGGCCTCTATGCCGGAGCGCAGGGCACGGCCACTGTTGTGCTCCTCACCAACAACGCCGAGGAACGGCGACGGGGCAAAACCCGCGGAGCGGTGGTGATCGGGCTCGGCTCCTACGGCGAACTCAGCGCGGTCACGCTCACGGAAGCCGTGAGGGTGGGCACCCTCCGCTACCTGCTCCAGCTGCTGGATCGGCAATCTGGCGGCCCCCCCGAGGCGATCGAAGCACCGCTTTCCGCCCTGCTGCTCGGCTACAACTCCACCACCAACATCAGTGTCGAGGATTCGGTGGCCGCCCTCGTGCGTGGGGTGCTGGCGGCCAACCATCAGTTCTCCGAAGCGCGGCCGGACCGGCCGGACATTCCGGTGCGGATCACCCGGTTGGAGATCGTGGAGCTCTACCTCGACATCGCCGCCACGGCTGCGAGGGCCCTGGTGCGGGTGGCCGAGCAGATCAACCGCGATGGCGCCCGCTACGGCATGCGCGTGGAAGCCGACCGGGAGCTCCGCCAGGGCAAAGGATTCAGCCAGCGACTCGATGCCAGCCAGGGCGTGGCCTACTGGCCGCGGCTCGAGGTCACCGATGAGGACCAGCGCCAGGAGTGCCTCTCCCCGCCCGAGGGTGCCGAACCCTTGGCCGCCAAGCCACGCCGAGCCTTCGCCGAACGACTCCGGTTCGCCTACCTCGGTCAACGGGCACGCTCGGAAACCATCCAGCATCAGCGGCAGCCAGGACTGGTGGAGTCCCTGGTGGAGTCCTCGATCCGGCAGTCCACCTACGTGGAGGACCTCTCCAGAACCCTGTTCCAGCTGCTGGTGCCCCATGACTTCAAGAACCAGGCCCGGCAGATGGACCGCATGGTGCTGGTGCTCGACGGCTACACCGCCAACCTTCCCTGGGAGCTGCTGCTCGCCGACGACAAGCCCCTGGCCCTCTCGACAAGGATGGTGCGGCAACTGCAGTCGCCCCGTTATCGCACCCAGGTGCGCCAGACGCTCGAAAAGCGCGCCTATGTGATCGGCAACCCCTCCACCGAGGGATTCAACAAGGTCTTCGCCGATGGCCCCAGCCGCAAGGCTCCCGAAGCCCTCGATGGCCTCGAAGGTGCTGGAAACGAAGCGCAGACGGTGGTGAACGTGCTGCGGCAGTACGGCTACGACTGCGAGGAGGCGATCGGTGGTGAAAAGGCCGTGGACATCATCAACAAGCTCTACCGATCCCTCTATCGGATCGTTCACATCGCCGCCCACGGTGTCTACGACGAGAAGACCCGCGACGGCGGCTCCCGCAGCGGGGTGGTGCTCTCCGATGGGCTGCTGATCACCGCCGCCGAGATCGGGGCCATGGAAACGGTTCCCGACCTGGTCTTCCTCAACTGCTGCCACCTCGCCAAGGCGGATGCTCGACCGGTGGCCTTCAACCGCCTGGCTTACAGCATCTCCCGCGAACTGATCGAGATGGGAGTAAGGGCCGTGGTGGCGGCGGGCTGGGCCGTGGACGATGGCGCCGCCCGGGTGTTCGCCGAAGAGTTTTATCGCCAGATCCTCCGCAACAGACCCTTCGGCGATGCCGTGTTCGCGGCCCGTTCACGCACCCACGAGGAGTTCCCCGGCCTCAACACCTGGGGTGCCTACCAGGCTTACGGGGATCCCGGCTTCGTGATCGATCCCCTGCGCGACCGCGCCGACTCCGAAGCGGTGGAAGGCTGGAAACCCGTGACCAAGGAGGAGCTGATGCAGCGGCTCAGGGAGCTGGCCACGAAAGCGGCGAGTGGGTATCCACCGTCGAACGAACGAAGCCGTGAACTGGCTGGTGCCGTCGACATGGCGTTGCAGTCCTGTCCCGATGCATGGAAGAGCCTGCCGGCGGTGCGCTTCGCCCTCGGCGAGGTCTACGCAGAACTCGGTGACGCCTACTTCGACCAGGCCCGGGAGCAGTACCTGGCCGCCATCCGCCCGGAGGACAGCAGCGGGGCGGTTCCGATCCGTGCGATCGAACAGCTGGCCTACCTCGAAGCCCGCACCGGCCATAGCACTGCCAACGCGATGCTGATTAACACCGCCCTTGCACGCCTGGAGGGGCTCGTTCAGCTGGCATCGACCACCCTGGATCGTGCGGAACCGAACCACGGAACAGAGTCGCCAGCGCTCAGCAATCCCGAACGGGCGGCGCTGCTGGGAAGTGCCTACAAGCGGCTGGCCGCCGTGCAAGCGAGGAATCTGCGCCAGGTTCAAAACCAGGATCAAAGCAAGGACGGTGGGGATGTTCTCCTTGCCCTCAAGCAGGCCATCGACTGGTACGCCAAGGGCGGAACGCAGCCGTATCAGGTGCTGAACCTCCTCGCTCTGGAGGCGGTGAGGGATTTCGGCATCGAGGCGGAGCCGACCTCCCTCGAGCGGGTGCGTGGGTATGCCCTACAAGCCCGTGCGGACTGGCGTGCAAACCCGGATTTCTGGAACGCGGTGATGCCGGCCGAAGCGCTGATGACCGAGCGGCTGCTCGATCGTTCCCTTGGCAGCAAGGGGCGAGCCGGCGAAACCAGCTTCGCCGAGGTGCAGAAAACCTATGCCGATGCCCTGGCCCATGTGCCCGGATCCCTAAGGGAGCTGGATTCGGTTGTGGAGCATCTGCACATCCTCCGGGTGCTCTTTGAAGCGCAGGGCCACCTCAACCCCCGACTAGCCAGCAACCCCCGTCTGGCCAGCCAAGCCAGGCTGATCGCCGAGCGACTGGATCTGCTTGCCCAGCAGATTTTGGGGCCAACGGCCGGCCAAGGGGGTGCTGGTGGCTTCGCCGCTGGTACCAGCGATGGCACGGGTGGAGAAGATGATTCGGAAATCGTCAAGATCCAGTGATCGTGCAAAACCTTGAACTGCCGATGATGAATACCTCGCGGAAATAGAAATAGGAGTGGCGAAACGCACTGACAATCTCGCCAAGCTGGTGGCGGCGACCCAGCTGGCACTGAATCATCGATCCGTCGTGATCCGCAAGACGAATGGGTCGTGGCCGCTGGGTCGTGGCCGCCAGGGCTGGAGACCAGAGCAGGGTGTGTGAAGAAACTGCACTGGTCGAGGCCTGCCAGCTCAGATCCTCTCTAAGACTAATCATAGAAGCTGTGGCTGGTGATTTCGCAGTCATCAGTTGGCTGGCATCAGGTTTTCTTCCCAATCAACCCCATAACTCCGATGACACGCAAAGCCGTTCTCTGTGGCATCAACAGCTATGCATCTGCCCCCCTCAAGGGCTGCGTGAATGATGTCCATAATATCCGCGATCTTCTGATCAGCAACTTCGGCTTCCGGCCCGAGGAAATCCACACACTGGAAGATGAGCAGGTTGTCAAGACAGAGCTTCTCTCGCAATGGGACTGGCTGACAAGCGGTGCCAGGGCAGGAGACATCCTGGTCTTTCATTTCTCCGGGCACGGGTCCTATGTACCGGATGAAAGTGGCGAAGAGCCGGATATGCGCGATGAGATCACCTGTCTGCAGGACATGGATTTCAACGATCCCTCCACCTATCTCACCGACGACGAATGGTATGAGCTGGCCCAGCGGGTCGACCCCGCCGTTCAATTGATCATCCTCAAGGACACCTGCCACTCCGGCGGCAGTGCTCGCTTCATCGGTGTGCGCAGCGCGGACGGGCAGGAGCGCGTCGTGCTGGCCCACCCTGCGGAACTGCAGGGCCGCCGCTCCAGCGACCCGACCCCCGAGAGCAGCATCAGCAACACCCGCTTCCTGGTGCCGCCCCAGGCCCCCGCCAGGGCCTGGCGAGGCGAGGTGGGAACCACGCACCCCACGCGGCTCGCCGAGGTTCCCCAGACCAGCCTGATGGCCTGCATGGAAACCCAGACGGCCGCCGATGCCCCGATCGAGGGTGAGTTCCACGGCGCCTTCACCTATCACTTCTGCCAAATGCTGCGGAGCAACGGGCGCCTCGGCAGTCGGGAGGCGATCGAGGCCGTAGTGCAGCAGCTGCAGGGGCGGTTCGAACAGGTGCCCCAGCACGAGGGCCGGGAGCTGGATGCGCCGATCTTCGGGCAGGCCGGTGAGACCAACAACGGTTCCGATGAGGCGCCAACGGTTCCAGGCTCCTGCGGGGATCCGGCAGCCGAACAACCTGCGGATGCGGAGGCCCTCAGCGCCCAGCAGATGGTCTACCGGGCCCACATGAAGTTCCTCGACACGATGGCGGCGCTGCAGGGCGTCTCCCAGCCGGAGCGGAGCCTGCGGGCCAGTGGCAGGGTGCTGGTGACCGTGCATGGCATCGGCAACCACCGCGCCGGCTATTCCAACAGCTGGTGGCAGGCCCTTTCCCCCCACGTGGGGACCACCTTTAATCCCAGCGATCTGGGAAGGGGAAGGCAGGAGGTGCTCTGGAGCGACCTTGTGAACCGCAGCCGCAGCCTCCAGCGCAGCCTGCCCGCCGAGGAGGTGAACGCCCTGCGCCAGTCGATCCTCGATGTGATCGACGACCGCCGCAGCCATGAAGCCTCCCGCAGCGGTCGGCTCGATCAGCTGCCCGTCGCCCGGGGCAGTGCCATCGCCATCGACGATTTCCTCGTCTACATGCTCGACGACGGCATGCGCCGCCGGATCCTGGAGCGCTTCACGCGGGTGGTGGGTCCCCTGCTGGCTGCCGGGACCCGCATCGACGTGATCTCCCACAGCTGGGGCACGGTGGTGGCCTACGAGGGCCTGCGGGAACTGGAGAGGCGCGGCTTGTCCGGTCGGGTCGCCAATTGGTTCACCGCAGGCAGCGCGCTCTCGATCGCACCGGTGCAGGGCCGCCTGCGGCCGGAGAACCGTCCCGCCAACGGCCGTCGGGCTCCTTATCCGGCGCTGGTGGACGCCTGGATCAACCTCGATGCCAAGGGGGATCCGGTGGGCGGGCCTCTGGTGGGCCGCTTCCCGGTGACCCGGGAGTACCTCGAGCTCGATCCCACCACCTGTGCCCGCCAGTTCTGGGGGGGCTATGAGATCGGCTGTGCCCACGGCTCCTATTTCCAGGTGCCCAATCTGAGGGTGAACCGCGACATCTTCGCCGGCCACATCCTCGGCACGGCGCGGGAGCTCGGGGGCCGCCGCAGCGACACTTCGGGTGTCTCCGGCTAAGACGTGGAGCTGGCGGTGGAGCTGATCCAATCCTGAGACCCTGCTCCCAATCGCCGGCGCCGCATCACATGTAGGAGCCAGCCGCCATCGCGCCGATCAAGTTGGAAAGCAAGGCCTCGCCTCCAGACGTGCGCAGGTAGATCTCGGGGGCGGCGCCGCCGAGGGCATGGTTGGGGCGGTGCAACCAACGCTCCACCCAGGCGGCGGCATCAAACGGTTCGGTGTTGCCCGACTCACGCAGCAGCAGCTCCACCTGGTGGATCAGTCTGGTTTCCACGGCCGACATGGTTTCGCCTTCTCCAACAGAATCCTGATCGCGTGCCGCCTCGGCAGTGCCAGTGCCAGTAACACTGGCATTCGCCTCGGTGGTGGATTCAGCTGATCGGGCCATCCCTTCACTATGGCACTGGAGTCGAGTTGCGAATGGTGTGGTGATGGCTTAGCCAGCCCAGATCTGTTCGAGCTCGATCACCAAGCCGGGAAACTCCGCAGTCGCCTCCAGCCGGGAGGCATCACTCAGGGTGCTGCACCGAGCCGCCTGGGTGGCTGGGTCCGAACTCCATACCTCCACGGTTCGCCGCCGCGGCAACAGTAACCAGCCCAGCCGCGCTCCATTGCTGATGTACGACGCCATCTTTTGCCGCAATGGCTCCAGCTGATCCGACGGGCTGGCCAGCTCCACCACCAGATCCGGGCAGAGGGGCGGGAAGCCTTCCCTTTCAGCCTCGCTCAAAGCGCGCCAACGATCCAGCCGCACAAGGCTGGCGTCTGGGCTTCGCACGGAACCATCCGCAAGCCGAAAGCCACCGGAACTCTCGAACACGATCCAGCCGTCGACGGTTCGAGCCCAGGACTGCAGCTGGAATACCAATGCCGAGTTGCGTGCACTGGTGTTACCGCCGGTTGGGGTCATCTCGATCAGGGTGCCATCGGCAGCAAGTTCCAACACCGCCTCCGGATTAGCGGCACACACCTGCGCGAACTGATCTGGGGTGAGGCTGAGCGAGCGAGGCAGGGTGAGCATGGGAGCCCTGCGGAACGAGTGAGCTCAGGCTAATGGGTTTGGGAGAGATGGGCCCCTGCCGGCGGATCGGATCAAGTCGGGCTTCGCAGCAGGAACCTATGGCTGGGATCTTGCTGGTGAAGACTCGGGGAGAGATCTAAAATTGCCGGCGCCTACGGCGCCACTCGCAACAGCCAACAGCCAGGGTTAAAAAACAGCCGAGTGTTGAGGGATTAAGGGATTAAGGGTTAAGGGAAGGGCCCTGGGGGAGGCAGACCACACGGAAACCGACGCTGAAGTAGGCATAGACGGGCAGGTAGTGGACGCGGTAGGCCGAGCGGCAGCCCCCGGGGGAGTTGAGCAAAGACCCGCCGCGTAGCAGCCTTCGTTCATCAGCAGCGGCAGCAGGAATCAACCAAGGTTGGTCATCGCCAGGGGCGAAGTTGTAACTCTCATGCCAGTGGTCTGCGCACCACTCCCACACATTGCCGTGCATGTCGTGCAGGCCCCAGCCATTGGCCGGGAAGCTGGCCACGTCGCTGGTCTGCTGGCGGTAGGTGCCCTTGGGGCCGTTCCCATAAACGTGATTGCCGTTGTAGTTGGCCAGCTCCGGCGTCAGCGTGGCCCCACAATGGAACGGTGTGGTGCTGCCGGCGCGGCAGGCGTACTCCCACTGGGCTTCGCTCGGCAAACCGTAACGCTGACCCGTGCGCTGGTTCAGCCGGCAGCAGAACTCCAGCGCATCAAACCAGCTCACCTGCTCCACCGGGCGGGTCGCTCCCTTGAACGTCGAGGGATCGGGCTCCAGGTCGCGCTCCACCTTTTGCCACCCCGCCACCGCCCGCCACTGGGCCTGGGTAATCGGCGTCTGCGCTATCAAAAAAGTGCTCAGGGTCACTTCGTGTTGGGGCCCTTCATCCTCTAAACGCCCCGGCTCGTCCTTCGGAGAGCCCATCAGAAAGCTGCCGGCCGGGATGTTCACCATGGTGAGGGCCACCCCCTCGCCCAACTCCTCCCGGAAGCCCTCCACCTGCAGGGGGCGGCGTTCCATGCTCCAGCGGCCGCCCTCCTGGCGCAACAGGCAGGTGCTGGTAGCGAAGCGCTGCAGAGACACGGTCGGGGCAGATGGCTCGGCCGCCTCAGCTAAGGCCGTCTCGGGCTGGACCGCCCCTGAGCGGTCCGCTGCAACGGCCTGCCGATCAGCGCCGGGAAGAACCGATGACCCGCGCCTGGGGGCAGCAGCCTGCCGTGGGTGTCCGGCACTATCACCTCGTGTTTTCCCTGCTGCAGAGGGCGAATCCTGGCGGGGTGCCAGCGCCATCTCGATAGCCAGGGCGATCTCCACCAGCACCTCCTCCTGTTCCACAGGGTCCATGCGCGCCAGCGGCCGGCCCGGATCCCCCAGAGCCTGATACGCAGAAATCGGCGTGCGCATGACAAGGCTGGGCCGCACGGGCACCCAGAGGATGCGTAGTCCTTCCTCCTCGGCCGCCGTGAGCAGCTGCGGCAATTCCGAGTTGGTCACAAACTCGGAAGCCAGGAAATCCGAGCTCACCAGCAGCAGCGCCACCTTCGCCGCAGCCAGCGCCGCTTCGATCTCTTGCCTCCACTTAGCCCCTGGTGGAATCTGGGAGTCGTCCCACAGACGCAGGCCATGGCTGCGCACCAGCGGCCGAATCATCGTCTGCAGCCGCACCACCCACTGCCGATCAACGTGGCTGTAGCTGATGAACAGCTGATCGCGTTCGGGGCGTGGGGTCATCGCATGCCGCCAGGCGCTGGCCGTTCCGGTGCGGCAGGTTTGTGGTGGCAAGGGTAGGGCACCAGGCACGGCCAGAGGCACCACCCATCCCTGGCAGACCAGGGTGATCGGCCTGCGGCGGACATGCTCAAGCTCGACACGGCAAACCTCCGCTTGATCAGGGTGCTTGGCTCTTGTCGCGATTGAAAAGGCGCGAACCGATGAGTAGGAAATGTCGCTGAAAATGCCAAGCGAATGTCGGCGCGACAACAACCCGCAAATGATCATGATCCACGATCAGCGCGATCAGCGACTCCCATGAATCCCCGATTGACTCCACACATTTCCGCCCGTAATTTGGCAGACCGCTTTGAACCATCATGACCACTTCTCCCCTGCCTGAACAGCTCCTGCCTGAACAGCAAAAGATCAGGCTGCTCAGCGAACCGCGGGGACCTGCCGCGCCCGGGTCTTCAGTGGCCTGGCATCAGCAGTTCCTGCGCCTGCACATCGTGCGCTCGCTGGAGGCCGTGCAGGACATGATCATCGTATCGCTCTGCGTTGGGCTGTTCTGCATCATGGCGCTGCAGCTCAAGGAGATCTTCGCCTCGCTGCTCAATAAACCTCAGTTTCACGCGATCACGGCCGATATCCTTTTCATCCTGATTTTGGTTGAACTCTTCCGACTGCTGATCATTTATCTGCAGGAGCAGCGGGTGTCGATCGGGGTCTCCGTGGAGGTCGCCATCGTTTCGGTGCTGCGCGAGGTGATCGTGAGCGGTGTGCTCGAGACCGACTGGCATCAGGTGCTGGCGGTCTGCCTGTTTCTCGCCACAGCCGCCCTGCTGATGGTGGTGCGCGTCTGGTTGCCGCCCACCTTTGCGGGGGTGGATCCAGAAGCCAGGGTCTCGGCTCGCATCCGCAGCAGCCAGGACAACGATTGAGACCCAGGAGCGTGGGCGCCCCTCCGCCGTTCTGCAGCGGTCGTCACCAAGAGGGGCTTCACCGTTGTTGAGAATGGGAAGACCGATGCCCAGCAGCGGCGAGCGCCGCGCCCTTAGCCCCCATGCCTGACGCCTCCGCCGCCGCCATCCCCCCCGCCGACCTGCTGCCCAGCTACCGCCAGGCCGCCCTGGAACGGGAGGAGCTCGGGGTGCCGGCCCTGCCGCTCAACGCCTCCCAGGCCTCAGCCCTCACCGCCCTGCTGGAGCAGCCGCCTGCCGAGGAAGGGGGCTTCCTGCTGCATCTGCTCAGCGAACGCATCCCTCCCGGAGTGGATGAGGCGGCCTACGTGAAGGCGAGCTGGCTGGCCGCCATCGCCCAGGGCAGCAGCGCCAGCCCGCTGGTCAGTCCGGTGCAGGCGGTGAAACTGCTGGCCACCATGATCGGCGGCTACAACGTGGGCGCGCTGATCGAGCTGCTCTCCAGCGCCGATGAAACCATCGCCGCCGAGGCCGCCACCGGGCTGAGCCGCACCCTGCTGGTGTACGACGCCTACAACGATGTGCTGGAGCTGGCGGCCAGCAACCCCTACGCCCAGCGGGTGATCGACAGCTGGGCCGCCGCCGAATGGTTCACCGCCAAGCCGGAGCTGCCGGCCGACATCACGGTCACCGTGTTCAAAGTGGAGGGCGAAACCAACACCGACGACCTATCGCCGGCCACCCACGCCACCACCCGCCCCGACATCCCCCTGCACGCCAACGCGATGCTGGAAACCCGCATGCCCGGCGGCCTGGAGCTGATCCGCAAGCTCAAGGGCAAGGGCTATCCGGTGGCCTATGTGGGCGATGTGGTGGGCACCGGCAGCTCCCGCAAATCCGCCATCAACTCGGTGCTGTGGCACACCGGCACCGACATTCCCCATGTGCCCAACAAGCGCAGCGGCGGCGTGATCCTGGGCGGCAAGATCGCGCCGATCTTCTTCAACACCGCCGAGGATTCCGGCGCCCTGCCGATCGAATGCGACGTGACCGCGCTGAACTCCGGCGATGTGATCACGATCCGGCCCTACGCCGGCACGATTGAGCGGGCCGCCGGGGAGCCGGGCGCCTGTGAAATCGTGGCCCGCTTCGAGCTCAAGCCCAGCACGATCACCGATGAGGTGCGCGCCGGCGGCCGCATCCCCCTGCTGATCGGCCGCTCGCTCACCGACAAGGTGCGCGCCCAGCTGGGTCTGAGCGCCTCGGAACTGTTCATCCGTCCGGCCACTCCGGCCGACACCGGCAAGGGTTTCACCCTGGCCCAGAAGATGGTGGGCAAGGCCTGCGGCCTGGCTGGGGTGCGTCCCGGCACCAGCTGTGAGCCGCTGATGACCACCGTGGGCTCCCAGGACACCACCGGGCCGATGACCCGCGATGAGATGAAGGAGCTGGCCTGCCTGGGATTTTCCGCCGATCTGGTGATGCAGAGCTTCTGCCACACCGCCGCCTACCCCAAACCGGTGGACCTCAAGACCCACGCCGAGCTGCCGGATTTCATCAGCTCCCGCGGTGGCGTCGCCCTGCGCCCCGGCGACGGCATCATCCACAGCTGGCTCAACCGCCTGCTCCTTCCCGACACCGTGGGCACCGGCGGCGACAGCCACACCCGCTTCCCCCTGGGCATCTCCTTCCCCGCCGGCTCCGGCCTGGTGGCCTTCGCTGCCGCGATCGGCGCCATGCCACTCGACATGCCCGAATCGGTGCTGGTGAAGTTCACAGGGAAGCTGCAACCGGGCGTGACCCTGCGCGATGTGGTGAATGCCATCCCCTATGTGGCGATCCAGCAGGGCCTGCTCACGGTGGAGAAGGCTGGCAAGAAGAACATCTTCTCCGGCCGGATCATGGAGATCGAAGGATTGCCCGATCTCAAGCTGGAGCAGGCGTTCGAGCTCACCGACGCCACGGCAGAGCGCTCCTGCGCCGGCAGCACGATCAAGCTCTCGGTGGAAACGGTGAGTGAATACCTGCGCAGCAACGTGGCATTGATGAAGAACATGATCGCCCGCGGCTACCAGGATCCCCGCACCCTGGCCCGCCGCATCAAGGCGATGGAGGCCTGGTTGGCGCACCCGGTGCTGCTGGAGGCCGACGCCGACGCCGAATACGCCGCCGTGATCGAGATCAACCTCGATGAACTCAATGAGCCAATCCTGGCCTGCCCCAACGACCCCGACAACGTGAAACTGCTCAGCGAAGAGGCTGGCAAGCCAGTCGATGAGGTGTTCATCGGCTCCTGCATGACCAACATCGGCCACTACCGCGCTGCCGCCAAGGTGCTGGAGGGCCAGGGTGCCAACCAAGCCCAACTCTGGGTCTGCCCGCCCACCCGCATGGATGAGGAAAAGCTGAAGGAGGAGGGCTACTACGCCACCTTCGAGGCGGCCGGCTCCCGCATGGAGATGCCGGGCTGCTCCCTCTGCATGGGCAACCAGGCGCGGGTGGAGGACAACACCACCGTGTTCTCCACCAGCACCCGCAACTTCAACAACCGCCTCGGCAATGGCGCCCAGGTGTACCTGGGCAGCGCCGAACTGGCGGCGGTGTGTGCCCAGCTGGGCCGCATTCCCAGCAAGGAGGAGTACCTGGCGATCGCGGCCGCCAAGATCGATCCCCTCGCCGATCAGCTCTACCGCTACCTCAACTTCGATCAGATCAGCGGCTTCGAGGATCAGGGCCGGGTGGTGAGCAGCGAAGATGAGGCCAAGGTGCTGGCAGGGGTGTGATGGTCGTCAGGATCTGATCAGGGTTGCCAAGACTTGCAGGCAAGTGCGGAAAGGATTGCTGACGTTCAGCCGTTCTCCGCCTACGGTCCATTAGTCCTTCGTAACGGACCCTTTCCGATGACTGCCTCCTGGATGACAACCCTGCGCACCATGCTGGCCCCCCTGCGCCGCCTGGTGGTGGTGGGTCTGGCCCTCATGCTGACCATCAACCTTGCCGCCTGCAGCGGCGTCGTCTCCAGCGACGCCAAGAGTGCCGCCCGCACGGTGGTGCAGGTGGCCAAGACCGCCGCTGATGTGACCGGCAACGAACAGCTCAAGAACGTTCTCACCCCCGTGCTGAACGTGCTGAAGGCCACCGAGAAAGAGGTGGAGGCCGACAACATCCCTGCCGCCACCAACGCCATCTCCAAGTTCAAGGGCCTCTGGGATACCGCCGCCCCTGTGGTGAAGCTGGCCGCCGGTGACAACTACGGCCTGATCGACAAAGGCGTGAACCTGCTGACCAAGACCTTCGGTGGCGAGACCGCTCCCACCAAGGACAATGCCCTCACCGCCCTCACCGGCCTGATCGGACCCCTCAAAGCCCTGCTCGGCTGAACCCTGGCTCCGACCCTGATCGGCCGGAACACTTTCACCGCAGGCCATCCGATCGACTCGGGACAGGCCCTAGGGAGCGTTGCCGCTCCCTTTTTTTGTGATCACCCACCACTGCCCGCAGCCGGAGCTGAGGTGATCAGGTGGTTGGTAGCGGTTGTAACGATATGCCCACAAAGCCGGACGAACGGCCCAGCCCCTCTAAAAGGAAAGCGAACGCCGCTTGCTTTTCCATGCGCCCGATCAGCGCCATCCGTCGCTCCACGATCGCCGCCGCCGCCTTGGCCGCCCTGGCCCTCACCGGCTGCTCCGGCACCCAGGAAGCCGCCCGCCAGGCGGGTGACCAGGTCGGCCAGGCGGCCAAGGATGCCGCCGCCACCACCGGCGAGGCCGCCAAAACCGCCGCCACCGCCACCGGCCAGGCAGCTCTCGGGCAGGCCGTGACCCCCGTGCTCGATCTCCTCAACAAGACTGAGGGAGAGGTCAAAGCCGGCAATATGGCCTCCGCCATTGCTGCCATGGGCGGCTTCCAGGCCCTCTGGAACACCGCCTCGCCCGTGATCAGGCCGATCGCCGGCGACAAGTGGCCCCTGATCAACACCGCCGCCAACCTGGTGCTCAGCACCTTCGCCAAGGGCGCCACCCCAGCCCCCGCCGCGGCCAGTTCCGCCCTCACCGGCCTGATCGGCCCCCTGAGCGCCCTGCTCACGAAGTGAGTCCGGGTTCGGGCCAGGGCGCAACCCTGGTCCGACCAGCCCACCTGCGCGAACCATGCATTCAGCCCGGGGTTGTCACGAACTCCGGGCTTTTTGTCGGCTTGGCTCTGGCGCCAGGCTCGGTCGCGGTGACACGCTGGGTGCCCCAGCCTTCCATCCCTGAACCAGGAAACCCTGCTGTTTGAGCCCGCCAGGCCCACGGCGGACGCCCTGCGGGTGGTGCTGGCCTTCCCGAGCACCTACGGGGTGGGCATCACCAGCCTGGGCTATCAGGTGGTGTGGGCCACCCTGGCCCGCCGCGCCGATGTGGATGTGCGGCGCCTCTTCACCGACCGGGGGGATCCCCCGCACCGGCACCGGGGGGGAGGGGTCGAACTGTTCGGGCTCTCCCTGAGCTGGGAGCTGGATGGCCCGGTGCTCCTCGATCTCCTGGAGGATGAGCGCATCCCGATCTGGAGCCACCAGCGGGGTGACCACGACCCGATCGTGTTCGGCGGTGGGCCGGTGCTCACGGCCAATCCCGAGCCCCTGGCACCCTTCCTCGATGCCGTGCTGCTGGGGGATGGAGAGATTCTGCTGCCAGCCTTTGTGGACGCCTTGCAGGCCTGCCGGGGTCAGCCCCGGGCCGAGCGGCTCCGCAACCTGGCCCGGGTGGAGGGGGTGTATGTGCCATCCCTCTACGCACCCCGCTACAGCGGCGATGGAATGTTGCTGGCCATCGAACCGACAGAGGCCGGCATCCCCGATCAGATCAGCAAGCAGACCTGGCGCGGCAACACCCTCAGCCACTCCACGGTGATCACCCCGGAGGCCGCCTGGCCCTCGATCCACATGGTGGAGGTGGTGCGCAGCTGCCCGGAGCTGTGCCGCTTCTGCCTGGCCAGCTACCTCACCCTCCCCTTCCGCACCCCCTCCCTGGAGGACGGCCTGATCCCAGCGGTGGAGGTGGGGCTGGCCGCCACCCAGCGGCTCGGCCTGCTCGGCGCCTCGGTGACCCAACACCCGCAATTCGCCGATCTGTTGACCTGGCTCGATGGCGATCGCTTCGAGGGCGTGCGGCTGAGCGTGAGTTCAGTGCGGGCCGCCACCGTGACGCCCCAGCTGGGGCGGATCCTGGCCAAGCGCGGCAGCAAATCGCTCACGATCGCGTTCGAGAGCGGCAGCGAGCGGATGCGGGAGGTGGTGAACAAGAAGCTCGCCACCGAGGAGATCTTCGCCGCGGCCCGCTACGCCCGCGAAGGGGGGCTCAGCGGCTTGAAGCTCTATGGGATGGCCGGTCTTCCGAGCGAGGAGGAGGCCGACATCGAAGCCACCGCCTCCCTGCTGCTGGACCTGAAGCAGGCCACCCCGGGTCTGCGGCTTTCCCTGGGGGTGAGCACCTTCGTGCCCAAGGCCCACACGCCCTTCCAGTGGGACGGAGTGCGGCCAGAAGCTGAGCAACGGCTCAAACTGCTGGCGAAGCGCCTCAAACCCAGGGGCATCGAGCTCCGGCCGGAAAGCTATGGCTGGAGCGTGATCCAGGCCCTCCTCTCCCGCAGCGACCGGCGGCTCGCTCCGGTGATCGCCGCGGCCCGGGGAGCGCACACCAGCCTCGGAGGCTGGAAGAAGGCCTATCGCGCGGTTCAATCCGGTGAGGCCGAGGCCATCGCCGCGGCACCGCCCGGCCTGCCGCTACCACCCGCCTGGGATGGAGTGGTGCATGGACGCTGGGAGGAGCACACGGTGCTGCCCTGGCAGCACCTGAAGGGACCGCTGAACAGCGCAACCCTGTGGCGACACCGCAACGGCGCCGGCCTGGCGGCTCCGATCGGTGAATCCAGCGATGAGAGCCTCGGCGAGGGCATCGGCGAGCCTCCTAGTGCCGCACCAGAGGAAGGCTGACGCAGACCCGCGACAGAGCGCAGCGGTACTGGCCGTGCCCCTGGCGCAACCCTCAGACGGGGGCCGGGCTCGTCACAGGGAAAGCCCGCTGAGGCTCGGGCCGCACCATGGCCGGCAGCCCCGCCAGCAACACCCAGCCCGCCACATTGATACGGCTGTCATAGAAGGGCATATCGGTGGCATGGAGCGCCACCAGCACCAGCACGGCGGTCCACCAGCCCCGATCGAACACACCGCCACGCAGCAGAGCGGGCCCCACGGCCCGCAGCAGCAGCGCCAGCACGAAGCCCACCAGCAGCAGCGCCACGGGCACGCCATGGCTGAGGGCCAGATCGATCGGAAGGTTGTGGGGATGGCCATGCCAGTGGCCGGTGCGCAGGGGATAGATCAGGCTGAAGGCCGCGGCACCCCAGCCCAGCCAGGGACGTTCGGCGATCAGGCCGAGGGCGATATGCCACTGGGCCAGCCGGGTGATCTCCTGGGGGCGTTGGCCGGCGTAATGGAGGTCGCTGAGCCGGCCCCAGATCGCTTCCGGCACCACAACCCGGGCCGGAGCCTGGAGGAGCTCCGGCACCCCCACCAGACTGGCAGCGGCGATCACCGCCACGGCCAGGAGCAACAAGGGCAGCAGCCAGCCCCAGCTGAGTGGTCCGGCCACCAGGGGAACGGCCAGCAGCAGGGCCCCCCAGCCATTGCGCGAATCGGTGCGGAACATGGCGGTCACCAGCCCCACGGTCAGCAGGAGCACCACGGCGCGGCGACGGGGATCAAGACGGGGCTGCAGCAGGGCCGCCAGCAGCAGGGGCCAGGCCAAGGCCAGCCAGGAGCCGGCGATGTTGGCGTAGTCGAACAGGCCTGCCAACCGTCCAGGAGGGTTTCCACCGGCCTTGATATGCCAGATCACCAGACCGCCTAAGGCCTGGAAGGGTCCGTGCCAGCCCCACCAGAGCTGGCCCAGGCCCGTGAGGATCACCGGCACGGTGGCAGCCACCAGCGCCAGGGCCACCCGGCGGCGGGCCGCGGCGGTGGCGAGGTAGGGCTGGAAGCCCCAGAAGGCCCAGAAGAACGGCAGCCAGTTGCCCAGGCCCACCCAGGACAGCCAGCCGCTGTAGGCGCCGAAGCAGCCCAGCGCCATCAGGGCCGCTACCAGCAGCAGCAGGCGGTTCGTCGTGGCGGCCAGGATCGGGCGACGGCCCCGGCTGCCGAGGATCAGGGCCACAAACAGGAACAGCCCACCGAAAAAGGCACTGGCCGCCAAGAGGAACACACCGATCTGGAAACAGCGCCAGCCCAGGGGGGCCGCTGCGGCCGGCCTCTGGGCCAGCAGTCGACGATCAAGGACTTGCAGAAAGGCGCTCAAGGAGGCGAAACCAGCCATCCTTCACGATCGCACCGGAGGTTCCCGCCGGCCGAAGGCCCCCCCGCAGCCATGCTCCGGCGCAACCCTTCAGGCAAATACCGCCGTCCGGCCCCGGTAGACCATCACCTGGCGGCGCAGGACCAGGCGCACGGCCCTGGCCAGGGCCAGGCGCTCGGTGTCGCGGCCGAGGCGGATCAGATCCTCCACCTCATCGCGATGGCTCACGGCCATGGTGGCCTGCTCGATGATCGGCCCGCCATCGAGTTCCTCGGTGACGAAATGGGCCGTGGCGCCGATCAGCTTCACCCCCCGCTCCCAGGCCCGGTGATAGGGCTGGGAGCCCTGGAAGGCCGGGAGGAAGGAGTGGTGGATGTTGATCACGGCGGGGAAGCGCTCCAGAAAGCCGGCACTGAGAACCTGCATGTATTTGGCCAGGATCACCAGTTCAATGCCGTTCTCTGCCAGCAGCGCCAGCTGGGCCTCCTCCGCCTCGGCGCGGTGGGCAGCGCTCACCGGTAGGTGCACGAAGGGAATCGCGAAGCCAGCCGCCACATCGGCCAGGTCGGGATGGTTGCTCACCACCAGCGCCACCACCATCGGCAGTTCACCGGAGCGGGTGCGCCAGAGAAGATCCACCAGGCAATGATCCTGCCGGCTCACGAAGATGGCCACCTTGGGGATGGCATCGGAGAAGTGCAGCTGGCCTTCGCCGCCGATCCGGGCCGCCAGGGCCGCCGTGGCGGGCGCGATCGCCGCCCGGGGCAGGCCAAATCCCTCCAGACCCCACTCGATCCGGCTGAGGAACAGGCCGGCCCCGGCATCGGTGTGGTGATCGGCATGGCGGATGTTGCCACCGTTGGCCGCCACCCAGCCGGAGAGCTCACTCACCAGCCCGGGGCGATCGGGGCAGATCAGTTGCAGGATCGCCGAAGGGGAGCCCATGGCCAGGTCCAACTGCGCCCATTGTGATCAGAGCGTGTGATCAGAGCGATCGGTGGGAGAGAACAGGGCCGCGAGGCGCCGACCGCGCCCATCCCTGGGGTGAGGGCCGGAGGCTGCGGCAGGGTGCTGTTGCAACCGGCTAAGCGCCGTTCTCCACCAGGGCCAGCCTCGGTACAGTCGGGGCATTGTGCCGATCCATTCCATGGTCCGCCCCGCCAGTCCGGTCGCCCCGGCCCCCGCAACCGCCCTGGAGGGCCCGGGCCTCCTGCGCCGCCTGGCGGCCCTGCTGCTGGCCGTGGTGCTGAGCGTTTCCGTGGCGGCCTGCAGCGGCAACCGGGCGAGCGCGCCAACCACCCTTTCCCCCGAAGCGATCAGCGCCATCACCCGTCAGGCCGAGGGCTTCCTCGCGGCCCGCGACCGACTGCCCGACTTGGCCGAACTCGTGAACAACCGCAACTGGGTGTTCGCCCGCAACCTGATCCACGGCCCGATGCAGGAGGTGAGCCGTGAAATGCTCTACATCAACAAACTGCTGCTCCCCTCCGAGCGGGCCGAAGCCACCCAACGGGCCAAGGAGCTCAAGGCCTCCTTGGCCGATCTCGATGAAGCCGCCCGCCTCCAGGACGGCGACGCCCTGCGCAAGGCCTACATCAAGGTGGCTAGTGGGTTCGGTCTGTATGCCCAGCTCCTGCCCCAGGAGGTGAAGGTGGCCCTGAACCAGGTCTGAGCTCAAGGGGTGCTCCCTTCGCCGTGACTGACCTGCCCCCCAGGCCAGGAGCAGAGTCTGAGCAGACCCAAACCAGACGCACCTACCCCTTAAGGCCCTCCACCGTGATCGTTGTGGGGGCCGGACTGGTGGGTGTGTCCGCTGCGTGGTGGCTCCAAAACCATGGCCACCGGGTGCTGATCGTGGACCCTGGCGGTGGATCAGAACATGGATCCGGATCTGGCAGCGGCGCCAACTTGAACGGCAGCCAGGCGGCCCTGGGGGTGCTGATGGCCCGGGTCTTTCATCGCAGCCGGGGTCGGGCCTGGCGGTTGCGCCAGCAGAGCCTCGACCTGTGGGAGCAGTGGCGCCAGATCCTGGAAGGGCGCGGCCACCCGATCCCCTGGAGACCCGGACTGCTGCTGCTGGCCAGCGACCCAGCGGAGCTGGAACGGCAGCAGGCGCTGGTGAACGACCCCATGCGACAGGGGATGGGCCTTCAGCTTTGGAGCCAGGACAAACTGGCGGAACTCAGCCCGGCAGGGCCCGCCGCCGTGGGCGGCCTGTTCTCGGAAGCCGACGGGCAATTGGATCCCGGCCTGACCCTGCACGCCCTCCTGAGCGATGGCATCGAGGCCGGGCTTTGCCACCAGTCCGGTCGGGCGGTGGCGCTGGAATCCCGCGGAGGCGGCTGGCAGGTGCGCCTCGAGCCAGGGGGCGTAGCCGAAGCTGAGTGGGTGCTGGTGTGTGCGGGGGTCGCCTCCGGGGCGCTTCTGGAACCCCTGAATGTGCTCAAGCCGATGGAGCCGGTGCTGGGACAGGCATTGGAACTCGAACGGGCACCCAACGACGCCCCCCAGCCGCCCCCTCCGGAGACCCTATGGAACTGGCCCGGGGCCGTGGTGCATGGCGGAGTCAACCTGGTTCCCCGGCCCGACCTGCCAGGAGGCCGGCGGTTCTGGCTCGGAGCCACGCTGGAACCAGGCCTGAGGGCAGACCAAGCACGGCTGGAAACCCTGCGGGAGCTCGGCGGTGCTGCACCGGCCTGGCTGGAGGCTGCCCACGAACGGGGTCGCTGGCAGGGGCTGCGCTGCCGGCCCCAAGAGCAACCCGCTCCGCTCCTGGAGCAGGTGGCGCCGGGGCTGCTGTTGCTGAGCGGCCACTACCGCAATGGCGTGCTGCTGGCCCCGGCCAGCGCGGACTGGGCGCTGCGGTGGATCGAGGGGGCCGGCAAACGCTCTTGATCACGGACGTCCCGGGGCGTTGGGCCAACGAGGGCCGATCAGGAGCGAGCGCCGCGCAAAGAATGGATCACATCGTTGAAACCATCCTCTTCGGATACGGGTGCATAGAGCGAAAGATTGCTGCAGAACCAGAGGTAATCGGCGGCGCCGAGGTTCTGAACGGCCCACATCGCCTGGATGGTGCGGAGCTCATCTTCGACGATTGGAATGGGCGGCCTCCAGATCACGGTCCAGGGGTTGCCGCCATCAATCAGAGTAATCAGACGCAGATCATTGTTGAACGCTGTCAAGAGAGGAATCACCATATAGGTGTCACCATGCCAACTACCGTCAGCCACTCCGGTGAGCGAGTAACGCATCCCCACGCAGTCCTGAAGACTGCGGCTGGTCGAGAAGACATCGCAGGGGATCGTGTCGTCAATAGCGATCACCGTGCCTGGATGACTGTGACGCAGTGCATGCAGGATATCGCGATAAGTTTGCTCAAATGTATGCAGCCCGTCAACAAAGATCAGATCATATGTGGTGGCAGGATCATCTGTACACAGAATCGGGACAGGCAAAAAAAGCCCCCCTTTCGGGGGGCTGGAGGCAGCCATGGGCCGGCAAGCTGCGAATCAGATCAGTCCAGTCGCTCACTTGCTCTCGGTGAACTCGGCATCGATCACATCATCGGCAGTGCTGCCGGCGGCGGAAGCACCATTGCCGTTGCCACCACCGGGAGCGCCGGCGGGAGCACCATCTGCACCGGCCTGCTGGTACACGGAGGCCCCGGCGGCATACAGGGCCTGCTGGAGTTGTTCCAGGGTGGCCTTGATCGCATCGGTGTCGTCCTTCTCAACGGCGGCCTTGAGGTCGGCGGTGAAGCCTTCCACCTTGGCCTTGTCGTCGGCCGCCACCTTGTCGCCGAGCTCGCCGAGCTGCTTTTCGGCCTGATAGATCAGGGTTTCAGCTTGATTCTTCAGGTCGATCTTCTCGCGCTTCTCCTTGTCGACCGCCGCGTTGGCCTCGGCATCCTTCACCATCTTGTCCACCTCGTTGTCAGAGAGGGTGGAGGCACCGGTGATCGAGATGCTCTGCTCCTTGCCGCTGCCCTTGTCCTTGGCGGTCACGCTGAGGATGCCGTTGGCGTCGATGTCGAAGGTGACTTCAATCTGAGGCACACCCCGGGGGGAGGGGGGAATGCCATCGAGGCGGAAGGTGCCCAGCGACTTGTTGTCGCCCGCCATCTCGCGCTCACCCTGCAGCACATGGATCTCCACGTTGGTCTGACCATCCACCGCGGTGGAGTAGGTCTCCGTTTTCTTGGTGGGGATCGTGGTGTTGCGGGTGATCATCTTGGTCATCACGCCGCCGAGGGTCTCCACGCCGAGCGAGAGCGGAGTGACATCCAGCAGCAGGATGTCCTTCACCTCGCCAGCCAGCACACCGCCTTGGATGGCGGCGCCCACGGCCACCACCTCATCGGGGTTCACCGTTTGGTTGGGGTCCTTGCCAGTGACACGCTTGACCAACTCCAGCACCGCCGGGATGCGGGTGGAACCGCCCACCATCACGATCTCGTCGAGCTCGCTGGTGGAGAGCTTGGCGTCCTTGAGGGCCTGCTCCACCGGCACCCGACACCGATCAATAAGTTTGGAAGCCAGCTCCTCGAACTTGGCGCGGGTGAGGGTGAGGTCGAGGTGCTTGGGGCCCTCGGGTGTGGCCGTGATGAACGGCAGGTTGATCTCGCTCTGGGTGGCGCTGGACAGCTCGATCTTGGCCTTCTCAGCGGCCTCGGTGAGGCGCTGCAGGGCCTGCTTGTCCTGGCGGAGATCGATGCCCTCATTGGACTTGAAGCTATCGGCGAGGTAATCCACGATCACCTTGTCGAAGTCGTCGCCACCGAGGTGGGTGTCACCAGAGGTGGAGAGCACCTCAAACACGCCGTCGCCCACCTCCAGCACCGACACGTCGAAGGTGCCGCCGCCGAGGTCGAAGACCAGGATGCGCTCGTTGCTCTTGCGGTCGAGACCGTAGGCAAGGGCCGCGGCGGTGGGCTCGTTGATGATGCGCAGCACCTCAAGGCCGGCGATCTTGCCGGCATCCTTGGTGGCCTGGCGCTGGGAGTCGTTGAAGTAGGCGGGCACGGTGATCACCGCCTGGGTGACGGTTTCACCGAGGTACTTGCCGGCATCTTCGGCCAACTTGCGCAGCACCTCAGCCGAGATCTCCTCGGGGGCGAATTGCTTGTTGAGCACCGGTGACTTGATTTTCACATTGGCACCGGCCTTCTCCACCGTGTAGCTCACCTCCCTCGACTCTTCGTTGACCTCATCGACGCGGCGGCCGATGAAGCGCTTCACCGAATAGAAAGTATTCTCGGGGTTCATGACCGCCTGGCGCTTGGCGATCTGCCCCACCAGCTTGTCTTGGTTCTTGGTGTAGGCCACCACCGAGGGGGTCGTGCGGAACCCTTCGGCGTTGGCGATCACCGTAGGCTTGCCGCCCTCCATCACGGCGACGCAGCTGTTCGTGGTGCCGAGGTCAATACCGACGACCTTTCCCATGGATTCCCACCTCCTGGAGTGGATGAAATGCGGACTGAGAGCATCTTCAGCAGGGCCCCTCCCCTGCGGCGAGGCGTGGTTCCCGAACCGCAGACCGCCCGGCAAGAGCCACAAAACCAGTGGCCACCTACGGTTTCAAGGGTTGAGCCGGGTCCGAACCCGGACTGGAGAGAGCTCGAGAAAATCCCGCAGGCTCCGATCCCGACCCTTCGCTGCCGTTCACGCCCTGTTGCCGTTCACGCCCCAGACGCCAGCCGATCCCTCCTCCCACCCCGCCTGAGCCGCCATGCCTGCCGACCCGCAGCCAACCGTCGCCACTGCAGCCACCGGCAGAGCGGAGCCCGGCGGCTCCACCGCCCTGGTGGGGGTGCTGGGGGATCCGGTGCGCCACTCGCTCTCGCCCGCGATGCACAACGCGGCCCTGGCGGCCCTGGGACTCGATTGGGTGTATCTCGCCCTGCCGGTGGCGGCCGCCGATCTGGCCACCGTGGTGGCGGCCCTGGAGGCCCTGGACTGCCGCGGCCTCAACGTGACCATCCCTCACAAGCAGGCCGTTGCCGCCCTGGCAGCCGAGCTGTGTCCGCTGGCGCAGCGACTGGGGGCGGTGAACACCCTGGTGCGGCGGCCCGGGGGCGGCTGGCTGGGCACCAACACCGATGTAGAGGGCTTTCTGGCTCCCCTGCGCGAGGGCAACCGGCCAGAACAGCGGGCGCCTGGACAGCGAGCGCCTGGACAGCGAGCGGTGGTACTGGGCTGTGGTGGCAGCGCCCTCGCCGTGCTGGCCGGCCTGGAGCAGCTGGGCTTCAGCTCGATCGCCGTGGCGGGCCGCAACGCCAACGCCCTGGCAGCCCTGCAGGCGGGCTGCCGGGACTGGCTCCCTGCCCTGGAGCCCCTCGCCTGGACCACGGCGAACGACGAGCGGCTGTTGCAGGCCCTGGCCCAGGCCGACCTGGTGGTGAACTGCACCCCGGTGGGCATGGCCTCCACCAGGGACCCCACGGCAGCGAACCGATCGCCGCTCGCCGCCGCGGCCCTGGATCGGCTGCGGCCAGGGAGTGGCGTGTACGACCTGATCTACACGCCACGGCCCACGACCCTGCTGAGGGGCGCGGCGGAGCGAGGCTGCCGCACCTGGGATGGGCTGGAGATGCTGGTGCAGCAGGGGGCGGCCGCCCTGCGCCTCTGGAGCGGTCGCGACACCGTGCCCGTAGACGCAATGCGCCAGGCCGCACTGGAGTGTCTAGAGGCCTCCTAGCTTGGAGAGCAAACCGCGCTGCCGATCAGCCACGCTGCCCATGCAGGATCCCCCCCTCTGGCAACGACTCCTGGGGGCCCTCGCCTACCTCCTCCCCTGGAGTGACGCCATCCCCTTCGGCCAGGCCCTCTTCGGACCGCTGCCCTGGCTGCGCTGGCTCGCCATTCCGGCCCTGCCCGTGATGCAGCTGCAGCAGAACATCCCCTTCGGCGGCCTGGTGCTTTTCCTGGTGCTCTTCCTGGCGGTGGTGCGCAACCCCCAGGTGCCCTATTGGATTCGCTTCAACGTGCTCCAGGCGATCTTGATCGACATCGTGCTGGTGCTGCTCAGCCTGGCCTTCAACATCCTGCTGGGGCCTCTGGGGGGAAGCTTCCTGGTGCACACCCTCCAGAACACCGTGTTCCTGGGGGCCCTGCTGGTGGTGCTGTTCGCGGTGATCCAGAACCTGCGGGGCAAGGAGGCCGAGATCCCCACGGTGTCGGAGGCGGTGCGGATGCAGCTGTTCTGAGCAGGCCGGCCTCGGGCCCGGCCCCATGCCTGGCCAGCAGTGGTGGGGGGGGGACGCTGCGATAGGTTGTGAAGTCCGTCGCTGTCGGGCACAACGCTCGGCAGCCCCTGCGGTTCCACCAGGCCACCCCTGGCGACTTCCTCTTTCAGGCGACCATGACGCAGCCCTATTACGAAACGATGTACATCCTTCGTCCGGACATTCCGGAAGAAGAGGTGGAAAGCCATATCACCAAATACCGGGATCTGGTGATTGAAGCCGGCGGCGAGGTGCTCGACAATCAAATGCGCGGCAAGCGGCGCCTGGCCTACACGATCGCCAAGCACCGCGAGGGGATCTACGTGCAGCTCAACCACAATGGCGATGGCCAGCAGGTGGCGCCTCTGGAGCGGGCCATGCGCCTCTCCGAGGATGTGATCCGCTATCTCACCGTGAAGCAGGATGGCCCGATGCCAGCTCCCCGCTCCCTGCCGACCGGCAGCAGCGAAACCGTGAGCGCCCCCACGGAACCAGCCCTGAGCGCCGCTGAGTAGGCCCCCCACCAAGACAACGGGGAACCGCGCCGAAGCCACAGAACGCCCACACAACTACCCCTCATCAGCCGCTGATCCGATGTTCTGCATCAGATCAGCGGCTTTTTTACTTCAAAAGGTCAACGCGCCTAAAGCCCCCCCCAACATGGCCGACGGCGTTGCCAAGCGTTGCCGAGGTGTACCCAGTGACGATGAACCCCAGCAACCGCGGCACAAAAGCTGCCACGGGCCAACCGTTCCGAATCCCTCCGCCGCCACCTCAGTCTCTGGGACGGCCCCTGCATCTGGCACTCCTAGAAGAGAGCGAACCCGTGGCAGCAACCCGTGGCGGTGGCGATGGCGGTGGGGATGGCGGTGGCGATCCCCAGCGTCCCGTCGCGGTCACCGGCACGGCCGCCTCGGCAACGAGCCCCGAACCACCCCTTTCCTCCGCCAGCCGCCGGCTTGAACGGGAGCTGGCGGATCTTGAAGAGGAGGTGGCGGCCCTGCAGGAGATGCTCCAGGAACTGCCCACCATCTTCGAGCGCAAATTCCTGGGTCGGCTGCAGCAGCTCCTGGATCACCAACACAGACTCGAAGGGGAGAACCAGGCCCTGCGAATACGTCTGCTGGCGATCGCCCCGGGGGCCGAGAACGAGCCGCTGCCCCTGCGTCCCCGGGGCCTGCTGCCCCCAGCAATCCGCGCCGCCCTGAAGCAGCGCGCGGAAGCCGGTGATCGCAGCGGCAGCCTCAGCGATGCCGAGCTGACCAGAGCCGGGTCGGCAAACCCCACACATAGATGAAGCCCTCGGCGGCCCGGTGGTCGAAACGGTCGTCGCTGCCGTAGGTCGCCATGGCGTCCACGTAGAGGCTGTCGGTGCTGCTGCTGCGGCCCACCACCGTGGCATTGCCCTTGTAGAGCTTGATGCGCACGCTGCCGTTCACCGTGGCTTGGGTGCGATCAATGAAGGCATCGAGGGCCTGCTTGAGGGGTCCGAACCAGAGGCCCTGATACACCAGATCCGCCCAGCTGGCTTCGATCTGCCGCTTGTAGCGCTGCACGTCGGCGGCCAGGGTGAGGGATTCGAGCTCCTGGTGGGCCCGGATCAGCAGCAGCAGCCCAGGGGTCTCGTAGATCTCGCGGCTCTTGATGCCCACCACCCGGTTCTCGATCATGTCGAGCCGGCCGAAACCATGACGGCCGGCCAGTTCATTGGCCCGCCGCACCAGGCTCACCGGATCCAGCCGCTGGCCATCGATCGCCACGGGATTGCCGGCTTCGAACTGAATCTCCACGACCTGGGGCTCAGCAGGAGCGGCGTCCACCGAGACGGTCATCGCGTACACCTCCTCAGGCGGCTCCACGTTGGGATCCTCGAGAACACCGGCCTCGATGCTGCGGCCCAGCAGGTTGAGGTCGATCGAATAGGGCGACTTCTTGCTCACGGGCGCCGGAATACCGCAGCGCTCGCCGTAGGCGATCGTTTCCTCGCGGCTCATCCCCCACTCCCGGGCCGGGGCCAGCACCTTGAGTTCGGGCGCCAGGGCACCGATGGCCACATCGAAGCGCACCTGGTCGTTGCCCTTGCCGGTGCAGCCATGGGCCACCGCATCGGCACCCACCTCCCGGGCCACCTCCACCAGCCTGCGGGCGATCAGAGGGCGTGCCAGGGCGGTGGACAGCGGATAGCGACCCTCGTAGAGGGCATTGGCGCGGATGGCGGGGAAGGCGAACTCGGTGATGAAGGGTTCAATCAGGTCGCCCACGATCGACTGGCTGGCGCCGCTGTCGAGGGCCTTGCGACGAATCGGCTCGAGCTCATCGCCCTGACCGAGGTCGGCGGCGAAGGTGATCACCTCCTCCACGCCCCATTCCTGCTTGAGATAGGGGATGCAGACACTGGTGTCGACGCCGCCGGAATAGGCCAACACCACCCTGCGGGCCCGGGGGGTGGCGCTGGGGCCGTCGGGATTGGCCTGGGGCGTCGCCGTCATCAGTGCTGCTCGTGGGGAATTGGCTCCGATTCTCCCTCCTGGCCGGGAGCCGGCAGGGTCCAGCGCCCCAGCAGCCACAGAGCCATGGCGAGGGGGGGGAGCAACAGCAGCGTCCAGATGGGGCCAGAGGCCGGAGTGAGCGAATCGGGCCAACGGCGCCCGGCACCCACCAAGGCGGCGCTCAGTCCGAGGGCCAGGAACCACAGCAGACCGATCTGCCGGAGCTTGAGGGCGAGATTTGGCATGGCTCTAGACGGCAGGAAGGTAGATTGGTTGATGCGCCCATGATGGGATCAGCCTCGGTCGATCCAAATCCACCGATCCAGTCCACCGAAGCCAAACCCAGCCACGCCAGCCCGCGACCAACCCGCAGCCGGGCCTGCTGTCGTCCCGATCGACGCCAGGACCGACAACCCGAGCGGCAACCCAGGCTGGCCCAGCACCACCTTTGATCCAGGCGGAGCCTGCGATCCCGCAGCCCACCGCTCCCCACCCCAGCCCCCCGGCATGAGCATCCTCGACACGATCAATCCCTCCCTCACCCGCTACCGCCGCGACGAACCGGCGCCGGTGCTTCCCCTGCGCGATGAACCCGACCTGCTGAGCCTGCTGGAGGCCAGCGGCCGCCTGGTGGCCGACGAGGAGACCGCCGGCACCGACGTGAGCACGGTGGAAGAGGAAGAACTCTCAGCGCTGATGGGCGAGAAGGAGGATTACAACCAGCCCGATGAACAGGCCGAGGAAGACTGGGAAGACTGAACCGGAACCTGGCCCATGCTTCTCGATGACGGCAGGATCTCCGCCTCCCTCCTGGCCTTGATCCTGCTGCTGGCCAGCCTGGCCAGCGATGGGTTGGTGCCCAACTCCAGCCTCACCATCCCCCTGGTGGTGGCCGCCCTGGTGAGTGCCGGGGTGGCCCGTTGGGGGGTTCCACGGTTGCGGGCCCTCAAGCTGGGCCAGGTGATCCGCTCGGAAGGCCCCCAGGGCCACCAGAGCAAGGCGGGAACCCCCACCATGGGCGGCCTGCTGGTGGTGCCCGTGGGAGTGCTGGTGGGAGGGCTCACCAGTCCTGGCGATCCCCGGTTGCTGGCGGTGGCGGCTGTCACGCTGGCCTTCCTGGCGATCGGCGCGATCGACGACTGGCGAAGCCTCACGAAGCGCACCAACACCGGCCTGAGCCCCCGGGGGAAACTGCTGCTGCAGGCGGGCGCCGCCCTGCTGTTCCTGCTCTGGGCCGGCCTGGGGGGCTGGATGGGGGGAGGCGATCCGGCCGCGATCTCACTGCCCTTCGGCTGGTTGCTGCCACTGGGACTGCTGATCTGGCCCCTGGGCCTGTTCGTGTTCATGGCGGAAAGCAACGCCACCAACCTCACCGACGGCCTCGATGGCCTGGCCGGCGGCTGCGGCGCCGTGGTGTTCACCGGCATGGCCCTGCAGCTCATGCTGCGCGGCCACGGCGGTGATCCATCGCTGGCCGCCTTCTGCGCGGCGATGGCCGGCTGCTGGCTGGGCTTCCTGAGCCAAAACCGCTATCCGGCCCGGGTGTTCATGGGAGACACGGGATCCCTGGCCATGGGGGCGGCCCTCACGGCTGTTGCCCTGCTCAGCGACAGCCTCTGGCCCCTGCTGCTGATGGGCGGGGTGTTTCTGGCCGAGTCGATCTCGGTGATCCTGCAGGTGTGGGTGTACAAGGCCACCAAGGACGACACGGGCAAGGGCCGGCGCCTGTTCCGCATGGCGCCCCTGCATCACCACTTCGAACTGGGCGGCACACCGGAGCAGGGGGTGGTGCTGGGGCTGTGGGGGGCGAGCTTGGGTCTGGTTGTGCTGGGGTTGGTGCTTCGGCCCTAAGGGGTGGCGGCCCTGAGCGGTGGCGGACGATTGAATGGCCGAGGTGCGGGACTCTTTCATTCAAGAGAGCGGTGCTGTGCTGTGCGTGTCCTGGCGGAGAAAACACAGCGTGAGTCCAAAACCTTGGCAATGGTTGCTTTGCCAGGGCCAACAACTTCCCAGGCCCCCAGAGCAGAACGTAGTTACGACTACAAGTGGATATGGGTCCGTTACCACTGTCCATGTTGGGCACATCGTGCACAAGGCGACTGCGGTTACTGGAGTTGGCTGGGCTGCACAGAAGTGGTTCTCGGAAAGCAGCGGAAGCGGCACTGTGGTTCTCGGAAACCAGCCAAAACCAGCCAATAAGCGTTAGGCGCCACGACTGCCAAGAGTTGCCTCCTTCCACCTGCACGCTTGACCACCATGGCCAAACCAGTCTATCCATGTTTATGTATCATTACGAACATGTGGTTATCGGACCCGTGAACCACGCCTACGCTTGGCGGGCCACAGCCGATAAGCTATGCCCCACAATGGTTTTGCGGCCACACCTCCCTGCTCCGAACCGTGGTTCACGGAAAGTAGTTGCAGGCTGGGAGTGGTTTGCGGAACCACCCAATAACAAGTTAGGGCCACTGGGCAAAGGCTGGTAGTCAGTGCGGTGCAGGGTCTGGATTGACAATGACTCGTATGATGTTCCTCATGGCCAAGCTTGATCAAGTCAGGTCACTATCGGAGCAGCACGTCCAATGCAGGGCGTTGGTGTCACCAAATCCTTTATGGCTCGCTGACCCCTCTGAATCAGCAGTGGAGGCTGCCGCTGACATGGCTGCATTTGGATTTGATGCTGCTCCGATTTCGCCGGCCAGCTCTTTCAGGTTCGTGACGGCAACAGCACTGGCGGACGCACAACCAGATGAAACAACGGACTCGCTTTCGCTGCCTATTCAGGCCTCGATTGTTCTTGGCGCTGAGGCGCCTTTGGACGATGCAATAGAGCTACTGCGCCATCACCCTTTTTTCTTCATCCAGCGAAGACGGGAAATTGTTGGCATTGTGACGCGAGCTGACCTCAGTCATGCGGCAGTAAGTGCCTACGCATTCCAATCATTGATGGCCGTTGAGTCTGGCTTGGACTCGCTGATCCCTAGCTATGCACCGCGTAGCGTCTGGCTCCACGAAATCCTAGGAAAAGAGAGCAAGAAGATCCTCGAAGTCCATGCGACACGGCAACGTTTCAATGCCGACAGCACCCTGTTCGACGCCATGATGTTACGCCATCGTATCGAGATTCTAGAAACGCTCCCTAGGCTTCACCAGGATGTAGTTGCTGAAGAGACAAAAGATCTATTCATTCGACGCGGCAAGGAGAAGGAAACTCGCCCATTAGACCACTTGCGAAATACACTTGCTCACGGCGGATCAATTCTCCACGCCTTCTCGGATCCTCAAGAAGCGATTCGAATCCTTCAGATGGTTGAGAAACTGGCTCAGCAGATCTGGAGCCTTGTCGACGGCCGAGAACAACTTTGGAGGGCCTATGGGATGACAATTCTGTCCTGGTCACTTCCTGTCCCGACAATTCTCAACGGTTTACAGGTTGCTGAGAACTTGCCCTTGCAGTGGCCGATCTTTGGGATCAGCGCCTGCAACCCTTTTGATCGAGAACTTTCTAAAGGGCTCAACGATCAGCGGACACAGCGACTCGCTTTGGCCATAGCCAAGAGGGCCACAAACCACTGGATCGGCCATGGAAAGGCTTTCGATGACTCCTACTCTGAGCCGACGGTTTTTGCTGAGGGCTTGGACTACAACACAGCACTTGCGCTTGGCGTGAGATTTGGCCAACGTGCCTTATTCCAAGTCGATGCCGAAACTGTCTCTGTAATTGCCTGTCGCACTGGTTCATCGATTCGTACCTGGCGTCGGCATTGGGATGATTCGGCGGGCCCAACGATAGTTACAATGCATGCCACCAGTCCTTAACTTCAAGTTTTGATGGCAGGAACCTAACATCAAGATCCAGCGGGCGATAGTAGAGGTGGCTTGAGAGATGCACAAGCCCTTGCCCGCCGCTGATCTTGGGCGTTAGACAGACTGCTAAGCTAAGAATGGATCGATATGGGTTTCACTTTCGAACGTTCCTCGATTCATTAAGCCACGAGTAATCCAAATGAGTTTTGGCCAAGACTTTCTGGAAAGGGTTCTTCTTTTAATGCTGACTGCTGGTGGAACTGGATTTCTCATACCCTATGTTCTCAAAGTAGTTGACGAGAGAAAGGCTCAGAAGCAAAAGGAGATTGATGACAGGCGACTTAGAGAACAAAAACTATATGAAGCTGCTCTCCTAAGGCAAAACAAGATCATAGATGCTCAGGTTCAGCTTCTCGATAATCTTGCAAGCTTGATATGGGAGTATCAGTTGTTAGCTATTGAAGTGTCATTTTTTGATCCTATTGAGCAAAGTGAGCTCTATGCTGTTGCCGTAAAAGAATACGATAAAAGGACAGGGGCAGTTTTCGCTAGAATACGCGCAGAAATTAGCAAGGCGTTGCATTTAACAAGCGCTGATACCTATCAGGAACTCAAACGACTATACTACGAAGAGCTGTTAGCGCTCGACATGGAGCTGTACAGGTTGATGAGGAAGCAGCGTGACAATGAGCAAAAGATTCCTGACTGGATACAGTTTAATCAAAACACGGTCTATCATTTAGGAGAGGTAATAGATAGCAGATTGAATAATCTAGCTGAAGAACTTCGGCTGAAGAGTGCAGATCAAAAGTGAGCCTAAAGCTGTCTAAACGAACAAGGATAGATCGTGCGAAGCCACGATCTTATCCGGTGGTTGGACTAGGGAGACCCTGGAAAACCCAAGCCATCCGCGCGAGAATGCCCCTGTAATCGCAGGCGCGGACTGGGTTCATGGGCAGCAAGCAGCTCGGATTTGGCGATTACGAGCAGGCCACGGCTAAGAAGCGCACCCGACGAGAGCGCTTTCTGGCCGAGATGGAGAAGGTGGTGCCCTGGAAAGCGCTGATTGATCTGATCGAGCCTCACTATCCCAAGATCAGCTCCAAGGGTGGTCGGCCGCCCTATCCGCTGACAACCATGCTGCGCATCCATCTTCTGCAGCAGTGGTACGACCTCAGCGATCCAGCGATGGAGGATGCACTG
>Ga0208360_1000024_pt1 | contig 69494 bp, 62 predicted proteins | sample LakMenE27Jul10ns_FD_150739 | JGI IMG/M metagenome (GOLD analysis project Ga0208360, IMG submission 150739) | Freshwater microbial communities from Lake Mendota, WI - 27JUL2010 deep hole epilimnion ns (SPAdes) | ecosystem: Environmental > Aquatic > Freshwater > Lake > Epilimnion/Euphotic zone ...
CCTCCTGAAGGGTGTGGGGGTGGGAGGAGCCGCCGGCTAGGCCGGTCACGTCGGCCACCCGCAGGCAGAGCTGGCTGGCGCCGGCGGCATGGGCGGCCGCGCGGTCAGCCTCGGCGATGTCCCAAAACACATAGGCCCACTGGGGATCGCGGGGCAGGAACACCACCCGCGTCTCGGCGGCCGGGCGGGGCGCCGGGGCCATCTCGGCCTCGATCGCGGCAAGGCTCAGGCCGGTTTCTTCCTGGCGGGTGCTGATCGCTTCCACCAACTGCTCCTTCGACTTGCGGCTGTACAGGGAGACACCGAGGTCGCTGGCGATCTGACGCAGCTGCCGCAACGTCATCATGGCCAAGGATGTCAGTGTCTTCTGGCTCACAGCTGAAGATTTCGTTCGGGATCAGTCTGCTGATGATTCCTCTCAGGGGGGCCTGGGGCCGGCTGGTGGTCAGCATCCACTGACCCCCTGCGTGGTGATTGGTTCGTGATCCCAGCGCTAAGGCAGCCAGTTGCTGCCCCGCCCCGGTTCATAAAAAAAGGGAGTCCTTAGGACTCCCCGGAAGGCACGGGTGGGTTCTCGCTCCCCACCCCGGGCTGTTCGACCGGATGCTGGGACCCTGACCGTCAGCGACCGATGCTCCGGTAGGGAACCTTCGAGAGGTAATCGAAGCTGGTGCTGCCTTGGGGGGCTCCCACACCGCGCAGGGCGGGAAGGCTGCGCACCCAGGGGAGGTAGTCCTCGGGGAAGCCACCACGGCGTTGCTGAGCCCGGGCCGGGAAGGCCTTGGCGGTGCCGGTGTAAACGATCTGAGGGAAGCCCAGGATGCCGCGGTAGTAGGCGTCGTAGCGGGGGGAGGTGAGGTTGAAGGGGGTCTCACCGACCTCGCGGGAACCCACCACCCGGTTGCGGTGGTAGGGAACGGTGTCGTAGCCAAAGTTCTCGAGGTATTCCTCAGAATCGAGGATCTGATCAACGGCACCCTTGATGCCCTTGGTCATGATCACGGCCGACCAGGCGATCTCCTCAGACTTGCCGTGGGTGGGGCGGCCCAGCAGCTTCTCGACCAGGTGGCGGACCACCTTGTAGTTGCTGTTGAGGTTGTAAAAGCTGCGGGTGAAGGTGTCCGAGAGACACAGGGAGCGGATGAAATCCCGCACGGTGATCTGGCCGTTGCGCACCTGGGACTCCAGGTTGCGCTCCCGGTCGACCTTGAAGGCGTAGAAGAAGATCTGGCGGTAAGCCGCCTCGATCACGAAGTCCTGGTCTTCGCGGTCCATGGCTTTGCCCATGGAGATGGCTTTGGGGTCCTCGTCGGAGCCAACCCGGAGGGGGTCCACCCGGGAGTTCTGGGTGGTGGGGGCGTACTTGAGGAGGGGAAGAGCCACGCGGGGTCCGGCATCCGTGGAGGAGATCGTAGAAGTGCGGCCGCACCTGGCTCTCGCCGGTCACGTCATGACTAACAGACCGTAACGTTGCAGCCGGAGCCACCCCTTCGAGTAGGCGCCCGTTCCACCAGGCCCGCAGCAGCTCGGCAGCCGCTGATCACGCTCCCCGCCGATGGTGCGCCCGGCCCTGTGACAGCTGGCCATCACGGTGGCGTCACAGGTTCACCACCGCAGGATCCCTGCGGCATACCACCGTTACCACGTTGGCGTCAATGGCGCTCTGTCGTGTGGCACATACGAGGCTCACCAGCCCAGCAGCGACACACTCTCCCCTGGTTTCACGGCGCCGCTGGACCCCGCCGCAGTGGTCTCCTTGAGCGGAGCCGCTGCGGAGCCGCTGGCGGCAGCGCCCTCGATCCGCGTCTCGATGCAGAAGGAGGCGGTGTTGGAGAGCCCCTCCACCGTGCTGGTGCGCAGCCGCACGTTCGGCCCGGCGAAGCTGAACCGTTCGAGGCTGTTCATCGTTTCATAGGCCGTGGTGAGCAGCAGGGCGTCCCGCTCGTCCATGGCAAAGCGGCCCGCCACAGGTGCCGTCTCGGCATAGCCGCGGTCGCGCAGCAGCAGGCCCTCGCGGCCGAGGGTGTCGGTGGGGATCAGGCCGAACGCACTCTCGCCCTCATGGGCTTCGCCGGCCTTGTCCCAGGCCATCGAACCGCTCCAGCGCACCCGGCAGCCCCCGACCAGGTTGTCGGGATCCTCGCCGTGGAGCTCGGCGATCGCCACCAGCTGGGGATCGCTGGCTTCGAGTTCCACCACCACGATGAAGGAGCTGCCGGCCTCTGCCTGGCGATGCAGCAGGTGGTGGCTGCTGCGCTGGGAGCGCCAGCGACCGCAGCTGAGCCGGAAGAAGCTGATCGCGTCGGCGATCGCCCCGGTCTCGGCGGCGGTGGCCGTGGGGTCGCTGGTGGGGGTGTCGCTGGGGCTGGAGATGCTGCCGCTCACGCTGGCTCGCCGGGACTGGACACCCGGAGGGGGGAGGCACTGGCGATGATCGCAAGCCCAAGCCCCGGTTGTCGTCCCTGCCCCCCATTCATCTGCCCTTCTTCCCCCTGTTTTCTTTCCCCCTGCCGGCCACAGCCGCCCTCCTGGCGGCCCTCTGCTGGACCCTCGCCAGCCTGCTCTGGCGCCGACTGCCCACCTCCCTGTCGGCCGTGCAGCTCAACCTGCTCAAGAATCTGTTGGCGGTGGTGCTTCAGCTGCCCTTTGCCTTCAGCCAGGCCTGGCAACTTCCGCCCCGGGGCCTGCTGCTGCTCGCCTGCAGCGGGGTTGTGGGGATCGCCTTGGGCGACAGCCTCTTTTTCGCCGCCCTGCGCCGGCTCGGCACCCGGCGGGCCCTCACCATCGATGCCGGTGGTCCGGCCTTCACCACTCTGGCCGGGGTGGTGCTGCTGCGGGAGTGGCCCGGCCCGGCCCAGATCGGCGGCATCGCCCTGATCACTCTGGCGGTGGTGCTCGTGGCTCGGGGAGCTGCCCAGGTGCCGTCGGGCGATGGCTGCGGGGCCCGGGATGGCGATCCATCCAGCTCCGGCCAGGTGGCACGGCTACCGATGGGCGGTGTGCTGCTGGCCCTCGGGGCGCTGGTGTGCGGCAGCCTCGGGGCCCTGCTCTCCCGGGCGGCCCTGTTGTCGGGGCCAATCTCACCCCTGCAGGCGGCCACCCTGCGACTGGCCGCAGCCAGCCTGGCTCTGCTGCCCCTGGCCGGGCGAATCCCCCTGAGGGTGCCCCGGCCGAGGCCGGCACGGCGTCGCTGGCCCTTGCTGCTGCTCGCCACCCTGCTGGGAACCAGCGCCGGAATCGTGCTGCAGCAGGTGGCCCTCGCCGGCCTGAGCGGCGGATTGGCGGTGGCGCTGATGTCTACAGCGCCGGTGATGGCCCTGCCCCTGGCCTGGTGGTTGGAAGGTGATCGACCCGGCTGGCGGGGGCTGTTCGCCGCCATCGTCGCCCTGGCCGGCGTCAGCCTGGTGGTGGGGCTGCCGAGTCCGCTCTGAGGGAGGAGAGATCCAGCCGCTCCTGGGCCTGCTGCTCGGCCCAGCGGATCAGGTCGGCCAGTTCCAGGGCCAGTGGTTCTCTGCCCCAGCGGACTGCGATCGATTCCAGTTGTTCCCCGAGCCCGGCTAGCTGGTCCAGGAAGGTGGCGGCGAAACCCGGATCCCCGGCCAGCTGGGGTTGGCTGGTGGCCCAGACCGCCAGGGCATCGATGGCCGGCAGGGGCCCCTGGCGGCGGCCAGCCACGGACTGGAAGGTGCGCAGGCCGTGGGCCAGCAGGCGTAGGTGATGGCGCTCAAGGGCCGGCAGCAGGGTGGCCTCCAGTTCCGCCAGCTCGCTCGCTTCGATCACGGCGCGGCGCCGGCGGGGCTGAGGCGGAAGCCGCAGGAGTGACCTTTCTCGAGGCGCCAGTGCACCCGCTCGATCCGGCAGTCGGGAAAGGTGTGGCTGATCAGGGCCAGTTCCTGATCGCACAGCATCGGGAACTGCTCGGCGATCCGAATCACCGAGCAGTGGAACTCGCTGATCACCCAGGCTCCACCCTGTTCGGGGTCGGGCTGGCACTCCGCCACGAAGCCCTCCTGCCGCCTCAGCTCGACCAGGCGCTCCAGACGCTCCGCCAGGGAGCCGTTACCGATGCGGCGGCGGTAATCGCTGGCTTTCTCAACCGCCTGCTGGTTCAGCAGCAGGCGGAGCGCATCGGGGGGCATGGCCCCGGCGAGGGAGTGGAGCAGGCCCAGGGCGAAGTGTTCGCTGCCATTCGGAAACCGTTGGTGTCCGGCGGTGGTGAGGCGCCAGCGGTTGCTGGGGCGGCCCGGACCCTCCGGGGTGGGACTGGCTTCCACCAGGCCCATGTCCTCGAGTCCGCGCAGATGGCGACGCATCGCCTGCACAGAAACCGAAAGCCTTCCGGCCAGATCGGCAGCCGTGGCTTCGCCATGGCGCAACAGCAATGACAGCACGGCCTCGCGGGTCGGTGGCGCCTCGGCGGACACGGGGGCTGTTGAGGACCGGATCTTAAGATCAATAGGCTGGGCGAGGCCAACAGCAGAAATGCCGCCCCGGCGACGGCTGCCGTTAAGCGGTGGACTCGGTGGAGAGCCTGAGGGGGGGGAGGCTGTCATGGTTCCACCGTTCTTGTTCACGATGCCACGGCCTGACAGCAATTGGGGCCCTTTGCCCACGCTTCACGCTGGCGTGGTTCCCGGTTCGGTCGGCCCGGGTCCAAGAGCGGTGCCCTAAGCTGAATAGATAACGAAACTTCCTTGTTTCGCAATTGGCGATCGATGGTATGCGCCCGGCCCGTCGCATTGCGGCTGTTCCGGCTCTGCCAGCTCCGCCGGCCGGTGTGGGGCCATGCGCCTCGCCCTCCTCTTCAGCACTGCCATGTCTGCCGTGACCGTTCCTGACGCCGCCCCTGGCAACACCCCGAGCTCCGAGCCAGATGCCGCTGCACGGCCGGTTTCCGACAGCCTCGAGGTGATCCGCAAGTTCGCTGAAACCTACGCCCAGCGCACCGGCACCTTTTTTTGCAGCGATCCGGGCGTGACCGCTGTGGTGCTCGAGGGCTTGGCCCGCCACAAGGATGAGCTCGGCGGTGCCCTGTGTCCATGCCGCCACTACGAGGACAAGCAGGCGGAGGTGGCCCAGGCTTTCTGGAACTGCCCCTGCGTGCCGATGCGGGAGCGCAAGGAATGCCATTGCATGCTCTTCCTCACCGAGGACAACCCCTTCCGCGGCGAGCAACAGACCATCAGCTTGGAGGAGGTTCGGGCCCTCACCTCCGGTTGACCTTTCCCTCCGTTCCCTTCTTGTCATGAGCACCGCAGCCGTAGGAGATCTGGTCAGCCAGCCGTATAAGTACGGCTTCGTGACCGATATCGAAACCGAGAAGATCGCCAAGGGGCTGAGCGAGGATGTGGTGCGGCTGATCTCCAGTAAGAAGGATGAGCCCGCCTTCCTGCTCGATTTCCGTCTGCGGGCCTACAGACAATGGTTGGAGATGGAGGAGCCCGACTGGGCGGCCCTCGGCCATGCACCGATCGATTATCAGAACATCATTTATTACGCCGCCCCGAAGCAGCAGGAGAAGAAGAAGGGAAGCCTCGATGAGGTGGATCCGAAACTGCTTGAAACCTTCGACAAGCTCGGCATTCCTCTAAGTGAGCAGAAACGCCTCTCCAACGTGGCCGTGGATGCGGTGTTCGACAGCGTTTCGATCGCCACCACCTATCGCGAGAAGTTGGCCGAGCACGGTGTGATCTTCTGCTCGATCAGTGAGGCCGTGAAGGATCACGCCGATTTGATCGAGCGCTATCTCGGTACGGTGGTGCCCAGCAACGACAACTATTTCGCGGCTCTCAATTCGGCGGTGTTCAGCGATGGCTCCTTCGTGTTCATCCCCAAGGGGGTGACGTGCCCGATGGAGCTTTCCACCTACTTCCGCATCAATTCCGGCGACACGGGCCAGTTTGAGCGCACCCTGATCGTGGCCGAGGAAGGAGCTTCGGTAAGTTATCTGGAGGGGTGCACAGCCCCGATGTTTGACACCAACCAGCTGCATGCGGCTGTGGTCGAACTGGTGGTTTTGGATGATGCCTCGATCAAATACTCCACCGTGCAGAACTGGTACGCAGGTGATGAACATGGCGTCGGTGGAATTTATAATTTTGTCACCAAGCGTGGCCAGTGCCGTGGTGAGCGCAGTCATATCAGTTGGACCCAGGTGGAAACTGGCTCAGCAATCACATGGAAGTATCCCAGCTGTGTGCTGCAGGGTGCTGACTCGGTGGGTGAATTCTATTCAGTGGCCCTCACCAACAACCGCCAGCAGGCCGATACCGGCACCAAGATGATCCATGTAGGCCCCCGAACCCGCTCCACGATCGTGAGCAAGGGGATCAGCGCCGGCCATTCTTCCAATAGCTACCGCGGTCTGGTGCAGGTAGGGCCGAAGGCGGCGGGCGCCCGCAATTTCAGCCAGTGCGATTCGATGCTGATCGGCGATCAGGCCGCCGCCAACACTTACCCTTACATCCGCTCCCAGCAACCGGAAGCGGCGATCGAGCACGAGGCCAGCACCTGCCGCATCTCGGAAGATCAGCTCTTTTATCTCCAGAGCCGCGGCATCGGCTTTGAGGAGGCGGTGTCGATGATGGTGAGCGGCTTCTGCCGCGATGTGTTTAACCAATTGCCGATGGAATTCGCCGCCGAGGCCGACAAACTCCTCGCCCTCAAGCTGGAGGGTTCCGTGGGCTAACAGGGTCTTTCTTAGCCCGCTGATTATCCGTTGAGCTCGCGAGCGGCATGTCCCGAGCGGCATGTCCGTCGCTTGCTCAAGATCCGTTGATTCACTTTGATTCAACGGATTCAAGTCTGGTTCCGGCGGCCACAACAGCCTGCGAATGCCATCGGGTTTGCCCCCCTGGCACCGCCCCCTCACCTGCCAATGCTTTGCCCTGAGGTTCGGGCCACCAAGGATCTCGCTCCTCCGTTCCGCTACTTCAGCTGCATCCCGCCCCACGACTGCGCCTGACGACCGGGCCTGACGACTCCGCCTCACGACTGCGCTTCATCAACGTTCCATTCCTGCCCTTCCGGTTCCGGGCTTCGTTTCGGCCATTTGGCCGCTACGGTTATTTGCTGCCCTCCCGTCCAAGTCCGCCCCACCTGCCCCGCCGTGATCCGCCCTGAAGCCCCGGTTTTGCTTGAGATCCGTGATCTCCACGCCAGCGTGGCGGACCAACCGATCCTGCACGGGGTGAATCTCACCATCCGCGCCGGCGAGATCCATGCCGTGATGGGCCGCAACGGCAGCGGCAAGAGCACGCTTTCCAAGGTGCTGGCCGGCCATCCCGCCTACACCGTGACTGGCGGCAGCGTGACCTACCGGGGTGAGGACCTGCTGGCCCTCGCTCCCGAGCTGCGGGCTCGCCGCGGCGTGTTCCTCGGCTTCCAGTACCCGGTGGAGATTCCGGGGGTGAGCAACCTGGAGTTCCTGCGGGTGGCCACCAATGGCCGCCGCCTGGAGCAGGGCGCCGAGGAACTCGACACCTTCGCCTTCGAGGATCTGGTGCGCGAGAGGCTGGCGGTGGTGCAGATGGACCCGGCCTTCCTGGATCGCTCGGTGAACGAGGGCTTCAGTGGTGGCGAGAAGAAGCGCAACGAGATCCTGCAGATGGCCCTGCTCGATCCGCTGGTGGCGATCCTCGATGAAACCGATTCCGGTCTCGATATCGATGCCCTGCGCATCGTGGCCGGCGGGGTGAATCAGCTCGCCACCCCCGATAACGCCACCCTGCTGATCACCCATTACCAGCGGCTGCTGGATGTGATCACCCCCGATTATGTGCATGTGATGGCGGCGGGTCGCATCCTCCGCACCGGCGGCAAGGACCTGGCGCTGGAGCTGGAAGACCGCGGCTACGACTGGGTGGACGCCGAACTTGCGGCCCTGGCGCCGGCGCCCGTGGAGGTGGGGTGATGGCGCCCCTTTCCATGCCCACCGCCGTGGCTGCTGCCAGCAGCTGGGGTTCAGAGCTCTTACTTGCCCTGGAGTCTGGCGCGTCGCCGCAGCCCGCCTCGGCGGCGGCGCGGCAACGGGCCGCCCGCGCTCTGGCGGACCGCCCGCTCCCCTCCCGGCGTCAGGAGGCCTGGCGTTTCACGGATATCGCTCCCCTGCTCGCGATCACTCCGGCCCAGCTGCCCCCGGCAACCACCGTGTCAGCCACGCTTCCCTCTGTGATGCCCGGGGTGGTGCGGCTGGTGCTGGATGGCCATGGCGATCCGCTGGCAGGGGTGAGCCTGCCGGCCGGGATAGAGGCGATCTCCCCTGCCGACCTGGAAGCCCTGCTGCAGGAGACAGCCACCGATCGGGGAGAACGGGGAGCGAATGGAGCGTCCAACCACGCCGCGGCCGGGGCCGGCTCCGAAGCGCCCTGGAGCGGCCTGCTGGCCGCCGCCACCGCCGGCCAGATCCTGGCCCTGCGGGTACGGGGCGTTGTTGAGCCCACCCTTGAACTGGTGAGCGATGCCGCCAACGCTGAGGGTGTGCTCCCCCTGCGGCTGCTGCTGATCCTGGAACCCCAGGCCCGCCTGGAGCTCCTGCAGGTGCACCGCGCCAGCGCGGCCAGCCTTACCACCGTGCTGCTGGAGGCCCGCCTCGGGGCCGGCGCTCGCCTCAGCCATGGCCTGATCGCCCAGGGGGGCGGGGCCGCCGTGCTGCTGGCCGATCTGGCGGTCGAGCAGGATCCTGGCAGCCACTACGCCTTCACCAGCGCCGTGGCCGGTTGGGCCCTGTCGCGGCTGGAGCCTCGGGTGCTCCAGAGCGGCGGCGGTGCCACCACCCGCCTGCGTTCCCTGCAGCGGGTGGATGGGCGCCAGATCGCTGATCAGCACAGCCAGGTGAGCTTTGAGGGTCCCGAGGGCGAGCTCGACCAGCTCCACAAGGTGATCGCCGATGGGGCCGGCCGCAGCGTGTTCAACGGCGCCGTGGCGGTGCCCCGCGCTGCCCAGCGCACCGATGCCGTGCAGCTCAGCCGCAGCCTGCTCCTCTCGGACCGGGCCCGCATCGACACCAAGCCCCAGCTGGAGATCGTGGCCGACGATGTGAAGTGCGCCCATGGCGCCACCGTGAGCCGCCTGCAGAGCGAGGAGCTTTTCTATCTCCAGAGTCGCGGCATCGCCGCCGCCAATGCCTCCCGCCTGTTGCTGCGCGGATACTGCGGAGAGGTGCTGCGAGAGCTGCCGGCGGCTGCCGCGATCTGGCAGCCTCTAGCGATGGTATTGGCCGAGGAGGCCCCCCGGCCATGACCCTCACCCCCATGCCGATCGATGCGGCCTCCGGCGGCATCAACGGTTCCCCTAAAGGCCTTTCTGGGCACGGTCCAGCCCCAGGCGCAGGCTCCAATTCCCCCATGACAGCGACCCTCCCTGGCCAACCGAATGTTTCTGCCGGCGTGACCGAGGCCTCCCAGGCGATCTTCCCCGGCGCGATCACCACCCCAGCTCCTCTTGATGCCCCCGCCGAGGATCTCGCGGCCCTTACCCGCCCCGATTTCCCGCTGTTGAGCCAGATCGCTTGCCTGGGCCAGCCGCTGATCTATCTGGATTACGCCGCCACCAGCCAGAAGCCCCGCCAGGTGCTGGAGGCGCTGCAGCATTACTACGGCCACGACAACGCCAACGTGCATCGCGGCGCTCACCAGCTCAGCGCCCGCGCCACCGAGGGCTTTGAGCAGGCTCGCGAGAAGGTGGCGGCCTTCGTGGGGGCGGCCAGTGCCCGCGAGATCGTGTACACCCGCAATGCCAGCGAGGCGATCAACCTGGTGGCCCGCACTTGGGGTGAGGCCAACCTGCGCCCCGGCGACGAGGTGCTGCTCTCGGTGATGGAGCACCACAGCAACCTGGTGCCCTGGCAGCTGCTGGCGGCCCGCACCGGTTGCGTGCTGCGCCATGCCGGCCTCACCGAATCCGGCGAGCTTGACCTGGAGGATTTCCGCAGCAAGCTCACGGAGCGAACCCGGCTGGTGAGCCTGGTGCAGGTGAGCAACACCCTCGGCTGCCTCAATCCGATCGCCGAGCTGGTGCCCCTGGCCCACGCCGCCGGCGCCCTGCTGCTGGTGGATGCCTGCCAGAGCCTGCCCCACCAGCGCGTGAACGTGGCCGAGCTGGGTTGCGATTTTTTGGTGGGCTCCTCCCACAAGTTCTGCGGGCCCACCGGCATGGGCTTCCTCTGGGCGCGCGAGGCGTTGCTCGAAGCGATGCCCCCCTTCCTAGGCGGCGGCGAGATGATCCAGGATGTGGAGCTCGACACCAGCACCTGGGCCGACCTGCCCCACAAGTTCGAGGCGGGCACCCCGGCGATCGGCGAGGCGATCGGCATGGGCGCTGCCATCGACTACCTGCAGGCGATCGGCATGGATCGCATCCACGCTTGGGAGCAGCGGCTCACCCGCCGGCTGTTCGCACGGCTGCAGGGGATCGAAGGGCTGACGATTCTCGGACCCACCCCCGAGCAGCAGCCCAACCGCGCCGCCCTGGCGGCCTTCCACGTCGAGGGTCTGCACGCCAACGACATTGCCGCCTTGCTGGATTCCTCCGGCATCTGCATCCGCAGCGGCCACCACTGCACCCAGCCCCTGCACCGCCATTACGGGCTTTCAGGCACCGCCCGCGCCAGCCTGGGCTTTACCACCACCGACGCCGAGATCGACCGTTTTGCCGAGGAGCTGGAGGGCACGATCGGGTTTTTGCGGGAACACAGCTGACTCAGTAATACTTCCAAGACTTACTGTCTTACATAAAGAAATAAACCCGCCTTCTGCTTCAGATTGGCTATTTTGAGCAGATTCAACGCAGGGAGGGCGACGCCGTCTGGTATCGCAAAGATAAAATCATTTCTTTCAGCATGCCGATCTATTATGTCTGCAAAATCGGATGCATCTACATCAACACCCTGATTATTCCATATTTTCTGCGCTCCTGATTTCCAAATCCAAAACCTCTCCCTAGGATCAGAATAGAAAGACATGATGTGGTCGGCTTTTTTCTGATTAGTTGCCATTATAAAGGCAAATGCTTTGGCAAACTCCGGAAAGCCTTTAACCCTATATTCACCGATGAATTCAGAATTCGGATGATTCGATTTAATCCGAGATATTATCGACTGATCATAGTACATGAAACTGTTTCTTTCGTTAATCCTTTGAGACAGGAGCTTCTGGGAATTGACTCCTTGAAAGGAAATGGAAACTAGCAAGAGTACAACAAAAGTTACAAAAACGGATTTTACTAAAAATCGATCTTTTCCGGCTTTCTGTTTGCAGGACTCAAGAAAGCCTAATGATAGCCCAATACTTATTGATGCTATAGACACTGGAGCCAATAGATAGCGCTCATCAAAATGTTTGGCTACAGCCATGACTGACAATAGTTGACACACACACAAGATCAACAAACTTTCAAGACTACGATCTGGATTGATCAAGCTAGCTGCGCGAACGTGGCTACGCTGATTCAAAACATTGACCTCAACAGGATGCGGTTTCGGATCTCGACATCCACCATAAAGATTCGACAAATAGATCACTAGCAGAGAGCCGCAGACAAAAAGGAAGGCTTGAAAACTACTCTTGGAAAAAGCAAGTCCATAGGCCGTCATCGAGGCGGCCGCCAATCTAATCCCACTGCGTAAAAATGAAATCCGCTGAATAGAATACGGGGTCACTTGCAAGGCGAAAATGAGGGCCACACATACCAAGGCTATTGTAATGGGAACAAACGGATAGTTACTTGTAATCATAGCAATACCCTCGAACGCTTGCTTGAAATCGACTAGGCCCTTTGCCCCGCCTCCGTAGCTTCCAGTGTGGGTACTGATTAATAGCCAATATTGCTTGAAGCGAGACCAATCCGTGAATTTCATACCCCAAAGGAAGAAGCCCGCCGAAATGCTGATTAAACTTGAAGTAAATGCAATGCTCCTGAGATTTAATGCCAGCAGTAAAACGGCAGGAAGAAAAGAAAGCTTAGAAAGCAACATCAAGCTGAAATACATGCCCGACAAGCATCCTCCAGCAATCAAGAGAGATCTGCTATCTTGATTGGTCCCAGCTTTAGAGGTTGCTAATGAATTCGAAAGCAATACCACGCTTGCTCCTATTAGAAGAAGCGGAACTCCCGCTGTTTCTCCATTAATGATTTTGAAAAATGGCAGAAGATTTAGCGCCGACAGGAAGACGGCCTGGGACAAGCAGCAAATCCAAATCGATGCCAGAGAGGATTTGTATAATGCCCATCCCCAAAAAAATACACTTAATGCGAACAGAGAAAGCATTAAGTTTCCGGCTAGATTTAGAACGGCTTCGCCGTGATCGAGGGCAACGCAAGATGTGCTCGCACAATATTTTGACGAAGCTCCAGCTGCTACCATAAAAACCTGATAGCAACGCAGCGCAAATGCTATAATAATATGATTCAACGTTCCAGGGTGATCCGCAAAGTGCGGAACATCGCCAATGGTCAGCGAAATGCTGCTAATCAGGTAGCTATAAGCCGCATCATAGTCAAAGGTATCAACACCAAAGTAAAGGGGCTTAAGCTTGTCGACTTGAAAGATTACCAGCCCCACGTAAACGAGTGGAAGAATCAGTAGTGCAAAGATTGGCTTGCGTAGCTTGTGCAACATACTTGGCGAGGTGAAGAGGCCGGGTAGTTCTGTAGCAGCATAAGTTAGCGGACTCAATCCGGCAATAAATTGTATCTTATAATGCAGTAAATGGCTCTCAGCCCATCTTTCCAGCCAATTTTTTTGCCCTCGTCGTAGGTTCTACCATAATAGGAGATGCCGACTTCGTAAATTCGCCATTTCTTGTTATGTGCAATTTTTGCGGTGATCTCCGGCTCAAATCCAAAGCGATTTTCTTTGATCTGAATCGATTGAATCACCTCTCGCCGGAAAGCTTTGTAGCAGGTTTCCATGTCGCTGAGATTTAAGTCAGTCAACATGTTACTTAAAGTCGTCAGCAAAGCGTTGCCCATTCGATGCCAGAAATAAACAACGCGATGGGGGCGGCCGCCTTGGAAGCGACTGCCAAACACGACATCGGCTTTGTTTTCAAGAATGGGTCCAATCACAAGAGGATATTCTTGTGGATCATACTCTAAATCGGCATCTTGAACGATACAAATGTCGCCGGTAGCCACCGAAAAGCCCGTTCTCAAGGCTGCTCCTTTACCTTTATTCTTATCATGTAGTATAATTCTTAAATCATCGCTTTTAAGCATCATCAACAGCTCTCTGGTGCCATCGGTAGATCCATCATCGACCAGTACAACTTCTTTGTTGGCTATCGGGGCATTGCGAACGGCTTCAAGTAGGGACACAATGGTTTCACATTCGTTGAAGCAGGGAATGATGATGCTAAGTTTCATAGCACTAGTCGTCAGGCTCGGAAAATCACTGATTTTTGGACACCATAGGACAAGATGGCAAGTGGGGCAATCATTGCTGCTGCGGCCCAGTTCCTCGATAATCCAATGGCATCCGAGTTAAGCATTTGGATTCCAATCGTATTGATTATCCAATTGCAGGCCATCAGCATGGAGTAGGACGTTTGATGCCTCCATGTGAGCACTTTTTTTGACTTAAAAACCCATTTGCTGTAAATGCCGTAACCCAAAATACCATTAAAAATCTGGCTGATTGTTGCGGCTATGGCTATTGAGGTGAGGTGACTGGCAAGTATTGATTGAAGCAAGATATTTGTGGCCATGACGTTGATCAAGCCCGCTGCACCAAAGCGTCGTTTGCGTCCAGTGGAACTGATGTGAAGCATGGCGACTGTCTCGGCTCTACCGGCTTTTGTGATGAATGGTATGTGGCCTTGGCGAGCACGGAAAAAGCGATTTTGATGGCTTTTAAACTGGTTGTGCCGAGATTTGTGTGGCGCCTTGTACCGTTGTGGAGCCATAAACTGCGTCATTATACACCAGGCTCTAAGTGCTATTCACCGAATCCCTGGTTGTTGATTCAGCCAGCGGGTCGATTGGAAAACTGCAGCGCTCTGCCTCCCGACCCCTGTAGAGCCCCTGGCCCGTGGCGGTGGCTGTTGCTTTGGCGATGCGTGCTGATGATGCTCAGCCACCGGTCTGGCCCCGGGCCTGGTAAGCGCAGATGGTCACGCTGGCGTCGTAGCGTTCGGAAAGCCGGGCAAAGCGATCGTGGCCCTCGCGGATCCCTGCGGCCGCCGCTGGGCTCTCCGCCTCCGCCAGCAGCGCCGGTAGTTCGGGGCTGATGAATTGCAGCAGGTATGAGCAGAAGCGTTCCAGCTCAGCCCGCTGGCCGGGGCACCAGTGGTGGATGGCTGTGATCCGGTTGTTCACAGCCGTGAAGCCGGCCTGCTCCAGCAGCGGCCCCAGGCGCGGGCCGGCATGGGCATCGCCGTGGCGGTTGAAGTGGGCCACGAAGGCCGCCAAGAAGACCTCCATGGCCCGATCGGGCGGCGACACCCGCAGGCTGGCGTAGTCGGTTTCGGTGAGGTGGATGGTGCCGCCGGGGCGCAGCACCCGCCGGGCCTCGCGCAGCACCGCCAGGGGATCGGCCAGGTGCTCCACCACCCACACCATGCGGATCCGATCGAAATGTCCCGCCGGCCAGGGCAGCTGCGCGCCAGCGCCCACCCGAAGCTCCGCGCCCTCCAGCCCCAATCCCTCCAGGTGAAGGTGGGCCGCGGCGATCTGATTGGCGCTGATGTCGATGCCGCTGAGCCGTGCTTCGGGTTGAGACAGCGCGATCTGGCCGAGCACCGCTCCCACGCCGCAGCCGATCTCCAGCAGGCGTTCGCCGGGATGCAGCTCCAGGTTGACCGCCAGGAGCTCGCGCAGCAGGTCGGCCTGCTCCACGAGCCGGCGCTGTTCCCGTTCGCTGGTGCCGTGGATGTAAGGGCGGGGGGGCATGGGCGGCTGGGGCGGCGGTGAGGGGCGGCGACGCCCGGCCGGCCTTCAGCTCCTGTGATAAGCCCCGCCCTGCTGAATCGAGTGGGCCCGGTAGAGCTGCTCCAGCAGCAGCAGGCGGGCCAGCTCGTGGGGGAAGGTGAGCGGCGAGAGGCTGAGGCTCCAGCTGGCGCGGGCTTTCACCGCTTGATCCAGGCCGTCGGCGCCGCCGATCGCGAAGGCCAGCCGCTCCGATCCCGTGCCCTGCAGCCGCTGCGCCAGGGCCTGCGAACTCAGCAGCTCCCCCTCCTCGCAGAGCGCCACCAGCCGCTCCTCGGGCCGCAGCTCCGCGAGGATCGCCTGCCCCTCCCGCGCCGGGTCAGCATCACGGAGCTCGCTCACCACCAGCCCCGGCAGGCGCTTGAGATACACCGCCAGGCCGTCCTGGATCCAGCGCTTGCGCACCTTGCCCACCGCGATCACCCGGATCCGACTGGGGTTGAGCACAGGTTGGGGCGCGGATCAGGACCCATCGTCCACCGGCGGAGGCGACGGGGATGGATGTGGAGGCCCTCCTTGGAGGGCGGCAGGAGGCCGCGCCACCTGGATCGGCGCTTGGGTCTCTGCATCGGGATACGGGTGCGCTTCCCCGCCCGCTGATGATGCGCGATCGATGATCGGGCGCGACGGGTTGATGGCGGCACCTCCGAATCCTGCCGCAGCAACAGCGGTTCCATCAGCCTCAGGAGCTGGGCCAGCCCCCACCCTCTTCATGGTGGTGCTGGGCGGCCGCATCGCCGGTGCCCACATCGAGCTGCACGATGTGCGCTTCGTGGCAGGCGCCAGCATCGACGACACCCTGCCGGCATTGCGGCGCCAGTGGTTCGGAGCGCGCAAGGGATTGCACCTCGACAGCTGGATGGCGGTGCGTTTCGTGGATGGCTACCGGGTGGAGCTGCGGCCCGAACCATTCGCGGGGCCCGAGCGGCTCTGGTTTGTGAACATGGGCGGCTACGACCCGCAGCAGCTGGCGGAGCTGCATGCCTTCGGGGTGTTCGTGGCCAGCAGCCCCCAGGCGGCCAAGGCTGCCGCCCGGCGGCGCTTCCTGCCTCAGGCGTTAGAGCGCCACAAGGACGACCTGCACGGCGTTGAGGGCGCCCTCGCCGGCGGGGTGGACGACTGCCTGGAGGTGCAGCTCAGCTTTACGGCTGATCCCGCTGATCGTGCTGATCTTGCCGAGTCAGCCGATGCAGGTGCTAATTCTGCTGGCGGTGGGCGGCAGGTTGGCTGGGCGGTGCACCTGATCCCCGATGGCCGCGAGCAGCCTCAGATCCCGGACTGGTTCGGCTACCGGCCGATCTGAGCGCGTGGGGGTGGCTGAGGTTCCTTCCACCGGGGGCGTCTGTTGACGTCGGGCCTGCGCTGTCCCTGACTGAGGGCACTCGCATGGGCTGGCTTGGCAGGGAATGGGCGCGATAGCAACCCTGGCGCGGCGGGACAGCCAGCTGCCGAGGTTCCGGTTCACGGGGGTGTGGCTTCGGCCTACCGGGGCGGGGGTGCAGGGGGCCTCTCCTTGGCCCCGGCAGCGGCTCCCCGCTCCGCAAGAGCCCTGCTTCCCCTGCTGCTCCTGGTGCCCTTAGCCGGCTGCGGCCCCCGGCCCCCGTTTGAGGTGCAGACCCTGGCCGAATCCGGCCTGAAACCCCTGCCCGCCGAGCAGCTGGAGGCCTGCGCCGCCAAGTTGAGGCTGCCCCCCGAGCTGCCCCGCCCCGCCGATGCCACCAACTTCGGTGTGCGCCAGCGCCGCGATGCCTTCGGCCGCGAGGTGCCGCATGTGCCTCAGCTGATCGTGCTGCATGAAACGGTGATCAGCGCCGCCGACACGGCCCGCCGCTTCGCCACCCCCCACCCCCGCGACGACGACCAGGCCAGCTACCACCTGCTGCTGGATCGCGAGGGCCAGCGGCTGCGGATCGTGCCCGATGCGGGTCGCGCCTTCGGGGCGGGCATGGCGGCCTTTGGCGATTTCACCGTGCGGATCCGGCCGCAGTCGGTGGGATCGCTGAACAACGTGGCCCTGCACCTGAGCCTGGAGAGTCCGCCCGATGGCCGCGGCGATGATGATGCCCATTCTGGCTACACGGCGGAGCAATACCGGGTGGCGGCCGGTCAGGTGCTGCTCTGGCAGGCGGCCTTCGGCATCCCGATCAGCCGGCTCACCACCCACCAGGCCGTGGACCGCAGCCACAGCCGCCGCGATCCCCGCAGCTTCCGCTGGCAGGCGTTCGATGCCGCCTGGCGCGACGCGGCCCAGCGCTGCGGGCTCACCGCCTACGACCGGGGACGTGCAACGCTTTGAGAGCCGGTGCGAGGGCGGCGGCTGGTGATGGCCGGTTTCGGAACGAGGGAGAGAGCTGGGCGTATGGGGGAGCAAAGACGCGGCAATGAAACCGCAGGACCAACCGCAAAGAGCAGCGGCCTGGTATTACAGCATCTGGCGAAATTGAGCCGCCAGCTTTAGGTTGATGAGCAGAATCATCCACCCTTGAGCCGCGCCGTGCCCCTTCTGCCCCTTGCTGGACGCCGGCTGCTGGCCTTCAGCTTGCTCGGGTTGCTGCTGCCCGCCGCCGGCCCCTCCCCAGCGCGGGCCCAGGCCCCCATGGGGCAGCCATCGGCAAGCCAGGCAGACCCTCCGGCCTCCCCCAGACCCTTCCCGGCGATCGAGGCCGGCATGCACACCGCGATGATCAATCGCATCGCCGTGGATCGGGCCGGTCGCTGGGCGGTGACGGCCTCCGATGACAAGACCGCCCGCATCTGGAACCTGGCCAGCGGCCAGCTGGTGCGGGTGCTGCGGGTGCCGCTGGGGGGGGGGGGATGAGGGCAAGCTTTATGCGGTGGCCCTCAGCCCCGATGGCGCCCTGGTGGCCCTGGGGGGCCTCACCCAACCCGATGGGCTAGATCAGGCGATCTACCTGTTCGATCGCGCTAGCGGCCGCCTGCTCCAGCGCCTCACCGGCCTGCCCGATGTGGTGCTCCACCTGGCCTTTTCGGCCGATGGCCGCCGCCTCGCCGCAGCCCTGGGGGGTGCCAACGGCATCCGCGTCTATGGCGCCACGGGCCAGGGGGCCTGGGCCCAGGTGGCCGCCGATGGCGCCTACGGCGACAACAGCTACAGCGTGGAGTTTGATGCCGCCGGCCGCCTGCTCGCCACCAGCAACGACGGTGAGCTGCGGCTCTACGGCGCTGGCGCCAGCGGCCGCCTCTAGCCCCTGCGCCGCCGCGCCGCCCCCGGTGGCAAGGATCCCTTCTTCGCGCGCTTTTCCCCCGATGGCCGCCGCATCGCCGTGGGGTTTGACGACAGCCCGGCGGTGGCGGTGCTCGATGGCACCCGCCTGGAGCCCCTTGCAGCGGCAGACACCAGCTCCATCAGCAATGGCAACTTCTACGGCTTGGCCTGGAGTGCCGACGGCCGCCGCCTGCTCGCCGCTGGCCGCTACTCCGCAGAAGACGGCAGCAATCCCCTGGTGGTGTGGCCCGCCGGCGGCGGGGCGCCCCAGCGCCTGCCCCTGGGCATGACCGACACCGTGATGGACCTGCGGCCTCTAGCTGATGGCCGCCTGGTGTATGCCGGCGGTGATCCGGCCTGGGGGGTGCTCGATCCCCAGCTGCGGCGCACCGCCGTGTTTGCCGGGCCGCCGGTGCTGGATCACCGCAACAACCCCGGTGGCAGCATCGGCCCCGGCGGCCGTGAGGCCTTCCTCCTGGCGACGGATGGCCGCTGGCTGGAGTTCCGCGCCGTGGCCCGCAGCGCCCAGGGCTCAACGGCCCGGCTGGTGCGTTTTGACCTGCAGCAACGCCGCCTGCTGCTCCCCGGCGCCGCCGCCAGTGGCGGCCTGCCCCCCCGCACCACGGGCCTGCCGATCCAGGGCTGGGAAAACACCAGAGCCCCCACCTTGGCCGGCAAGCCCCTGCCGCTGGAGCCCTACGAACGCTCCCGCAGCCTGGCGATCAGCGCCAATGCCAGCCACTTCGCCCTCGGCAGCGAATGGTTCGTGCGGCTGTTTGAATCCGATGGCCGCCAGCGCTGGCGCACCTCCACCCCCGACGTCGCCTGGCTGGTGAATCTCAGCGCCGATGGCCGCTTCGTGGTGGCGGCGCTGGGGGATGGCACCATCCGCTGGTATCGCAGCGACACCGGCAAGCTGGCCCTGTCGCTGTTCGTGCATCCCGATGGCCAGCGCTGGATGCAATGGACCCCGGAGGGCTTCTACGACGCTTCCCCCGGCGGCGCCGACCTGTTCGGCTACCACCTCAACAACGGCCGCGACCAGGCCGGCACATTCATCCGCGCCTCCCAGCTGCAGCAGAAGTTCTTTCGGCCCGATCTGATCGCCCGCCGCCTCGCCGGCGATGAGGCCGCCATCGCCGCCGCCGCGGCCCAGGTGGGCGATGTGCGGAAAACGCTCAACACCGCGAGCGTGCCGCCGCAGCTGACGATCCTCAGCCAGCGCACCCTGAGCGATGGCGACCTGGAGATCAGCTACAGCCTGGAGGATCGCGGCGGCGGCCTCGGAGCGGTGGCGCTGCGGCTCGATGGCGCCGTGCTGGCGGGTCGCAGCGATCCGCCGGTGGCCGGCATCAATCGCCGCCGGCTGCGTCCACCCGCCGGCAAAACACGCTTACAGCTGCTCGCCTACAGCCGCGGCGGTGTGGCGTCGCTGCCGGTGGGGCTCGATGTGCAGGGGGTGGCCAGTGGCGAACCCACCACCCTCCATCTGCTGGCGGTGGGCATCACCCGATATCGCGATGCTTCCCTCAGCCGCGGCGTGCGCTTCGCCGCCAACGATGCCAGCGCCTTCAGCGCCACGCTCACGGCCACTGGCCGCGCCTCCACCGCCAGGGTGGCGCCCCCGGTGGTGTTGATTGATGAGCAGGCCAGCGCCACCCGCATCCGCCAGGAACTGCAGGCGATGGCCCAGCGGGTGCGGCCTGCGGATCTGTTCGTGCTCTACATGGCGGGCCATGGCGTGAGCGATGCGCAGGGGGAATATGTGTTTCTTCCCCAGGATCTGGTGTATCGCAACAATGAGTCGCTGACGGCTGGCGGCCTCGGCGGCAACGAACTGCGCAAGCTGCTGGCCGGCATTCCCAGCAGCAAGACCGTGGTGGTGCTCGACACCTGCAGCTCCGGCAGCTTCGGGCTCAGTGGCCGTTCGCTGGGGGAGAAGGGGGCGATCGATCGTCTCTCCCGCCTCAGCGGCCGCGTGGTGCTCGCCGCCGCCGGTGATCAGCGCATGGCCCTGGAAAGCCCCGATAACCAGCGCGGCATCTTCACCGGTGCCCTGATGGAGGCGCTGGCCGGCAAGGCCGATGTCAATGGCGACGGCCAGGTGGGCGTGCGCGAGGTGGCCGATTATGTGGAGCGGGAGGTCCAGCGCCTCACGCTGCGCCTGTTCAAGTATGAGCAGACCCCGATGAGCGATCTGCGCGGCCAGAGCTTCCCGCTCAGCAGGACCGGCACGGCCCCATGAGGCAGGGGCACGCTTGGTTTCATCACGGCGCCGTCGGGGCACTGGTGGCGGTCTTGCGGCCACCCCACCGATGAAGGCGTTCGCGTCGGGCGATCCTCCTTCTCAGGCTGCTCCGCCAGGGGCAGGACAGGCGGCCACCAGACGCCGCTTCACCGTGGCCTTCTCCTATGCCGGTGAAGACCGAGCGCGGGTGGCACCGGTGGCGGAAGCCATGGCCCAGCGCTTCGGCAAGGAGCGGGTGCTGTACGACCGCTTCCACCAGGCTGAATTCGCCCGGGCCAATCTGGATGTTTACCTGCCACCGCTGTATCGCGACCAGAGCGAGCTGATCGTGGTGGTGCTCAGCCGCGATTACCCGCGCAAGGCCTGGTGCGGCCTGGAGATCCGCTGGATCCGTCAGCTGCTGCTCGGCGCCGACAGCGGCCGGATCATGCTGCTCAGCCTCGGGGATCCGGGTGATCTCTCCCAGCTCGGCATTCTGCCGGGTGACGGCTACCTCGACATCGCCGATCTCCCCGATGACACCGTTAGCGAGCGGATCCTGGAGCGGCTCAGTCTCCAGGGTGTGGCCATCGCCGGCGCTGCAAACGGCACGGTTGTTGGCGCACCAGGAGCAAGCGCATCGCCTCTGCCTCTGCTGGGATCTGGCGGACCTGACGGCCCGGCATCATCCCGCTGGCCTGGTTCCGGGCGACTGCGCGGGCTCTTGGGCCGTGTCGGTGGCGCACGGGGCCTGACAGCACTGGCCCTCATGGTGCCGCTGGCCTGGTTCCTGGGCCGTCCCCATGTGGCGCGTTGGCAGGTGCGGCAGGGGGATCAGGCCTTCATTGCCTTCGCTCAGACCCAGAATCCGGAGAGGTTGAATCGGGCAGGCGCTGCCTGGAAGCGGGCCCAACAGCTCGATCCTGGCCTGGCTTTAGCCCATGCACGCCTTGGCTATTACGCCAATTTCCTGGGGGAAACCGAGGCAGCAGAGGACCACTGGCAAAAGGCAATCGATCGTGAGCCCCCCAAGACGAGCGCGGCGAGGAGCTACCGCGTCGGTCTGGCCAATGTGCTGGCCCGGCAACCGGCCAAGAGGAAGGAGGCGATCGCGATGTTCGAAGCAGAGGTGCGCCAACCTCGCTCAGCGATCGAACTGGCGATGCTGCGCTGGCCGGACCCCGGCGAACTGCCCCAGGCCCTGGATGCTGTCAGCCACCCGGAGGTTGCGGCAGCTCTTGAGGGTGCTGGAGCGGAGAGCGACATTCCCTGGGGATTCACGATGCCGCAGGGCGAGGTGTTGCATTTTCTGAGCCTTGGCGAACAGCGCTGCCTGCTGCGCAACGTGAAGGCCACCACGGCCCACCTGATCGGTTCGGAAGCATCCCCGCCTCCGCTCACCAGCGTGGAGTGCCAGGGCATCCGCGAAAGCGTCAAGGAACTGCTCTGCATCCGGCTTCGCCAGGCCAGCGCCTCCAATCCCCGTGCCGATGCCACGGGCCGCTGGCTCACTTGCCCCACGCCGGCCCGCGAGGGCCCGGGCCTGGGCGCCAGCACCACGAGCTGATCAGATCCTGCAACGCCATCGTGCCGGCAGGGCATCCCAGCCTCGGCGGGTCATCGAAGGGCCAGATTCAGGGCACGGCACCGCAGGGCCACGACCAGAGCCAAAGCGGGAGCCCTGATAGCAGCGCCAGCCGCATAGCCGAGGGCTCAGGCGGCGCTTCCTCCATCCTCTTCGCCTTCGCCAGTAACGGCCTGCCGTTCCTGCAGTAGCTGCGCACCGCCAGCGGCATCTGGTTCCCGGATCGGCTCCGGCGCCCGTCGCCATTGGTTGGCCTCCTTGGCCGGTCGGGCCGCCCACAACCCAAGATGGGGACCCCCAACCTGTGGCTGCACGGCGCCTGCCGCGCTTCAGCTGTGGTGCCTCGTCCTGCCCCCCTCGCGATGCCCATTCCCTCGTCCCCCCTCCGGCGTGGCCCCGGCAGGGCCCGACGCCGTGCCGTTCTTGGCCTGATCGGTCTGCTGGCCAGCCCGCTGCTGGCGCCCACGCTGCCCGCCGGCCCGCTGGCCCGCCTGCTCGACCCGGCGCCGGCCGGTGCCCAGCAGCCCGCCTCCCAGCCGGTGCTGCGCATCGGCGCCATCCCGGACCAGAAGCCCGAGAAACTCAACCGCCTCTACCCGCTCGTGGCCGCCGAGCTCAGCAGGCAGCTGGGGGTGAAGGTGAGCTATGTGCCGGTGGTGGATTACGCCGCCGCCGTGAGCGCCTTCCGCACCGGCAACCTCGATCTGGTGTGGTTCGGCGGTCTCACCGGCGTGCAGGCCCGTCTGCAGAAGCCCGGCGCCCGAGTGATCGCCCAGCGCGACATCGACGTGAACTTCCACAGCATCTTCATCGCCAATGCCCGCAGCGGCATCAAGCCGATCAGCCAGCAGAAGCAGCTGCTGGAACTCAAGGGCCGGCGCTTCACCTTCGGCTCGGAAAGTTCCACCTCTGGCCGGCTGATGCCGCAGTGGTTCCTCTCCCAGGCCGGCGTGAAGCTCAGCGATTTCAAGGGCGGCGCCCCCGGCTTCAGCGGCAGCCACGACACCACCATCGCCCTGGTGTCGAGTGGGGCCTACGACGCCGGTGTCGTGAACGAGCAGGTGTGGCGCACCAGCCTCCACGACGGCAGGGCCAGCCGCGAGAAGGTGATCCCGATCTGGAAGAGTCCCGGCTACCCGGACTACCACTGGATCGCTCAGGGCGACCTGGACGCCCGCTTCGGCAAGGGCTTCACCAGCAAGCTGCAGCGGGCGATCCTGGCCTGGCGGCCCAGCGATCCTCAGCAGAAGCAGATCCTGGCCCTGTTCGGGGCGCAGCAGTTCACCGATGCCGATGCCGCCGCCTATGGCCGCATCGAGCAGGTGGGGCGCCAGATCGGCAAGATCCGCTGATGGCCGCTGCGCCGCTGCTGGAGTTGCGGCGGGTGAGTGTCGCCGGCCGCGGCGGTGTGCCGAGGCTGGAGGGGGTGAACCTGGTGATCGAGTCCGGCGAGCGGGTGGCTCTGCTCGGCCCGAGCGGCGCCGGCAAGAGCACCCTGCTCACGGTGGCCAACGGGCTGCTGGCCCCGAGTTCCGGAGAGGTGCTCTGGCAGGGGGAACCCCCCGCCCGCTCCCGCCGGGCCCGCCGCCGCCAGCAGGCCCGCATCGGCACCCTCTGGCAGGACCTGCGCCTGATCGAGGAGCTCAGCGTGCAGCAGAACCTCAATGCTGGCCGGCTGGCGGCCTGGGGCTGGCCCCGGGCCCTGCTCAACCTCCTGCTGCCCCTCGACACCGCCGCCAACGCCGCGGTGCTGGCCCGGGTGGATCTGGCCGCGGAGCTGCTGGGCCAACCGGTGGCGGCCCTCTCCGGCGGCCAGCGGCAGCGGGTGGCGATCGCTCGCCTGCTGCGCCAGGACCCCACCCTGCTGCTGGCCGATGAACCCCTGGCCAGCCTCGATCCGCGTCTGGCCGCCTCCCTGTTGGCCTTGTTGCTGGCGGAGGCGACCCCGCCCCGGGCCCTGCTGCTCAGCCTGCACCGCCCTGATCTGCTGGCGGGCTTCGATCGGGTGATCGGCCTGCGAGCGGGCCGGGTGGTGGTCGATGCCGCCGCGGCCTCCCTCCAGGGGGCGGCGGGGGGCCTGCTGCAGGAGCTGTACCGCGGCGAGGACCGCGAGATGGAACGCGAGACGGATGGGCAGAGCGATGGGGCGGGGGATGGCTTGAGAGATGGCGCCCCAGATGATCCGTCCCCAACCGCTGGAGCGGGCCCACTCTGGGCCGCCCTGGACCAATGACGGGCGTCGGCGGCGGCGAGGCCCCGGCGCTGCAGGGCGCGGCCAGAGGGCACAACGGGGGAGCTGGGCGAAGAATCCTGCTGCGGCCGGCCGCCCCCCTGCTGGTGCTGCTGCCCTCCCTGGTGCTGCTGCCGCTGCTCGGGATCCTGCCCTTTCTGGCCCATAGCGGCGGCCTCGATCTGCTCGGCCAGTTCGCCCTTGCAGCCTTCACGCCCTCGCTCGATCCGCTGGTGCTCCGTTCGGCCCTCACCGGCCTGGCCACCACCGTGGGCATGGCCCTGCTGGGCTGGGCCGCCAGCCTGGTGCTGGGCCTGCTGCTGGGGCTGGCCAGCTCCCGCACGCTCTGGCGGAGCTGCTGGGGCCAGCTCTGGCCGGCGGGACTGATCCGGCGCCTGCTGGCGATTCCCCGCGCCATCCATGAGCTGCTCTGGGGCCTGCTGCTGCTGCAGCTGGTGGGCCTGCAGCCGGTGGTGGCGGTGGTGGCGATCGCCATCCCCTTCGGCGCCCTGGTGGCCCGGGTGGTGGCCGACCTGCTCGACGGGCTCGACACCGGCCGCCTCGAGGCCCTGCGGCTCGCCGGCGCTCCGGCCCCGGTGGCCCTGCTCACCGCCTTGGGCCCGCCGCTGCTGCCGGGGCTGCTCAGCTATAGCGGCTATCGGCTGGAATGCGCCCTGCGCAGCGCCACCCTGCTGGGGGTGTTCGGCCTCGGCGGCCTCGGCACCGACCTCAAGCTCACGCTGCAGTCGCTGGAGTTCCACGAACTGTGGACGGGGCTCTGGTTGTTGCTGGCCGTGATGCTGGCCCTGGAAACAGGTCTGGGGCGGCTACGGCGCCGCTGGCTGATGCCCCGCCGGCTTGGGCTGAGCCGGGCCGGCGGGGGTCGGGCCGGGGTGGGGGTGCGGGCCCGGGAGATGGTGCTGGCCGTGGCCGCCCTGTTGCCGCTGACCATCGGGGTCGGCTGGGCGTTGGGGGTGGATCTCCGCGCCCTGCTGGCCTGGCAGCCTTTGCAGGGGGTGGGTGGCGGTGGCTGGATTGATGGCGGCCAGTTGCTGGCCCTGCCTTGGCCTGCCCTGATCGGCGGCACCCTGGCCCTCACCCTGCTGGCGGCGGTTCTGGCGGTGGGACTGCCGCCCCTGCAGCTGCTGGTGAGCGCCCCCTGGCCGCCGGCCCGCCTGCTGGTGCGGCTCTCCTGGGCCCTGGCCCGGCTCTGGCCGCCACCGCTCACGGCCCTGCTGCTGCTGCTGTTGCTGCAGCCGGGGGTGGTGACCGCGGCCCTGGCCATGGGCGTGCACAACGCCGGCATTCTGGGCCGCCTGCTGGCCGAGGCCCTGGCCGATGGGTCGCCCGCCAACGAACAGGCCCTCGCCAGCGGCGGCGTTGGGCCGCGGCTGGCCCTGCTTTATGGGCGCTATCCGGCGATCGCTCGTCCTTATCTCGCCTATGGCGCCTATCGCGCCGATGTGCTGCTGCGCGAAACCGTGGTGGTGGGCTTGGTGGGGGCCACGGGCCTGGGCAGCCAGCTCCTGGAGAGCCTCAGCAGCTTCGCCTGGGACCAACTGCTGGCCCTTGTGGCCGTGTACGCCCTGCTCACCCTGCTGGGGGAGGAGCTCAGCGACCGGGTGCGGCGACGGTTGCTGCAGGGGGCCTGATTCCGGCGGGCGAGGCCAGGTTGCAGAGGGGGGGCTGTGGCAGCGAAGCGCCAGGGGTCAGCCGGCGGCCTGCCGACCCACCACCCGGTTGCGGCCCTGGCGTTTGGCCTCATACAGGCAGTCATCGGCGAGTTGCTGCAGCTGGTCGCCATCAAACTCCGGAAACGCCTCCGGATCCCACAGCGCCACGCCGAAGCTCACCGAGAGGGGCATGCCCTCGCCACCGTCGGGGCCGGGCACCCGGGTGTGCAGCACCGCCTGCCGCAGCCGTTCGCAGATCCGCAGGGCCTCTGGGCCGTCGACCTTGGGCAGGATCAGGGCAAACTCCTCACCGCCCAGCCGGGCCACCACATCGCTGCTGCGCCGGTCGGAATTGAGGATCGTGGCCACCTCCTTCAAACAGGCATCGCCGTAAGCGTGGCCGAGGGTGTCGTTCACCTGCTTGAAAGAGTCGATGTCGACCAGGGCCAGGGCCAGGCTGCCGTTGTTCAGCTTGGCGGCGTTGACCAGGGACCTGAGGAAGGAATCGAAGCTGCGCCGGTTGGGCACGTTGGTGAGGGGATCGAGCAGGGCCATATGTTTGGCTCGCTCACTCTCGAAGGTATAGAACAGCAGACTGAGCAGGCTGCTCATCGAACAGATTCTCTGGATTTGCTCATCGCTGAAGCTGCTCGCACCCCGAAGGGCGATGGTGAGTACCGGGATCGAGATGCCGCGCGAATCGAGCCGCAGACCGAGATAGTCGTTGCAGTTCTGCTCTTTCAGCTCCGCTAGGAATGGGAACAGAACCTCCCTCTGACTGCCCAGCCGCTGGCGGTAAAGCTGAACCTTGCTGGCAAGGTGGTGGAGCGGGCTGGCCAGGTGCTCCTCGCGCTCGAGAAAGGAGCGGTCCATGCGCAGGGTGGTGACCTCACCGGGCTTGTTGTGATTCCAGACATATTGACTGCAATCGATGTCAGCATCATCCGGCAGGAAGGCCAGGGAGAGCCTCAGGATGTCGAGGCCCCAACTCTTGAGTTCGTTCACGAACAGCAGCAGGAATTCCTCGAAGCTGCGCAACTCGAACCATTTGTCGAGGATGTAGCGCTCCAGGGGCACGCCGCCGCTGCCAGCAGCGCCCGGCGCCGGGGCCTCCAGCAGACGGTCGGAGGAATGGAGCTTGGTCACCATCGCCTCGATCGCCTCGGCCGAACTCCAGGGGGAGTCGGTGAGAAAGCCGGCGACGGCCTTCCACTCCATCGGCCGGGCGATCAGGTATCCCTGCAGCCCATCCGTGCCCAGCCGGATCGCTGCGGCAAGGTCGCCATGGTCGTCCACGCCCTCGGCCACCACCGTTTTACCGAGGGCATGCACCGTGTCGATGAAGGAACCGAGATACCGCTGCATGCGGAAGGAATCCCCGAGCCCCTTCACCAGATCAATGTCGAGCTTGATGGTGTCGTACCAGGCGGTGCAGATGCGCTGGTAATTGGAGAGACCCGAGCCGAAGTCATCGATCAGGATCCGGAAGTTGAGCTCCTTGATCAGCCGTTCCGAGGCGGCATTCACGCTGTCCCTGTGCTGGCCCCGGCCGGGGGTTTCCGTGAGTTCGAGGCAGATGCGCGAACTGTCGATCTTGTGTTCGCCCAGACAAGCGATCAGTTGGTTGAGCCGAGTGGGGCTGGCAATCGAATCAATGCTGATGTTGATTGAGAGGTAGTCGATTCGCTGGCGCAGTAAGGGGGTTGCCTCCAGGCTTCTCTGCAGGCCGGCCACCCGCGCGATCACCAGGGCGTCGATCTGGTGGGTGATGCCCAGTTCATGGGCGATGCCGATCAGTTCCCCGGTCGGCTGCTCCTGCAGCAGCGGCGTGCGGAATCGGATCAACACTTCAAGGCCGAATTGGCCGGGATTGGCGAGCAGCAGGATGGGCTGCACGTGCAGATCGATATCCTCGCTGCGGAGTTGACGCAGGGCGTCGCGGATAGCGCTGGCCTGCCGCACCTGACTCGCGTCGCTGGCCTCGATCAGGCGGATGCTCGATCCGGCTTCGGCGGCCAAGATCTCCCCGAAGCCATGGCTCTGGAGGATGGTGGCCCCTGCGGTTCCCGGCCGCAGCCGCTGACCGGTGACCACGATGTCGTCGTCGCGCAGCAGCCCTTGGAACTGCCGCTGAATGGCGGCACTCACGCTGCTCTGGAGCTCGTGCAGCAGCAGCCGGTCTTGATCGGGATCCGGCTCCTTGCCCCCCATCACCTGCAGGCCCGGGTGATCGCCGCAACGGGTGAGGATGGCCGCCAGGCGCGTCTCCGAGGCCCGATAACAGCGCACCCGCGGGCCGGAGCCGGGATGGTGCTTCACGGCCTCGCAGGCCGCCTGGAACAACTGGGCGATCTCCCCGTCGGGCAGGAAGGCCCGCTGGCGTTCCAGCAGCCTCAGGGTCACGATGGTGAGTAGGCAGGGTGGGCCGTTCCCAGCTGAGTCCAGCAGTGCCGGATCCTGCAGGTCATGTTCGAGGGCGGTGCGGGAGAGCAGCCCGGTCTGTCGGTCCTGCCAGAGGCGGTTGAGGATCTGGTGCTGGCGGCGGGCCTGTTGTTCCGACCGGTAGGCCAGCAGGCCGCTCAGGATCATCACCAAGGCTCCCAGGGGCCAAACGAGCGCCCGAGCGAGCGGGTTGCTCTCCCCAGTCCCTTGGTGGTCGTTGGTTGTAAGGAGCAGCAGCAGGCTCTGGCCATCGAAGTGCAACCGGCGCGACCACTCCAGGTTCAGCGGCGGCGGGACTCCCGGTTTCAGGGGGATGAGGCTGAATCCGGCATCGTGACCGAGGGTGCGCTCAAGGTTCAGTTGCAGCCAGGGTGATGGCCCCTGGCCCGGCTCCGGGACAAGGGCCAGCCTGAGCAGGTTGCGGTGAACCGGATGCGCCAGGACGCGCACCTGGGGTGGACGGTTGTCGCTCAGGCAGATGATGTCCGGTTCGGCCCGGCGTTCTCGCTCTTGTCCATCCCCTCCGGCCGCGCGGCCCGTCGCGGGGACAGCGCTGGCTCCGGGGGAGATGGCGGACTCGATCCCGGGCTGCCGCCCCGGGGTATCGGCCAGCGGGGTCGGGCTCAGACCAAGGGCCTTAAATTCATCCCATTGGCTCAATCGGCTGCTGCCCTGCCGAGGCGCGCCTGTGCCGCCTGAGACCTGCAGGAACAACAGCTGGGAGGACTCCAGGGCCCGGCAGAGGCGTTCGGCGGCCTGTTCAAGCCGCTGTCGATGCTGGGCCGCTTCCTGCAACCGGGCAGACTGATTGATGATTACCGCAACCGCGGTGGTGGCGATCACCCCAGCAGCCAAGATGCCGTAGGTGCGCTTTTGCATCGATAGGCTTTCGAGCCGACAATAAACAGATCAACAGATTAGCGCTTGTTGCGATCTGTCTCTCGGCTCTTGTCGTGGCTCCTGGGATCGTCATTCAGATTCGCTCCTGAGCCCTGGCCCACCCGTGATCCCTTCCCCGCTGTGTCCGCTCCGCTTGTCCGTCGCGCCATGGGTCGGCAGAGGTCCGGCCCATCGAGGGGCGTTCAGCCGCGTCGTGGCTGGCGTGCCGCGCTGCCCTGGGGGCTGCTGGCGGTAGCCCTGCTCACGCTCCTACCGGGCTCCCTGCTAGCGGGCTCCACAACGCCACCCGGAGCGGATCGGGTCGCCGTTTCGTCCTATTCCCTGGTTCAACGGGCTCCCTTCAACCGGCCCGACTTCTATCCGCTGGATCGCCGCCCCGATCCGGCCCTCTACAGGCCCCATGCCGACTGGATCGGCAGGCTGATCCTGCCGGAGCCGGCCGAGGCCGCCGCCAGCGCTGAGGACTGGGTCTGGCTGGAGGTGGAGCAGGCCCCTGCCGCCGCTGCCCATCTGGTGGGGCGCCGGCTTCCCCTGGCCTGGTCGGATCAGCCCCGGTTGCGGGCCCTGGTGGGGCTGCTCACCACGGACATCCACCTCGGTGCCGAGGCCCGCTCCCTGTCGGCCCAGGGCAACGTGGTGCCTTGGCGGCTCGATGGCCGCTCCCGAGTCGGGCCGCTCCAGTCCCTGGCTGGGGCCCGCCCCGAGGATGACCTCAGCGTGCGGTTGGAGGGTGTGGAGCTGGCTGCCGCCGCCGACCTCCGCGCCCCTCAGCCGGCCCTTGGGGAGGGGCCGGTGCTGCGGATCCCGACCCCGCCGGTGCAGGTCAGCGGGCGTTGGATGGCCCGGGTGCGGCTCGTGAAGGCCCTGCCGGGGAGGGAGGGGGCCGGCGGCGATCTGTTCGTGGTGCGGCACTACGACCCCCGCAGCCACAGCTATGGGGGGCCCCAGGAAACGGTGCGCATTCCCAGCCAGCCCCCCAACCGGGATGGCCGGCGGTTCTTCGAGACCACCGGTCTGCTCGACCACCCGATCGGCGCCGAGGGATGGACCGTCTACGGGGCACCGGCGGCGGATGGCCTGTTCACGGTGCAGGCGTTGCTGCCCCAGGCCCTGGTGCAGTTGAGCCCCGATGGGCAGCTGCGGGGCACCAGTGCGGGCCTCGGCCAGATCGCCCGGGGCAACTGGAACGCCGCAGCCAACCGGCGCGGCAGCTTCCGCCGCACCGCCCTTGAGCCCGATCGAATGGCGCGGCCCTGGGCGATCGGCGACCATGCCCTGCTCATCCACGCCTTTGGCGGCATCGGCGGGCCCGGCGGTGAGCCCACACCGGGCTTCACCGTTACAGGCCATTTTGCCTTCGGCGAGGCGGAGGTGATCGCCGACCCCTTTGGTGGTGAGCCGCGCTTCGACCTGCGTTACCACCAGATCTACGCCAACAATCCCGATGGGATCGTGGCCGGCAGCCAGGAGTGGAGTGCCTGGAGCGGCAATCTGCAGCGGGGCTGGCTGGGGCTGCGGCCGATCTCGGATGTGTTGGTGCGGCAGGATCCAGAGCTGCTGGCGGCACTGCGGCTCCAGGCTGAGGTGCTGATGGCCCGCTATCGCAGCGGTGATGGCCGTGGCGTGGCGGCGGTCACGGCCACCACTTCCTGCGTGCAGGATTCGGCTCAGGCCCTCTGGACCACGGTGGAGTTGCTGCGCCAGGGCCTGCTGTCAGGTCCTTCGCCCTCGGCCAGCCATGCTGGCGGGGAATCCCTGGGGCGGGCCATCGAGGCGGTGCTGGTGCCCTTCGGCATCGTGCGCCCCGACTGGCACGGCAATGCGGATCTGATTGCCACCGCCCTGCGGGCGGCGGACCGGGCCGGGCCGATTGCAAGGCCAGTTGCAAGGCCAGTTGCGAGGCCGGTTGAGGGGCCGCTTGTGGGCCCCTTCCAGCGCGGTCAGAGCCCCCTCGATGCACTGCTGAGCCTCCATTCGATCCTGCCTCGCCGCGGCCACGACGCCTTTGCGGCCCTGTTCCTGCGGCGCGGCGCCCCCCTGTGGATCCTGCGCACCAACCAGATCCCCGGCGCCACTCCCCGCTACGAACCCTTGGCGCCCACCCTCTTGCTGGGCCGCCTGCCGCTGGTGGGGGAGCTGCAGCGCCGCCTGGCTGATGGCCTACTGGCGCCCCTGGATGCCCGCCAGGTGGGCTTCTGCCTGCTGGGCTTCGCGCTCTATGCGGCGGCGGCCCTGGCCCAGGGCCTCGGTTCCGGTTTCCTGGAGCCCGGCCACCCCTGGCCCCGGCCGCGGCGCCTGGTGAGCGCGGCCGCCGCCCTGCTGCCGATGCCCGCCCTGGGGGAGGAGCTGCTGTTCCGGGGGGCCCTATTGCCCCACCCGGGCGAAGGCACGCCCTGGCCGCAGCTGCTGGCCTGGAGCGCCCTGGGCATTGGGCTGTTCGTGCTCTATCACCCCCTGGCCGGGCGGCTCTGGTACCGCCGGGCCGAGCGGGTGTTCCACGATCCCCGCTTCCTGCTGCAGACGGCCCTGCTGGGGGTGGCCACCACCGTGTTGTATCAGGTCAGCGGCTCCCTTTGGCCCGCCGTGCTGCTGCATGCCGTGGCGGTGTTGGTTTGGCTGGAGCGGCTGGGGGGGCGCCAGCATCTGGCGATGGGGCCCGCAGGCTGAGCCGCGGCGATCAGCCCGCCTGGAGCTCGGCCAGGGTGGGGTAGTCGATGTAGCCCACGGGCCCCGGCGTGTAGAAGGTGGCTGGATCGGCCGCCTGGAGGGGCGCCCCGGCGGCGATGCGGGCGGGCAGGTCGGGGTTGGCGAGGAAGGCCTGCCCGAAGGCCACCGCATCCAGCAGGCCGGCGCCGATCGCGGCGGAGGCCTCGGCGGCGGTGTAGCCCATGTTGGCGATCAGGGGCCCCTGGAAGTGCTGCCGCACGGGGGTGAGCACATCCCCATGCTGCTGAGCGGCGAAGTCGCCGCGCATCAGGTGCAGGTAGGCCAGCCCGCAGCCGTTGAGGCGCTCGGCCAGCCAGGTGATCAGGCCGATCGGATCGCTGTCGGCAATGGAGTTGTAGCTGTTCAGTGGCGAGAGGCGCAGGCCCACCAGGGGGGATTCCTGGCGAACCGCATCGATCACCTCCAGCAGCAGCCGGGCCCGGTGTTCGATCGGGCCGCCGTAACGACCGCTGCGGTGGTTGCTGCCATCCCGTAGGAACTGATCGAGCAGGTAGCCGTTGGCGCCGTGAACCTCCACCCCGTCGAAGCCGGCGGCGGTGGCGTTGCGGGCGGCGTGGCGGAAGCCCTCCACGATGGTCGGCAGCTCATCGTCGGCGAGTTCGCGGGGCACGGCGTAGGGCTGTTTACCCGCGGGGGTGCGCACTTCATCGTCCGTGATCGCGATCGCACTCGGGGCCACCGGCTGGCGGCCGGCGTTGAGCAGGGGATGGCAGGCCCGGCCGCCGTGCCAGAGCTGCAGCACGATGCGCCCGCCGGCGGCATGCACCGCGTCGGTGCTGAGTCGCCACCCTTCCACCTGGGCCTGGGAATGAATGCCAGGCTCGTGCCAGAAGGCCGAGTTGCCCTCCATCACCATCGTGGCCTCGGCGATCAGCAGACCGGCGCTGGCCCGCTGGGCGTAGTACGTGGCGACCAAGGGGCCGGGAACGTGGTCGTCGTCGGCGCGGCAGCGGGTGAGCGGGGCGTGGATCACCCGGTTGGGCAGCTCCAGATCACCGAGGGCTAGAGGGGTGAACAGGTCGGGCATGGCGGCGGCAGCAGGCAACGGCACGGGGGTTGGCACCATGCTGGAGGAGATCCGAGCGATTGGACAGCTTGGCTCAGGAGGCCAGGGGGCGGTGCCACCCGGGTTCCCAGGGCTAGCGGGGAAACCAGGATTCGAGCTGGTAGAGCAGGCGGCCGAGGAAGAGGCTGAAGGCCGTGCTGCCGGAGGGCCGGCCGTAGGGGGCGAAGCCGGCGGGCATCAGCCGGGCCACCTCGCGCGGATCGACGGCCGCCAGGGGAAGGCGGCGTGCCAGGGCCAGGGCCGAGGCGATCGCCAGCCCCTGGCCCACCGAGATGTTGAGCTCGATGATCCGCCCCGCACCTTGCCCCAGCCCACCGAAGCCGCTGGCTGGCCCCAGCACCGCCAGGTTGCTCACCTCCCGCGGCAGGGTGTGGCGGTAGCCGAAGTTGAAGGTGGGTTTGGCGGGCGGCACGTAGGCGGAGATGCCGCCGCGGAAATCCAGGTGATAGCTGAAGGTGCCGAGGGCCTCCGGGCGGGGCACGCCGCCGCGGGCCATCAGGCCGGCGCTCAGGGCCATGCGGGGGTGGGCGATCTGGTCGGCGGAGCGGATGTAAAGCTCCGGCATCCAGTGCACCCGCCGGGCGCCATGGCGCAGGAAGAAGCTCTCCACATCCGCCGCCGCCGGCACCATCCAGCCCAGCGGCCGGCCGTGGCGGGCGATCACCTCGCGGTTCTGAGCGGCGCTGTTGCGGAATAGCAGGGCGTTGAAGCTGAGCCGATCGGGAAGGATCGCCACATTGGCCGCATCCATCCGGGCCGGGGCACGCCGCAGGCCGGGAGCGAGCCCCTGCTCGCCATGCACGGCGATGCTCAGGGCCGGACTCTGCTGGTCGGCGCTGTCGCTGGTGGCGGAATAGAGCAGCAGGGGATTACCGCGCTGGTCGACCAGGTCGGCCAGGAGGCGCTGGCGGTTGTTGCGGTAGGCGGGCCAGCCCACCAGCCAGTGCTGGGCTTCCCGGTCGCGGCGGTCGAGCAGGCGCCTGGTGAGTTGCTCCTCCAGGCTGCGCAGCTGGGTGATCGAGAGGCCTTCAACCTCGAAGATCCAGCCCAGGGAGATGCTTTCCCTTGAGAGCCCGCGGGGCCCCAGCCCCCGCAGGAAGGGCACCGCGGCTCGATGCGCGAGGTCGGCGCCGAGGCTCGCATCGATGAAGAGGTCGGCGCCGAGGCGGCCATGGCCCGCGGTTTCGATCACGCAGAGGCGCTCACTCCCCTCCCCCTGAGGCGTTCCTCCATCGGCAGCGGCAGCACGCTCCAGCTCGGTGCCGGTGGGCTCCACACCCGCCAGCAGGGTGATCCGTGCCCGAGCGAGGGCCCGCCGGAAGGCTCGCGAGGCCTGGCGGGGATCCACGGCGATCTGTTGCACGCCGGTGAGCCGCAGGAAGCGGCGGTAGAGATCGGAGGAGGGAGCGAAGGGGGGCAGCACACCCCACATGTCGCGCGGCACCTGGTTGCGATCGAGGTAGGCCAGGCCGGAGCGGGCGATGGTGCCCCCCAGACCGGCCCGCAGGTCGGAGTGGGTGAGCAGGGCGATGCGGGGCTTTGGCCGGCCGGCCAGGCGGGGCAGCTGGCGGCTGAGCTCCAATGCCGTCATCACCCCGGCCGGCTCGTCGCCGTAGACGATCACATCGAAGTGGCGTTCGCCCTGGCGCCGGCAGCTCGGGTCCGTTGGGCTCAGCGGCAAGCGGGATGCCGGTCTGTAGGCGGCGGCGGGGATCTGGGCCAGGGGCACGGCGAGGGCGATGGCCAGGGCCGCTAGGCGTTCCGCCGCCCGTCGCCAGTGCGCTCGCCGGCGGGGCATGCCATTCTTCCGGCCCGGCGGAGCGGCCGTTAACCCGTCCTGGCGGGCCGCCTGAGGCTTGGCTCCGCCCCGATCCGCTCGCGGTCCCCAGGGCGAGATCCGCCGGGGAGGCGAGGTCGTCCGCGGTCTTGGGCTTTCGGGGGCGGTTCCGGGGGGGGGCTGCGGCGACAGCCTCAGGGTGATCGGCGCCGAGATCCCTGCGTTGCTCGTTCGCGCGATCCGGAGAGTGCCCACCCGCTCCCAGCTTTGGGGATCGGCCAGGACCTTAGGGCTAGCTGGCGTCCCCAGCCTGTTGCGGGATACCGGCTGAAGCGAGCCGGAACACCCCGCCATGGGCCATCCTGCTGCCATCTGTGCGGTGATTCCGTTCTGGCCCGCAGCTGCGCCCGTCCCATGGTTCTTCCCCCAGCAGCTCCGGCGGCCTCCAGCCCCAGGCGGTGCTCGGAGGGGGCGGCTCGTTGGGCGTTGCGTCCAGGGCTGGCCTGCTCCCAGCTGCTGTTGCTCACCATGCTGGCCCCGCAGGCCGGGGGTGGCCCGGCGGCGGCTGCAGGCCAGCCCCGCACCACGATCTTCCCGCCTTCCGCACCCCCTTCCGCACCGCCTTCCGCCCTCAACCCCCGCCCCATCCCCACCCGATCCGCCGTGCGCGCCCCCGCCGCCCCTGCTCCGGCCAGCGGAGCGCCAGCCAGCTCCCAACCCAATCCCTTTCCCGGTCCGCTCCCCAACCCCCTCCCCGGCCCCCTCCCCGGCGGGCTGCCCGCCCCCGGCCCGTCCAGCCCGGAGCTGGCGCTCGGTGTGTGGCTCACCACGGTCGATAGCGCCGTGATGCACGACCCGGCCGAGGCGCAGCGCGCCCTGGCCTTCCTGCGCCACAACGGCTTCCGCCGGGCGGCTCTGCCGCTGTACACCGCCGGCGTGGTGACCTGGAGCCCGGCGCCAGCGCGCAATCGCCTCGCCATTCCCGCCGACCCGCTGCTGCCCCCCGCCGCAACGCCGCCGGACTCCCCGATCCGAAGCGGCGCTGGCCCCGTCCATGGAGTCGGCCCCACCGCCTCCTTGCTGGCTGCCCTGGGCCGGGCCGGCCTGGAGCGGGTGGGCTGGTTTGAATTCGGCCTGATGGCCCCGGCTGGCGCCCCCTGGCTGGCGGGCCGCGACGACCTACTGCTGCGCGATGCCAGCGGCTCCAGCCTCTGGCAGGAGAGCCCGGGGCTGAACCGGGTGTGGCTCAATCCGATCCTGCCCGAGGTGCAGCAGCTGCTCGAAGACCTGGTGGTGGATGCCTGCACCCAGCTGCCGCTGGAGGCGATCCAGTTCGACGACCACCTGGGCTATCCGGTGCGCTTCGGCTACGACCCAGCCACCCTGGCGGCCTGGCGGGCCACCGAGGCTGGCCGCCGCAACCCCAGCCCCGCTCCCGGTGAGCCGGCCTGGATCGCCTGGCGGGCCGAGCAGGTCACGGCGCTGCTGGAGCGGCTGCGCGCCGCCATGAACAGCGCCTGCCCAGCGGTGCGGATGTCGGTGTCGCCCAATCCCCAGGAGTTTTCCTACAGCAACTATCTGGCCGACTGGAGCAGCTGGGTGCGGCGGGGGCTGGTGGATGAGGTGGTGGTGCAGATCTACCGCGACAACCTCGCGGCCTTGGGCCGTGAGCTGGCCCACCCGAGCCTGGCGGCGGCGGTCCAGCGGGTGCCGGTGCGGATCGGTCTGCTGGCGGGCCTGAAGAGCCAGCCCAAGGATCCGGCCCAGCTGCGCAGGGAGCTGGAGCTGGTGCAGGGGCGGGGATATCGCGGCATTGATCTGTTCTTCTATGAATCAGCGCGGCGCCACTTCAGCGAGCCGGGCCGGTGAGCTGCCGAGCTGCCAGAGGCCGGCACCGCGGCTCCAAACGCAGCCAGCCGTTCAGCCGTTGATGCCTGCCATCCCCCAGGTGTCGTAGCGATCGCCCAAGACGCGAGCCGCCAGCGCATCCAGGGTCATCCGCTCAGCGTGGGACAGCTCCAGATCGCAGGCGCCGAGATTTGCCTTGAGATGTTCAAGTTTCGTCGTCCCTGTGAGGGCCAAGATGTGTTCACCACGGCCGATGACCCAGGCCAGAGCGATCTGCGCGGGTGTGCATGATTTTGCCAAGGCCACCGCTTCGATCTCTTCAGCGAGCGCCAGGTTGGCGGCGTAGGCTTCACCCTGGAAGCGAGGTGTTGTCGATCGCCAGTCGCCTTCGCACAGTTTCTCTGCACGAAATCGGCCTGTCAGGATGCCTCTGCCGAGCGGCGAGTAGGCCACCAGCGATGCGCCGACCTCAAGGCAGGCAGGAATGACATCGACCTCGATATCCCGGCTGAAGATCGAGTACTCCGATTGCACGGCCGCGATCGGGTGAACCTTGGCTGCACGCCGGATCGTGTCGCCCGCCGCTTCAGACAAACCAATGGCGCCCACTTTGCCTTCGGCTACTAGCGAAGCCATCGCGGCTACCGTTTCCTCAATCGGAGTAGTCGGATCGACACGATGCAGGTAATACAGGTCGACATGATCGGTACGCAGCCGCTGCAGTGAAGCTTCGATGGCGCGCCGGCAGTTCTCAGGCGACCCATCCAGGCCCGTGAATTCACCCGTTTGCAAATCCCGCGTCGGGCCGAACTTGGTTGCGATAAATACCCGGTCGCGGCGATCTGCAAACGCTTCACCAAGGAGCGTTTCATTAGCACCGCCAATGCCATACAGTTCTGCCGTATCGAAGTGTTCGACGCCCAGGTCTATTACTTCGTGCAATAGATGGATGGCAGAACTTTTCTCCATCGGTGGACCGTAAAACTCTGACAAGCCCATGCAGCCAAGGCCTATCGTTGGTAGTTCCCATCGAGTCGTGCCAAGTGTTCGCTTCTGCATCGGTCTTGTCTCCAGTAAGGATCTATCTATTCATCAGTGGTCAGGTTAACGGCGGTCGGGTTCATGCGGTGGTGAGGCGACACGACCTTGGCACCTATGCTTGGGGAGGAAAGCGCTGGAACTGAGGGAGTTCGTGCGCGTGCTCCATCCAAGCTATTCTCTCTGCCACCTGGATGTGAATTCGTGCCGGTACGGCATCCGGAGAATCGTACGTTGCACTCTGGATATCGACAAGCCCAGGAAGCACTTCGGCGTTGTAGTAGAAGAGACCAGTGCCGCAATCGCCGCAAAAGTGTCGTTGGACATGGGGCGACGACTTGTAGATTTTGGGCACACCTCGAACCACTCGGAGGGCAGCCTCGGGATACATGGTCCAGCCCACCATTGGTGCCCCGGCATGTCGCCGACAATCGGAGCAATGGCAAAGCGCATGCGTCAGCGGATCTCCCGCAACTTGGTAGCGAATTGCGCCGCAGTGACAACCGCCAGCGAGTTCCATGTTACGTGTTCTCCAAGAATGGGAAAGGTGGTCAGTTGGGGTTGATTGCTTTCACTAGGTTAATGTGTCGACAGTGCTACGGCGAACAGCGCTTGCCATCACCTGGCAGCAGTGAGTGTGTGTCACGAACCCTCCAGTGCGTCGATGGTGATCGGGGGCGGCTCAGGTAATTGGCTGTGTTAGCCAGGCCGCTACACAGCAAACATAGCCTGCAAAACACTGAGCACCTCATCAAGCGTGTCTTCGTCCAAAACGCCTAGGTGCTTAATCAACCGGTCTCTATCGACAGCCCTGAGCTGATCGGCAACCACATGGCCATCTTTATCATCAAATCGGCAACGTATGCGAAAAGGATAGGGATGCTCACCTGTTGTAAGTGGCGCAACGATAAACGTACGGAGATGGGCATTCAACTCATCCGGGGAAACGACAAGGCACGGCCTCGTTTTCCTGATTTCTGATCCTCGCGTGGGATTAAGGGAAACAAGGTAGATATCCCCTCTTGAGACAGCTTCTTCTGTCACCACGACCACTCTTCGTCGTCAAAGCGGCTGCTGCTCATTTCATCGAGAAGGCCATCTGGGTCTATTGCTGCTGCCGCTTCTGCCCAGCCTGCTCTTGGATGCGCAGAGGGTCTGATCGTCAACACGCCTGGCGCAGCCTCGATTTCGACCTCATCAGAAAGCCCCGCAACCTCAAGCAACGGCTTCGCGAGACGGATGCCCCGCGAGTTTCCAATTTTGACAATCTTCGCCCGAACCATGGCGACCTCAAACAGGTGTGCTCACATTGTAGCCACCTCTGTCTTCGTCAGCCATTGCCTCATCTCTGGCTAACGCTCCAGATCAGAAGCGGGCAGAGATTTAAGCATAGAAACTAGCCTCAGCTCCCGACTTCTGTATCTGGTTGTTAGCCTTCGCATGCGTCTAGGCGTATACTCGGCTTGAGTCGTACTCCCCCAGAAGCCTTCAAGATTGCAATTAGCCGCCGCTTGAAGGAGCCCGCTGAATGCCCATCAGACTTTGAGACGAACAAGCTGTTTAGTCGGGCACCAGGACTTCATCTCCACCACATAGGGCTTATAGCGAGAAAAGCGCCTCGCCCTGGAGAGGTAGAGAAGCGATGTATTCCTATCTTTAAAGACTCCAACTGTTCGAAACCAGCTGCCACACTTGAAGATCGCTGCCTCGATCAACAGATTCCGACGTGCGGACTTCACTTCAAATAGAGCTTTATCGAGCGTGTCATCGGCGCCCAAAACAAGGCCCCATTCACCAGCAGGCTGTTGAGCATGTAGAAAGTTTAACTGGCCCAAATCGATCGCCTGGCTTGTAGCTGCCGCCATTGGAAAGCTCAGAGAACCAGCAAGAGCTGTCGAGATCAGAATCGCAAAGGTTGCAAGAGAACGTGACATCGTCTGAGGGGTTGAAAATACGGATCCTTCTGTGACCTAGGGTGCTGTTCCAACGTTAAGGCTAACATTGATGATCTGTGGCTGGCTTGAACTTGATCCGGTAAGCCGCTGAAAGCCTTTGGGACTGGCAAGTGCAAAGATTCGCACAGGTTCAGAGTTCGGAGCTTTCAGTTTGTCCATAAATCGAGCGGCTTTTCCGCGGCACCTTGTTTTTGTTTCCATCATCCTGAACGATTCGACCTGGCTGTTGGCATCACTCTGCTGCACCCCGCCTTCGGCAACAACCACAAGTGAAACTTTATTCTGTAATAATTCCTGGATTTCTTGAGCCTTTGAGCCTATGAAGGTATCAGTACATACCTCGATAACATCGTTGGCCTGAATGTGTGGAGATGGCAAAACCATTAATCTGAAGCTTGCGCCCTGAAAGCAATCCGCGATGGCTCCCGGGCAGAGAGTCGATCGAAGCTGAATCAAAGCCGGATGAAAGAAGTCATCATTGACAAAATCAATGAATGACTGGCTCTCGAATGTTTTGTCCTTAATTAAGCCAACAGTTTTTCCTGGTGACGAGGACGTCTCGGCGATCAGCTCCGAATCATTCCCATTTTTTCTAAGCTTAAGGTCAATATCACCAACACAGGTGCGCCCGTTGCTAAGGGCGACCCAAATCAACGCAGACACAAGACCAACCACCACTATGGCGCCATTGACAGTGAACTTCCAGCCAAGAAGCGTTCCTTCAGCAGCCGAGCTCTGTCTTTCCTGGCCCAAGAACTTATACAAAAGAAAGCCGATCAATGTGCCCAGACATATTGCGGGCAAGACGGGATCTACCCAACGGCATTGACTTGAGAAGATTGCCAATAAAAGCCCGGCGATCCCCCAGATGGAAAACATCAAGGTCTTAAGAATCATGGCACCAGGTGGCTACTCACATTGCAACGCTAGCTGATCTTGGCTGCTAAGTCAGATTCGGCACAGTGCTTGACGTCCTCTCCGCGTTCTCAGCATAGGCAACACATGGTTTTCTCCGAAGGCTAACGCTGTATGGGCGGGTCCGGTATCCGCTCTGCCTTGGGTGCCACTTTCGGCCTATGCAGCCGATGGGAAGCCGGCAGCTTGCTCCAAAGGGCATGCGGTGCAATGAGTCTGGGGGATTGTACGGTGGGGATGTGGGGATTTTATACGGACCCGGTATCCCCGGCGCAGCTTTTCGACTTCTTTACAGGAAATCTGGTGGACTCGTGACATCCATCGGCCCGTAAATTAGGACGCGCATGGGTCATTGTCCGTATGCAACTATGCTCAGAATTACAATGCACATTTAATCGTGCTTTAGCAGAACCGCCGGGCGCTTCTGTGCATTCGCAGCTGTTCAGGCCACCCGCCTGATCTGAACGTCGGCGGGCCTTGGCTGGCCCTTCACGCCCTCCCCAGGGTGAGAGCGACGTCGCCGAGCGCCGCCTGCCCCAGCTCCTCACTCACCTGCCACAACCGCTGCCGCTGATCCGCATCTTGGGCCGCGGGGGCTATCCGCACCGGCGTGGGATAGCCCTTCATTCCCCCTAGCTGATCGGGGCCGTAGTGGCCGGCGGGGGTGGCCTCCGGCGCGGTGGCGGCATAGAGCTGGGGCAGGGCCCCCATGGCGGCACTCTGGAACAGCGGACCCATCAGGCGGTAGGCGAAGGCTTCGATCGGGGAGCCATTCATGGCCACCGAGGTGGGCTGGAGGTTGGTGCGGGCCAGGCCGGGGTGGGCCGCCAGCGACAGCACCCCACTTCCTTCGGCCTGCAGGCGCTGCTGCAGTTCCACCGCTGTCATCACATTGGCGAGCTTGCTCTGGCTGTAGGCCTGCCAGCGGTCGTAGCGGCGCTCACCCTGGAGATCGTCGAAGGCGATGCGGCCGAAATACTGGGCGCCGGAGGTGACATGCACCACCCGCGCTGCCGGGCCCTGGCGCAGCAGCGGCAGTAGCAGCAGGGTGAGCACGAAGTGGCCCAGGTGGTTGGTGGCGAACTGCAGCTCGAAGCCGTCGCGGCTGAGGGTGCGGGGCGGTGCCATCACGCCGGCATTGTTGATCAGCAGATCGAGGCGCCCGTAGCGGTCGGCCACCTCGGCGGCGGCACTGCGCACGCTGGCCAGATCCGACAGGTCGAGATCCAGAACATCAAGGGCACCCCAGGGCGACGCCCCGGCGCCGGCACCTGGCGATCCCCCACCGGTTGGCGTGAGCAGCGATTGGCGGGCGGCCTCACCGCGCTGACGGGAGCGGCAGGCCATCACCACGGTGGCGCCATGGGCGGCCAGGGCGCGGCAGGTCTCCAGGCCCAGGCCGCTGCTGGCCCCGGTCACCAGGGCCAGGCGGCCGCTGAGGTCGGGGATGGAGGCGGTGGTCCAGCTCACGGGCAAGTGCAGGGGCAAAACAATCCTGACCCAGACGATGGCCGCTCCGCGGGCGGAAGGTGCTGGTGCTTACCCCACCGGCTAGCCCCCGATGCAAAGTCTGAGAACGCGCTCCGGAACTTGGCATCGCCGAGAAACCCCTCAGCGCTTGGATCCGGCGGGGGTCCCTTCGGGTTGTTCGTCGGCCGGGCTGAAGCTGTAGAACTCCAGCGCCACGGCCTGCCGCCCGCCTCGCTGCAACTGCACTCGCCCCAGCGGCTGCAGGTCCTGGAAGTGATCGGGGCTGCGCATCTCGGCGATCGGTTCATCACCTCCCACGAAGCCGTACATCACTCCCCTGCGGGCGTTGGGATCGAGGCCGCCGTTCCAGAACCGGAAGCCGCGGGGATTGCCGTCATAGGTGGTGTAGTGGGCCCGGCTGTGGCCCCGCAGGGCCAGGGCGAGGAAACCCGGCAGCTCATAGCGGTTGCTGGCGATCACCTCCGCCTCGGTGAGGGCCTTCCAGATCACCGGATCGCGGCGCAGGGCCCGGCGCAGCTCGGCCGAATCCACCAGCTGATCGGAGGTATCGAGGCCTGGCGGGATCAGGGCCGAGGCCAGCCCCCAGCGAACGTGGCCCACCACCAGCAGGCAGAGCGCTGGCACCACGGCGGCGGTGATCCAGGCCGTGCGGCGCAGGCCCCGGTCGCCCGCGCGCCAGAGCGGCGCCAGCCGGGCCGCCGCCAGCGGCAGCGCCAGCCACCAGGCGAGCACAAGCCAGCTCTGCAGCACCTGCATCCGGCCGGCCAGCAGCAGGAAGAAGGCCAGCTGGGGCAGCACGATCCAGCGCAGGGTCTGGCGGAACTCGGCCCGGGCAGCTGCATCGGGACCAACACCATGGCCACCGCCATCCGCCAGACCCCGCACCACCGCCAGGGCAATCGGCGGAAACAGCAGCAGCAGCTGGCTAATCAGCAGCAGGGGCGGTCCGGCCGGCTGGAACATCAGCTCACGGCCGGTGCGGGCGGCATGGAAGGAAAACGACACCCAGCCATGGCTGGCATTCCAGAGCCACAGCGGCGCCGACACCAGCAGCCAGGCCAGCAGCACCAGCAGGGTTTCGCCGGGCCGCCAGCGCCGGCTGCGCAGCGACTGGGCCAGCCGAATCGCCAGCAGCGACACCAGCACCAGAAAGCTCTGGTACTTGCAGAGGGTGAGGGCGCCGAGGATCACCCCCAGCCCCAAGGCCCCGGCCACCCCCATCGGGCGGCTGAGGGGATGGCGGGCCAGCCACCAGGCGAGCAGCGCCGCCACCAGCACCAGGGGAGCATCGGGCAGCAGCAGCAGGCCGCCGCACACCAGCAACAGCGGCGAGAGGCTGGCCATCCCGGCCGTGAGCAGCGCCGCCCGCATCCCGAAGATCGGCCGGCAGGCCTCCGCCAGCAGCGCCGTGGCCAGGGTGTAGCTGAGCAGCGCCGGCACCCGCAGGGCCACGATCGATCCCCCCAGCTGATTGCCCAGCCACGACCACAGCCCTGTGGCCAGCGGGTGGTCGAAGTAGCTCAGGGCCGGATGCTGGCCATAGAACAGGTAGTAGCTCTCGTCGTAGCCGGGGGGCAGGATCAGGGCCGCCAGGCTGCGGAAGGCGAGGCCGGCCAGCAGGATCGCCGCCAACTGGCGCCGGTAGGCAACAGCGGCGGCCACCCTCAATGCTTCCTCACTCTGTCCGGGATTGCATGGGTGCTCAGCTGGTTTGCCGGCTCGGTGCTGAGCTCCGGCGCCAGCGCGGCCGCCGGCTCCAGATCCCGCCGCAGGCCGAGGCGCTCGGCCACCCGTTCGGCCGCCACGAAGAACACCGGTGTGGCGTAGAGGGTCACCAGCTGCGACACCAGCAGCCCCCCCAGCACCACCAGCCCCAGCGACTGGCGCACATCACCGCCGGCACCAAAGCCCAGGGCCAGCGGCACCGTGCCGAGGATGGCTCCGGCGGTGGTCATCATGATCGGCCGGAAGCGCAGCGTGCAGGCTTGGCGGATCGCGCTGGTGGCGTCGGCGCCACTTTGGCGCAGCTGGTTAGCCACATCCACCATCATGATGCCGTTCTTCTTCACCAGGCCGATCAGCAGGATCAGGCCGATGAAGCCGTAGATATTGAGTTCGGCGTTGAAGAGGATCAGCATCGCCAGTCCCCCCACTGCCGCTGGCGGCAGGCTGGTGAGCACCGTGAGCGGATGGATCGGGTCCTCATAGAGGATCCCCAGCACCGCGTAGATCACCAGCACCGACACCAGCAGCAGCCAGCCCATGCCCCCGAGCGACTGGGCGAAGACCCGCGCATCGCCCTGGAAATCAAGGCTGCTGCCGGGCGGCAGCAACGGCTCGGCCCGCCTGCGGATCTCCTGGCTCACCCGATCGAGCGACTGACCCGGCCCCAGGTTGAAGGAGAAGTTCACCGAGGGCAGCTGATCGGTGTGGTTCACCGCCACCAGGCCGGCCGATTCGGCCACCTGGGTGAGGCTGGAGAGGGGCACCAGGGCGCCGCTGCGGCTGCGGATCGCCAGCTTGTCGAGGTCGCTGCTGCTGCCCTGGTCCGCCGCCACCACGCCGCCCAGCACCTGGTATTGGCCATCGCCGCGCAGGATCTGGGAGATCTGCCCCTCGCCGTAGCTGGCCGCCAGGGCCGCCTGCACATCCGCCACCGACACCCCCAGCGCCGCGGCCCGCTCCCGGTCGATGCGCAGATCCAGCTGGGGATTGGCGGCCAGCAGGTCGTTGTTGAGCTCCGTGATGCCGGGGATCTCCCGCAGGCTGCGCTGCAGGCTGCTGCTCAGCCGCACCAGGTCGGCGAGCTCAGGGGTCTGCAGCGAGAACTGATATCGGGCCCGGCTGCTGGTGCCGCCGATGTTCACCGCCGCCGGCAGCCGCGCGAAGCCCCGCAGGCCCGGCACCGAGTTCACGCTGCGCCGCAGATCTTTCACCACCTCCTGGGCCGACTGCCGCCGCTCGGCGCGGGGCTTGAGCTTCACGAACAGCCGCCCGCTGCTGGCCGAGGCGTTTGGCCCGCCCTGGCCGATTGTGCTGTTCACCCCCTCCACCGCCGGATGGGCGAGCACCTTGCGGCTCAGCCCTTCATGCAGCTTGGCCATCGTGGTGAAGCTCACCCCCTCGGCCGCCTGGGTTGACACCGTGATCTGGCCGGTGTCGACATCGGGGATGAAGCCCTTGGGAATCAGCTGAAAGAACACCAGGCTCAAGGCCACCAGCAGCAGCGAGAGGGTCTGGGTGGGCCGGGGGTGCCGCAGGGCTTGATCGAGGGAGCGGGCGTAGGTGCGAGACAGCCGCTCGAACTGCTGGTTGAAGGCCGCGATCAGCCGCTCGATTCCGCGCTGGCCGCGGCGCAGCAGCCTCCCGAGCCCCCGGATGCCCCCAAGGCCAGCCTCCGGCAGGATCCGCGCTGCCTTCCTCTCCGCCGGAGCACCGCTGCCGCCGGGGGCCTGCTGAAAGCGGGCGCTCAGCATCGGCGTGAGCGTGAGCCCCACCAGGCCGGAGAAGGCGATCGCCACACTCAGGGTGATGGCGAATTCCCGGAACAGCCTCCCCAGCAGGCCCCCCATCAGCAGGATCGGCAGGAAGACGGCCATCAGCGCGATGGTCATCGACACGATCGTTGGACCGATCTCCTCGGCTCCCCTGAGGGCCGCCGTACGCCGATCGAGGCCCTCCTCCTGGAGCCGGGCGATCGTTTCCACCATCACCACGGCGTCATCCACCACGAAGCCCACGCTCAAGGTGAGGGCCATCAAGGAGAGGTTGTCGAGCGAAAAGCCCAGCACGGCCATCACCGCGAAGGTGCCGATCAACGACACCGCGATCGCCAGGCCGGGGATCAGGGCGGTGGTGGTGAAGCCCAGGAAGAGCACCACCACCCCCACCACCAGCAGCACGCTCTGCAGCAGCGACTGCTGCACGTCGTCGATAGCGGCCCGGATGCTCTCGGAGCGGTCGAAAAGCACCCGCACATCGATCGCGGCGGGGATCCGCTCGCGCAGCTCGGGCAACATCTCAAGGATGCGCTGGTTGATCGCCACCGCGTTGCTGCCGGGCTGGCGCTGCACCGCCAGCACGATCGAGCGCACGCCGTTGAAGCGGCTGGCCAACCGTTCATTGGCCACGCTGTCGCTCACCTCGGCCACATCGGCCAGCCGGATCGGGGAGCCGTTGCGGTAGGCCACCACCAGGTCGGCGAAGGCGGCGGCATCGAGCAGGCGGCCGTTGTCGCGGATCGCATAGGTGCGCTCGGGCGTGTAGAGCGTGCCCGCCGGAATCGTGGAGTTGGCGCTTTGCACCGCCGCCACCACGTCGTTCACCCCCAGCTGGCGCGCCGCCAGCTGCTGGGGGCGCATCTTCACCCGCACCGCATATTTCTGGGCCCCGAAGATGTTCACCTGGGCCACGCCGTTCAGCATCGAGAGCCGCTGGGCGATCTGGACCTCCGCGGCCCGATTCACCTCCGAGAGCGGCAGCACCGAGGAGGTGAGCACCAGAAAGAGGATCGGCTGCTCGGCCGGGTTCACCTTGCGCACCGAAGGCGGGTTGGGCATGCCGGCCGGCAGCTGCCGCTGCGCCTGGGAGATGGCGGTCTGCACGTCCTGGGCGGCGGCGTCGACATCGCGGGAGAGGTCGAACTGCAGCGTGATCTGGCTGCTCGACTGGGTGCTGGTGGAGGTCACTGTGGTGAGGCCCGGCAGGCTCGAGAACTGCTGCTCCAGGGGCAGGGCCACGGCGCTGGCCATGGTTTCCGAATCGGCCCCCGGCAGCGAAGCGCTCACCTGCAGGGTGGGGAAATCGATGTTGGGCAGGTCGCTGATCGCCAGCTGGCCGTAGCCCACCAGGCCCGCCAGCACCAGGGCGATGCTGAGCAGCATGGTGGCGATCGGCCGGCGGATCGCCGCTGCGGAGAGGTTCATGGCTGCTGCTGCTGTTGCTGCTGCCTTGGCCGGTTGCCGGCGGCGTTCCCGGATCCGGGCTGGCCCTCGCCGCTGCCGCCAGCTCCGCTGGCTTTGCGATCGGCGCCCGTGCGCAGCGGGCCGCCGGGCATCAGCGCGAACTGACCCACCACCACCACCGGCTCACCGGGCTGCAGGTCCGCCTCCACGGCGGTGCGGCGGCCATCGCTGGCCAGCACCTTCACCGGCACCAGCACGGCCTTGCCGCCGCGGGCGCTGTACACGAAGGGCCCCTGCTGGCCCCGCTGCACGGCCGGGCTAGGCAGCAGCAGGGCGCCATCGAGGCGCCGCACCAACAGGCTGGCATTCACGGTCTCGCCGGGGGTCAGGCCCGCTGTGTTGCCCTCCAGCCGCGCCTTGGCCAGCACGGTGCCGGTGCTGGCATTGGTGGTGTTGTCGATCGACACAATCCTTCCCTCCAGGCCCGGACGCCCCTCGATCCGCAGGCGCTGGCCCACCTGAATCCGCTCCTCCCAGCGCTGGGGGATGCCGAACACCGCATCGAGAGGGCTGGTCTGGTTGATCACCACCAGCGGCTTGCCCTCCTGTTCGCGCACCAGGTTGCCCGGGCTGATCCGCTGCTGGCCGATGCGACCGCTGATCGGTGCGCGCACCAGGGTGTGGTCGTGGTTGAGGCGGGCGGCGGCCTCGGCGGCGCGGGCGGCGGCCAGCTCGGCTTCGGCGCTGGCGGCACTTCCCTCAAGAGCGGAGAGGTTGGCGCGGGCCACCAGCTCCTGGGTGCGGTAGTTGTCTTCGTCGTCGCGGCTGAGCGCCCCCTGGCGGCTGAGCCCCACATAGCGGCGGGCCCGGTCGCTGGCCAGGCGCAGCTGGGCCTCGGCGAGCCGCCGCTTGGCCTGGGCCTCCCCGATTCGGGCCCGGGCCCGGCTGGTGTTAGCGCGGGCCTGGTCGAGGGCCACCTGATACGGGGTGGGGTTGATCAGGGCGAGGGGATCACCGCGGCGCACCTCGGTGCCCTCTTGGAAGAAGAGGCGCTGGATCGTGCCGCTCACCTCCGGCCGCACCTCCACCGACACCAGGGGCTTCACCTCGGCGCTGACGGGATAGCGCTCCTCCATCGACCCCAGCACCACCGGCGCGGTCTGCACCAGGGGCGGCGGCCGGCGGCTGGGGGCGGGGGCGGTGTTGAGCAGCCCGCGTACCAACAGGGCCGCGGCGATCGGGGCGAGCAGCAGCAGCGGCCGCCAGGGGGCCGGAAGGCGCGACCACAGCGCCCGGCCAGATCTCCACCGGGGCGAGCGGCCTGCGGGGGAAGACGGATCTGCGGGGGAAGACGGAGGGGGCGGCGGTGAGATCGAGCCCTGATTCAGGTCGGCCCGGTTCGGTTCCGAGGCCATGGGGTGGTCCCCGGTCAGGCGAGCGCGCACTGTATCGCTTGTGCTCGATGGCGGCGCGGTCGCTGGAGTGCGCTGGGAGACCCCCAGGGGTGATGGCCATGACCGCCTGGCCCTTCACGGGTCGCTGTAGCGGGGCCCCGGCACCAACAGCCCTCGTCATCCCTGACACCCTGCCGCCTCCGTACAGTCGCGCCAGCGGGGAAATCGCCATGAAACCGTTGCCGGAGCCTGAGTCGCTCCGCCGGAGTGGGTCGTTCGGGCTGCCTGACCTGGCGGTGATCCTCGGCGTGCTGGCCCTGCTGGGGGTGGTCGCCCACGTGGGAGCCGGCGCGATGGTGAGCTTCCGGCCGCCGGATGTGAGCCCCACGGTGTCGCTCGATCCGCGCAACCTGCCCGATTACGCGGCCCGCTCCACCCTGCGCATGTTCATCGCGCTGGCGGCCTCGCTGCTGTTCACCCTGATCTACGGCTGGCTCGCCGCCCACAACCGCCGCGCCGAGCGGGTGCTGGTGCCGCTGCTCGACATCCTCCAGTCGGTGCCGGTGCTGGGCTTCCTCTCGATCACGGTCACGGGCTTCATCGCCCTGTTCCCCGGCAGCCTGCTGGGCCTGGAGGCGGCGTCGATCTTCGCGATCTTCACCAGCCAGGTGTGGAACATGACCTTCTCCTTCTATCAATCGCTGCGCACGGTGCCGAAGGAGCTGGGCGAGGCCACCACCCTCTACCGCCTCTCCCGCTGGCAGCGCTTCACCCGCCTGGAGCTTCCCTCCGCCGCGATCCCGCTGCTCTGGAACGCGATGATGAGTTTTGGCGGCGGCTGGTTCTTCGTGGCGGCCAGCGAGGCGATCAGCGTTCTCAACCGCGACTACACCCTGCCGGGCATCGGCTCCTACGTGGCGGCGGCGATCGCCGCCCAGGACCTGCGGGCCCTGGGCTGGGCGATGGCCACCATGGCGGTGGTGATCCTGCTGGTGGATCAGCTTTTCTGGCGGCCGCTGGTGGCCTGGTCGGATCGCTTCCGGCTGGAGCTGAGCGCTTCGGGTGATGCGCCCGAATCCTGGCTCTACGACCTGCTCACCACCGCCCACATCCCCCGCCTGGTGGCGGCGGCCTCCACGCCGGCGCTGGAGGGGGTGGACCGGCTGATGTCCGCCCTGCTCGGCCCGGTGGAGGACCGCGAGGAGGAGCCCGCGTCGCCCGGCCAGGAGCGCCTGTTCAACCTGGCGCTGCTGGTGTTGATCGGCGCTCTGCTGGCCGCCCTGCTCCATTTCGTGCTCACCCGGGTGGGCCTGGCCGAGGTGGCCACCGTGTTCCGCCTCGGGCTGCTCACATTGGCGCGGGTGTTGCTGCTGCTGGTGCTGGCCAGCCTGATCTGGACCCCGATCGGCGTGGCGATCGGCTTCCACCCCCGCCTCGCGCGGCTGCTGCAGCCGCTGGTGCAATTCCTGGCCTCGTTTCCGGCCAATTTCATCTTCCCCTTCGCCACCCTTTTCTTCGTTCGTTTCCAGATCCCGATCGGCTGGGGTTCGATCCTGCTGATGGCGCTCGGGGCCCAGTGGTACATCCTCTTTAATGCGATCGCCGGCGCCCAGACCATCCCCTCCGACTTGCGGGAGATGGCCGACGACGTGGGCCTCAAGGGGCTGCAGCGCTGGCGCAAGCTGATCATCCCGGGGATCTTCTCGGCCTGGGTCACCGGCGGGGTGACCGCCAGCGGCGGCGCCTGGAACGCCAGCATCGTGTCGGAGGTGGTGAGTTGGGGCAGCACCACATTGGCCGCCAGCGGCCTGGGGGCTTACATCGCCGAGGCCACCGGCCGCGGTGATTGGCCCCGCATCGCCCTGGGCATCGGGATGATGAGCCTGTTCGTGGTGGGCTTCAACCGTTTGTTCTGGCGCCGCCTCTACGACCTGGCCGAAAGCAAATACCACCTCTGATCACACCGGTTCCCCCACGTCCACACTCGCTCCGCCCGCCTTCGCCCGCCTCCGCCCGTCTCCGCCTCATCTCCGCAGCCCCCGATGGACCTGATCACCGTTGACCACGTCTCCAAGCGCTTCCCGTTGCCCGATGGCAAGGGCGAGTTCACGGTGCTGGGTGATGTGACCCTCTCGGTGCACCGCGGCGAGGTGCTGGCCCTGCTGGGGCGCAGCGGCAGCGGCAAGAGCACCCTGCTGCGGATCATGTCCGGCCTGATCCGGCCGAGCCAGGGGGAGGTGCGCAGCAACGGCCTGCCGATGCGCGGCGCCAATCCCAACCTGGCGATGGTGTTCCAGAGCTTCGCGTTGCTGCCCTGGCTCACGGTGCAGGAGAACGTGGAGCTGGGCCTGGCGGCCCGCCATGTGCCCCTGGCCGAGCGGCGCGAGCGGGCCCTCAAGGCGATCGACATCGTGGGCCTCGATGGTTTCGAGAACGCCTACCCCAAGGAGCTCTCGGGCGGCATGAAGCAACGGGTGGGCTTCGCCCGCGCCTTTGTGCTCAACCCGGAGGTGCTGTTCATGGATGAACCGTTCAGTGCCCTCGATGTGCTCACCGCCGAGAACTTGCGCGGCGAGATCGACGACCTCTGGAATGCCGGCACCTTCCCTTCCAAGAGCATCCTGATCGTGACCCACAACATCGAGGAGGCCGTCTATCTGGCCGATCGGGTGGTGATCCTCGGCTCCAAGCCCGGCCGGATCCGCGGCGAGCTGCAGGTGAACCTGCCCCGCCCCCACGACCGCAACCACCCCCGCTTCAAGGCCCTGGTGGATTACATCTATTCGGTGATGACCAACCCGGATATCGCTGTGACCGGCGAGGTGGAGGGGCCCGAGAGCGGCGCGGCGGTGGCCGGCGCCGACCCGCAGCGCTCCCCCCAGCGCAGCAGCGGTTCTCCTTTCGCCCGGCCCCTGCCGCATGTGCGGGTGGGGGGCATCAGCGGCCTGCTGGAGCTGGTGGCCGAAAAGCGCGATGGCGATGGCTCGATTCCCCAGTTGGCCCAACGGCTGCAGCTGGAGGTGGATGATCTGCTCCCCCTGCTCGATGCGGCCGTGCTGCTGGGCTTCGCAGAGGTGGCCGATGGTGATGTGCGCCTCACCGCGATCGGCCGCGACTTCGCCACCACCACGATCCTGCGCAGCAAGGATCTCTTCCGCCAGCAGGCCCTGGGCCGGGTGCCGGTGCTCAGCAGCATTGTGCACACCCTGCAGGAGAAGGAAAACCGCGCCATGCGCTCCGATTTCTTCCTCGGCATCTGGGACGACTACTTCCCCCTCCAGGAAGCCGAGCGCCAACTGGCCACCACCGTGGACTGGGGCCGCTACGCCGAACTGTTCGAATACGACGCGATTGAGGGGAGGCTTTATCTGCCGAGTTGATCTACGCCCCCTGTTCACCGTCAACACATGCCAGCGAAAGGGTCTGCGGTTACAAGAGTTGGCTTTGCTGCATGGAAGTGGTTCTCGGAAAGCGGCAGGAGGGCTTCTGTGGTTCTCGGAAACCACCCGGATAGCGTTAGTCTGAGCCCAAGCTCCGATCTCTGTAAGCTCGGAATCCCTGAAACCTGTTGTGTCAGGTAGAATGGCTGAAGAGGTGCAACATGACCGCTATTCTCGAGAATCACAAAGAAGCCATTGCCGAGCTGTGCCGCAAGTACAGCGTTCAGCGGCTTTTCGTGTTTGGCTCAGCTATTAGGGACGATTTTCGACCAGGGGAAAGCGATGTGGATCTTCTCGTCGAATTCGCTCCCATTGGTGGTCACGCAAAATTCCATGCTTATTTTGAGATGCTTGATGAGCTGCAAAGAGTACTTGGCACCAGGGTAGATCTCGTCATGAGTGGGGCTGTGCGCAATGCGATTATCGCTCGTGAGATCGAGAAGACGAAGAGGGTAATCTATGACTCGTGAGGCAACCGCCTACCTCCGCGACATCATTGATGCATGTGATTCTATCGCTTCTATTCTTACGGACATCTCGATAGACACGTATGTAGAGATGCGTGAAAAGCGATCTGCAGTAGAACGTGAGTTTATTTTAATTGGCGAAGCAGTCTCAATGCTGGCTAGATTCTGGCCTGAACTGTGCAAGCGTCTATCGGATGGGCGGAAAGCAATTGGGTTTCGCAATATACTGACCCATAACTATGCTTCAGTTGATCACGAGACTGTGTATGAAACCGCTCTTCAGGATGTCCCGAAGCTGAGGAGAGAATGTTTGGAGTTGCTCAGGGAGTCGGAGGATGTAGTGAAGGACGGCCCTTAGCAGAGATCGGAGACATAATAACAATGCCATTCCCCTGAGCCGCCTCCAAATGATTCTTGTTTGCCCCCCAGCTCACTGCGGCTAGGTGATGGCAAGCGTTAGGCAAATCGCCGCAGAGCAATGGCAAAATCAGACCGGCCGGTGGCGCTCCCCTGGATTGCGCTTCTCAAGGGTGTTTGCTGCGTGATGAGCGCGATCTTCATCAGCCACAGCAGCAAGGACAACGCTTGGGCTGAGCGGATTGCCACCTGGCTGAGGGAACAGGGCTACGAGGGTATCTTTCTCGACTTCGATCCCAAGGACGGCATCCCTACCGGGCGGGACTGGGAAAAGGAGCTGTTTCACCAGCTGCGGCGTTGCCGGGCGGTAATCGCCCTCTGCAGCAAGCACTTCAACCGCTCCCAGTGGTGCATCTCAAAGGTGGCCATCGCCAGCAACCTAGGCAAGAGCCTGTTTCCGGTACAGATCGCCCCCTGCACAGCGCCGCCGCTGCTCAGGAAGGTGCAGATCACCAGGTTCACCGAAGATCCAGATGAGGGCTTCCGGCGTCTGGCGAGGGGCCTGGCCGAGGCCGGTCTCGGCCCCAAGGGCATATCTTCCAGTGGGATCAGAAGCGTCCGCCCTACCCTTACCATGCAAGTAATCATCGCCTGAACCTGGAATCATGCCGCTAAGACCAATTTGGCATTACAATTCGTGGGACGAGTTTCACGATGAGGAAATAGTTGATTGGAAGCGCTGCAGGTTGGCCATTGAGCACGAAAATCAGCTTGTGAACCATCGTCTAAGTTGGATGTTCGCTTCTCAAGGTTTTTTATTTGCAGCTTTTGGAGCAATCTGGAATAGCTGGAAATATTCAGCATCGACCAAGGCTTCCACTGAAACGATTACATCTGTCGCTATTCTTACTATTATATGCCTTGTTGGCGTTGCGGTGTGCGCCGGTATTCAAATGTCAGTACTAGAAGCCGAAATGCAGCTGGCATCACTTGACAAATGGTGGTATTTTGGTGGTGATTGCAATACTGATGGCGCTTACAATAGCATCGGCGAACGCATACGGCTTCAGAAAATCAGAGACGCGATGCATCCTCCTCTTCAAGGGAGCGCCCATGTTCGTGGGAAGTTTATGTCTAGATTATTTTCTTTCTCCAATATACCTTCATGGTTTATTGTCACTTGGGTGTTGGTGGGAAGTTTTGCTATTCACGGAATTAGTCTATATGTCGCTTATAACGCATTGGCAGTTGCATGCTTAATTGCGGCTATCTTTATCATGGCTGGAGGCAGAGACGCTCGTTCCACCTCAAAGTTCATTAGCTTCGTTTTGTATATGACCTTATCGGCGTCATCTTTTTTAATTATCGCACTCGGGGGGCTATCCTGGGCATTAAATCTGTTTATAGGTTTTTTCGCGATCATTTTAGTCATTTTTTCTTTATTATTCATAATGGAATACTTTTATCTGCATAAATCAGCTAGGGCAGTGGCCCAAAGAGTGTATTTCACGGATACTCATGTAATGGTTGCTTTTGAAGACCAAAGTATTAAGGGCCGTGAAATCTCAAAATGTATCAAACTTCAAGTGGGATCCGTCGAGCAGCGGAATGATTTCACACTCATAAGAGACAACCCCTCCTCTCCGCCCTTTGCAGTATATTGGGAGAGTCTCAATTACATTCTAAATATAGACAACCTTGATTTATTAACTTAATTGTCTTTTGGTGAAATAAAGCAATAAGTTTTAGGTCGTCTTCCTGTAGGCCGCATCACGCCACAATTCCTGAAGATCAACAGAACATTGTCTATGACCAAAGAGCAGATATTCCTCGCAGAAATGCTAGCAACAATATCATTCAACTGACCTGCGCTAGTGAGGTTGTCTCTGGCATTAGACGCTTCGGGCGGGTAATGATGAACGTTACCACTATTGCTGATTGGGGGAGATCCTTCTATTTCAGTAATCCACGTGCAACTCTCGTGAGTTGGACCAAGTATCTTCGACCTTCTCTTGGGTCTTTAATGGTTTCGAGCAAGGCGTAGCCTGGCTTCCCGTTTCTGTTAAATGCGCTTAATCGTGTAACAGTGCGACTAACGGATGCATTTGAAAGACCTGTTTCCGGTCCAATCTCTTTGTATGTGACGGAGCCTAGCTTCATAACTGAATCAACGATCAGTACATCAATAATCCTTAGATCGCCTGGCGACGCCTCGAAGGAGATTAGGGTTTTGCAGAGGCGCTTGAAATCCATGGTGGAGGCTGAAATTGCATAGTGTCAGCTTGCACCGCTGCAAGGGTGTGCTTCAGCTGCCTTGTGCCACTAAGTTTTAGATTGGAGGGCTGCAGCGGATGTTTAGTCCGCTGCGAATCTAGTTCTTTCAGCTAATTTAAAGATCTGCTGATCATTCTCCACAACACTCCGCAGTAAAACCACTTTGAATCTGGCACATTCCTTGGCGTGCTTCCTTGGCCGCTCTGCTTTGAATTGTCAATTTGCCGCTGCGATCAGGAAGGTGGTCCTCTTTTTTGTGGTCGGAGAGTATTGGTGGATGCTATTCGCGCCTTTTGCAACCATCTATTTCCTGCGCCATAGCCCTGTTCTCGGGGCGGTGGAGACATTTGCCGGGCTAACCTTTGGGCTGGTCAGTTTGCGTGCGCATCCCGGCTCGACCGCACAGCGGCAGTTTTGGCAGGGACACGCTGCTGGAGCTGCTCAGTGTTTTGCAGGCTCTATTTGCTGTGTAGCGTCCTGGCTATTCGCGAGCGTTAGGTCTACTCAGACCATTCAGCCAGCGCCGGCCCCGATCACGAAGCCTGCCGCGCCCTGTCGAACCTGGCAACTTTCACCGCATCCTATCTCGGATGGGCATGGCCCAGGGCACTCCCTCCCTGTGCCGCCCGACACCTGGGGGAGGCCCGATGCCGTGCCTAGCTTCCAGATCAGGCCGACTCTCCACCCATTGTCATCCGCACCCGCCTCGTCGAACTCTCCAGCCTGGAGGCCGTGGCCTACCGCCAGAAGCTGCGGGGCGGCCAGTCGGGGGTGGTGATTCTGCGCCCCGACACCGCCCAGCCCGGCCTGGCCCTGCTGAACCACCAGAGCGGCCAGCCCGATCCTGCCGCCAACACCCCCGCCGACCTCTACCCGCTGGAGGCGTTCCAGGAAGCGCTGGAGCTCACCTCCGGGCTGCCTTACAGCAGCCGCGGCCCGGTGCGTTCGCCGGCGGCGGTGCCCGGGGCCCCGGCTCCAGCCGCCGTGGATGTCCAGGCCGCGTCGCCGGAGCTGGCCGAGGAACCCTCCAGCGCCGATCTGGCCACGGTGAACAGCGCCGATTACCAGGCGATCCTGAAGGCCTACACCAATAAGAAGGGGGAGATCTCCTACGAGCTGCTCAACAAGGCCCTGATCCAGGCCGCCCGCTCCAACCCCTATGTGAGCGAGCTCGTGGCCCGCAGCGCCACGGAGGCGGAGATCCGCGACCACGTGGTGAAGGCCAACTTTGAAGCGGTCACCGGCAACCGCGCCATCAGCCAGGCCGAGGTGAACGCCATCCTGGAGCTGCTCGATGCGGTGAGCCCCCGCTCGGTGCTGCGCGAGCTCAACGAGGAGCTGCGCCGCATCCTGGCCGAGGCCCGCTGAGGCCCGCTTCACCGGCAGCTCACCGCGCTCCAGAGCGGCGACATAGGTCCTGAGATGCGACTTGGGCGAGGCTGTAGGCGCGGGCGTCGGCGCCATCGCGGTGGGCCACGAACCAGGTCCTGAGCGCCTCCAGCCAGGCGAGGCGACGGTCCCGATCACGGCCGCAGCTCCGCCAGCCCTCCAGGGCGGCCTTTCTGGCGTGGCGGTGGGCCAGGCGATGGCCGCGGCTGAGGCAGCCCCAGTTGTCCAGCCAGCGCTCCTCGAGCCTCAGGTGCAGCTTCAGATTCCGCAGCAGGATCTGTGAGGCGTGGTCGCAGGCGGCCTCCTCCTCGGGGCTCCAGGCCGGGGCCTCGGGCTGGTGCCACTGGAGCAGGGTGGTGAGCTGCTGCTCAAGTCGGTCGTGCTGCCGCTCCAACAGCAGTCGTTGGTCTAGCCACAACCGCGGCCAGCGGTTGAGCTGGGGTGGGGAGTTGAGCTGGGCTGGAGGGCGGAGCAGGGATGCGGTCATCGCTTAACGAGATAACGACAGCATGATACTGGCTCAGCATGAGGCCATTTTGATGCGATGGCTTGAATCCGTGGTACGTTTGCTGACAAGCGAGTACTGCCCTGTCTTCTCCAGGCCGCCCGGCCGCCAGGGCGCCAAATCCCAGCCCAGCCCAGTCCGGCTAAGCCCAGTCCAGTCCGGCTAAGCCCAGTTCAGTCCCGCCATCTCCATCTCAATCTCCATTTCCGTCTCCGCCCGCCCCATGGAACCCCTGGCCGAGTACTTCAAGGTCTTCTCCGAGTCCAACCGGCTCGCCGTGCTGATGGCCCTGCGGGACGGCCCCCGCAATGTGACCGCGGTGGTGGAGGCCACTGGCCTCAGCCAGGCCCTGGTGTCGAAGCACCTCAAGTTGCTCACCATCGCCGGGGTGGTGCAGCGCCACCCGGAGGGCTCGCTGGTGTTCTACGAGGTCAGCGACAGGGCCGTGTTCAAGCTGATCGCCCAGGCAGAGAAGCTGTTGCTGGCCACCCGCCGCCAGCAGTTCGACGCCCTCGCGGCCATCCTCTGAGCCAAGATCAGGCCCCCCGGCAGCCCATGCCCCGCTCCCTCGACGACCTGCGTGCCGCCCTGGCCGCCGGCCAGCGCGAGTTCAGCGGCATCAGCCTCGTCGACCTCGATGGGGTGGACCTCGACCTGGCTGGTTGCAACCTCCGGGAGGGCTGTTTTCTGGAGGCCCGGTTCGGCCATGCCCGCTTCACGGGTGCGGATCTGGTCGGCTGCGCTTTCCAGCGGGCCCTCCTGTGGGGCGCCGATCTCTCCATGGTGCGGGCCCAGGGCTCCCTCTGGCAGGAGGCCGACCTGTCCGGCTCCCGTCTGCAGGGGGCCGACTTCAGCGAGGCGCTGCTGCACCGCGCCTGTCTGCGCGGGGTGGTGGCCGCCGCCAGCCTCTGGCAGCGGGCCCGGCTGGTGGAGGCCGATTTCCGCTCCGGCCTCGACCAGCTCACCGACCTCGGCCGCGCCGACTTCCGCGGCGCCGACCTCAGCTTCGCCCAGTTCAACGGCGCGAACCTCCGCCAGGCCTGCCTGCAGGAGGCCAGCCTCTATGGCACCGATTTCAGCGGCGCCGATCTCCGCCAGGCCGATCTGCGCGGCTGTGATCTGCGCCATGCCCGGATCGATTCCGCCCGGCTCGAGGCGGCCCGCCTGGAGGGGGCACGCCTGCCGGAGATCTGAGCCGTGGGCCCTCCCCCGACGGGGCCGGGGGCGACCGCCGAGGGCGGATGCCCTTCACGATCAGCTCAGCGTGTTCACCGCCCGCGAGATCACGATCACTAGCGGCACCGAGGGTGTTGCTGGTCATCACCGTGAAGTAGAGATAATCCAGGCACCCCGGCAGCCAACCAGCATTCGCACTCACCGCCTCGCGCGGAAAAATGATCTGGCAGAGATGCTGCGGCTGATGCAGATGCCGCACCTGGCCCGGATAATCGATGAACCAGTACCAGAAGAGAAAAATCAGGTTGAGGGAGCAATAAAGCCCTAGGGCCATCAACAGCAGATCAAAGGAGCCGAGCTTGAAGGAGTAGATCCCAGTCGTGATCGTTACTAGTCTGGTGATGGCCGAGCCAGAGGGTGCGCAGCGGATTGATGGTCAGCAGGATCAGAATCCCGCTCAGCACAAACTTCGAAACCCCGAAGATCCAGTGATTGACCGGTAGCTGCTGCCCGGAAAGGGTTTGGAAGTGGTGAAAGCTGTTGATGCTGATCGCCAGATTGATCAGCGGTGCCACCGCCAGGGCGATCAGGTAGGGCAGGTTCTGGGCTGGGCGGGGGAGGTGATGCAGCGGCGTCAAGGGGCTCATGGGCTGGTGTCCGGCGAGCCGGGTTGCTGCTCGGCCTGTCCCCCATCTTCAAAGCCGGCTAACGGATTTGAACCGATGACCTTCGCTTTACAAAAGCGCTGCTCTACCACTGAGCTAAGCCGGCGTCGGCCCCCTCATGGGCCTTGATGAGCCTACGGCTGGAACGGGGCGAGCAGCACCAGCTGGGTGCGGTTCCGGCAACCGGTCTTGGCCAGAAGGCTGGAGATGTGGCTTTCCACCGTGCGCACACTCAGGTAGAGCACCGCGGCGATTTCCCGGTTGCTGGCTCCGCTTCTCAACACCGCCAGCACCCGTTGCTCCGCGGGACTGATCCCCGGATCCTCGGCAACCTCGTGGAGGGTGGTCATGGTGGGGGGGGGCCATCAGCTGTTCCCAGGGTTCCCACCCCCTGTCAGGGTTCATCCCGGCTCGATCGAACCCGGCCCGCGGAGGTCGTTCAGCCCGGGAGCCCGGGATCTGTCACCGCGGCCTTCTCGGCATCCACCCCGTCCGGGTCGCTTTGCTGGCCCGACGAAGCCCCGTTCTCCCCATGGCCCACCACCGCATCCGCCGCTTCGGCGTCCTCGGTTGCGGCGGGCGCCGCCGCGGGGGCTGCAGCAACCGAGTCGCCGGCGGTTCGGGGGATGGCCAGCGGCCTGGCGCGGCGGATCGGCAGGTTGGCCACCAGGGCCGTGACCCGATCGCCGGTCTCCAGGCTCACATCGCCGCTTTCGAGATCGATCTCCACATACCTCTGCACCACCTCGAGAATCTCGCGGCGCATCTGCTCAAGCAGTTCGGGATTGAGGTCGCTGCGGTCGTGGGCCAGCACCAGTTGCAGGCGCTCCCGGGCAAGGGCACCGCTGGGCTTATCGCGGCCCAGAAGGCGCTGGATGAAATCGATCAGGGTCATCGCCTCAGAAATTGCCGGATTTGCGCAACTTGGCCATCAAGCGGGCCCGCAGGCCGCGCCGCTCCTTGGAGGGGTCGATCAGGGGCACCCCTTCGCCCCGCAGCCGCCTGGCCACGTTCATGTAGGCCCTGGCGGCCGGTGAGCTGGTGCCGTTGAGGGTGAGGGGTTCGCCGCGGTTCGTGGACACGATCACCTGTTCGTCCTCCACCACCAGCCCCAGCAGGGGCAAGGCGAGGATGTCGGTCACATCGTCGACCGCCAGCATCTCCTGGTTGGCCACCATCTTCGGGCGCACCCGGTTCAGCACCAATTGCACGGGCTGAATGCCTTGGCTGTTGAGCAGCCCGATCACCCGGTCAGCGTCGCGCACGGCCGACATCTCCGGCGTGGTGATCACGATCGCTTCCCGGCAGGCGGCGGCAGCGTTTTTAAAGCCCTGCTCAACCCCGGCCGGACAGTCGATCAAGACGTAGTCGGCCCGTTCGGCCACCAGGTTGGCCACGGTCTTCATGTCATCCGGGGTCAGCCACTCGAGCATGCGCGGGTTGCCGGCCGGCATCAGGGAGAGGTTGGGCTCCAGCTTGTGCTTCACCAGGGCCTGCTCAAGCCGGCAGCTGCCCGCCAGCACCTCCTGGGCCGTGTACACGATCCGGTTTTCCAGACCCAGCAGCAGGTCGAGGTTGCGCAGGCCGAAGTCGGCATCGATCACCACCGTGCGCTCGCCGAGCCGCGCCAGAGCGATGCCCAGGTTGGCGGTGAGGGTCGTCTTGCCGACGCCTCCCTTGCCGGAGCAGATCAGGATGATGCGGGCGGAGGCTGGCGTCACGGCGTGCTGCGTTGACAGTCCAGGTTAGGTCCCTGCCCCCCGTGCCAGGCCGGGCGATGCCGCTCCCGCTGCAACCGGTTGGCTGCCGGGGTGGCTGGCCTAAAAAGAGTCCACTCCAGTCCGCTTCGATGGTCACCTCCCTTCAATCCCACCAGAGGCTGTTGGTGATGCCCGAGGACGGAGTCGCCGGGGTGATCGAGCTGATCGACTCCGCCCGAGAGCAACTCCTTCTCAAGCAGTTCAAGCTCCAGTCCGAGCCGGTGATCGAGGCTCTGCTGCGAGCCCAGGGCCGGGGGGTGCAGGTGCGGGTGATGCTGAATCCCCACACCTCCGGCGGTGATCGCTGGAACGACAACAGCTTCGCCCGGCTGGAGAGTTCGGGAATCTCGGTGGCCTGGACCCACGAAGCCTTCCCGGTCACCCACGAGAAATCGATGGTGATCGACCGGGGGGCCGCCCTGATCTCCACCTTCAATCTGGCCGACAAGTATTTCACCGAAACCCGTGATTACGGCATCGTTTCTGCCAATGCCGCCGTGGTCGATCAGGTGATCGTCGGCTTCGAAGCGGATTGGAACCGGGCGTTTTTCGAGCCCGATCTCAATGTCGGTCTGGTCTGGAGTAGCTCCCATAGCCGCGGCCAGATGGCCCGCATCATCGACGCTGCCAGCCGCTCCCTCTGGATCCAGCATCCCAAGTTCGTGGATGCGGTGATCCTCGATCGCATCATCAGCGCCCGGGAGCGGGGTGTGAAGGTGCGCCTGCTCTGCGGCGGCAAGCACGGCATCAGCGACTGGGACATCTACGACACCTTCGCCTCCCTGAGGATCATGCAGCGCTTCGGGGTCAAGGTGCGGCGCCAGAAGCACCTCAAGCTCCATGCCAAGTTGATTTTGGTGGATAGCCATTACGCCCAGACCGGTTCGATGAACATCGACCGCAGCGCCTTCGACCTGCGCCGTGAACTCGGCATCGAGAGCGATGCGCCGGAGGTGGTGGATCGGCTGCGACGCACCTTCCTGGCTGACTGGAAGCAGGCCAGCCGCTATGAGGCCCCCGATCCACTCGATCCCAGCCTGCATGAGGCTGGCGAGCTGCCGCCCGATCCCCATTTCGTTTATGATTGATTCTCGCCCGGGTCGGTTCCCAAATCCCCCGTCAGCCTCTGGGGCCTCAGTCAGCACCGGTTCCAATCCGCCCACCTTGCGGCAGCTGTTCGTGGGGATGCTGCAGGTGGCCCTCTCGGCCTTCGGCGGTGGCCTTTCGGCCTGGAGCCAGCGGATCGTGGTGGAGGAGCGCCGCTGGATGAACAACGAAGAGTTTCTCACCGGCCTCACAGTGGCCCGCCTCTTCCCGGGTCCGAACCAGATCAACATGGCGGTGTACGTGGGCACCTTTTTCCATGGCCTTCGGGGGGCCCTGGTGGCCCTGGCCGGGATGCTGCTGCTGCCCTTCACCTTGCTGATGGTCCTGGGGCTGGCGTACTTCTCCTTCCACTCCCTGCCAGCGATCGACCGGGTGTTGGCCGGGGTGGTGGCCGCCGCCGCCGGCATGGCTCTCTCGATGGGCTTCAAGATCCTCGGCCAGTACCGCCGCGATCCCGTGGCCCTCCTGCTGGCTGCGGCCACCCTGGTGGCGATGGAGGGGTTCCATGTGCGCCTGGTGCCGTTGGTGCTGGTGGCTGGCCCCCTTGCCATGGCCTGGTACTGGCCCCGCGATGGCGCTTCCCGGCTGCCGAAGCCCTGAGCCTCGCTCTCGTTCAGCCCTGCCGCTCCCGCTCTTACCGGGTGTTCCCCCTCCCCCCTCATGGCTCTGCCCCCCTTCCTCGTCTTGCTGGGCGCGGCTGCTTTCCCCGCTCCGGCCTCCCAGCTGGCCCATTGCGAGCCGATGCGCCTCAACGACCTCGGCCATCTCTTGCAGGTGATGGGCACCTTCCTGGGCCTGTCCCTGTTCTCGCTGGGGGGTGGCAACACCCTGCTCAGCGAATACCACCAGATCAGCGTCAATCAGTTCTGCTGGCTCACCTCCATCCAGTTCGCCGACCTCTATGCCCTCGCCGAGGCGGCTCCCGGTCCGAGTTCGATGCTGGTTGGCTTGCTGGGGATGGGGGCGGGTTGGCCGGAGGGACCCGGCTGGGCCCTGCTCAGCGCCTATGGGGCGGAACTGGCCATCCTCCTGCCCTCCACCTTGCTGATGGTGGTGGCCTGCCTGCGCTGGAACCGGCTGCGGGATTCCCCCTGGCGGATCGCCTTCGAGCGGGGTCTCGGTCCGATCACCTTGGGCATCCTCTTCGCCGTGGGCCTGAAGATTCTCCACACCGCCGACACCAACACCCCTGGGCTGATCGTGTCGTTGCTGGTCTGCGTGCTGATGCTGCGCACCCGGATCTCGCCCCTCTGGTTCATGGCCGTGGCCGGTGTGCTCGGGGGGCTGGGGGTGATCAACCGCTGAGGGCTCGCCTCAAGGTGTTCCCCACCGCCCGAGCCTTCAACCGTGCCTTCAATCGTTCAGCGGCCAGAGCGGATCGGCCGGTTCGATCCGGATCTCCCCATCCTCCAGGCGGGCTTCCTCGGCCAGGCCTTCCGGGGGGCGATCCTCCGGGCCCCGGGCCACGGCCCCGGCGATGCGCAGCTGCAGGGGCCGCAGCTGCAGGGCAACGATCCGGGCACTGGTGTCGCCCCGCCGCCCGGCGTGGGCCACCCCCCTCAGCCGGCCCCACACCAGCACATGGCCCCCGGCGCTGATCCGGGCCCCGGGATTGAGGTCCCCCAGCAGCAGCACCGACCCTTCCGCCTGCAGGTGATCGCCGGAGCGCAGGGTGCCGCGGTGCACCAGCAGGCCCGGTTGGCCCTCGCCCTTGAGCGGTGCGGGCGTTTCCGCGGGGGCATCCGGGGACCAGGCGGTGGGCAGTCCCAGTGCGGCGGCTGCCACCAGGGTGCTAGGGCGGCGGCCCTCCACGGCGATCAGCGTGAGGCCCCTGGGCTCAAGGATGCTGAACAGCTCCCGCAGCTCGCCGGTGTGCAGGGGCCAGGCGCCGCTCTCCAGGGTCAATGGACCCCGCACCTGGGCCCAGCCCGCCAGGCCATAGCGGATCTCATCAAGCGCTCCCACCGCATCCTCGAGGGGGGGAAGGCGCAGGCGGTGGGTGGTGGATCCCTGCGACGCCGGGACCAGTTCGGCGGCCATGGGGGCGCTCCGGATCGACGCGAAACCCGCGAAACTTAGGTCGCTTCCTGGCGCCTGGCCGCCGCCAGCCGCTGGGCCAGCCGCTGGCGCAGGGCTTCGGCCACCTCGGCGGGGTGGATGAGCCAGGCCATCTCGATCCGTTCGGTGAGACCGCGCACAAGGGCGGAGCGCTGTTCCAGGGCCTGGAGCCGTTGGCCATCCCAGAGCCGCAGACCTCCCTTGTAGGCCAGGTAGCCCAGGCTCTGGCGCTGGTGGAGGCCGCAGCATCCCTCCGCCAGCAGACCGGCCCGCTCCGCCAGGCCCCGCGCCTCCGCCAGCAGCTCCAGCCGCTCCACCGGGCCCAGGTCCGCCACGTCCACGGCCCGCAGCAGCTGGCGATCCAGCAGCCGGCGGCAGGGATCGGCCAGCTCCGGCTCCCCTTCCTCGCTCCAGCGCATCAGGTGATAGCCGGTGCGGATGTCGTCGTTGGCGAGGAAGCTCTCCAGGTCGAGGCCGCCGGGCTCCCAGAGCCAGCGGGCCATGGTGCGGTCCGCCCACACCCGCCGGGGCCCGAGCCGGCGGGCCACGCTGATCAGCCGCTGCAGCAGCCAGTTGCACACCACATTGAGGCGGTGGTTGTACACGGTGCGGTACATCAGGTGCCGCACCACGAGGTAGTGCTCCACCGCCAGCAGGCCCTTGGGGTGGAGGGCCAGGCTCCCATCCGGGGCCAGGGTGAGGGCGGCCTGGATGCGTTCCAGATCCAGCTGGCCGTAGCGGGTGCCCGTGCTGTAGCTGTCGCGCAGGAGATAGTCCATCCGGTCGCAGTCGAGCTGGCTGCTCACCAGGGCGGCGATCGCCGCGCGGGGGTGTTGTCCGTGTTCGAGCAGGTCGGCCACCTCGGCGGCCAGGCCCGGCCGCACCCGCTCCAGCCGGTCCCGCAGGGCCGGATGCTCCCGGATCAGCCGCCCCGACCACGCCTCATGGCGCATGCCGTACATCTCCTCGCCCGAATGGCTGAGCGGGCCGTGCCCCACATCGTGCAACAGGGCCGCCACCAGCAGGCAGGCCCGGTGTTCGGCCAGGCTCGGATCGCGGAGTTCCAGTTGCCGCAGGGCCTGCCGGGCCAGGTGCAGCACCCCCAGGGAGTGGGTGAAGCGGCTGGATTCGGCGCCGTGAAAGGTGAGAAACGCCGGCCCCAGCTGGCGGATCCGGCGCAATCTCTGGAATGGCGCCGTGTCGATCAGATCGATCGCCAGGGCCTCGGCTGGATCCTCGTGATCGAGGCGGATGGCGCCATGGAGGGGATCGTGGTAGGTGCGTTGTCCCATCGGCTTAAGCGGCCGCCAGCTGATCGGCCCGGGATTCGGGAGCGCTCCCCGCAGGATCGCGGCCTTCGAGCCGGGCCACCAGCATCCCGCTGGCCTGGCCCAGCCAGCCGTCGCCCTCGCCGCCTGGATCGAGCGGTTCGGGTGGGTCCAGAGGCTGATCGGGCGCGATGCCCAGGTTCTGGATGTCGTGGCCGGCGGGGGTGAGGTAGCGGGCCACCGTCACCGCCAGCCCGCTGCCATCCCCCAAGGAGAGCAGCGTCTGGATCAGGCCCTTGCCGAAGGTCCGGCTCCCCGCGAGGGGGGAGCGCCCCCCGTCTTGCAGGGCCCCGGCCAGGATCTCGCTCGCACTCGCCGTGCCCCCGTTCACCAAGGTCAGCATCGGTCCGGCGAAGAGGCGGCCGGGATTGGCCTGCTGGAGGCTGGCGATGCCGCCACGGTCCTCCGTTTCCACGATGGCGCCGCCATCGAGCAGTACATCGGCTACCGCCACGCCGGCGCTCACCAGGCCACCGGAGTTGTTGCGCAGATCCAGGATCAGGCCCTCCACCGCCGGACCGCCGTCGCCGCCGTTCAGGTCCTCGATGGCCTCCCGCACCAGCTGGGGCACCGCTTCACTGAACTGGGTGATGCGCAGGTAGCCCAGGCGGTGCCTCCCCTCCAGCAGGCGACGGTGGCGCACCGGCTGCAGATCCACCTGGCGTCGCTTCAGCCGCACCTCCCGCTCGGCGGAGCCTCCGGCCTGCCGCAGGCTGATCAGCACCTCGCTGCCGGGTTCCCCCCGCAGCCGTGCCGCCGTGGCCTCGAGCCCCATGGTGATCGCCGAGCGTCCATCGATGCTCAGCACCTCGGTGCCTGAGGCGATGCCCGCCTCGGCGGCCGGCGATCCATCCAGGGGGGCAATCACCACAATCCTGCGGCGCTCTCCTGGCCCCTCACCCCGCAGGGCCAGCTGCAGGCCCACCCCGCTCACGGTGCCGCGGGTGTTGGAGCGCAGGGCCCCGTAGTCGGCCGGACGCAGCAGGCGGGTGTAGGGGTCGCCGATCGGCGCCAGCATCGCCTCGATCGCCACATAGGCCTGCTCGGAACTCTCGATCGGCTTCTCCAGGGTCTTCTGGCGCAGCCGCCGCCATTGCACGGCCTCCAGGCGGGCCGGATCCACATAGCTCTGGTTCACCAGGCGCCAGACCTCCACCACCTCGGCCTGGGCATCGTTGAGCGCCAGGGCCGGCGCCGGGCCGGCGCCGATCAGGCCGGCTAGGGACGCCACGAACAGCAGCGCGGTCAGCGCCACGGCCACCAGCCCTGTTGCAAACGGTTGAGGGCGGCGGGGCTGGGGGGCCAGAACACTCACGTCAGGGTCGGCACGATCGGTAGACTCTCGCAACCCGAGCCCTCAGGCCGCATGGCGAACTCGTCACCCACCGCTCCGGACGGTAATAACCCCGTCTACGACTGGTTCAACGAACGTCTGGAGATCCAAGCGATCGCCGACGATATCTCCACCAAGTACGTCCCTCCCCACGTCAATATTTTTTATTGCCTGGGAGGCATCACCCTGGTGTGTTTTTTGATTCAGTTCGCGACCGGCTTCGCGATGACCTTCTACTACAAGCCCACGGTGGCTGAGGCCTACACCTCGGTTCAGTACCTGATGAGTGATGTCAGCTTCGGCTGGCTGATCCGCTCGATCCACCGCTGGAGCGCCTCAATGATGGTGCTCATGCTCATCCTTCACACATTCCGGGTCTACCTCACCGGTGGCTTCAAGCGCCCCCGCGAGCTCACCTGGGTCACCGGTGTCGCGATGGCGGTGATCACCGTGTCCTTCGGCGTCACCGGCTATTCGCTCCCTTGGGATCAGGTTGGTTACTGGGCAGTGAAGATTGTTAGTGGTGTCCCCGCAGCCGTCCCCGTGGTGGGCGATTTGATGGTTGAACTGCTTCGCGGTGGTGAAAGCGTGGGCCAAGCTACCCTGACCCGCTTCTACAGCCTCCACACCTTCGTGCTGCCCTGGCTGATCGCCGTATTCATGCTCATGCACTTCCTGATGATCCGGAAGCAGGGTATTTCCGGTCCCCTCTGAACCCGGCTCCACTTTACTTTAAATTTCTGACCGGGTTTCTGCCATCAGGTTCGTACACCGGCCAGAATCAACCCAATCCTCCAGCTTCCCCTTCACCCGCTGAGGCTCCGATGTCCAATCTCAAGAAACCTGACCTGGCCGATCCCGCCCTGCGCGCCAAGCTGGCCAAGGGCATGGGTCACAACTATTACGGCGAGCGTGCCTGGCCGAACGACCTTCTCTACATGTTCCCCGTGGTGATCCTGGGAACTTTTGCCTGCCTCGTGGGCTTAGCTGTTCTTGATCCGGCCATGCTGGGCGACAAAGCCGATCCCTTCGCCACCCCCTTGGAGATCCTGCCTGAGTGGTACCTCTATCCCGTGTTCCAAATTCTGAGGGTGGTGCCGAACAAACTCTTGGGTATCGCTCTCCAGACCATGGTTCCTCTCGGCCTGATGCTGATTCCCTTCATCGAGAGCTTCAACAAGTTCCAGAATCCGTTCCGCCGGCCTGTCGCCATGGCCGTGTTCCTGTTCGGAACCGCTGTCACCATCTATCTGGGCATCGGTGCCGCCCTCCCCATCGACAAATCCCTCACCCTCGGATTGTTCTGATCCGAGATCCCTCCGGGATCCTCGCTTTCAAACACAACACGTTCTCGCCGCGTTTTCAACGCGGCTTTTTTTTGCCCTGAGGGGGGCACAGCAGCCCCAGCCCTCTCAGCCCCCACCCTGTTCCAGGTCAAGCAGGCTCGCATCGCCGGGGTTCAGGCGAAGCAGGTGATGCAGCAGCAGGAATCCCACCACGGTCCAGGTCTGATAGGTGCGCGACTGCTGCCCCACCCAAGCGCCGGTGGGACCATCAAAGTACTCAGCCCACTGTTGCCGGGGTAGCTGGTTGAGCTGGCTCCAGTAGCACTCCTCGAGCAGGGAATGCATTTGGCCCATCAGCAGCACATCGGCGTTGGGATGGCGCTGCTGGTGGAGGAGGATCGCCGCCCCAAGAAACCAAAGCAGGCTGGGCCAGTGGCCGCCGTTGTGATAACTCCCCGGCCAGTTCTTCGGATCCGAGCCGGTGCGGCTGCGCCATTCCTCCTGGTCGAGGGGCGGATGGCAGATCCGCATCGGCATTTGGGCCATCAGGTGTTCCCGGTTGTGCAGCACCAGTCGGAAGAGCGCCCGTTGCTGCGGTGCCGTGAGCAATCCGAACAGGCAGGCCAGGGAGTTCCCCAGGCTGAAGAAGCGAAAGTCCGGCCGGCCGGTCCGCATGTTGCCGATCAGGTATCCGCCCCGGTTTTCCAGCCAGTCCTGCAGCCAGGGGGGGATCACCTGGGGCTGCACATTGAACTCGTTCTGGTGCTGATGGTCGCCATATTGCTCCGTCGGCCTGCGGCGCAGCACCTGCACGGTCTTGCTTGTCACCCAGTAATGCTTGAGCAGGTAGGAGCGCAGGTCATGCTGCCACTGACGGGTGAGGCTGAGCCGCTGCTCCAGGAGGCGGCTTTCGTTCTCGCGTTGCGCCAGCTCCATCAGATGGCAGCAGCTTCGCAGGCAGCCGAAGAGGAGCACCTCAATCTCGAGGGGGGCGCCCCACACGTCCATCGGTCGGTCAATCATGAAGGCGCAGTCGGGTACGAACAGCACCGGTGTCCCCTCAAAGCTGGGGTGCAGCACCAGGTCCAGGAGCAGCTGAAGCCCCCGCTGCACCACCTGGCTGGTGCCGAAGCTGTGATCACGGCTGCGCTTCACATAGAGCCAGCACAGCACCGGCCACCAGAGGCTGGCATCCACGGAGGTGATGCGTCCGATCGAACGCTGGCCGTAGTCCGCCACCAGGATCCCTCCTTCCTCCACGAAGCTGGTGGGGAACACTCCGCGGGTCTGGTAGGTGTTGCTCTGAAGCTCCAGGCAGACCTCCAGGAAATGCCGCACGATCGGGAAGCGTCCCTGCAGCAGCAGGTAGAGCATCACCGGCACGTTGTCCCGCAGGAACACCTCGCCGTAATTGGCGCTCTCGCCCAAGCGGGGATGCACCAGCGCCGCCACCGAGCCAACGGGGCTCCCGCCGACGGTCACCAGGGTGCGTTCGAAATGCTCACGGGCCACGGCTACAACAGCGTCCTCCCGGGAATTGGGCCGTACCCGCCGGAGTTCCTGGCTGAACTGCTGAGGCATCACTTCACCGACCGGAGCCCGCTCTGGACCTTTGGAAAACCTAGTCATGGACAGTGGTCGTCCTGGCCGCTGCGCAGGATGTGCGTTGGTCCGCGCCCTTATTTGCCCCCCCATCGCCCAGAGCCGTAGGGAGTGTGGTAGGTTATTGGACTGCTCGGGGAACCGAGCGGCCGGAGCTGAGCTTGAGGCAATCGGTGAAGTGCGAGAGCGCTGAGCTGAGGAAGCTGGAGAGGAGAGCCGGAAGGGTGAGCTGCTAGGTTCACCAAGTCTTGAACGAAACGGCGCGAGCCGACCGATCAAGGCGACTTACGACGAAGCAGGCGCGAGCCTCTGATGTTGTAGGTTGAGCAGGTCGCCGCAAGGCGACGAGCCAGAACCACCCGAGAGGGAGGGGAAGGCAGCACCTGGACAACCAAAAAAGTTTAGGAACTGACGCTTCTGCTGCGTT